>ERZ778021.3918-NODE-3918-length-9968-cov-6.095027_pt1 | contig 9968 bp, 11 predicted proteins | sample MGYA00375751_ERZ778021 | MGnify/ENA primary metagenome ERZ778021 (study PRJEB29350, sample SAMN05389814) | bioreactor metagenome | isolation source: Thiocyanate stock bioreactor | place: South Africa: University of Cape Town | collected 2013-08-29 ... | reverse complement strand
CATTGCATGCTGACATGTACCAAACACTGCGGGGGGTTTTGCAGGATTTCCCTAAGCCCATGGCGGTTTGTTCCGGTGGAGATCGAACGAGCGGTACTTACTTCCCAGCCTTGTCCGCCTTGCGCTTGGCAGCCTTGGGATCCACCACAGCCTTGAACTTCGCACCCGCCACAAACTTCGGCACCGTGCTCGCAGGGATCTTCAGCGCAGCACCGGTCGATGGGTTCTTGCCCGTGCGTGCCGCACGCTTGGCCGACTTGAAGGTGCCAAAGCCCACCAGCTGCACGGCGTCGCCCTTCTTGACGGCGGTCTGGATGGTGTCGATCAGCGTTTCCAGCACCGCATTGGCTGCGGTCTTGGACAGGTCATTCTTGGAAGCCAGGATTTCAACGAGTTCTGCGCGGTTCATGGATGCTCACGTGTAGAGGTTGGAAAGGATCGATTTATACCGCCGCCGCTGACACGGTCCTTGCTGCGACTCAATGCTGCAGTGCACTTCTTGGCAAAAACTCCACTCCGGTTCTCTTCACCAACTCCTGGTAGCTGATCGGCCGACCGACCGTCTCCCCCTCGCGGTTCTCCTGCCAGTGCGCCCAGGCCCTCTGGGTCGTGGCGTCGTACACCAGCTTGTACAGATAGGTCGGTACCTTCACGCCATTGGCGCCAATGCGTGGTCCCGCGTCCGTGAACACCGGCCCGGTGATCACGAACACATCCCCCTTGGCCCGCTTCACATAGTGCCGCGTGTCCTGCTCGATCTTGTTCCAGGCGCCACCGTTGTGCTGAGCGTTTTGGGGAACCATATTCGCCAAGCTGAAGCTCTGCGCCATTGCCGTTGGCGTTGGCATATCTCCCGCAGGTGCCATGTGCCCACGGCTGTAGCCTGAATTCTTGTAGTCCTCCAACTCCGCCCGCTCGCCACTCGGGAGTCGCGCATCTGCAAAGAACCGCTTCGCCCGCTTCTCGTCAGCATCCTCGATGAGCTTGCGGTTCAACCGCTGGGCCACGAACACCGGTGTCTTGGTCGTGCCGGAGTGCAGCACCGCAAACGCTTCGTAGCAAAGCTCACGCAGCTGCGGCCGGGGCGTGATGGCCGGTGGCGTGCCATTCGCAAAGAACTGCGGGCACTGGGCAAAGGAGGTGGGCTCGGGAGTGAGCAGCGCCGCACTGTCAAACTGCGGAAACCGCGCCCAGGAAAGATTCGGGAGAGCGGCACCAGCCAAGGATAGAGCCAGTACCGCTGCCAGGCGCACACGGCCTGGCCAAGAGAGCAAACAATTCACAGAAGGGTCGAGCAAGTGGAACAAAAAGGAGCCCGATTGGAGCACCGTTCACCTCTCGCTTGCGGCCCGAAGGCTCGGATCCCGCAGGGTTTTACAGCTGCTTGCAGAGATGGGGTCCACAAACAGAAAGGGCTCCCCAAAGGGAGCCCGATCTGCCTGCCCGCCCCTGCGGTTCAGTTAACACTCCCCATGGCAACAGCACCTGCAAATGCAAAGTGCCACCGCCATGGGAAGTCCCGCAACTGCTTCAACCAAACTCAAGCAGTTGGTCTACCAATTACATGGCGCTGAATTCGCCGTGGGGGATCTGGCCGGTGCGCAGGGCTTCTGCAGCCTGGGCACGCACGGCAGCGCGGTCAGCGGTGGAGGTGTAGGTCACCACACGCGAACCAGCAGGTTCCTGGCTGCGCGTCTGGGCCACGGTAGCGGCTTCAGCGGCCACTTCAGCGCGGGTGCGGTTCGTTTCGAACTTCAGGGCGAATTGCGAGCTGTCGGCTTCGTCAACCATCACATGCAGCGCATGTATGCATCGAAGCCGCCATGCTGTCGACAGTACATCTTCCACTCGGGCAGGCGGAGTCTCCGAACCGGGAAAAAGTTGTCCAATCGGTCAGCCAGTCGGCGCTGCTCGACCTCGTGAAGGCCGCGGCGACTGAGCCGCTTGCACGCGAACGCGCGGATTTCGCCGACGACCGGCGTATCGACCAGCCCGTTATGTCGCTTACTCGTGCCGCACCGCAACACGCTATAGGTAGCGTCTACACTTGACCCACACCACAGATATAGTGGTTACACGTGTTAGATTTCGTACAATCGCGAACTGATTCCACGCCATGCACCCACTTCTAGGTCTCGGACTCCTCGCGGCGGTCGTGGCCTGGCTCTTTGATGACAGGGACAAGAAGATGCCTGCAGTGCAAAAGCAGTTCGAGGACTTCCACAAGGCCATCTGCTTCGATGAAGACGACGAGAAGGCCGCCTTGCGCGAAAAGCGCGACATCATCATCAAGGCGTTGAGGGACAACCTCGGCGACGACGTGCCGACCTTCACCAACTTCAACCAGGGCAGCTACTCCATGCACACCGGCGTGGTACCCCTGGACGGCAACTTCGACATCGATGTCGGCCTCATCTTCGACTGCAACCAGGACAAGTACCCCGACCCGGTCGTGCTCAAGAAGAAGGTGCGCGACGCGATAAACACGAACTTCCGCACGGTCGATATTCGCCGGCCTTGCGTGACCGTCAACTACATCAGCGGCGGTAAAACGGCCTATCACGTTGACCTGGCTGTCTACAGCCAGGATGCGAGCGGGACGCTCTACCTCGCCAAGGGCAAGGAAAACTCCGCCGAGGAGCACCGCATCTGGGAGGCGTCTGACCCGAAGGGCCTGACCAAACTTGTGTGCAGCGCGTTCGAGGACTCGGAAGAGCAAGCGCAGTACCGCCGTTGCATCCGCTACCTGAAGCGCTGGCGCCATTGGCAGTTCTCGGGCCCTGGCGCGCCGCTCAGCATCGCTCTGACCGTGGCGGCGCTGAAGTGGTTCAAGCCGAACTTCAACACGTCTGGCAAACCCGTCGACCTGCTGGCGATGCTCGACTGGGTGCAGGCGATGCTCGACAACTTCGTTAGCGAGTACCGCGAGGACGGCGGGTGGCACATGCGGCTCAGTGTGCCGCTGCCGGTCCAGCCGTACACCGACCTGATGTCCAAGCGCACCGCTGCCCAGATGAAGGACTTCAAGGAGCGGCTCGAGTCACTACGCGACGCTCTGCAGAAGGCCTACGACGAAGAGCTGCCTGAGGACGCCTGCAAGGTTCTGAAGAAGCAGTTCGGCGACGACTTCAAGGTGCCTGAGAAGGCTGAGACGGCCAAGATGGTCGCGCCCGCTGTCATCAGCACTGGCAACTCCGCTTGACTGACAAGGTCTCCGCCGAGGTTGGCGGCCCCGTGAAGGTCGATGCCGCGTTCGACGCGGTGAAGTCCGCCTGTTCCATACGCTGCATTGAAGTCGTGCGGATGGAGGAACCGAGGCCAACCATCCTTGCCGTTGAGCTCACGGGCGCGACGCGCAAGTGGCACCTCTACATCGACTGCGACGAGGCGCGGCTGCGCCTCCCGTGGGTCGCGACGCAGCCGCCGACCTCACCGCTCGCGCACGTCAGCTATTCGGGAGCCGTGTGCATCGACGATGGCCAGGGTCTGTCGCTGGACCCGAGCCGCCCCGCCGAAATCGTGGCACACGCCGCGCTGAAGGCCTACAACCTGCTCGAGAAGTCAGCGGCCGATGCAGCTTCCGGTTACGTAGAGTTCTTCAATGAACTCGAAGGGTACTGGCTGCACCTGCCTGGTTCGCTGCGCTCTCGCGCCTACTTCGAGGTGGACGGGAAGTCGCGGATGGTCAAGGGGTTCGTCAACTCCAGGCTGAAGACGCCGAACTGGTACTTCGCTGAACCTGATGCCGACCAGCCCTGGGACGTCCGGCAGGAGAAGCTTGCCGGACAACGGGCACTGTACGTGCATCTTGGCGCGCTGGAGCTGCCCCCTGCAAAGCCCGACAAGCTGACGCCGGCCTTCATCGAGGCGGTTAACCAACGGCTGACGCTTGAGCAGTTGAAGCTCTGGGACCAGCTCCTCGGTCCGTCGAAGAATTCACCCAAGACGCTGGCGCTCCTGGTCTCGGTGCCGCGCCAAGCCGGCGGCCTCTCGCTTGTCGCAGCGGTGTTCGGCGCCCGTGCTGGAGGCATTGATAAGAGTGCGCCCGTCACACCGCTGACCATGCGCCGGCATGCGCCCCATTACATGCGCGAGCGCGGCGGCGCCTCGCTGGAGCTGTTCGGGAAGCACGTTGCCGTGCTCGGAGCAGGCGCCGTCGGCTGCGTTGTCGTCGATACATTGGCCGCGGCAGGCGTCGGAAAGCTCACGGTGGTCGACTACGACGAGTACTCGGCGGACAACGTCTTCCGCCACCTGCTCGAGCCGCTCTACATCGATACCCCGAAGCCCTTCGGACTCAACTTCGCGTTGGAACGGCGGTACCCCGGCCTACGCATTACCCCGGTCACTTCGACCGCGCAGGAGTGGTGGAAGACTGCCGACCTCCGCCACTACGACGGAATCGTATTCGCGTTCGGTGCCCCCTCGGTGGAGCGTTCGTTCTCGCGAGTGCTCAAGGGCCGGCAGCACGACATCCCGGTGGTCTTCACGTGGCTCGAGGCCATGGACCTCGGTGGTCATTCTGTGCTGATGTGGACCAAGGGTGAGGGTTGCCTCGACTGCGCCTATCGGGATGACGAGGGTCTGCCCTCTCAAGCGTCTCGTACTTCGTTCCTCGAGCCGAACCAGCCGGTTACTCGCAATTTAACGGGGTGCGCCGGGGCGTTCGTTCCGTTCGGGCCCATCCAGGCGCGCAAGACAGGCCTCTTGGCGGCCGAGCACCTGCTTTCGGTAATGACCTCAGTGGCTGCGGGAGACGAGGCGCCCAAGCCCTCCTATCGTTTTTGGGCTGGTGATGGAACGGCGGCCACCGAGCACGGTTTGCGGACTGCGCCGTGGTTCCAGACAGCCCGGACGACGTCATTCGAGGAAGCCACTCGTATGGTGTTCGGTCGGCCTTGCCGTCACTGCCGCACGCCGAAGGACCCATCGGCGTGAAGCTGGTCTATCGCGTTACGCCCAGTCAGCGGCTCATCATCGTCGAGCATGCAATCAAGCAGATGCAGGCGTTCGCACAACGCCGGTGGCGGGATAGAGAAGCCGGCGGCGTACTCATGGGACGGCACCTCCTGGACTCGCATGACGTCGTTGTCGATGAGGTCTCAACGCCCCAGAACACTGACCGCCGCGGTCGATGCAACTTCTTCCGGTCGTACGAGCACGAGCAGGTGGCTCATCAGCGGTGGCTACACGAGCACAGCACATCCGCTTACCTCGGCCTCTGGCATACCCACCCTGAGCGCGACCCCAAGCCATCAAGCGTGGACCGTCGCGACTGGGAGAACGCCGTAGCGAACGACGCGTACGAAGGCAGCCGACTCTTCTTTCCGATTGTCGGAACGGAGTGCATCAGGGTTTGGACCAAGACACGTCGCGGCACCATCAAGGAGCTCGTTGAAGTTCGACGCGTGGATGGGCAGCCAGCTGGCCGGGGAGAAGCACAAGAATGACATTTGCCACTACTGCGGCATCCGCCGCGTACCTTGAGCGCGTTGCAACTGAACTCGACGTGCCGCCGGGTCGCTATGAAGAGGCGACAAGGCGCTACAAGTCGGTTGGCGAGTGGCTCGGTCGCGAGGAATCCACCTTGAAAGACCTCTCTCCAGAAGTCTACGTTCAGGGGTCATTTCGATTGGGAACCCCAATCCGGCCGGTCAACGAGGATGAGCACTACGACCTTGACCTCGTATGCGAGCTTGATGCTTCGAAGTCGAACGTGACTCAGCAGGAGTTGAAGCGCCTGCTCGGCCGCGAGATGCAGCTCTACGCCAAGCATCAAGGAATGAAGGATGTGACCGAGAGCAGGCGCTGCTGGACGCTCGACTACGCCGAGGGCGCGCAGTTCCACTTGGACGCGCTCCCGGCGATTCCAGACGCTGGCCGCAAGCGCGCGCAACTAGAGGCCCGTAGCCTTAGCACGACTTGGGTCGAGACCGCCATCGCTATCACGGATGTCGACCATCCCTTGTACGAGGTTCATTGCGACGATTGGCCTCATAGCAATCCGAAGGGCTACACGAACTGGTTTCGCAGCCGCATGAAGGAGGCCTTCGAACGACAACGTGCGGCTATGGCGCTAGAGGCGAAGGCAAACGTCGAGGATGTCCCTTCGTATCGGGTCAAGACGCCGCTGCAGCAAGCGGTCCAAATCCTCAAGCGCCACCGTGACATCCGGTTCGCCAAGGACCCGGACAACAAACCCATCTCTATCATCATCACCACGCTGGCCGGGCTCTCTTACGGTGGAGAGTCGAACGTTGCGTATGCCCTACAGGCAATCCTGGCAGGCATGGACTCTCACATCGAGACCCGAGGTGGAGTTACGTGGATTCCGAATCCGACCGACCCCGAGGAGAACTTTGCCGATAGATGGGCGACGCACCCTCAGCGCAAGCAAGGGTTCTTCGAGTGGCTAAAGGCAGCCCGCGACGACTTCTTGCGCATCGGGACTCTCGCGAACCGTGAACTTCTGGTTGAACAAGCTGCCCCGGTCATTGGTGACCGCGTGGCGCGCGCTGCGTCTTCTGCACCCAGTCGGCCTGCTCGAACCAGCGCGTCCTTGTTCCAACGTGCCGCATTGGTGTTCCTGGCGACGCACAAGAAGCCGGCCCCCTGGCAGCACGTTCGAGGCGGCACCGTCACCATTGTCGAAGCCATCGTCTCTCGGAGCGGCTTCCGAACGAGGCGCTTCTACCACGATGGCACGCCTCTGACAAAGGGTGCGTCTCTGTTGTTTAAGGCAGTCACCGATGTGCCTTGGCCGTATGACGTTTATTGGCAGGTGGTGAACACCGGGCCCGAGGCTGCTGCTGTACGGGGCGGGCTTCGAGGCGGGTTTGATGCTGGCAACGTTGACCGAGGTTCGATCATGAGACAGGAAAGTACCTCCTACAGCGGAACGCACACGATTGAGTGCTTCATCGTTAAGAACGGGTACCTTGTCGCTCGAAGCGGTGCCTTCGTCGTCAACATTGCTTGAGCAAGCTACATGACCAACTTCATACAGACCGTTGTCCTCCGCCTACTCGATTGGGTCACCAGGCCGCGAACGGTAGGCTTAAGGCTCGTTGTCACTGGAGGGGCGCTTCTCGCGGCTCCGTTTTCACTGGATTGGCTCGGGCAGCTCGACCTCTTTGACGGGAAACACTGGCTCTCCATAAAGGCTGCGACCGGGTCTAGCCTTCCGCAGTGGATGGCCCCGACCGCTTACGCGGTTGGTTGTCTCTTAGTCGCCGCTGGACTTGTCCTGCTCTACGTCGACCACAAGCGCACGTCGCGGAAGGTGGCAATCGTTATCGAACTCAGGGGGCTTCACTCAAGTCCAGACACCCCCGCGAAGGACACAGACCTCCGCCTGCCTGGCCAGCGCCTTCCGCTCCTGATGGACTTCCGCCCTCAGAGCGAGACAGAGCTGGTGAACCCTTCGCTTGCCCTGCAGAAAGTGACCAGCCTTAAGAGCTTGCTCCAGACTCATGCCGATGGTCGGGACCCTAGTGACGTGGCTGTAGCCGTTGGCGGATTGGCAGCAGTGCCCGCGCTGTTCCTTGCGGGGATGTTGCTCGATGACGAATCCGCAGTCACGCTTTATGACTGGCACCGAGACGGCAAGCGCTGGCGACTCATTGATGGCCCTGACGATGGCAAACGCCTGATGCCCGTGGACTACAGCTCGCTATCGACTGGAGCCACCGAGGCCGTGCTTGCGGTCTCGCTTTCGTACGCAGTGAGCCTGTCGGCGGTCAAGGCCTCGTTCCCGACGCTCGAAGTGGTGGAGTTGCGAGCTGAGGAAGTCGTTGCGGACAAGTACTGGTCAAGCGAGAAGCAGCAAGCCGTTGTTGCTGCGTTTCGAACTGCTGTACAGGAGCTCCTGCACCGAGGCGCGCATCGAATTCATCTCGTACTCGCTGCCCCGGCTAGCCTGTCCCTACGGCTGGGAATGTCCTATGACCGGCGGCTTATGCCTGAACTGCTGGTGTATCAGTACGAGAGGACCTGCACGCCTCCATATCCGTGGGCATTCGCCATGCCAACTCATGGCAAGCCAGACGCGATCCTAGTCGTGACGACGAAGGCAGCAGCAGCTAGCTAACCGCTGCGGGAAGGCCCCTCATGGCCTGCCCGCTTGGACTTCTCGACCGGTCGCTTTTGGAGTTCAGCGGTTACTGGTGGCAAGCGCGTTCGAAGGGCTGGTCCCAGAGACTGCCGACATTCGGCAGTCGAGGCGAGTGACTCTCACCAGCCTGAAGCTGACCAAGCAAACTTGAGTCCCAAGTTGGGTGATCGACAGCCGCCGGGAGTGAAGATTCGGTGGGGATTGCTACAGGGCCGTTGACCAGATGCAATTCAGTCGGAGATCGAAGCGGGAGGTTCGTCGGGCCCGACATGCTCCATCAGGTCTTCAACGCGGCAAGCGAAGTACTCACAAAGCTTGTCGATCGTCTCGGTTCCTGTTCCATAACCCTTCTGGTTGAGGATCTTGGACAGGGTCATCCTGTTCAAACCGGTTGCTGCAGCTATCTCGCTGATGGTGATACGACGCGCGTCAGCGAACTGTTTTTTCTCAATCATCTCGCCTAGCTTGAACCTGATCATGGAAGTAAAAGATAGCGAATGATAAAAAATAGTGTCAAATGACTTGAAAATTGCGATTGCTTGTGTATCATCGGCATCGAGTGATAAATATTTTTATCGCTTGACACATAGATTCTACAGGAGCAACCATGAATGAGCAGACCTATCTCACTACAGATGAATTGTCGTCAAGGATCAAGTATGACGTTCGGACAATCCGAGAACGTCTCAAAGACAGCGTGCTGATGGAGGGAGTGCACTATGTGCGACCGTTCGGTGGCAGAAAGATCTTGTTTGTGTGGGAGACCATTGAACGTGACATGAAGGTCGCCTCCACCCTGTTGCCAGTTGGCATGAATGCAATTCCGATGGCCAATGGAGCAGTTCTCCATGGCTAAGGTCACAGTCAGAAATGAAACCGGCAAGTTGGTGATGGACTTCACCTATCGCAATGTTCGTTGCCGTGAGCAGACAGCATTGCCTGATACGCTGCAAAACCGAAAGCGGGTGGAGGTCGTTCTGGAAAAGATCAAGAAGGCGCTGAAGAACGGCACCTTCCAGTACCGCGACTACTTTCCTGAGAGCGCACTAGCATCGCGCTTCGATCCAGCGGCTGCAATCGACGTGGGCAAGTCGATACAGTCACCTGTCAATAGTTCTTCGCCACATTTTCAAGACTTCGCAAGCCAATGGTTCAAAGAGCACGAGATCGAATGGCGACGCAGCCATATCCGATCCCTGCGCTCCACTCTGGACGGTCGACTGATCCCTCACTTCGGACAAAAGGTGGTCAGCAGCATCACCAAATCCGACATCCTTGCCTACCGCGCCACACTCGCCAAAGTAAAAGGTCGCGGAGACAAGGAAGGACTCTCACCCAAACGCATCAACGAGATCATTGGCACGCTTTGCCAGATCATTGACGAAGCCGCCGACCGATTCGAGTTTACGACGCCCACGACCAACATCAAGCGACTCCGAGTGCGCAAGGTCGATGTGGATCCGTTCAGCCTGCAGGATGTACAGAGCATTCTGGCGACCGTCCGTGCGGACTATCGCAACTATTTCACCGTGCGCTTTTTCACCGGAATGCGCACCGGCGAAGTCCATGGCCTCAAATGGCGCTACGTCGATTTCGAGCGTCGCCTGATTCGCGTCCGGGAAACCGTCGTCCTTGGAGAGGATGAATACACCAAGACCGACGGAAGCCAGCGCGACATCCAGATGAGTCAGCCGGTAGTGGAGGCCCTCACCAAGCAGTACGAGGTGACGGGCAAACTGTCCGACTACGTGTTCTGCAACCTGATGGGCGCGCCATTGGATAACAAGAACTTTACGGACCGCATCTGGTATCCATTGCTGCGCCATCTGGGCATGACTGAACGCAGGCCTTACCA
>ERZ778021.3916-NODE-3916-length-9973-cov-3.382940_pt1 | contig 9973 bp, 9 predicted proteins | sample MGYA00375751_ERZ778021 | MGnify/ENA primary metagenome ERZ778021 (study PRJEB29350, sample SAMN05389814) | bioreactor metagenome | isolation source: Thiocyanate stock bioreactor | place: South Africa: University of Cape Town | collected 2013-08-29 ... | reverse complement strand
TTCCTGTCTTATTAATTTGCCGTGCAGTTTGCACAAGATTCGCCGTAGCCAGCGGACAGGTTTCTTCACACAATGTCATGGTGTCCGAAATCATCAACACCTTGCCACGGAAAGCGGCAAGATTGGTTTTCTTGCCATTGGAATCTATCAACGGAAGATTGGCAATATCTGCTGGCAACTCTGCGTCAAGCTGAGTCCCCACATCTTTGCCCGGCGGCTTGGCTTGCTCGGCGCATCCGGCGATGAGCAACATGCAACTACAAGCTGCCAACATCAGTAACCATTTGCTGTGCCCGCGTTGATCTATTTTCGTCTTTCGCGTCGTGTTCATAATATCCTTTATGGATAGAAAGTGTTTCATTTTCCAGCACCCTTTCTTACGATTATAACAGACATCGGCAAAAGTACTTTTACCACTATTTCGGATTCAATCGATAACGGCTGGGAGCCTGGCCAAAGCTATTTCGAAAGCGCGCGGAGAAATGATAAGCATTGACAAAGCCGCATTCATAAGCAACTTGTTCGATGGATTGGTTGGACGAGAGCAATTTTTCGGCAGCGCGTTCCAGGCGATACCGTTCCACATATTGCATCGGCGCGGCGTTCATCTGTGCTCGAAAAAGATGGGCTAAAATATCGATGTTTATCAGGTTCTGATAATGCTCTGACACATATTCCAGTGCCTGTCGCACACGTGGATCTAACTGCTGATAGCCGCGCAATGGGTTAATTTCATCGAGTATTAATAACACTCGCTCCAGCGTATTAAATGCCAATTCCGTTCGGCACGAACGCGCTGAGCGCAATAATTGCATCGCTTCTTCCAAGGCATTTTCCACCTCAGATTTAAGATGGATATCATCAATGGATAAAACTCCCAGACCATGTGATTTGATAGGCCACGACAACAGATGATTCCAATCCGTCGGAGGCGAAAACACGGCGTACCGCTCTGACCAAAGCCTCCCGCCGCCGCCCCATTCCAATGAATATGCAGTGTGCGGCGGAATCAGCGAAATGCTTCCAGCCGCGCGATCAAAGCGCCCCTTCGACGTGCGCGTGGTGATGATGCCATTTTGCAAATAGCCCATCGTCCAATATTCCAATTCCGTGCCGCGTTCAAAGCGATAATTAAGCGGATGTTCCGTTGCGCCGACGACTAACATTTAAAGATGTCCATTTTGAAGAACCACGCGCGTAAGCAAGTGGAGAATCCTGAAAGCAAAGAAATTTCCGCTTGCTTACGCGCGCGGTTCTTCATTTGTGATGACAATAGTATTCCATAATCTATCATAGCAGAATCAGAAAGGTTTTTAGCTGCTTTTAATATGGCAAGGGCGATTATTTCAGTTAAAATGATCGTCAGAAGGTTTTGCTTATTAGTGGCATTGCGTAAAAGTACTTTTAAGATTTAAGGAGAACACATGACAGACAAACTGGCAATCAATGGCGGCACGCCGCAAATTTCTGCGGGAAGCGTTTTGCCTTCGCCACCCACAACGGCGTTGGATGAGCAATATGTGTTGGCGTCGTTACGTGGCTCCAAACACGCCTGGGGCGATAACTGCACTTTGCTGGAAAATGAATGGGCGCAATGGAACGGCAACAACTATTGTTCCGCGCTGACTTCAGGAACATCCGCGTTGCACATGGCGCTCGTCGCCTGCGGCATGCGCGCTGGCGATGAAATTCTAACTCCCGCCTATTCCTGGACAAGTTCTGCCAGCTGTATTTTGCATGGCAACGGCATTCCGGTGTTCGTTGATATTGATCCTGTTTGGGCAAACATTGATCCCGCAAAAATCGAAGCCGCCATCACGCCGAAAACGAAAGGAATTCTAGTCGTGCACCTGCATGGCGTTCCGGCTGATCTCGATCCTATTTTTGAAATAGCAAAGAAGCATAATTTGTTTGTGGTCGAAGATGCTTGCCAGGCGCACGGCGCAAAATATAAAGGTAAGAAAGTGGGCACGATGGGACACGCTTCGGCATTCAGTCTCAATCAAAACAAAATGTTTTCCGCTGGTGAAGGCGGATTGTTTGTGGCCGATGATGAAAGTACTTTTCAACGCGGACGTAGCTTAGTATTGTTCGGCGATTTCGCGATTCGCGGCGAGGAGCAGGATGGAGATCGCGCGCATGGATTGGGAATTATGTGTCGCTATAACGACTTGAGCGCGGCCTACGCGCGGGCGCAATTGACTCAGTTGGATGATGGTATATCTCACGCGCGTGCTATGTTTATGATCTTGCGTAAAGAGTTGGCAGATTTGCCCGGTTTGATCTTGCCAGTAGAACCAGAATGGGCTGATGAAAATGCGTATAACTTTGTTTGCCATGTCGATCCCAAAGCCTTGAACTACGATGGTCCAGTCAACTATTTGCGCGAGGCAGTAGTCGGCGCATTGTTAGCAGAAGGCGTTCCGGTCAGCGTGTGGCAACGTCGCATCTTGCCGGAAATCGCCGCTATTAAATCACGCAATGCATATGGAAATGGCAGCCCCTGGCGCGAGAGCGGCAGCACCGTCAGTTACGATCCGGCGCAATTCCCCAACGCTTTATATCACTCCGCCAGCTATTTCATCATCAGCGGTTTGCGTCGTCCCAATCCATTGTCGCTGGCAAATGACATTTCCGCAGCAGTCCGCAAAGTGTGGGATAATTTCGATCAATTGGATATTGAAGAATTGGCAAAGAACGCTGATGTCAGCATTTACGAGCGCGGCTGGGAACCACACGAAGGCGAAATGGAAAAGGCTCCGGAGACCGTGACGGCGTGAGTATGTGGTAATACACCGATTGGAAGGAGGCGTAAGCCCCGCTTGTCAAACACTGAAACAGCGGGGCTTACGCCTCCTTCCAATCAACAACAACTTCATCTCCGTCCAGTCGCCGCTTTTGGTGCAAGGTCATAAAGGACACAACTCAATTATGCAACAACACAATCAACCCGGACTAAAATACGCTTTATGCATCGAATCCATTTTTCCGGGAATGGACTACGCGGAACGCATCCAACATACCATCAACACTGGCTTCAATGCAGTTGAAGTTTGGGGCGTTGACGACGCCAAGAAGAAAGTACTTTTGGATGCCAAAGAACGCGGCGTTCGCACAGCTTTTTTGGTGGGGCCACGCGGTTTCGCAACGAATGATAAAAATCATATCACACAAGAATTAGAAACTCTCAAACGTCATATCGACTTAGCACACGAATTGGATTGCCCCAACATTTGCCTCTTCGTGGGCGACCGCGATCCCAATTTAATTTACGATCAAGGCCGCGCTGCGGTGATTGATTTTCTGGATCAGGCAGCGAAAGTACTTTCCGGCAGCGGTGTCACTGGCGTTGTGGAATCACTGAGTCCAGCCAATCATCCCAAAGGATTTGCGAGCAGTATGCGCGATGTCATTGCGTGGGTGCGCGAAGTCAACCGACCAGAAATTCAACTGCAATTCGATGTCTATCATACCGCCATGACCGATCCCGATGTGGAAACATTAGTGCGCGATAATATCGATATTACCGCTTATTATCAAGCAGCCGATGCGCCAGGACGCGCCCAGCCAGGAACCGGTATTTTGAACTTTGATCGTATTTTGAATACTATCAAGGAAAGTACTTTTGATGGCTATTTCTCTTGGGAATACGCGCCACAAGGCGATGCGATTGAATCTATCGAGCAGACGAAAAAGATACAAATTTAGAAATGTAGGGGCGGGGTTTCCCCGCCCCTATTTCGTGTCATACAAAAAAGAGGTCAGGGGGAATCCTGCCCCTACATTTTCATTATGAATACTCCAATTCAAATCGGCTGGGCGGAAGCAGACATTACACCAGAACAGCCTGTCTTCGTTGCGGGGCAATTTCCCGCGCGGCTTTCTGAAGAAATACTTGATCCATTGAAAGCCATAGTTCTGGTTTTGCAATCTGGCGAAGAACATGCTGTGATGGTGTGTTGCGATGCGGTGTCTATTTCTGACGATCTGCGAGATTGCATTCGCAAGAAAACGCAGGAGATCACTACCGAGATTGATTCAGCCAAAATCGTCATCAACGCCACTCACACCCACACTGCTCCAGAAAATCGGCTTCATGATCCTAAAACCGGCGGTATTTCAGCGGGTGGGAACGGCGTGGAACTGGAGGCGATGCCGGAGAGTGAATATATTGAGTTTGCTTCTGCACGAATCGCGGATGCCATTCATTCAGCATGGAAATCACGCGCGGCAGGCGGCATTTCGTATGGTTCTGGCTTCGCTGTTCTGGGACGAAATCGCCGTTGGGTAGATCGTGATGGCGTGGCGATGATGTATGGATTAAACGAGGAAAGTGCAGAGCGTTTTCAGCACATTGAAGGTTACGAAGATCACAGCGTCAACCTTTTGGCCACTTATGATGCAGAGAAAAATCTAACAGGAATCATTTTTAACGCGCCTATGACCGCCCAGGAAACCGGCGGTCTTTTTGCTATCAGCGCGGATATTTGGTGCGAGGCGCGACAGGAGTTGCAGAAGCGCTTTGGAGAAAAGTTATATATTCTTACACAAGTAAGCGCGGCTGGTGAATTGACTCCAAAAATGCTGTATGACAAAGCGACGCACGAGCGAATGTTGCAATTGAAAGGCCGCACCGGTCGCCAGGAATTTGCGCATCGCATCGCCAATGCGGTGGATGATATTCTGCCATATTTGCCGCAAGCAATCGAAACGAATCCTACGTTTAAACACCTTGTAAACACAGTGGATTTGCCCGTTAATTCCTTAACAGAGAATGACGTGGAAGATGCCCGCAAGGAAATCGTAAAGCTCCAAGAAACCTACGAAACAGAACTACAAAAACTCAAAAAAAATCCCGCATTAAAAAATGAAAAGCGTTGGTATGTTCCCGCCTCGCAAGCCTTCCGTCGCATGAATTGGTATAACGGCGTAATCATGCGCTACGAACAGCAAAAGATACAAACCACACTTCCCGCAGAACTGCACACAATTCGATTGGGTGATATTGTTTTTGCCACCAATCCATTTGAGTATTATCTCGATTTCGGTGTGCAAATAAAACTGCGCAGCCCGGCGCTGCAAACCTTTATCGTGGAATTGGCCGGTTCGGGAACATATATCTCCAGCCGCCGCTCCGTCGAAGGCGGCGGTTATGGATCCGTTCCCGCCAGCAATCGAATCGGCCCAGAAGGCGGACAGGTTTTGGCAGAGAGAACCGTGGAATTAATCCGCTCATTATGGAAAGAGTAAAAAAAGATATAACGTAAAAGTACTTTTTTAGGGGCTTGATGTATCATGCCCCTACTCAAAACTCAGCACTAACTGGAATCATGACTACATCAAACAACACTTTACACATTGGATGGGCGGAAGTTGATATCACGCCCGAAGAACTTCCCGTTTTCATTGCGGGGCAATTTCACGCGCGGATTTCTGAGGCAGTACAAAATCCGTTAAAAGCCACCGCATTAGTTATTGATAGCGGCAACGATCACGTGGTTTTTGTCAGTGTGGATACCGTCAGCATTTCAGAAGCATTGCGCGGTGTAGTGCGTGCGCAATTGGCCGAATCTGGCTTGGATCCACTAAAGGTAATTTTACACGCGACACATAGTCACACCGCGCCGCTTAATCGCGATGCAGCTGGCGGATCATTTCAACTTCCTGGTGAAACTGTCTTTGGAGAAGTGCCCGTCACGACTTATATAAAATTCGCGGCAGCGCAGATTGCCACTGCCATTTCCCAAGCCTGGCAAAAGCGCGCTCCGGGCGGCGTGGCATTCGGTCAGGATTACGCGGTGATCGGAAGAAACCGACGTTGGGTCGATCATGATGGTGTTTCGACCATGTATGGATTGAACAAAAATACGGCAGAACGGTTCGACCATATAGAAGGTTATGAGGATCACAGTCTCAATTTACTTGCCACTTATGACGCCGATAAAAATCTGACAGGTGTCGTTGTCAATGTTCCGGCACCATCGCAGGAAACAGAAAGTCTCTTCGAACTGAGCGCCGATTATTGGCATGAAACGCGGCAGGAATTACGCGCTCGCTTTGGAGAAAAGTTGTATATCCTTCCACAATGCAGCGCGGCAGGAGAATTGACTCCGCATCTCATCTTTGAAAAAGCTCCGCATGAGCGAATGTTACAACTGCGTGGACGCACCGGCCGCGAGGAAATTGCTGCGCGTATAGCAGACTGCGTGGGACGGATATTGCCGTATATAACTTCTACTATCACGGATGATCTTGACCTCAAACACGAGTATGAAACGTTGCAATTGCCCACCAATGCGCTGACAGCAGCTGATGCTGAAGACGCCCGAAAAGACCGTGACGAATGGCAGCAGCGATATGAGGTGGAAAAGCAAAAGCTCGACGATAATCCCGCGCTCCGAGACGAACACCATTGGTACATAACTCTAACGCAGACGGCTGCTCGCGCTGGTTGGTATAACGGCGTCATAGAGCGCTATGAGAAACAAAAGACCCATCCGTATGTTCCCGCTGAAGTGCATATCTTACGTTTGGGTAATATCGCTTTTGCCACTAATCCGTTTGAATACTATCTGGATTTTGGAATTCAAATCAAAGTCAAAAGTCCCGCATTGCAAACTTTCATCGTGCAGCTCGCCGGAAACGGCACTTATGTTCCCAGCCCACGCGCTGCTGCTGGCGGCGGTTATGGCGCAGTGCCAGCCAGCAATCCGGTGGGGCCAGAAGGCGGAAAAGTGTTGGCGACACATACGTTAGAAAAAATCAACAAGTTTTGGAAATAGCAACCTATTATTATTGATTGGAAGGAGGCGTCAGCCCCGCCATTCAACAACGGGGCTAACGCCCTCTTCCAATCGGGTTAAGGAAATTATATGTCTAAAAGTACTTTTGAAGCCGGTTTTGCCAGTGTGGAATACACGCCCCAACTTGGACTGAATTTGCAGGGACAAATGTCGCCGCGCGTTGCCACAGAAGTGCGCGATCCGCTCAGTGCCAATGCGATGGCGTTGCGTCAAGATGATTTGACGACAGTTTTGGTGACATTGGATCTGTGCATGGCGCATGAAGATTTTGTCCGCGAAACGCAGCTGTTATTCGAAAAGCAACACAACATCCCCGCTGCGCATTTGCTTATTCACGCCACGCATACTCACGTTGCGCCATCGGTTCATGATTTGATCGGCGAGAATGAAACAAGCCCGCAATACGTTGCGCGCATTCAGGAAAAGCTACTCGAAGCGGCGGCGACTGCGATTAAAAACCTGGAGCCAGTCCAGCTCTTCGCTAGTTGTGGTCACATGGAGATGATGGGCTGGAATCGCCGCGCTGTGTTTGAAGACGGAACCGCAAAAATGTATGGTCATTCCGAAATGCCAGGATTTGCCGGATTGGAAGGACCGCGCGATCCGCAATTGCCAGTGCTTTTCGCCAAAAACGAAACGGGAAAGATCTCCGGCGTTCTGGTGAATTTTGCGTCGCATCCCAATTGCATCGAGGGCGAAAGTAGATACAGCGCCGATTATCCAGGAGAAGTGCGACGCTTAATTAGTAATACACTGGACGGTGCGAAAGTACTTTATCTCACTGGCGCAGCAGCAAACACAGCGCCAAGTATCTTGGATCCATTCGACTCCTCGCATCCCTGGCGCGGCGAGGAAGGGCTGATTCGGTCGGGACGTTATCTGGCTGGCGAAGCACTGAAGACTATTGCGGAAACTATTGCGCCTATGGGAAACCCGCAATTGAAATTGCAACAAACAACCTTGCAGATTCCGCTCAAACCCTGGCCAAAGGAAAGCGATCCTTGGTATCCACAAGGCAGAGGCGCTGCAGAGATTTATTATGAACGATCCAAAAACGAATGGCCAACGTTGTCGCAAACGCCATCGCTGAATAGAGTTAATCTCAACGTCTTGCAAATGGGAGATGCGATTTTGTGCACCAATCCTGCGGAATTATTTGTGGAATATGGATTGGAAATTAAAAAGCTTTCCTCGGCAAAAGTAACTTTCATCAGCGAATTAACCGACGGCTACGTAGGCTATGTCCCCACCGCAAAAGCCTATCGCGGCGGCGGATACGAGACCTGGCCCGCGCCCAGTAGCAGACTTGCGCAAGATGCCGGAGATCAAATTGTTGAAGGGACAAAAGTACTTATAGAAAAACTACGCACGTCATTCTGAACGAGCGAAGCGACTGAAGAATCTCCCCATTGTTTCCCTACGACTTCATTGCTGATGAGTAGTCAATAATAGCTTGATTGGAAGGAGGCGTAAGCCCCGCTTGTTAGACACCAAAACAGCGGGGCTTACGCCTCCTTCCAATCAATAACATTTTTTCATCCCACAGCCCCTTGACAAGTTTTTTCCGATATTGTAATTTACTAATTAGTTAATTAACCAACAGGTGAATAATGAACAACGCAGATCCATTAAGTTCTACTTTTGCAGCTTTAGCTGATCCCACGCGCAGAGCGATTTTGTCGCAACTTGCCAAGGGTTCCGCTTCTGTGAATGAATTGGCGGAGCCGTTTGATATGAGTCTTCCGGCTATTTCCAAACATCTAAAAGTACTGGAAAAGGCGAATCTCATCACGCGCGGACGCGAGGCGCAATGGCGGCCTTGTCATTTGGATGCGGAAGGATTGAAAGACGTGGCGAACTGGCTTGAAAATTATCGCGAGTTTTGGGAAGCCAGTTTTGATCGTCTGGATGATTATCTGCAAGAGTTGCAAAATCAACAAAATAAAACACAAACCAAGGAGAAGAAGAATGTCAGAAAAACAAAGTAATGTTGTAGAAGCACCTCAAGAAAATGTACTTTCGATCACCCGCGTATTCGATGCGCCACGCCATCTGGTTTTTGAGCCGTGGACGAAAACCGAACACCTCAAACAATGGTTCGCGCCACGAGATTTCACCATTCCCAAGTTAGAAGGCGATTATCGCCCTGGTGGAGCTTGGCTATCTGTCATGAAATCGCCCAAGGGTGACGAAATGCAGATGGGTGGAATTTACCAAGAAGTTGTTCCTGACGAAAAGCTGGTTTTCACGCATGCCTGGGATGAAGAATTCGGCGGAACTGGCCACGAAACAATAATCACTGTGACTTTTGCTGATAAAGATGGAAAAACATTAATGAATTTTCATCAGGCAACTTTCACATCGAGAGAAATTCGCGATGATCACAACGATGGCTGGACACAGTTCTTTGATCACCTGGCGGAATATCTGGCGCAAGGCTAAGGATATAAAAGTACTTTTACAGGAGTTATCGAAATGTCAAAAAATAATGAATTGACTATAACACGGATTTTCGATGCGCCACGTCATTTGGTTTTTGAGACGTGGACAAAGCCCGAACATATTAAAAAATGGATGGCGCCGAAAGAGTTTGAAATTCCAAGTGCTGAAGGGGAATTGAAGCCTGGCGGATCATGGCGTTCGAGCATGAGCAAAGCCGATGGAACGCTGCTGAAAATGGGCGGCGTTTATCAGGAAATTATTCCCGATGAAAAGTTGGTTTTCACTCATGCGTGGGACCCCGAAACTGGTGGAAGCGGTCACGAAACCGTTGTCACAGTGACGTTCGCCGATCAAGACGGAAAGACGCGAATGAATTTTCATCAAGAGTTTTTCCTGGACAAGGAATCGCGCGATGGACATGAAGGCGGCTGGTCGCAATGCTTCGACAAGTTGTCGGAATTATTATCTGAATTAGAGGCACATTCATGAAGACAACAGAAATATCAGCAATAGTCAATCCCGGCGAACTGGGAATAACCTATCAACGCATTTTCGACGCGCCGCGAGAACTCGTTTTTGAAGTGTGGACGCAACCACAACATATCGCGAAATGGTGGGGGCCGAACGGTTTCACAAATACCACCCAACAGATGGATGTGCGACCAGGTGGCATTTGGGAATCTATCATGCACGGCCCCGACGGCACCGATTATAAAAATACAATTGTT
>ERZ778021.3915-NODE-3915-length-9986-cov-4.423120_pt1 | contig 9986 bp, 10 predicted proteins | sample MGYA00375751_ERZ778021 | MGnify/ENA primary metagenome ERZ778021 (study PRJEB29350, sample SAMN05389814) | bioreactor metagenome | isolation source: Thiocyanate stock bioreactor | place: South Africa: University of Cape Town | collected 2013-08-29 ... | reverse complement strand
GGCCTGCCCCGCCTGCGTCATCGCCGACCTCTGCAAATGGCCGGACAAGACCACGGACATTCCCGCCCCGCTCCGGCAGGTCGGGCCGCTCGGCTCGCTCGAAGGGATCGTCTGAGAGGCTACAGCCCGTAGCCGCGCGCCATGGCGGCGGCGAAGGCCGGTATCAGCAGGAAGAGCAGCGCCTGCGCCAGCACGCAGGAGCGCACCGTGGCCAGCTCCGCCTGCGGCACCCGGTAGGAAGGGTCGCCGGCGGCCTGCCTGCGCCAGGACAGGAAGCGGATCGTGGGCAGGATCGAGAGCAGGCCGACCGCGGCGAAGGTCGCCATCTTGGCCCAGAACACCCAGTTGTAGACGTAGAACTCCCAGCCCTTCAGGCCGTAGACGACGCGGGCGGCGCCCACGATGACGATGAGCAGGGCGATCAGGCCGTAGTGGCGGTCGATGCGGGCGAGCCGCGCCAGGGTCGCGGCCGACATCTCGTTGCGCACCAGCACGAATTCGGCGGCGACGGTGCCGGCCAGCGAGAAGGCCAGAAGGTGATGGAGGATGGCCAGTACGAGATCCGTCGTTTCCATTTTTCCTCCCGGTCTATTTCGGCGTGGCGCCGGGCCGGCTTGTCGGCGCCGAGATTAACATTGCGGAAGGAAAAGCCCAGCCTGTGTTCCATCGGGCGGCGATCGGTGCGAATTTGCGGCCGTCGGGAATCGGCATTGGGCGCCGGCGACCGGAAAACGCAGGATGATTTGCCATGGCAGAACGGGTTCACGCCGCGCCGGTCCTGGAAACCGCGCGCGCCATATTGCGGCCGCACCGGCTTGAGGATTTCGACGCCTATGCCGCCATGTGGACGGAACCTGCCGTCTTCCGCTTCGTCGGCGGCAAGGCGCGTTCGCGGGAAGAAAGCTGGCAACGGCTGCTGCGCCATTTCGGTCTCTGGTCGATGCTGGGCTTCGGTTTCTGGGCGATCCAGGACAGGGAAAGCGGCCGCTTCATCGGCGAGGCCGGCTTCCACGAACTGAAGCGCGAGATCGTTCCCTCAATCGAAGGAACGCCGGAGGCGGGTTGGTCCCTGGTGCCGGAATTCCAGGGCCACGGGCTCGGCACGGAAGTCGTCAGCCGCTTGCTGGCCTGGGGGGACGCGACATTCGAAGGCGCGCGGACAGTCTGCCTTATCGATCCCGACAATGCCGGCTCGCTCGCCGTGGCGCGAAAAGTCGGTTATCGCGAGATCGTGCGCACCGAATATGGCGGCAGCCCGATACTCATGCTGGAGCGGCACGCGGTTTCGGCGTGAGGCCCGGTTCGGGTCGCTTCGGTCGCGGTGGCCGTCAGCCCGCCCTGCGCCGCAGCGGCCGCGCCAGCCCGCTCCAGGGGGCGTTCCGCGGCCTTGCTCCATGCCCCGATATGGGGGTGGAGGCATCGAAGGGCAGCGGCCTGCCCACGGCGAAGCCCTGCGCATGGTCGATGCCGATGTCGACCAGCGCCGCCATGATCTCCTCGCTTTCCACGAACTCGGCGATGGTGCGCTTGCCCGTCACCTTGCCGATATGGTGGATCATCTCGACCATGGCGCGGTCGATGCGGTCCTTCAGCATGTCCTTGACGAAGCCGCCGTCGATCTTGAGATAGTCCACCGGCAGATGCTTGAGGTAGGCGAAGGAAGACATGCCCGAGCCGAAATCGTCGAGCGCGAAACGGCAACCCAGCCGCTTCAGCGTGCAGATGAAGCCGATGGCTCCGGCAAGGTCCGCGATGGCGCTGGTCTCGGTGATCTCGAAGCAGATCATGGCCGGCGGCACGCCGTGCTCCTCGAACTGCCCGCGCAGGAAGTCCAGGAAGGTCTCGTCGCCGAAGGTCGCGCCGGAAAGGTTGATGGCGCAGGTGGCGATCGGCGTGGCGCCCGGGTCGGCCAGCCGCTCGGCCAGCACGCCGAAGGCGGTGCGGATCACCCAGCGGTCGATCGCCGGCATCAGGCCGTAGCGCTCGGCCGCCGGGATGAAGCTGCCGGGTGCGGCCAGGCCGCCGGCATCGTCCATCATGCGCAGCAGGAGCTCGACATGCGCGCCGGCTTCGGCCGCCTCGGCTGTCAGCGGGCGGATCTCCTGCGCATGCAGGCGGAAGCGGTCTTCCTCCAGCGCGACGTGGATGCGCTGCACCCAGGCCATCTCGCCGAAGCGCTCGCGCATGGCCGCGTCGCCCTCGCTGTGGAACTGCACGCGGTTGCGGCCCTTTTCCTTGGCCATGTAGCAGGCCACGTCGGCGGAACGCAGCGCCTCCTTGAGCGTCAGCCCCGGATGGGCGACGGGCACGACGCCGATGCTGACGCTGATGTTGAAAGGCTGGCCGATCCAGGTGAAATGCAGGTCCAGCAAGGTCTGGCGCAGCCTTTCCGCGATCTCGGCCGCCTGCGCCGGCTCGCAATTCTGCAGCAGCACGCCGAATTCGTCGCCGCCGAGCCGGGCCAGCAGGTCGCCCGGCCGCAATTCCCTCGCCAGCAGGGCGGAAACCTGCCGCAGCAACTGGTCGCCCGCGGCGTGGCCGCAGGTGTCGTTGACCAGCTTGAACTGGTCGAGGTCGAGATACATCAGCACATGGCCGGCATGACCAGCCGCGAGTTCCGCGATCGCGCCCTTCAGGCGGCGCTCGAATTCGCGGCGGTTGGCGAGGCCCGTCAGCCCGTCATGCGACGCCTGCCCGGACAGCCTGTCGATGTAACCTTGCTCGCGGGTCATGTCGTGCAAGGCCAGCACCATGCCCTCGATCCGCTCCGCCACCAGCAGCGGCGCCACCGTCAGCGCCACGGGGATATTCTTTCCGTCGGCGCGGACCAGCAGCCGCGGGCGCGGCTCCGACGGATAGGTCGCGGCGGCGGCCACGCGCTCCACCAACAATTCCTCCTCGGCGCCGGTCTCCTTGTCCTGCAGGCGGAAAAGGCCGGCTATGTTCGCGCCGCGGGCGCTGCCGAGCGAGGTGTCGAGCAGACGTTCGGCGGCCGCGTTCATATAGTCGATGCGCCCGTCCGGGCCGGTGCTGATGACCGCCTGCCCGATGGAGGCGAGGGTGATCTGGGCCCGCTTGCGCTCGGTGTTGAGCGCGCTCTGGAAAGCCAGCCGCTGCTGCAGGAGATTGCGGGTGCGCCACACCGCTACCAGGATCAGCAGGGCGGCGATGAGGAGATTGGCCACCATCAGCGTGCGGGTGATGGCGCGGGAGCCCTCGCTGAGGCTTTCGGAGAAGGCCGTGGCCAGCGGCACGATCTGGCGGTCCAGCCGGCCGATCTCGGCCTTCCAGGCCCGGCGCTGGAGCGGGGAGGCCGGACCTTCCCGGAAGCGTGCCTCCATCGTCCTGCCCAGTTGCTCCAGTTCCAGAAGCATGCGGTCGGCGGTGGACCAGTGGCCGATGGCCTCTTCCAGATGGTTCACATGGCGGAAATGCCGGAACAGCCAGATCATGCCGGGCACGTCCTCGGGGTGGTTGGCGCCCTTGAGGAAGCCGGCCTGTGCGGCGTCGGGGTCGGGGTACGGCCTTTCCAGGGCCAGCCGCGCCGCGCGATCCCCCAGCGGGGCGGCCAGCGCGCGCCGATATCTGGCGAGGGAGACGGCATCGCCCGTCTCCGCATAGAGGTTCAGGAAATGGACGGCGTCCTTCTGGCCCTTCGACCATTGGCTTTCGCCGGCGACATAGGCGCGCACCGAGGAAAGCATGTAGAGGCTCATCGAAGCCATCAGTGCCTGGATGAGCACGACGGCGACGAAAGGCCAGACCAGGCGCGGAAGCCCGGGCCCGCTGCCCGCCGCGCGGCGGTTCACGTCGATTGCGTCGAAGCCGCCAACCCCGCGCCCCCTGCCTGTGCGCGCCGGCCTTGCCCGGCCGGCCGCGACGCCCCTCTCGTCTGCCTGCTTCAGGCGACAGGTGCCCAATAGCAGCTTTCCCTTAACGGCCGCTAAACCGCCAAAGTAAAGTCAAACCCTTTCAGAGAGAGTTGCGAGGAAGCTGATTTTCCAAGCTTCTTTCCGGAAGCGATGCTGAAAAGTTTATTCTACTTGTCGATTTCTTTCGAAGCGTCCAAATCAGCTTGGCGGTACAGTCTGCGGAGCCCCTTCAGGCACCTCGAGGGATTTGACTAGCGAGGCAAGTTCCGGTTCGTCGATGAGCAGCGCCGCATCGGCGACGGGCAGCCACGCGCGCCGGCGGCGCCTCTTTTCCTGCCAGTCGGGCAGTTCCTCGGTGACGGCCAGCAGATAGACGGTGACGTCGACACGCACGAAATGGCTTTGCAGGCGCTTCCAGTAGGAATAGGTGCCCACCGGCGGCTTGAGGGCGGTGCCGACCACGCCGGCCTCCTCCAGCGCCTCGACGGTCGCCGCCTTGCGGCCGCTCTTGCCTTTCATGGGCCAGCCCTTCGGCACGATGAAGCGCCGGGTCTGGCGCGAGGTGACCAGCATCACCTCGATGCCGCCGTCCGCGCCCAGGCGGTAGGGAACGGCGGCCACCTGACGTATCCTGTCGCCTTTCTTCGCCCTGCGGACGGTGCCCTTCTTCGCGGTCATGCCTCCCTGTTCCATCTGTCCTGCCCATGGTGCAACCGGATAGCTGCCGGCGCTGGCGGCAGAATCACATGAAAGTAAGGTAGACGGCTAAATAAAAGGAGGAAAGGTCCCGGCCGAAAAAGTCGCTGTCAGCGGCAATTGGTTCCGGTGTAGGTGTTGCCGAAGACCTGCCCCTGGCAGCCGGGCTTGATGACCGGAACCGGCTGGCGTGGCGGGGCCGGGGGCGGCGCCTGCCGGTCGATCTCGCGGATGATCTGCTGGTTCTGCTGGTATTGCTGCCTTTGCAGCCGGTTCTGCATCATCTGCAATTCGTTCTGCTGCAGGAGCACGCCCGGCGCGGTGACGTTTCCGGCAGCCTGCGCGCATCCCGCAGCCGCGGGAAGCAGCGCCAGCCCCGACAGCAGGCAGATCATGATTTTCAAATGCCGCGCCATCCTCGTCCAGCCTTCAAACCCATCTCATCATATAGGTCAGGCGGCCGGACAGTGCTACTGGCCCGTTATGGGTTTGGCGGCATGCCGAAATGAAAAGGGCCACCCGAAGGCGGCCCATTTCGATGGTGTGCTTTCGCGATTACGGAGCTTCGCCCGTCTCGACCGCCGTGGCGATGTCGTTGAACTTGTTGTTCAGGGCGTTGCCGAGCGCGCCGGCGCCGACCATGATGGCGAGCGCGATCAGCGCGGCGATCAGACCGTATTCGATAGCGGTGGCGCCGGACTCGTCCTTGTAGAAGCGAGAAATAAGCTTGGTCATCGTGATATTCCTTGTGGCCCAGTTGTGACTTCGACGACGGTTTCTTGCCGAACCGTGCCTCATCTTGCGAAACGCGCATTTCGGTTGCGTTAAATCGGATGGTAAACGAAGCGTAGCCGCGTCGTTTGCTTAACAAATGCCGAATGTCACTTTCCGGAACACATCGGCCGGGCCGGCGGCCGACTCCCTCAATCCAGGGCGCGGTCGAGGTGGACGTAGCCGCCGTCCACGAACAGCCACTGGCCGGTGGTGTGGCCGGCGCGCGCCGACAGCAGGAAGAGCACCGTGTCGGCGATCTCCTGCGCCTTCGTCATGCGCTTGCCGAGCGGAATGGCGCCGGTGATCTCGGCCAGCCGCGCCTCGGGATCGTCGAAGGTCTGCAGCCACTTTTTGTAGAGCGGCGTCATAACCTCGGCCGGGACCACGGCGTTGACGCGGATGCCGTCCTTGCGCAGGGCCGCCGCCCATTCGCGCGTCAGCGAAAGCTGCGCGCCCTTGGCGGCGCAATAGCCGCTGGTGTGGCCCTGTCCGGTCAGCGCCGTCTTGGAAGAGATGTTGACGATCGCGCCCTTCGAGGCCCTGAGCCACGGCAGGCAATGATGGGCCATGGTGTAGTAGTGGATGAGATTGCGCTCCAGCGAGCCGCGGAACGCCTCCGGCCCGGCTTCCAGGTCGATGCTGTCGTTGATACCGGCATTGTTGACCAGCCCGTCTATGCGACCGAAGGCGTCGGCCACCTCGGCGACGGCGCGGGCGCAGGCCGCGTCGTCGGACAGTTCGACCTGCACGAAGCTGGCCCTCGGCGACAGGCCGAGTAGCTGCTTCTCGAACCCCGCCTCGAGCGGGCTGCGGCCGAGCACGGCGGGAACGGCGCCCTCGGCGGCGAGCGCCAGCGAGATGGCGCCGCCGATGCCGGCGCCGCCGCCGGTGACGATGACGACCCTGTCCTTCAATTCGAGATCCAAGAGCCTCTCCCTTTCACGCGCCGAAGCGGTAGGCTTCGAAAGTGGCCGGCTTCATCTCGATGGAAAAGCCGGGGGCGGTGGGCGGCATGTAGGCCGCGTCGCGGATGACGCAGGGTTCCCTGAAATGCTCGTGCAGGTGGTCGACATATTCGATCACCCGTCCGTCCTTGGTGCCAGATACGGCGACGTAGTCGATCATCGACAGGTGCTGCACATATTCGCACAGGCCCACGCCGCCGGCATGCGGCCAGACCGGCATGCCGAATTTGGCGGCGATGAGAAGCACCGAGAGCACCTCGTTCAACCCGCCCATGCGGCAGGAATCGATCTGCACCACGTCGATGGCGCCGCCGGCGATGAACTGCTTGAACATGATGCGGTTCTGGCACATCTCGCCCGTCGCCACCTTCATCGGCGCCACCGCCTTGCGGATCTTGGCGTGGCCGGCGATGTCGTCGGGGCTGGTCGGCTCCTCGATGAAGAAGGGCCTTGCGAAGGCCAGCTTTACGAGCCAGTCGATCGCCTGGTCCACTTCCCACACCTGGTTGGCGTCGATCATCAGGAAGCGGTCGGGGCCGATCATCTCGCGGGCGATGGTCAGGCGGCGGATGTCGTCGTCGAGGTCGCGGCCGACCTTCATCTTGATGTGGTTGAAGCCGGCGTCTATCGCCTCCCGGCACAGGCGGCGCAGCTTGTCGTCGCCATAGCCCAGCCACCCGGCCGATGTGGTGTAGCAGGCATAGCCCTCGCGCTCCAGCACGGCGATGCGCTCGGCCTTGCCGGGCTCCGCCCGCTTCAGGATGGCCAGCGCCTCCTGCGGCGTCAGCACGTCGGTGAGATAGCGGAAATCGACGATCCTCAGGATCTCTTCCGCGCTCATCTCGGCCACCAGCCGCCACACCGGCTTGCCTTCCAGCTTGGCCCACAGATCCCACACCGCGTTGACGATGGCGCCGGTGGCCAGATGGATGGCGCCCTTGTCCGGGCCGATCCAGCGCAACTGGCTGTCGGAGGTCACATGCCGCCAGAATGCGCCCATGTCGGCGGCGATGGCGGCCATGTCCTGCCCCACCACCAGGTGGCGCATGGCCTCGATCGCCGCGCAGCACACCTCGTTGCCGCGCCCGATGGTGAAGGTCAGGCCGTGTCCCTCGACGCCGGGTGCGTCGGTTTCGAGGATGACATAGGCGGCCGAATAGTCCGGGTCGGGGTTCATCGCGTCCGAGCCGTCGAGATGGCGCGAGGTCGGGAAGCGCAGGTCGAGCACCCGCATGCCGGTTATGCTGGTCATGGTCTGAGGTCCGGGTTGGGCATGTTCGCCGAATGGCCGGAGGGCCGGAGACGGGACGCCGCCTCCGGCCCTCGCGGGGCGTGGGTCAGTCGTAGAGGACGGCCGCGATCTCCGGCGCGTCGATGTTCGACTTGTCGTACCAGTAGAAGCCGGTGTCGATGTTCTTCTCCACCTGCTCGCCCTTGGCGGCCTTCACGGCGGCCTCGACGGTCTTGTAGCCGATGCCGACCGGGTTCTGGGTGATGGCGCCGGCCATCAGCCCGTCGCGGATCGCCTGCTTCTGCTGCGCGCCGGAATCGTAGCCGACGATGACGACCTGGCGGCCCATCTCCTTGACCCCGTTGACCACGCCGATGGCCGAGCCCTCGTTGGAGCCGAAAATGCCCTTCAGGTCCGGATTGGCCTGCAGGATGGCCTTGGTGATCTCGGTCGACTTGAGGTGGTCGCCGTCGCCATATTCGATTGCCACGATCTCGACCTTCGGATATTTCTCCTTGATCTCGTTGACGAAGCCGTCGCGGCGGTCGACGCCGGTGCGGCTGGTCTGGTCATGCACGACCAGCGCGATCTTGCCTTCGCCGCCGATCAGCTCGGCCATCTTGTCGGCGGCCAGGGCGGCTGCGGCCAGGTTGTTGGTGGATGCCGTGGCCACGGGAATGTCGCTGTCGACGCCTGAGTCGAAGGCCACCACCGGGATGTTGGCGTCCTTGGCCTGCTGCAGCAGCGGGATGGCCGCCTGGCTGTCGAGCGCGGCGAAGCCCAGCGCCGCCGGCTTCTTGGCCAGCGCCGCGGCCAGCATGTCGATCTGGCGGTCCACCTGCGTCTCCGAATCCGGCCCCTCGAAGGTGACGGTCACGCCGAGGTCGGCGGCGGCCTTGTCGGCGCCGGCCTTCACGGCCTGCCAGAACTGATGCTGGAAGCCCTTCGAGATCAGCGGGATGTACATCTTGTCCTGGGCCATGGCCAGGCTGCTGGAGCCGAGCAGGGCGGCGGCGCCGAGGGCGCCCAGAACCATGCGTCGCGTAAACATCTCATTCCTCCACAATGTTGAACCTTGGTTGAACCTTGCCGTTCGTCGCTCGTTTCGCGGGGCGCTCAGCCGCCCTTCTTCGTGTTGGCGCGGCGCCGGCGCCGCGCGGGTGGGTCCTCAAAGCCGCCGTCGCCGCAATATGTCGGTGTAGACGGCCAGGATGATGATGGAGCCGGTCACCACGGTCTGCCATTCCTGCGCCACCGAAAGGATGCGCAGGCCGTTGGCCAGCACGCTCATGATGAGCGCGCCGATCAGCGTGCCGATGATGGTGCCGCGGCCGCCGCTGAGCGAGGTGCCGCCGATGACCACGGCCGCGATGGCATCCAGCTCGTAGCCCTGGCCGAGCGCCGGCTGCGCCGAGTTCAGCCGCGAGGCGATCAGCAGCCCGGCGATGCCGCAGATGCCGCCGGCCAGCGCATAGACGGCGATCTTCCAGCGGTCGGTGTTGACGCCCGAAAGCCTGACCGCCTCCTCGTTGGAGCCGAGGGCGAAGGTGAAGCGGCCGAGGACGGTGCGCTCCAGCACGAAGGAGGCGGCCAGCGCCACCAGGAACAGGATCAGCACGCCGTTGGGGATGGGCAGCGCCGGAATGACGGCGCCGATCAGCGAGCCCTGCGAGATCTGGGTGAAGCCGGGGGTGGCGTTGAAATAGATCGGCTTGGTGCCGGAGATCACCAGCGACAGGCCCTTCAGGATCAGCATCATGCCCAGCGTGGCGATGAAGGGCGGGATCTTGAGCTTGGCCACGAAGAGGCCGGACAGCGTGCCGCTGGCCGCGCCCGCCAGGATCGCCGCCGCCACGCCGAAGGGCAGCGGCATGCCCAGAAAGGTCAGCACCACGCCCGTGCAGACGGCGCAGAAGGTCATCAGCGTGCCCACCGAAAGGTCGATGCCGCCGGTGATGATGACCAGCGTGGAGGCGACCGCCAGCACGCCGTTGACCGAGGTGGCCTGCAGGATGCTGATGACGTTGCTGGTCTGGAGGAAGTTGGGCGAGGCCAGGCTGAAGACGACGATCAGGACGATGAGGCTGGCGAAGGCCAGCAGGCGGTGCTGCGCGCCGGAGAAGCGGCCTGCCGGCGCGGCCGGGCCGGCCGTGGTGACGGTGCTCATGCGCTCGCTCCCCCTGCTTGCGGCTGCCGGCCGCCGCCGTTCTGCGCGGGGCCTCTTTGCGTGGCCAGTTGCATGATCTCCTCCTGCGAGGCGCCGGCGGGCAGGATGCCGGTGAGCCGGCCCTCGCACATGACGGCGATGCGATGGCTCAGCCGCAATATCTCCGGCAGCTCGGAGGAGATGACGATGACGGCGCGGCCCTGCGCGGCCAGCGCGTTGAGCAGGTTGTAGATTTCGGCCTTGGCGCCGACGTCGATGCCGCGCGTCGGCTCGTCGAAGAT
>ERZ778021.3914-NODE-3914-length-9988-cov-3.968489_pt1 | contig 9988 bp, 13 predicted proteins | sample MGYA00375751_ERZ778021 | MGnify/ENA primary metagenome ERZ778021 (study PRJEB29350, sample SAMN05389814) | bioreactor metagenome | isolation source: Thiocyanate stock bioreactor | place: South Africa: University of Cape Town | collected 2013-08-29 ... | reverse complement strand
GGCGGGGCAGGCGGTCAGCAGCAGGGCGGCAAGCAGGCGACGCATGGGAACCCCGAAATGGAAACGGCGCGCCGATCATGGCGCGCCGTCCCCGGCTTCGGCAAGCGGCGATCAGGCCAGCGAGGGGTCGATGCCCTTGCACGCCTCGACCAGGCCCTTCACGGCCTCGACCGATTTGTCCATCATCGCCTGTTCGGCGTTGTCCAGCTTGATGTCGATGATCTTTTCCACGCCACCGGCGCCGATCACGGTCGGCACGCCGACATACATCCCCTTGAGGCCATAGGCGCCGTCCACATGCGCCGCGCAGGGCAGGACGCGCTTCTGGTCCTTCAGATAGGCCTCGGCCATCTCGATCGCGCTGGTCGCGGGGGCGTAGAAGGCCGACCCGGTCTTCAGCAGGCCGACGATCTCGGCGCCGCCGTCGCGGGTGCGCTGAACGATGGCGTCCAGCTTCTCCTGCGTGGTCCAGCCCATCTTGACCAGGTCGGGCAGCGGGATGCCCGCCACGGTCGAATAGCGGGTCAGCGGCACCATGGTGTCGCCATGCCCGCCCAGCACAAAGGCCGTCACGTCGCGCATCGACACGTTGAACTCCAGCGACAGGAAATGGCGGAAGCGTGCCGAATCCAGCACGCCGGCCATGCCGCAGACCTTGTTGTGGGGCAGGCCGCTGAACTCGCGCAGTGCCCAGACCATCGCGTCCAGCGGGTTGGTGATGCAGATCACGAAGGCATCGGGGGCGTGCTTGGCAATGCCCTCGCCCACGGATTTCATGACCTTGAGGTTGATGCCCAGCAGGTCGTCGCGGCTCATCCCCGGCTTGCGCGGGACGCCTGCGGTGACGATGCAGACATCGGCGCCGGCGATGTCGGCGTAATCGTTGGCGCCCTTCATGCGGGCGTCGAACCCTTCGGACGGGCCCGATTGCGCGATGTCCAGCGCCTTGCCCTGCGGCGTGCCTTCCGAGATGTCGAACAGGACGACGTCGCCCAGTTCCTTCATCGCGGCCAGATGCGCCAGCGTGCCGCCGATCTGCCCCGCACCGATCAGTGCGATTTTGGGTCGGGCCATGGATAACCTCCGATTGGGTGGTGAAAAGTTGCGGCAGGGGTAAGCGGTCGCGCAAGGAATCGCAAGATGGTCCCACAGCCGCAGAGGCATGGTTGTGCTAACACTTGTCTTCATCGCCCGCCCGCGCCACAGATTGCACGTCGTGCAGGGAGGGGCCCATGCTGGAATTGTCGCAGGCGGGATGGGCGCTGGCCGTGCTGTCGGCCTTTGCGGTGGGCCTGTCCAAGGGCGGTCTGGCGATGGTGGGCATCATCAGCGTGCCGCTGATGTCGCTGGTCATGTCGCCGGTGCAGGCGGCGGGGCTGCTGCTGCCGATCTATGTGGTCTCGGACATGGGCGGGCTGATGGCGTTCCGACGCAATCTGGACCGGCGCGTGCTGATGCTGGCGCTGCCCGGTGCGATGGCGGGGATCGCGGTGGGCTGGGCCACGGCCAGCATCGTGCCGGTCTGGGGCGTCACGCTGATCGTGGGGGTGATCGGGCTGGGATTCGCGCTGAACGCGCTGATCCGCCCGGCGCTGGATGCGGCACCCCGCCCGCCGCGGGGCAGGGCCGCGACGATCTGGGGCGGGCTTGCGGGCTATACCAGTTTCGTCAGCCATTCCGGCGCGCCCTTGTGGCAGGTCTATGCCCAACCCTTGCGCCTGTCGCCGCTGGTCTATGCGGGCACGACGACCTGGTTCTTTGCCATCGGCAACCTGGTCAAGCTGGTGCCCTATGCAGCGCTTGGCCAGCTGTCGCCGGCCAATCTGGCGACGGCGGCGGTGCTGATGCCGGTCTCGCTGGCCGCGGTCTGGATCGGGCTGCGGCTGGTGCGGATCATCCCCGCTGCACTGTTCTATCGGCTGATCACCTGGGGGCTGCTGGCAGTGTCGCTGCGCCTGATCTGGCAGGGGCTGCGCGGCTGATTTCTGCGGCGCGGCATTTTGCACTTGCCATATGTGGCGCGGCGCGGCACCAAGGCGCAAGATTGTTGCCCGGAGGTTTCCCCATGGCCCGCCCCTACCGCTCGGTCCTGTATATTCCCGCCGCCAATGCCCGCGCGATGGACAAGGCGCGCGGCCTGCCCGCCGACGCGATCATCTTTGATCTGGAGGATGCCGTGGCCCCCGACGCCAAGGCCGCCGCGCGCGACGCGCTGGCCCAGGCCCTGACGCAGGATTACGGCCCGCGCGCCCGGATCGTGCGCATCAACGCGCTGTCCACGGAATGGGGCGCCGATGACGCCCGCGCCTGCGCCGGGCTGGACATCGACGCGGTGCTGATCCCCAAGGTGGACGGCCCCGGCGACCTGGGCCGTGTGGCCGCGCTGATCCCCGACACGCCGCTCTGGGCGATGATGGAGACGCCCCTGGGCATGCTGAACGCCGCCGCCATTGCCGCCCATCCGCGGCTGGCGGGGATGGTAATGGGCACCAACGACCTGGCCAAGGATCTGGGCAGCCGCTTTCGCGCGGATCGCCTGCCGATGATGGCCGGGTTGGGGCTGTGCCTGCTGGCGGCCAAGGCGCATGGGGTGGTGATCGTGGACGGCGTCTTCAACGCGTTCAAGGATGAGGACGGTCTGCGCGCCGAATGCGGACAGGGCCGCGACATGGGGTTCGACGGCAAGACCCTGATCCATCCTGCCCAGCTGGAGATCACCAACGCCGCCTTTGCGCCCACCGAGGAGGAGGTCGCCCTGGCCCGCCGGCAGATCGAGGCCTTTGACGCCGCCACCGCCGAGGGAAAGGGCGTGGCCGTGGTCGACGGCCGCATCGTCGAGAACCTGCATGTCGCCACCGCGCGCCAGACGCTGGACCGCGCGCAGGCGATTGCGGCCATGGCGCAATAAGGGCAGTCTGCGCGCCACAAGCTCCAGCGAGAGGAAAGCCAGATGCTGATCCTGATCCTAGGCGTGGCCCTGTGGTGGGCTGCGCATCTCTACAAGCGGATGGCCCCGGCCAGCCGCGCCTCGATGGGCGAACGCGGCAAGGGGATGGTCACCGGCCTGCTGGTCTTGTCGATCATCCTGATGGTCATCGGCTATCGCGGCGCAGAGGGCGCGTTCTTCTGGGGGCCCAACGCGGCCCTGGTGGGCATCAACAACCTGTTGGTCCTGGTCGGCATCTACCTGTTCGCGGCCAGCGGCATGAAGACCCGCGTGACCGCCCATACCCGCCACCCGATGCTGTGGGGCTTTGCCCTGTGGGCGGGCGCGCATCTGCTGGTCAATGGCGACACGCCGTCGATCATCCTGTTCGGCGGCCTGTTGGCCTGGGCCTTTGTCGAGATGGTGGCGATCAATCGCGCCAGCCCCTGGGTCCGCCCGACCGGGCCTTTTCCCGCCCGCAAGGAGGCGATGGCCGTCTTTGGCGCCATCATCGTCATGGGCGTCATCGGCCTGATCCACGGCTGGATCGGCCCCTGGCCCTTTGGAGGAGCCTGACATGCCCCTGATCTATCGCTGCATCACCGATGACGACACGTCGCAGTTCTGCCACCGCGTCAGCGAGGCCCTGTCCAAGGGCTGGTCGCTGCATGGCAGCCCGTCCATGGCCCATGACCCGGCCAAGGGCGTCATGCGCATGGCCCAGGCCGTTACCAAGGAAATCGAGGCCGATTATCACCCCGACATGAAGCTGGGACAGCAATGACCAAGACGAACCCCGGACGGTTCTTTGAGGATTACACGGTCGGCCAGACCATCCGTCACGCGGTGCCGCGCACCGTCGCGGAGGGGGAACGCGCGCTGTATCACGCGCTGTACCCCGCACGGCATGCGCTGTATTCGTCGGATGATTTCGCGATCTCCTGCGGGCTGGACGGATCGCCGCTGGACGATCTGCTGGCCTTTCACACCGTCTTTGGAAAGACCGTCCCCGATGTCAGCCTGAACGCGGTGGCCAATCTGGGCTATGCGCAGGGACGCTGGCTGCGCCCGGTCTGGCCGGGCGACACGCTGCGCGCCGAAAGCCAGGTGATCGGCCTGCGCCAGAATTCTAACGGCCAGTCGGGCGTGGTCTGGGTGCGCACCCAAGGGTTGAACCAGTCGGATGAGGTCGTGCTGGACTATGTCCGGTGGGTGATGGTCAGGAAGCGCGACGCGGCCTCGGCGGCGCCCGAGCCTGTGGTGCCGGACGTGGCATCAGTGGTCGATCCGGCCGACCTGATCGTGCCCGAGGGGTTGAATTTTGTCGACTATGACTTTGATTTGGCAGGGGAACCGCATCGGTGGGGCGATTATGCCGCGGGCGAGATCATCGACCATGTCGACGCCGTCACCATCGAGGAGGCCGAGCATATGCTGGCCACCCGCCTGTGGCAGAACACCGCCAAGGTGCATTTCGACGCCACCCATCGTCCCGACGGGCGGCGGCTGATCTATGGCGGTCATGTCATCAGCCTGGCCCGCGCGCTGTCCTTCAACGGACTGGCCAATGCGCAGATGATCGTGGCGCTGAACGGCGGCGCGCATGCCAATCCGTGCTTTGCGGGCGACACCGTCCGCGCCTGGTCCGAGGTTCTGGACCGCGCACCGACCAGCGCACCGGGCATCGGCGCGATCCGCCTGCGGCTGGTCGCCATGCGCGACGGCGGCACGGCGGGCACCCTGCGCAGCGCCGACGGCAAATACAGCCCCGAGGTGCTGCTGGATCTGGATTACTGGGCGCTGATGCCGGTCTGACCGCCCTGTGATCGCGGCCCCGAGTCGCGGCGCGGGCCTGCCTTGTCCGGCGCATGACGGGCTTTTGCGCTAACAGGTCAAGGGCATGCGGGACGGGAATGGTTACTTGTGATCACAGCTGCGGCAAGTGTGATCACAAAGCGCCAATTCCGCGGCATTTCGGCGCGCGGGGTGGTATCTGCGGATGACAGATGGCATCTAACGGGTCAAGAACGGCACCAATCGCCAGCCCTCGCGGCAAGCCCGGCCTTCGGTCCAGGGAACCTGCGACGGGACACTGAGAACCGACAAAGGAGGGCCGCCGATGGCCGACGTGAACCGGGGTAACCGGCCCCTTTCCCCCCATCTTCAGGTCTATCGCCTGCCGCTGCCGGCGATCACCTCGATCCTGACGCGCATCACCGGACATGCGCTGTCCGCGGGCATCCTGCTGCTGGTCTGGTGGCTGGTCGCCGCCGTCACCAGCCCCGGCGCCTTCGCGACCGCCGATTGGGTGCTGCGGTCGTGGCTGGGCTTCCTGATCATGACCGCCTCGACCTGGGCACTGTGGTTCCATGCGCTGTCCGGCGTGCGCCACCTGTTCTACGACAACGGCATGGGCCTGGAGATCGAGGACGCCAAGCGCGCCTCCTGGGGCATCATCATCGGTTCGGTCGCGCTGACCGTGCTGAGCCTGATCATCTTCTTCATCGGCTGAGGGCATCATGCGTTACATCACCCCCCGCAAGGCCGCCCAAGGGCTGGGCTCGGCCCGCGCCGGCACCGCGCATCACTGGAACATCACGATGAGCAGCTATGCGCTGATCGTGCTGACGCCGCTGTTCCTGATCGCCGTGGGCGGCGCCATCGGCCTACCCCAGGATCAGGTCGTGGCCCATTTCGGCAGGCCCTTTCCCGGCATCATCACCGCGCTGTTCATCATCGTGGGCATGATCCATTTCATCAAGGGATCGCAGGGCGGCGCGATTGCCGACTATGTTCACGGCACCGCCCAGCAGCTGACCATGGTCGCCATCGCGATCTTTGGCTGGGGCGTGATCGCGGCCGCCGTCTTTGCGCTGGCCAAGATGGCCTTCACCCTTCCCGCGATCTGAGGACGACATGGCAGCTTACCAAACAACCGTTCATGACTATGATGTGGTCGTTGTCGGGGCCGGTGGCGCAGGTCTGCGCGCGACGCTCGGCATGGCCGAACAGGGGCTGCGCACCGCCTGCGTGACCAAGGTGTTCCCGACCCGCTCGCACACCGTCGCAGCCCAGGGTGGCATCGCCGCTTCGCTGTCCAACATGGGCCCCGACAGCTGGCAGTGGCACATGTACGACACCGTCAAGGGGTCGGACTGGCTGGGCGACACCGACGCCATGGAATACCTGGCGCGCGAGGCCCCCAAGGCCGTCTATGAGCTGGAGCATTACGGCGTGCCGTTCTCGCGCACCGAGGATGGCCGCATCTATCAGCGCCCCTTCGGCGGCCACACCACCGAATATGGCGAAGGTCCCCCGGTCCAGCGCACCTGCGCCGCGGCCGACCGCACCGGCCACGCCATCCTGCACACGCTGTATGGGCAGTCGCTGAAGAACAACGCGGAGTTCTTCATTGAATATTTCGCGCTGGACCTGATCATCACCGATGGCCGCTGCACCGGCGTCGTCTGCTGGAAGCTGGACGACGGCACGATGCACGTCTTCAACGCCAAGATGGTGGTGCTGGCGACGGGCGGCTATGGCCGCGCCTATTTCAGCGCGACCAGCGCCCATACCTGCACCGGCGACGGCGGCGGCATGGTCGCCCGCGCGGGCCTGCCCCTGCAGGACATGGAGTTCGTGCAGTTCCACCCGACCGGCATCTATGGCTCGGGCTGCCTGATCACCGAAGGTGCGCGGGGCGAGGGCGGTTATCTGACCAACTCCGAGGGCGAGCGCTTCATGGAGCGGTACGCGCCGACCTACAAGGATCTGGCCAGCCGCGACGTGGTTTCGCGCTGCATGACGCTGGAGATCCGTGAGGGTCGCGGCGTGGGCGGTGACAAGGACCACATCTTCCTGAACCTGATGCACCTGCCGCCCGAAACGCTGCATGAGCGCCTGCCAGGCATCTCCGAATCCGCCAAGATCTTTGCGGGCGTCGACGTGACCCGTGCGCCCATCCCGGTCATCCCGACCGTGCATTACAACATGGGTGGAATTCCGACGAACTATTGGGGCGAAGTGCTTGCTCCGACGCCGGAAAACCCCGATGCGATCTTCCCGGGCCTGATGGCCGTGGGCGAGGCGGGCTGCGCCTCGGTGCATGGCGCCAACCGTCTTGGGTCGAACAGCCTGATCGACCTGGTGGTCTTTGGCCGCGCCGCTGCGATCCGCGCCGGCGAGGTCGTGGACCGTGCGGGTGCCGTGCCCTCGACCAACCAGGCCGAGGTGGACCGCGCGCTGGACCGGTTCGACGGTCTGCGCCACGCCAACGGCACCACCGGCACGGCCGAGCTGCGCAACGAGATGCAGCGCACCATGCAGCTGGACGCCGCGGTCTTCCGCACCGACAAGACCTTGGCCGAGGGCATGGCCAAGATGGAGTCCATTGCCGGCAAGATGGACGACATAAAAGTGACCGATCGTGGTTTGATCTGGAACACCGACCTGATGGAAACGTTGGAGCTGACGAACCTGATGCCCAACGCCCTGACCACCATCGTGGCGGCCGAAGCGCGCAAGGAAAGCCGCGGCGCGCATGCGCACGAGGATTACCCTGAGCGGGATGACGCCAACTGGCGCAAGCATTCGCTTGCCTGGGTCGACGGGAACAAGGTTAAACTGGCCTATCGCCCCGTCCACCTGGAGCCCCTTACCACGGCCGAGGAAGGCGGGATCGACCTGCAAAAGATCGCTCCGAAGAAAAGGGTTTATTGATGCGCTTCAACCTCATCGCCGCTTTCGGCCTGTCCGCCGTCACCCTGGCGGGCTGCGTGGCCCCGGTCCCCATGACCGGGCCTGCCGTGCCCTCCGCCCCCGTGGCCACCGCGCCCACACCGACCATCCTTGACGCCGCCTCGCGTCAGGTCGCGCGCAATGTCGTCGACGGAGAGATGAGCCGCCGCCTGCCGGGCGTCAACGTGTCGCCCTATACCGACTGCGTGGTCAACAACGCCACGACGGCCGAGCTGATCGACATCGCCCAGATGTCGCGGTCGGGCGCGTCGGGCACCGCCGACAGCGTGGCGGCCATCGTCTCGCGGCCGGCCACGACGCAGTGCATCGCCGCTGCGGCGCGCACGGCCTGACGCCATGATCGCGCGGATGCTTCGCATGGGCCTGCTGCCGCTGATTGCGGTGCTGGCGGCCTGCGGTCCGGTCCCGGTGGACCAGGCCGAGCGGAGCTGTCTGCGTGACGCCGAACTGGCCGAGCGCCCGCGCGGCAGCGTCGCGATGGGCATCGGCTCTGGCTCGGGGGGGACGCGCGGCTATGGCAGCGTCAACCTCGAGATCGGCGGCGATTATCTGCGCGGGCGCGACCCGTCTGACGTGTTCAGCAGCTGTGTCCAGCGCCGGTCCGGTCAGGCCCCGACCCGCGTCCTGGCCGAACAGCCCGGCTGGCGGGGCACCCGATGAGCCGCCCGCTGCTTTTGCATGTCGGCGTCCAGAAGACCGGGACGACCAGCCTGCAACGCTTTCTGCGCCGGTCGGAACGGGATCTGTCCGACCTGCTGGTGGTCCGCACGCCCGAGGAGGGCACGCCGATGCGGCCCCTGGGACGCGCGGCCATCGCCTTCAGCCTGACGCCGGATGACGCGCATCGCGACCGCCTGTTCGCAGCGTTTGACGCCGTTCTGGACACGCTGCCCGACGACGGGCGGGGCGTGATCATCAGCCACGAGAACCTGGCCGGCGCCATGCCCGGCAATGGCGGCGAGACGCGGCTGTTTCCGGCGCTGCCGCAGATGCTGTCGCTGATCGTCGCGCGGGCCGAGGCGCGGGGTTACGCCCCCCATGTCGCGGTCTATACGCGGCGGATGACGGCCTGGCTGCCCTCGGTCTGGGCGCAGGCGGTCCGCACCGACGGCTATGCCGAGACGCTGGCGCAGTTTCGCGACAGCACCGCCGCGCTGCCGGGCTGGGGCGACCTGATGCGCCGCCTGTCGGCGGAGCTGGGCGCGGCCCGGGTAAGCCGCCTGCGTCTGGAGGACGAATCCGATGCGGATCGGCCCGGACGCCAGCTGCTGGCCCTGGCCGGTGTGCCCAAGGCGCGTCTTGACGCATTGCCTTTGCTGGACAGCCGCGCGATGGAGCGTCTGAGCCCCGGCGCGACCGAATTTCTGCGCCGCCTGAACGGGCTGGCGCTGAACCCGCATGCCCGCGACCGGGTGGCCGATTTGGTGGCCCGCTCGCAACCCCTGTTCACGGCGCATTTGCCGTCCGAAGGCACTCTCTGAAAGGAGCTACCCCATGGTCCAGTTCACCCTGCCCAAGAACAGCCAGATCCGGGTCGGCAAGACCTGGCCCAAGCCCGAGGGCGCAACCAACGTCAAGAAGTTCAAGATCTATCGGTGGGACCCCGAGACCGGAGAGAACCCGCGTCTGGACACCTATTTCGTCGATCTGGACAAATGCGGCCCGATGATGCTGGACGCGCTGATCAAGATCAAGTCCGAGATTGACCCGACCCTGGCCTTCCGCCGGTCCTGCCGCGAGGGGATCTGCGGGTCCTGCGCGATGGTGATCGACGGCGGCAACAAGCTGGCCTGCATCTTCGGCATCGACGAGGTCAAGGGCGACGTGTCGATCTATCCGCTGCCGCATATGCCGGTGGTCAAGGATCTGGTGCCGGACCTGACGCATTTCTATGCGCAGCACGCGTCCGTTAACCCCTATCTGCAGACCAAGTCGCCGACCCCCGGCAAGGAGTGGAAGCAGTCGATCGAGGATCGCAAGAAGCTGGACGGTTTGTATGAATGCATCCTGTGCGCGTCGTGTTCGACCTCTTGCCCGAGCTACTGGTGGAACGGCGACCGCTATCTGGGGCCGGCCGCACTGCTGCACGCCTATCGTTGGATCATCGACAGCCGCGACGAGGCCACGGGTGAGCGTCTGGACGAGCTGGAGGACCCCTTCAAGCTGTATCGCTGCCACACGATCATGAACTGCACCAACACCTGCCCCAAGGGGTTGAACCCCGCCAAGGCGATCGCGTCGATCAAGCACATGATGGTGGAACGCGCGGTCTGATTGCGTCCCGCGACGGCGGGGGGGGGGCCA
>ERZ778021.3913-NODE-3913-length-9989-cov-7.969398_pt1 | contig 9989 bp, 9 predicted proteins | sample MGYA00375751_ERZ778021 | MGnify/ENA primary metagenome ERZ778021 (study PRJEB29350, sample SAMN05389814) | bioreactor metagenome | isolation source: Thiocyanate stock bioreactor | place: South Africa: University of Cape Town | collected 2013-08-29 ... | reverse complement strand
GTTATGGTAAGCATAATAGTTCCTATTACAAGAATAATCTTATTTTTAATCATATTATTTTCTGTTACTTAAATAGTTTAATTGAAACACCTTTGTTTACTATCCTTAGCGGCTCATGTATCTGTCTGTTAAACAGAAACTGTAAAAACATCTTTCAAGGTTTCTCTATGGAATTATTTAGATAGATTCCGTAGAGTACCTTTACTGTAATTATAATCAGCACTACCCAGATTAAAATTATCATCCCACCGATAATCCAATTTTTCTTACCCTGGATATGTTGATTTTCGGCAATGCGAATGCACTCTTCCCATACATCTTTAGGAATCAGCTTTATCCCGAGTGTAATACCCAAAGGCAGAAGCAGCAAGTCGTCAAATAAACCCAATACGGGAATAAAGTCGGGTATAAGGTCTATCGGGCTAAGCGCATACGAAACAACAAGAAATAAAACGACCTTTGCATACCATGGGGTACGTTTATGGTGCAAAGCAATGCTTAGTGCCGCAATGCTTTTCTTTAATTCTTTAGCCTTTTGTTTGAAGCTTTCCAGCATTATAATTCTGTTATTGCAAATTTACTTATAATATTGGTAAAATTGAACGCTGCAGATATATATCGTATTGCTTTTTATCTTAGGAATGAACCGTAAAACAGGTGTGGAATTTTTGCATTTACTGTGTCGCATTATTTCGCAAGAAGTGTACAATACACAGAAACGCTAACAATTAGGAATAAAGACAGCATCAAGCATGCAATAATGGGATAAACAAGTCTGTTGCTCCAGTAGGGAAACAGACTTGCATATGTTATACTTTTGTGTATTTGTAAATTTAGAACCCCTTTAAGCAGGTAATAAATTAGAACAGCTCCGCTTAAACCTACTAATAAACCTGCAATTAAGTCGGACGGATAATGAACACCCAGATATATTCTGGAATACGAATTTAATACAGCCCAAAACAGTATGGAAATGCTTAGCATCCGGTTTCTGAACATAAGCACCATAAAGAATGCAAGTCCAAAGGAATTGGCAGAATGACAAGACGGAAGTCCGTAAGTGCCACCTCTATATCCATTTACCAGGTGTAGCAGCGCCGATATACCACTGTCCGGATGCGACGGCCTAAGCCGGTGAAAATAGGGACGCAACAGCGATGCACAAATTTGATCGGAGTAAACGATTACCAGAAGAAAGGAAAGTATAACAATTATCGCCGTGTTTCGACTTTGGTTTTTCAGGATGGTCAGCAAAATTACGATATACAAAGGGACCCAGGTCCATTTTATGGTAATAAACCACATGATATAATCACCTAAATCAGAATGAATTCCATTCAGGTACAGCAAGAGTTGCGAGTCGGCTTTTGACAATAATTCCATCATAAATTTATCCTTTTATTATTGCAGCCATCCTATCCATTTGGTACAGACTGACAGGACGGCTGCATTTAAATTTATCAGAATTTATATTTCATTGCTAAAGTAATAGTCTGTGTTTCATAATAATTTTCTTTTTTTAATTTGAATCCGGGGCCATCTATTTCTTGCCTGATCGAGAATTTGTTCAACATATCCGTGGCAGAGAGTGAAAACTCACACTTATTATGGAATGCCTTTTTACGAATACCAAAATCTAAGGAATTTCTGCTTTTAATTTTTCCCTGAGGAATAATATCCGGAGCATAGTAAACAAAAGTACCCTGTATTGTAAACTCCTTTGGAAGTTCGAAAGTTGTGTTTACCTTCATATTCCAGGTATTACTTTTTTTATTTTCAAAAGTGAATTCCTGAGGATAGGGATATAAGACAGTTCCCGAAAAGGCATTTATCTGGTTTTGATACCAGTTGAAATTAACATCTATATTCCAGTTCTCTCTAATTTGTTGTTCTGCAACGATTTCACCTCCATAATTTTTACCATTCCCTAAATTCTGAGTGATACTGTTTATTATTTCAGTGTTATTTATATCATTTGTATAGATCCGTGTAAAAATATCTTTTATATGTTTGAAATACCCCGCTACATACAACGACCCTGTGTTCCAATTGGTTTTATATGCTATTTCGGCTGTTTGCGTGTATTGCGGTCGTAGGTACGGATTACCGGTTTTAAGTATTTCCGGATCGTCATATTTAGGAAAAGGTCTTAAGTCGAATTCTTCCGGCCTGTCTACCCTGCGATTGTAAAACAAAGAAAATTTGTTCCTTTCATTTAGCTTGTACGAAAGCCTGATGTTCGGAAACAGTGAAAGTTCAGCGTACGATTCATTGTGCTGATAGTATTGATTGGCCGGGTCGATCGTATACTTTACATCCGAATTTTCAGCTCTTATACCACCTTCAATATCAATATATTGAGTTTCAAGTATGTAGTTTACATACAGGGCGTAGATGTTTTCGCGGTACTTAGACCATTCACCCAGGTGAGTGTCAAGGATGGAGCCTTGTCCGGGTAACGTCTGATAGCTGATAGGAATATTCCGAAGCTGTATCTTTCCTCCGGCTTCGAGTCTGCCCATCCGAAGAGGTTTCGCATAGTCTATGCTAAAGTTAGATACCTTTTCTTTGGTAATAAGATGTGTTGAATCTGTAGAATTCCGTGTTGCATCTTTATCCGTAAACGGGAATAACTCATTCTCCTTACCCTGAGTATATAATACGGTTGCTTCAATCTGGTGCCCGGGCTGAGCAAATGCATGTTTATAATTGGCGCTGTAATTTATAAAGCGCGTATTTTCGTCTTCAGCCCATGTCCAGAACCTTTTTCTTACACCAGAAAGATAATCATAAGGCACATGCCCCCGGTCGATATGGTACTCATCTTCAAACAGGCTGTAAACAGTAAAGATGTTATTATCGTTTAGATACCAGTCGAATCCTGCTTTTATATTATATTGCTGTTGCGTTCTGTTTTCCAGAAACTGCGACAATTCACCTTGTCTGTTTTTATCATCATAGATTCGGGTTGTGAATTCGTTTGTATTCACTTTCTTCCTGAACATCCCCTCCGATTGAAGGAATATATTTACTTTCTTTGAACGATAATTTAAACTTACAGATGGATTGTATTTGGGAGTCCACGAAAATTTATCCATTATATCCGGCAAGTTTTCTTTTCTTGCGGATAGTTCACCCAATCCAAAATTGAAGGCAAGGTCGCCGTTTATTCCGTTTTTATTATTTTTTTTATAAATGATATTTACAATTCCTGCCATTCCTTTTGAATCGTATTTAGCCGAAGGATTATTAATTATCTCAATTCGTTCGATATTGGCCGCCGGAATGTTGTCCAGCCCCTTCTGGTTGCCAAAACCCGTAAGACTTGATTGTTTGCCGTCAATCAAAACGGTAACCTTATCGCTTCCCCTCAGTAATACTTTCCCTTCCTGGTCTACTGTAATTCCTGGTAAATTACGCATTGCTTCCAGTACCGACCCTCCCAACTGTGACAGGTTGTTGTCTAAATTGAAGCTTTTTTTATCCAGAGCCCCTGCAACCGTCTGTCTTTTCGACTCAACCACAACCTCATTCAGCTTCTTTACCTCTGGCGAAAGTTCAATCTTTCCAAGATCAAAGTTTTTATTCAGGTTCCCCACCAATAAATCTATTTCTTTTTCTGTATAGCCCAGATACGACACTTTTACTTTGTATTTTCCATTCTCTACATCTGATACAACAAATCGGCCATTTTCTTGAGTCAAGGTTCCTATGGGAGCCTGATTCTCATTTTCTGGAACAATAATTACCGACGAGAATGGTAAGATTTCGTTTGTTAATCCGTCTATTACCTTTCCGGAAACATTCGCTTTATTTTGGGCAGAAACAAATGCCCCGAATGCGAATAAGCATAAGCAAGTCAGATAAAATGATTTCATTTCAGTTTTTATTTGATTAGACACAAAGATTTAGAACGCGTTAAGTTTATTGTCACAGACTGTTTCCTTGGGAACAACGAGATGATGCTGTGCCATCTGAATACAAATGAACGACACAATTCTGAAGAAATTTGGATTTTTTCTTATGTGGGGGGATTTCCTTGATTTAAAAACTGCGAGATTACCGGTTGTTTATTTAAACCACACTACAAAGGAATGTTGGTTTGGCTCATTAAACCGATATGTAATTTTATAATTTAAAATATTACAAATCTGTGCAACGATAGATAACCCTAGACCTGCACCATTGGAGTTGCTTTCTTTTTTATAGAAACGATTAAAGATATACTCAGCAGGCAAAGCCTTGTTTATGCCTGCATTTTTTATTTCCAGATGGTCTTCCTGCAGGGTGATTTGTATAACGTTGTGCGGAGAACTGTGTTTTACTGCGTTATTTATTAAATTATTAAAAAGAGACATAAGTAACACCGTATTACATTTACCAATCGTCAAAGGGGCTTTATCTATGATAATCTCTTTGCCTGCCAGATGTACCTCCTCCTTTATATGATCATAATAGCTCATCAGAATGGCTGTTACATCTACTGTTTCATCAAGTGGGAACTGCCTGTTGTCTAACTTTGCCAGAAACAATAAGTTGCGATTTATTGAAACCATGTATCTGATCTGATTATTCACCTGAACTACACATTCCATTTGCCTAGGGGTGATTGACGGAGAGTTGGATAAAATGTCGAGCTGACTTTTTATAACCGCCAGAGGAGTTTGTATTTCGTGGGATGCATTCTCTATAAATTCTTTTTGAGAAAGGAATAAATTATGATTATGTGAAATAAGCTCGTTTACAGACGTTTTAAGATCTTCAAATTCAAATACATTTTTGCAATCAACATCTATCCTGCACGGCTTGTCTATTTCAACATCTTTCAGCTTTCGGGTTATCTCAAAAAACGGACTCCATGTACGGCGATAGAAACCGTACGAAATACCCAATACCATAACTAGCAGGAGGATAAATAACCCAAGTTGAACTGCAACAATTCCTGCAAGCAAGTCTTCGCTTTCAACCAAATCCCTTTTCAACGTTATCTGATAGGGCACATTATTAATAATCACATAAGAGGTAAGCTCACGATAAGGTTCCACATGTTTACGCACCGAATCGTAGGCTAGATGATAATAGATTGAATCGGCTTTATACTCCATATGGCTTAACTCCTTAATGGTTATACCATTATCTATTATGAAAGAAAGTGCGTTGAAGTTGTGAATCGTTTCCGATGTATTTCGTTGCTCGCCGAGGCCGGATATTATTTTTTCTTTCTGATACAGCATCGACTCGTCTACATCTTTTATCCAAAGTTTTTGAACGATTTGATAGAACACAGGAATGCTGATAAGAAATACGGATACAGACACAGCCAGGTACATCTGAATAGTTTTGCGAGTTAGTTTGACGGTCATAATTTTCTGTCAGTTAAATTTGTAACCCATGCCGTAGATAGTCTTTATATATTCTGTGCATCCAGCCTGTTTGAGTTTCTTTTTCAGATTTTTTACATGTGCATAAATGCAGTCAAAATTATCGAACAGGTCGGCATCGTCTCCAAGCAGATGCTCTGCTATTCCCCCTTTGGTAAGAACTCTGGTTGGAGAGGAAAGAAAAAATAGAAGAAGTTTATATTCTTTTGGTGTAAGCTGAGGTACTTCTAGGGTATCGTAAGTAACTATTTTGGATATAATATTGACATTGAGTTTGCCGTAACAGATATTATTTTTTCCTGCAAATTGCTTCCGGCGAATCAAAGAAAAGATTCGGATAGATAATTCGGCCAGGTCGAATGGCTTGGTAAGGTAATCGTCGGCACCTAACCTGATTCCTTCAATTTTGTCTTCAACCGAATTTTTGGCAGAGATGATTATCACCCCATCTTGTTTATTTTCTTTTGCCAGTCGTTTTAGAATCTGTAAACCCGAACCTCCCGGTAGTCCGATATCCAGGAGAATACAGTCGTAGTCGTACAGATCAACTTTTTCAGAGGCTTGCAGGTATGTGGAAGCTGTTTCGCAAATGTAATCTTGTCCACTCAGGTAAGAACAAATTGCATTGGATAGTTCCATATTATCTTCAATAATCAGTATTTTCATATTTTAGAATTTAGTAAGGCATTTAATTTACCAGGTTTTAGCGGCTTCCATCGATAATCCCTGGGCTACACTGTTAAATGTGTCGCCCTGCCGTAATTTTTCTTCACCGAAAAGCCGGATAAGAATCTTTCTGACCGGCAACGAAAGGCTGCTTCCTCCGGTAAGGAATACCGAATCGATATCGGACGACTTGTATTTTACAGAATGTAACAGGTTAAGAATGTAATTTTCTATCTGATCCGTATGTTTTTCAATAATTGAATCGTATTCTTCAAACAAGATCGGTTTATCTATTTGAATTGTTTTTTTTGAAAACTTTATGTTTGTTGCGGGTCTGGTTGAGAGTGTTATTTTCGCTTTTTCAATTTCTTTAAATAAGGAGTATACATAGTTATTATCCACCAATACCCTTACGTTATCAATTTTAGGATTCTTTCCCGAAAAAACATAGTATTTGTCCATCAGCCTGCGTGATTTACTCTCTTTCAGCAAAAAACTCTTTTCCCAGTTTCTTAATTCACGATACAGATTGGCCGGAACCTCAATCATTTTGTCGTACGAATGGTACAGCACCCCTCTTCCAAGTTCAGGAGTTACTTTATGCCACATAATTTCCGAATCAAATATGTCTCCCCCTATATATACCCCTCCATGTGCCATTATTTTATTTTCAGCATTGGTATTATCAGGATGGTTGGGATGAAGATGGATAATCGTGAAGTCGGAAGTTCCACCCCCAAAATCGGCAACTAAAACTGTTTCGTCGTGTTTCAGTTCTTTTTTGTAAGAATAGGCTGCAGCAATGGGTTCCATCTGTAATTTAATGTTTTTGAATCCGGCATTTCGTGCAGCAAGGAGCAGGCGATTTACAGCCACCTGTTCTTTCTGGGGATCTTCAGAAAAAACAGCCGGACGCCCCAGCACAACATCCGTAATAGTGCTTCCGGTAAATAGTTCTGCTTTTTCCTTCAGGTGCTTTATTATATAGGTAACCAATTGATCTGGAGTAACCTTTCTGCCAGCTATCCAGGTAAAAATAAAGTTGTCTTGGGGTAAGAGTGTTTTTACAGATTTAATAAGACGTCCCGTCATCCGGTCTTCCACGTACTTATCCTGAGCTTCTTTTCCTACATAACAAGCCGCATTTCCATCTTCAGGGAAATACAAAATAGAGTTTGCAGTATATGTAAATACCTCCTGTTGTGTTACAGGATCTGTTAAGGTTATGACCGAATTTGAAGTTCCGAAATCCAGACCGCATGCATATGCAGATTCATTTAGAGGCTGTTCCGGTGTATAGTTATTATTCATTTTATTTAAATTTGCTTATGACACATTCCAGGATTCCCAATGTGCGGAAACCCCGAAAAAGTAGGTATCATCAGTCCTGGCGGACGGTTAAAGGCAGATCCCATTGCCGAAACAGTGCGCGAAGATATAAAACAAGACAGGAATCACCAAATTTGATGCCGTTTTATAAGCGCTGTTCATTACAGTTTATATCTTTTAACCAAAACAAACAACAACGGCAAAGCCGCCAATTGTGTAAGAACGGATACGGCTATCATCCAGGCGATTGAATAGTCGTATAATATACCTAATGTCCAACTTCCGGCAAACCAGCATATCCCGAAGGAAGTTTCAAATATACCAAACCCTGTAGAACGGCTTTTTTTCTGTACCAGATGCGTAACCATCGATTTAAGAATTGATTCCTGTGCCCCCATACCGATTCCCCAAAGTAAAACACCAACACATATAGATGCAACGGAGTGATATTGAAAAATGAAAATGGAAAAGAATGACGATAAAAAGACAGATAAGGCCAGAACGATAATGCCATATTTATCGTACATCCATCCCCACGCCAGCGCTGCAAAGGCATCTACAAACATAGCCCCGGCATATAAAAGCGGGAGAAATGTCTCTGATATAACCGCCTTTTTTGCCACATGCATGGTTATCAACGGAAAATCGAGAAATCCAAAGGCAAAAAGACTGATTGCGGTTATGTAAATAAAGAACGGCGTGTTTATTTTGAACTTTTCATCAGTATCCGATTCCGTTTCAAAAAGTTCCGGATGAGGGAATTTCCTTTTTGCCCTCAATAAGAAAAAGATGGTAAGGCATGCCGGAATTAGCAACACCAGAAAACAGATTCTGTAAACAAAAAACAGGTCATCGCCTTTGGTAATAAGCATGATAATGAACAAGAGCAACGGACCACAAAAGGCTCCTATCTGGTCCAGAAATTCCTGAATGGCAAATGCTTTTCCTTCACCCACTTGTGTTGCGGCAAATGAAACCAGCGTATTTTTAGACGGTTGTCTGATTGCCTTACCCATGCGCTCCAATACAATTAATATACAGGCGTACTTCCATCCGTTTTCAGGAATAAGGGCTAACAAAGGAATAGCCAACATATTAACTACATACCCTGCAATACTCAGAAACCAATAATTTTTTAATCGGTCTGCAATATATCCTGTTACAATACGAAATGAATACCCAATAAATTCTCCCAGTCCGGATACAAAGCCTATAACCGCAGCCGAGGCTCCTGCCAACCCAAGGTAGGCTCCGTAAATACTTCTTGCTCCTTCGTGCGTCATGTCCGAAAAAAGGCTTACAATTCCCATAAGAACGATAAATGCCAGGGCACTATTTCTTACCATAGTAATTTAGGATTACAGAATAAATTTTTTTCTTTTTCCTTGCTTTGTAAGTATAATTTCTGTTTCCTGACAAGTAATCAGGCACCCTTTGGGTAGTTCCTTTACCCAGGGTACTATTTTTTTCAGGAAGCCATCAATTTTGTCTGCATCATCTATTATTTCGATTATCATGGGAATTTTTTCCGTTATCTCCCAAAATTTATCGGAATGCAGTTCGCTGCTTGCCCCATAGCCCATCAAGCCCTTATATACAGTAGCTCCGGATAATCCATACCTTTTGGCTCCAAATGCCAAAGCTTCGTATAATGGCATATGTTTTATTTTATCCGTGTTGCTTACATATATTCTTAACATCATGGCCTTTTTTGTTGCTTCCATTTTTAGATTGATTTTATGAGTGAATGACCTAAATATAACATGAAGAACCCACCTATCAGACTGCAAGTTACATAGATAGAGAAGTGAAGGAAATTCTCTTCTTTAAGCAACTGGAAGTTTTCGTCCATAAAAGTAGAAAAAGTGGTAAAACCCCCGCAGAGTCCTACGGTTAAGAACATTCTAAGATTAATATTCATCAGATTACCCCGTTGGAACAATCCGTACAACAACCCGATCACAAAACACCCCAGCAGATTTACAAGCAAAGTGCCCAAAGGGAAAGAATGGATAATGTAATTCTGCACATAACGCGTGATAAGATAACGTAATACGCCACCTGTAAAACTACCCATTCCGATGAAGAATAAAATTTTAAGCATAAGCTGATACTTTATGTGTTATACATTTCGGTATAGTAGGGATCATCAGCTCTTTATCGGGCGGTTAACGGCTAATCCCATAGCCTTTACAAATGTATAAAATATAGAACATATTGTACTCGCATAAATAAAAGATTAACAATTTTTGATTTGATTCATTCTGTCCACAACGCCATTAATTAACTGATTCGCCTATATATATAAATGAATTGGGACTCTTTATCAAATCTTTTTTCTGCAAATTGCATTTTCAAGAGTGAATTTGCAAAACAGACTACGAACTTAACAACCATCTTGAGCTGTGGGTGTTAGATCTGGATAAAGGGGCTTGGAAAACTAATTATTTATTTTTTCGGGAAAATAGATAAGTAATTAGTTGCAGAATTGGAATGTTTGGGCCATCTTTGCGGTGTTTAACAAATAAATTATTAATATGAAAGTGAAAGAATTTTTCGCCAAAACCGAGTTATCATGCGAACACTGTGGAGAAAACCTGTTAGCCAATCCTG
>ERZ778021.3911-NODE-3911-length-10014-cov-9.209459_pt1 | contig 10014 bp, 7 predicted proteins | sample MGYA00375751_ERZ778021 | MGnify/ENA primary metagenome ERZ778021 (study PRJEB29350, sample SAMN05389814) | bioreactor metagenome | isolation source: Thiocyanate stock bioreactor | place: South Africa: University of Cape Town | collected 2013-08-29 ... | reverse complement strand
GCCGGACGAGGAGAGCGCGGCGATCGAGGCGCCCGCCAATGGCGAATTCGTGGCTTCGTCGTAAACCGTGCCTTTGACGATGGCGGAGTTGGCCTGCTGTTCCGGATCCGTGGGTTTCACGCCGACGAGCACCAAGGCCCGCAGGGCCAGGGCGGTGGTGTAGGGGTCATCGTTCCAGGAACCATTCGGTTTTTGCTGTGCGAGCAGAAAGGCTTCGACTGCAGGCCCCAATTGCGGCAACGCGGCGGTGTAGGGATGTACCGCTTCGAATGCCAATGCGGTGAGCATGGGGCTGTCCGCCCAGTTTCCCGCGACTTTCTGTTTGCCGAGCAGTGCCTGGGCTGCGGGTTTTGCCAGTGCCAGGGTGGCTGCGTTCTTGAGTGCATCGGCATTCAAGGCGCGCAAAACGATGGCGGTGGCGTAGATATTGGAATGGCCCCCGACCTTGAAGAAGCCTGCGGCCTGCTTGGATGCCAGCCATTCGAGTGTGCCCTTGCGTTGGATGGCCGATGGATTCTCGGTCGCCATGAAACCCCAGGCGGGGTCGATCACGCCAGGAACCCATTCGTCGGCATAGGTAGCGAAACCCTTGTCGGCAATATAGCGTGTGGCAAGTGCCGCTCCGGGGGAGCTGCCTTGCTGGTGTTTGAGTGCGGCTTTGCAGGCGAGTGATTCGGTGGGAATGTTATCCCCGGTCTCGGGCATCGCATGAATGATGGCCGTGACTTGCATACTGTTGCCAGCAAGGCCAAGCAGTGTTTGTGCCGCTTCGCATTGTGATTGGGCCGATGTCGCGAAACGCGAGCGCGTTACCACGGTGCCGCTGGCAGATATCTGTCCTTGAAGCCAGGCGACTCCTCTCGCGGTTTCTGAGTTGCCGGCATGGGCAGGCAATAGAAACTGCATGCCCAGCAATAAAAAAAGCAACGCTGATGACAGCAGTTGCGAAATCCTCCCACCCCATTCGCACATGTTTGTGCGCTTTCTTCTATGCGTCATGGCTTGTGATAGCAATTATTTTGCGCGCGATTCTTGATGAAAAAGAATTGCCTGTCAAAAGCCGAAGGTGGTATTTTCAGATGCAAATAGTTTTTACAAAAAATTGCGAATTGGGTGCCTTGTTTTCTACTTCTGATGCGGTTTGCTTGTTCTGATAGTTTTTGCAATTCAGGGATTTGTGGTAATTGGGCGGGCCTCGCCGTGCGAGAAACGGCAATGCAGCGTGCCGGAGGCACGGCGGGGAAAACCGGCGGTAGTCGGTCGCGGCGCGTTTAGGTCCGCAACTGCCGCACCAGCGACTGCGGCAGGCGCAGGTCCAGGTCGGCCAAGCGCTGCTTGACCAGGATGTCCGGCACCTCGAACAGATGGGCCAGCTCCTGCAGGCTTTCGGCGTGGCCCTCGGTCAGCGTGAACTGCAGCACCTGCGTCGGAATGAGCAGGCGCAGCGCGAAATCGTTGGCCTCGCTCTCCATGCGCTGGCCGTAGTCCACGTGGTAGCTCTCCGACACCATGATCTCGCGGCGCATGCCGGGGCGCAGGTGGTGCAGCGCGAGGTGGCCCAGGGCATGCGCCACGCCGTAGCGCTGGCGCATGAAGCTGTGCGAGGCATTGATGGTGATGCGCGCCTTGCGCTGGCGCGAGATCTCCAGCACCGCGCAGGCCGCGCCGGTGTCGCCCACGGCCACGGCGATGCCCATGGCCTTGGCGATATGCGCCAGGTTGACGGGCACGGACTGGTCCCAGTGGGTGTTGAGAATGCCTTCCGCAAACAAGCTCATGGCCGGGATTATCTGTGCCGTGCCGCGCGGGTGGGTTTGCCGCAATAGGAGCGCTGAAAACCACGGTGACAAAATGGTGACACGCATTTCCCAGTTGGGCTTTCAACCATGACCGCATCCACTCCCGCTTCCTCGCCTTCCGTGGCGCCCGCCGCCGCTGCCTCCACCTCTCCTTCCACCGCTCCCGCGCCCCGGCGCAAGCGTGCCCAGCCGCGCGCGCGCGCCGTGCAGCAGGGCGACACCCTGCCCACGCTGAGCCCCAAGGCCGTGCCGCGCCACGTCCAGGCCGAGGCCGCCCAGGCGGCGCAGGGGCGCCGCCTGGCGGTGGTGCAGGCCCTGCTGGAGCGCGAGGCCCTGCCCGCGCAGCAGCGCGCGGCGGCCCTGCGCGCGCTGATCGAGGGCGCCTCCGAGGACGACCGCCAGATGCTGCGCCAGGTGCTGCTGGACAACGAGGAGGGCCATGAGACGCCGCTGTTCAAGGGCCATCCCGACGACGAACTGTCCGACGACTGGCGCGAGGGCGGCTACCCCTACAAGCACCTGATGCGCCGCGCCACCTACGAGACGCAGAAGTACAACCTGCAGGTGGAACTGCTCAAGCTGCAGGCCTGGGTGAAGGAGACCGGGCAGCGCGTGGTGATCCTGTTCGAGGGGCGCGACGCCGCCGGCAAGGGCGGCACCATCAAGCGCTTCATGGAGCACCTGAACCCGCGCGGCGCGCGCGTGGTGGCGCTGGAAAAGCCCAGCGAGGTGGAGCGCGGGCAGTGGTACTTCCAGCGCTACATCCAGCACCTGCCCACGGCGGGCGAGATCGTGATGTTCGACCGCAGCTGGTACAACCGCGCGGGCGTCGAGCGCGTCATGGGCTTTTGCTCCGACGCCGAGTACCACGAGTTCATGCACCAGGCGCCCGAGTTCGAGCGCCACCTGGTGCGCAGCGGCATCCATGTGGTCAAGTTCTGGTTCTCCGTCACGCGCGCCGAGCAGCGCCGGCGCTTCAAGGAGCGCGAGGTCCATCCGCTCAAGCAGTGGAAGCTCAGCCCCGTGGACCTGGCCTCGCTCGACAAGTGGGACGACTACACCCGCGCCAAGGAGGCCATGTTCTTCGAGACCGACACGGCCGATTCGCCCTGGACCGTGGTCAAGAGCGACTGCAAGAAGCGCGCGCGCCTCAACGCCATGCGCTACGTGCTGCACAAGCTGCCCTATGCGAACAAGTCGCTCAAGACCATTGGCAGGCTCGACACGCTGATCGTCGGCCGCGCCCACGGCTAGCCCATCCGCAACGTGCCGCGGGTTCTGCAAGAATGGCGGCCTTTGTTGAACCCCGGGGGCTTTTCCATGTCGTCTCGTCGCGCATTCATCCATCGAGCCAGCGCGCTCGGCCTGCTGCTGCTGGCCGCGCACCAGCGGGCGCTGGCCGTGTCGCTGGCGCAGTTGTCCAATGCCGACGCGGCCAGCGGCGTCAAGGCCGCGCTGGCGCGCGGCGCCGAGGTGGCGGTGGACCTGCTGGGGCGGACCGATGGCTTCCTGGGCAACCCGCAGGTGCGCATCGGCCTGCCGGGGCAGCTCGAAGACGCGGCCAAGCTCATGCGCCGCTTCGGCCAGGGCCAGCGCATCGACGAACTGGTCACCACCATCAACCGTGCCGCCGAGACCGCCGTGCCCATGGGCAAGGACCTGCTCGTGGGCGCGGTGCAGAGCATGAGCGTGCAGGACGCGAAGAACATCCTCACCGGCGGCGACACGGCCGTGACGCAGTTCTTCGCCGGCAAGACGCGCGCGCCGCTGGGCGAGCGCTTCCTGCCCGTGGTCACCCAGGCCATCGACAAGGTGGGCCTGGCGCAGCAGTACAACGCCTTCGCCGGCAAGGCCGCGGGCTTCGGCCTGCTCAAGGCCGAGGACGCCAACCTGCAGCAGTACGTGACCGGCAAGACGCTGGACGGCCTGTACTTCATGATCGGCGAGGAAGAGCGCAAGATCCGCAACGACCCCGTGGGCACCGGCAGCGCGCTGCTGCAGAAGGTCTTCGGCGCGCGATGAGCCGCCGCGCGCCCGCCGTGCCCGCCTGCCCTTGCGGCAGCGGCGCGCCGCTGGCCGGTTGCTGCGGGCGCTTCCTGGAGGGCGCCGGGGATGCGCCCGACGCCGAGCGCCTCATGCGCTCGCGCTACAGCGCCTTCGTGGGCGGGCGCGGCGACTACCTGCTCGCCACCTGGCACCCGTCGCGCCGTCCGCCCGCCATCGACTTCGACGCGGGCGCGAAGTGGCTGGGCCTGGAGGTGCGCCGCCACCAGCCCACCGGCCCGGACAGCGCCGAGGTCGAGTTCGTCGCCCGCTGGCGCGTCGGCGGGCGCGCCGTGCGCCTGCACGAGCGCAGCCGCTTCGTGCGCGAAGGCGAGCGCTGGTACTACGTCGATGGCGATCAGTTTTGAGTCAAATCGGCCTCCAGCCCTTTGCCAGCAAGCGCAAGAAGCTATTCATTGAATAGCAATCTCAGGCCAGTTCCTCTTCGCCTTCCCAGCGCAGCGCGGCAATGTCGTGCACGAAGATGGGGTAGTGCATCCACACCCCGCGCAGCCCCTTGCGCGCCACGGTGCCGACCTGCGAGGCGAACAGCCAGGCGTTCACCGCGTCCTCGGCCAGGTGGCGCTGCATCTGGGCGAACAGGCGCGCGCGCTCGCGCGGGTTTTCGGCCTGCGCATGGCGCTGCGCCAGTTGCCGGAACGCCGCGCTGTCGTAGCCGAAGTAGTAGCCCGGGTCGGTGTAGATGGGGTAGTCCAGCGGCTCCACGTGGGTGATCAGCGTCATGTCGAAGTTGCCCCGGAACGGGCCCGCCAGCCATTGCGCCCACTCCAGCGGCTGGGGCTCCACCGCGATGCCGACGCGCTCCAGGTCGGCCGCCAGCACCGGGCCGCCCAGGCGCGCGTAGGCCGGGGGCGGCAACGCCAGCGACAGGCGCAGCGGCGCCGGCCCCAGGGCCTCGCGCAGCAGGGCGCGGGCGCGGTCCGGGTCGTACGGGTAGCGGTGGGCCAGGTGCACGTAGCCGGGGTCGGACGGCGAAAAATGGCTGCCGATCACGGTGCCGCGCCCCTCGAACACGGTGCGGATGAAGGCCTCGCGGTCGATGGCGTGCGTGATGGCGCGGCGCACGCGCCGGTCGGCCAGCGGCGCGCGCCGGTGGTTCAGCGCCAGCAGGCCCTTGCTGCTGGAGGTGCCCAGCAGCAGCTGGTAGCGGCTGTCGGCCACCAGGCCGCGCACCGAGTTGGTGGCGAAGTGCAGGAACAGGTCCATCTCCCCGCCCTGCAGCGCCGTGGCCTGCGCCTCGGGCGCGTAGAGGAAGCGGAACGTGGCGCCGCGCATGTACAGCGTCTGGGCATGGCGGTAGGTGCTGGCGGGCTCCAGCGTGATGCTGTGGCCGCGCTGCCACTGCCGCACGCGGTACGGGCCGGTGCCCACGGGCGCGGTGGCGGCCGTGGCGGCGCTTGCCGGGCTGAGGATGACGGCCGTGTTCTCGCCCAGGCGGAAGGGCAGGTGCGCATCGGCATGGTGCAGCCCCAGCACCACGGTGTGCGCGTCGGGCGTGGCGATGTGCGCGATGTTGTCGAACAGCGTCTTGCGCGCCTTGTTGGTCGAACCCGGCGCGCGGGCGCGCTCGAAGCTGAAGCGCACCGCCGCGGCGTCGAAGGGCGTGCCGTCGTGGAAATGCACGCCCTGGCGCAGCCGCAGCGTGCAGGTGCGCTGGCGCGCGTCCATCTGCCAGCTCTGCGCCAGCAGGGGCGCCACGCTGCCGTTTTCCTCGATGCGCGTCAGGCCCTCCAGCACGTTGTAGTGCACCACCTCGCCCACGGCGGCCGAAGGGGCCATGGTCGGGTCCAGGCTGTCGGGCTCCAGCGACAGGTTGATGACCACCCAGCGCTGGCTGGCGCGCTGCGAGGCCCCGGCCAGCCCCGGGACGGCGGCCAGGGCCAGGGTGTGCGTCAGGCTGGCGCGGCGCGTGAGGGGCCGGGAAAGTACGGAATGGCGCATGGCGGGGCCCGAAATTGCGACAAAATGAAACTACATCGTAGTCAAAAAAACATTTCCGGCCCCGGGGCCGGCCTGCTCCTCCCTATGCCCCTGACTGCCGCTCCGACCCGTCTGCGCCCTTTTCGCTGGGCGCGGTGGCTGCTCGCGGGGCTGGCGCTGTGGCTGCTGCTGTCCATGGCCTGGGGCGTGCGCGGCCTGTACCAGCAGCGCGAGCAGCGCTACCACCACCAGGTGGAGGGCGGGCTGCGCGCCATCAGCCTGCTGCAGGTGCGCAACGTGGCCGACTGGCGCCGCCAGCACATCGCCGATGCCGCCGCCCTGACCGACGACAGCCTGTTCGCCCAGGCCGCGGCGCGCTGGCACGCCGCGCCCGGCGAGGCGCTGCAGGAGCCGCTGCGCGAACGCCTGCGCAGCTTCGTCGAGCATGGGCGCTACAGCGCGGCTTTCTGGGTCGATCTCCAGGGGGCGTTGCGGCTCGGGCCGCAAGGGGCGCTGCAGGGCACGCTGGCGCCGCCCGAGCAGCAGGCCCTGCGCCAGGCGCTGGCCGCGGCCGAGCCGGCGGCGGTGGAGCTGCACCGGGACGCGGCCTTCGCCTTCGCCATCTTTGGCGTGCTCGCGCCCGTGTTCGATGGCGACACGCCCCTGGGCGCGGTGTGGCTGGTGAGCGACGCGCGCACCCAGCTCTATCCCCAGGTCGAGACCTGGCCCAGCGCCAGCCGCTCGGCCGAATCGCTGCTGGTGGAGCGCGATGGCGACGAACTGGTGTACCTGAGCCCGCTGCGCCACCGCAGCGACGCGCCCCTGAGCCTGCGCCAGGCCATGGCGCCGGGGCGCGACGTCGTGGTGCAGGCCGTGGCGGGCGCGCGCGGCGTGGTCTATGGCAGCGACTACCGTGGCCAGGAGGTGCTGGCCATGGCCAGCGCGGTGCCCGATTCGCCGTGGGTGCTGGTGTCGAAGCTCGACGTGGACGAGGCCTTCGTCGATGCCCAGCGTGGCGAGTGGCTGGCCCTGGCGCTGCTCGCCAGCCTGGCGCTGCTGTCCGGGGGCTGCGCCGCCGCGGCGTGGCAATGGCGCGCCTGGCGGCGCGAGCGCGGCCTCAAGCTGGCGCTGGAGCGCAACATGCGCTGGCTCGACAGCGCGCAGAAGGCCGCCAGCGCCGGCTACTTCGCCTACGACGCCGAGCGCCGGCAGTTCTTCATGTCCAGCATCGCTAACACTATTTTCGGACTGCCGCCGCAGGAATGCATGACGCTGCAGCAGTGGATGGGCATGCTGCACCCCGAGGACCGCGCGCATGTCCTGCAGGTGCACGCCGATGCCATGGCGGCGCGCACGCCGCTGCGCATGCAGTACCGCATCGTGCGCGCCGGCGACGGCGCACAGCGCTGGCTCCAGGTGTGGGGCGAATACGGCACGGGCACCGGTTCTGGCGCCGATGCCGATGCGCTGCGCATGACCGGCACGGTGCAGGACATCACCGAGCGCAAGCAGGCCGAGCAGCAACTGGCGCGCTACCGCGACGCGCTGGAGGAGCGCGTGCGCCTGGATCCGCTGACCCAGGTGGCCAACCGCCTGGCCCTGGGCGAGGCCATGCAGCGCGAGTGGGAGCAGGCGCGGCTGCGCGGCATGCCGCTGGCGCTGCTGATGATCGACGTGGACCATTTCAAGGCCTACAACGACCACTACGGCCACGTCGCGGGCGACCGCTGCCTGCAGCGCGTGGCCCAGGCGCTGGCCGGCGCGGTGCAGCGCGCGGGCGAGCTGGCGGCGCGCTATGGCGGCGAGGAATTCGCCGTGCTGCTGCCCGACTCCGACGAACTGCGCGCCGTGGCCGTGGCGCACCGCCTGCGCGAAGCCGTGCGCGAGCTGGTGCTGGAGCACCAGGCCAGCCCGTGCGGCGCGCTGGTCACCATCAGCGTGGGCGTGGCCTGCGTGCGCCCGGCCGGCGGCCAGCCGCTGGAGCACGCGCAGACCACGCTGTTCCAGCAGGCCGACGAGGCGCTGTACCGCGCCAAGCAGGCCGGGCGCGACCGCGTGGCGCTGTACGGCGCGGACGTGCAGGCCGCGCCGCCGCCGGACGCCGGCTGAACCTCCGCCAACGCCCTGGAAGAATCACGCTCTAATCGGGCCTGGCACCGCATTCTTTTTTCCTTTCGCATGACATTCCAAGCCATCTTGTTCGACTGCGACGGCGTGCTCGTCGACAGCGAAGCCATTACCAACGGCGTGCTGTGCGCCATGCTCAACGAGGCGGGCTGGGCCTTGTCCGCGCAGGAGTGCATGGCGCTGTTCATCGGCAAGACCGTGCGCAGCGAGGCCGCGCGCATCGAGGCCCATACCGGCCGGCCGCTCACCGACGACTGGATGGCCGCCTTCTACGCGCGCCGCAACGCGCGCCTGCAGGCCGAGCTGCAGCCCATCGACGGCGCGCTCGACGCCGTGCGCGCCGTGCACGCGCGGCTGCAGGGGCGCATCGCCTGCGCCTCGGGGGCCGACCGCCACAAGGTGGAGATGCAGCTGCGCCAGGTGGGCATGGCGCCGTACTTCGCCGGGTACGTGTTCAGCGGGCACGAAATGCCGGCCACCAAGCCCGCGCCGGACGTGTACCTGGCTGCCGCCGCGGCGCTGGGCGTGGCGCCGGCACGCTGCCTGGTGGTCGAGGACACGGTGACCGGCGTCACGGCCGGCGTGGCCGCCGGCGCCACGGTGCTGGGCTACAGCCCGGGCGGGGCAGAGGGCGCGGGGCACGGCTCGCCCGCCGCGCTGCGCGCCGCCGGGGCGGTGGACATCCTGCACCACATGGGCGGCCTGCCCGCCTGGCTGGAGGCGCGGCGGTGCTGAGCGCGTGGCTGCGCCGCGCGGCGCTGCTGGCATGCGCCGCGCTGCTGGCGGGCTGTTCGTCGCTGCGGCCCTGGATCAACGCGCCGCTGCACGGCGGCGAGCCTCCCACCATGCGCCTGGCCGACGGGCGCGACCCGAGCATGCTCATGGCCGTCACCCTCTCGGGCGGCGGCGCGCGCGCGGCGGCCTTCGGCTTCGGCGTGCTGAGCGAGCTGCGCGACACCGAGTTCGCCTGGGACGGCCGCCGCCTGAACCTGCTGGAGGCCACCGACGTGGTCAGCGGCGTGTCGGGCGGCAGCATCATCGCCACCTACTACGCCGTGCACGGTGCCGAGGGGCTGCCGCGCTTCGAGCGCGACTTCCTGCGCCAGGACTTCCAGCGCGGCCTCGTCAACCTGGCCCTGCTGCCGGCCAACATGGTGGAGCTGAGCTCGCCCTGGTTCGGCCGCACGCACCTGCTGGCGCGCCAGCTCGACGCGCTGTACGGCGGCATGACCTTTGGCGACCTGGAAAAGCGCCCGCGCCAGCCGCAACTGCTGGTCACGGCCACCGACCTGTCGCGCGGCACGGCGTTCGAGTTCTCGTGGGACCAGTTCCTGCCCATCTGCTCCGACCTGCGCAGCGTGCCGCTGTCGTTCGCGGTGGCGGCCTCGTCGGCCGTGCCGCTGCTGCTCAGCCCGGTCACGCTGCACAACTACGCGCCGCAGTGCCCGCCGCCGGTGGACCTGGTGCGGCCCACGCGCACCGCGGCGCGCGACGCCAGCCCCGCCAACTACCGCGCGCGCATGTTCCGCTCGCACGTGCGCAGCTACCTGGACGCGGACGAGCGCCCCTACATCCACCTGGTCGATGGCGGCCTGGCCGACAACCTGGGCGTGGTGCGCCTGCTCGACCGCTCGCTGGCCGACGGCGGCCTGCGCGCCAGCATGCGCGACATGGGCCTGCCGCCCGGCGCCATCCGCAAGCTGGTGCTGGTGGTGGTCAACTCGGAGCGCGACCCGTCGGAGAACATCGACCGCATGGACACCGTGCCCACCACCTGGCAGGTGGTGGACCAGCTGCTGTTCGGCGCCGGAGCGCGCGCCACGCTGGAGACGCAGGAGTTCCTGCGCGACATCACGCAGCAGTGGCGCAACGAGCTGTCCCGCGCCGCGCAGGACGGCACCGACGCCTTCGCCGCCAACGCCGAGCTGCACGTGATCCAGGTGAACCTGCGCGACGTGAACGACCCGCACGTGCGCCGTCGCCTGCTGCAGGTGCCCACGGCGTTCACCATCGCGCCGGACGAAGTCACCCAGCTCATCGAGGCTGGCCGCCGCGTGCTGCGCCAGTCGCCCGACTACCAGGGGCTGCTGCGCTCGCTGGAGGA
>ERZ778021.3910-NODE-3910-length-10016-cov-4.268547_pt1 | contig 10016 bp, 10 predicted proteins | sample MGYA00375751_ERZ778021 | MGnify/ENA primary metagenome ERZ778021 (study PRJEB29350, sample SAMN05389814) | bioreactor metagenome | isolation source: Thiocyanate stock bioreactor | place: South Africa: University of Cape Town | collected 2013-08-29 ... | reverse complement strand
CCCGCCGCGGGCATCGACCGCCCGCAAGTGATCGAGGGCACATTGGGCCGCAGCGCCCGCATTCTGGGGGCCGCGGGCCTGCCCTTGTCGCATTTCTTCCAGCCCGACGGAGCGCTGGACTAGGGCGATTGCGGTTGACACCGGGGCCTGCGCGTCTATACGGCACGCTTCGTTGGTGTTGGTGGACCCCGCAAGGGGAACCCTGTCAGGCCACGGTTCGCAAGAGCCTTGGCCAGAGGACAACGCCCTTCGCAACCTGTTGAAGGAGATCAGCCGTGACCAAACGCACGTCTGCCAAGTACAAGCTCGACCGCCGCATGGGCGAGAACATCTGGGGCCGCGCCAAGTCGCCCGTCAACCGTCGTGAATACGGCCCCGGCCAGCACGGCCAGCGCCGCAAGAACAAGCTGTCGGACTTCGGCACCCAGCTGCGCGCCAAGCAGAAGCTCAAGGGCTACTATGGCGACCTGACCGAAAAGCAGTTCCGCCGCATCTATGCCGAAGCCGAGCGGATCCGCGGCGACACCGGCGAGAACCTGGTGGGCCTGCTGGAGCGTCGCCTGGACGCGATCGTGTATCGCGCCAAGTTCGTGGCGACCATCTGGGCCGCCCGCCAGTTCGTCAACCACGGCCACATCCAGGTCAACGGTCAGCGCGTGAACATCGCGTCCTACCGCGTCAAGGAAGGCGATGTCATCTCGATCCGCGAGCGCTCGCGCCAGCTGGCCATCGTGCTGGAAGCCGTCGCCCTGACCGAGCGTGACGTCCCGGATTACCTGGAAGTCGACCACAACAAGATGACCGCGACCTTCGTGCGCACCCCGGCTCTGGGCGACATTCCCTATGCCGTGCAGATGGAACCGAACCTGGTCGTCGAATTCTACGCCAAGAACTGATCGCCGCCGGGACCTGTGCCCGAAGCGACATCACAGGGGGGCCGCATCTTCGGATGCGGCCCTTTTGCGTCCCGCCACGGCGGGGGGCAAGCCCCCCGCACTCCCCGGCGTCGCGCGGGCCGGATGGCGGCGCGGCGGTTTGGGGGCTTTTCTAACGCCGATGGCGCGACTAGACGGGGTTCGACACAAGGATGGACCCCATGACCCAGACACCCGTGCAGCCCGGCATCATGGACATCGCGCTCTACGTCAGCGGCGAAAGCACGCTGGCGGGCCGCGCCGACGTGCTGAAGCTGTCGTCGAACGAGAACCCGCTTGGCCCCAGCCCCGCAGCGCAAGAGGCGTTCCGCCGCGCGGCGGGCGATCTGCACCGCTATCCGGCGACGGACCACGCGGGCCTGCGCACAGCCATCGGGCAGGTGCACGGCCTGGACCCCGACCGCATCATCTGCGGCGTGGGATCGGACGAGGTGCTGCAATCCGTCGCCCAGGCCTTTGCCGGTCGGGGGGATGCGGTGCCCACCACCCAGCACGGCTTTTCCATGTACCCGATCCTGGCGCGCATGGTCGGCGCCACCCCGGTCACCGTGCCGGGGGATCCCCGCCGCGTCGATGTGGACGCGATTCTAGCGGCGGTCACCGAGCGCACGCGGGTCGTGTTCATCGCCAACCCCGCCAACCCCACCGGCACCATGCTGGGCGCGGACCAGCTGCAACGGCTGATCGACGGGCTGCCGCCGCAGGTGCTGTTCGTCCATGACGGGGCCTATACGGAATTCGCGGAGGGGTTCGACGGCGGCGCGTCGCTGGTCGACCGGCATCCGAACGTGATCATGACGCGCACCTTTTCCAAGGCCTACGGGCTGGGGGGGCTGCGCGTGGGCTGGGGCTATGCCGCGCGGGAGGTCATCGACGTGCTGAACCGCATCCGCCAGCCCTTCAACCTCTCCGACGCCCAGATGGACGCGGCCCGCGCCGCCGTGTTGGACCGCGATTTCACCACCCGCTGCATCGACCTGAACGCGCAGATGCGCGACCGGATGCGGCAATCGCTGATCCAGATGGGCATCGGCTGCGACGAAAGCCACGCCAATTTCGTGCTGGCCCGGTTCGACGGCCCCGACACCGCCGCTGCCGCCGATGCGGCGCTGCGGGCGGACGGCATCCTGGTGCGGCGCGTGGGCGGATACGGCCTGCCCGAGGCGCTGCGCATCACCGTCGGCGATGAGGATGCCGTGACGCGGGTGCTGGATTGCCTGGGACGGTTCATGCAGGGGCGCGCGCAATGACGCAGGTCTATGACAAGGTCGCGCTGATCGGCCTGGGCCTGATCGCGGGGTCTATGGCCCATGCGATGCGGGAGGGCGGCCTGGCGGGCCGCATCACCGGCTATGCCCGCAGCGCCGAGACCCGCGACACCGCGCGCGAGATTGGTCTGTGCGAGGTCTGCGACACCGCCGCACTGGCCGTGGACGGTGCCGATCTGGTCGTGCTGGCCGTGCCCGTCGGCGCCATGGCCGACGTCATGGCCGAGATCGCGCCCCACCTGGCCCCCGGGGCCACGATCACCGATGTCGGCTCTGTCAAGCAGTCAGTGATCGACGCGGTCGCCCCCAGCCTGCCCGCCGGCGTGCATTTCATCCCCGGCCATCCGCTGGCCGGGACCGAACATTCCGGGCCGCGCGCGGGTTTTGCCAGCCTGTTCCGCAATCGCTGGTGGCTGCTGACGCCGCTGCCCGACACCGACCCGGACGCGCTGGCCCGCCTGGACCGGCTGATCACCGCGATGGGTGCCAAGACCGACCGGATGGACGCCGCCCATCACGACCTGGTCCTGGCCGTGACCAGCCATGCGCCGCATCTGATCGCCTATACGATGGTCGGGGTGGCCGACCACCTGCGCCGGGTGTCCGGCGAGGAGGTGATCCAGTATTCCGCCGCCGGTTTCCGCGATTTCACCCGGATCGCGGCCAGCGACCCGACCATGTGGCGCGACGTGTTCCTGCATAACAAGGAGGCGACGCTGGACATCCTGGGCCGCTTTACCGAGGAGCTGTTCGTGCTGCAGCGCGCCATCCGCATGGGCGACGGCCAGCAGCTGCACGACTATTTCACCCGGACCCGCGCGATCCGTCGCGGCATCATCGAGGCCGGTCAGGACACCGAGGCGCCCGATTTCGGCCGCACCCCCGGCGCCCGGCCCGCAGGCTAGATCGCGGGCGCGGGTCCGATCGGCACCCCGCCCAGGATCAGCTGGCCGTTGCGCATGATGATGGGCAGGCGCAGCTCTCCCTCCGCGGGGCCGGGGAAATCGGGGCCGGGCAGCGTGTCGTCCAGATCGGCGCGCGACAGCTGCGACAGGCCCGCGCGCAGGAGCAGTTGGCCCTGCGGCGGGATCAGGCCCAGCCCCACCGCCATTCCGATCATCGCATCCGCATCGGCGGAATAGAGCGCGACCTGACCCTCGGCCCGGCCCTGGGCGTCGCGGGACAGGCGGCCGATGATGCGCAGGCCGATCTGGCCCGCCTGCAGGGCCAGCCCCTCGGTCTGCCAGCCGACGATCTGGGGCACCTGATCGCCTGTGACCGAGGGCGTGCCGTCCAGCCAGATCCGCACAGGTCCCTGCGCGCCCACCGGCCCTGGCAGCGGCCCGGGATCCAGCCCCAAACGCGCCAGACCCCCGACATCCAGCCCCTCCAGCGACAGATCGACCCCATAGGCCGCGCGTGCCGGGCGCGGCGCATCGGCGCCCAACGGCACCATCCGCGCCTGCACCGACAGCGCATCCGCCAGCGGCTGCCCGTCCAGCGTCACGTCCTGCGCCTGCAGGTCCAGCCGGTCGGGCGCCATGCGGTTCAGCGGCGCCAGCGACAGGCTGGCCACCGGGGCCGACAGGCCCAGCTGCATCACCTGGCCGCCCTGCATCACCTGCGCCTGATCGGGCAGGTCCAGCTGCGCGGTCAGCGGCGCCAGGGGCGACAGCCAGGCGCGCATCCAGGGCAGCGCGACCCCAAAGGCCGGGTCGCTGAAGCGCAGATCCGTCAGCGCGACCCCGATCTGGCGCGGATCGCGCAGCGCCGTGACCGAGGCCGCCTCCAGCGCCGGGTCGGTGGCGACCCATGCCGCCACCCGGTCGCGGGCCAGCGTCTCGACCCCCAGCCAGCCGCCCACCACGATTGCCGCCACCAGCCCCGTTCCGATTACCGCGCCGCGCATGTCCGTGTTGCCCTTTTTTCCGACCCCGTGTCGTCCTACCTTGTGCCCCGAAAGGATGGACAATGGAACGCATCGATTGGGTCTTTGGCTATGGATCGCTGATCTGGGACCCGGGCTTTGATCCGCAGGAGGCCGTGCGCGCCGATCTGGCCGGCTATGCCCGCAGCTTCTGCCTGCGATCCATCCAGCATCGCGGCACCGAGGCCCTGCCGGGGCTGGTCCTGGGCCTGGACCCGCAGGAGGGCGCGCTGTGCCGGGGTCTGGCGCTGCGCATCCGGCCCCGCGATCATGACCGCGTTCTGGCCGACCTGCGCGCGCGCGAGCTGGTCACCGATGCCTATCGCGAGGCGATCCTGCCTTTGGCGCTGGAGGACGGGCGGCAGGTGCGCGCGCTGGCCTATGTGATGCGGCGCGATCATTGGCAGTATGCGGGCGGTCTGGACGCGCAGGAACAGGCGCGCATCATCGCAGCCGCCCATGGCGGTCGCGGCCCGAATGCCGACTACCTGTTCAACACCGCAACCCATCTGGCCCAGATCGGGATGCCCGACGACCACCTGGATGCCCTGTCTCGCGCCGTGCGCGCGCTGATGCCGCCCGCCGGTTAACCCCAGCCTTCGGAACGCTTGGCAAGTGCGGCGACCCGCCCTACAGTCGGGCAAAAGCATCGACGGGACGGGGATTTACCGGTGAGCGATCCGACCAATGGCGACCCGCAGGGACCCTCGCGGCTGACCCTGACGAACCGCCGAATCTCGGCCACGCGCGACCAGGCGCTGACGGCCGACGGCGGTGCGCCGCGCTTTTCGCAGCCGGTGCGGCAGATCCTGCTGATGCTGACGGTGATGGGGCTGGTGGTGGCCGGGGGCTGGTTCGCCTATGGCCGCATCCTGTCCATCTTTGACGCGAACCGCTGGCTGAACGGGCTGATCCTGACGGTCTTTGCCCTGGGCGTGCTGGCCTGCTTCTGGCAGGTCGCGCAGCTGGTCGGTTCGGTCAGCTGGATCGAGCGTTTCGCCGCCCGCCGCCGCAACGCGGAGCGCACGACCGGCGACGACATGGCCCCGCGCTTGCTGGCGCCGCTGGCGTCGCTGTTGGGGTCGCGCGGACCTGCGGGCGGCGCGATCAGCGCCAGCTCTGCCCGGTCGATCCTGGGCTCGGTCGCGACCCGCATCGACGAGGCGCGCGACATCACCCGCTATCTGGCCAACCTGCTGATCTTTCTGGGCCTTCTGGGCACGTTCTATGGGCTGGCGACGACGATTCCCGCCGTGGTGGACACCATCCGCGCCCTGTCGCCACAAAATGGCGAAACCGGGCTGGAGCTGTTCCAGAACCTGATGACGGGCCTGGAATCGCAGCTGGGCGGCATGGCCACGGCGTTTTCCTCGTCGCTGCTGGGTCTGGCGGGGTCGCTTGTCGTGGGCCTCTTGGAGCTGTTCGTGACGCATGGCCAGAACCGCTTCTACCGAGAGCTGGAGGAGTGGATGTCGGGCTTTACCCGCATCAGCGTGGCCTCGGGCGAGGGCGAGGGGGTCGATCAGGCGGCGCTGGCGGGGTTCCTGGACCAGATGGCGGGCCAGATGAACCGCCTGCAGACCTATCACACCGAACGCGACGCGCTGCGCGAGGAGGCCGCCCTGATGGCCGATGAGCGGGTCGTGGTCATGGCCCAGGCCATCGAGGCGTTGGTCCAGCAGGCCCAGGCCGAACGCAGCGCCTCGCACGGTCAGGCCGAACGCCTGACCCAGGCCCTGACGCGGCTGGCCGACAGCCCGCCACCCGCCCCCGACCTGTCGCGCTTGGAGGCCGCGCTGGACCGCCTTTCCGCCGACCTGACCCAGGGCCGCGACGAGATGCTGGCCGAGCTGCGATCGGACATCCTGGTGCTGACCCGTGCGGTTCGGGCCGCGCGCTTTGGCGACCCGTTCCGCGACGATCTGCTGACCCGCGGCGAGGGCTGAGGGCATGCGCCTGTCCCGCGGCTCATCGGCGCAGCGTTTCTCGTCCACGATCTGGCCGGGTTTCGTCGATGCGATGACGGCGCTGCTGCTGGTGCTGATGTTCGTGCTGACGATCTTTACCGTGGTGCAGGGGGTGCTGCGCGAACAGATCACCACCCAGGACGGCACGATCAGCGATCAGGGGCAGGTGATCTCGCGCCAGGAACGGCAACTGGACGATCTGGGTGCGCAGGTCGCGGCCCTGGGCCAGGCGCTGAACGCCGCCACCACCCGCGAGGCCGAGATGGCCGCATCGCTGGAGACCGAGGCCGAGCGCGCCGCCCGCGCCGAGGCCGAGGCCCGGGACCGCGCCGCCCGCATCGCGCGGCTGACCAGCCAGCTGGCCACCGGCCAGGCCGAGCTGGATCAGGCCCGCACCCGCCTGACCGATTTCGAGGCCGAGGTCGCGGCGTTGCTGGCTGAACGCGCCGCCAGCGCCACCCGGCTGAGCGCGCTGGAGGCCGATCTGGATCAGGCGCAGACCCGCGCCTCGGCCGCCGAACTGGCGGTGGCGGCGGCGCGGTCGGAAACCGATGCCCAGGCCGAGGCCGCGCGCCTGGCCGCCGCCCGCGCCGCCGCGTTGGAGGCGCTGGCCGCCGATCTGCGCGCCCAAACCGAGGCGCAGCAGGCGACGCTGGCACAGACCGAGACCCGCCTGACCGAGGCCGAACAGACCCGTCTGGCCGAGGCCGAGGCTGCGGCCCTGCTGCGCCAGCGCCTGGAGGGTGCGGATGCCGAACTGACCGCGATGACCTTGGCGCTGGAGGAACGCCGCCGCGAGGCGGAGGAGACGCTGACCCTGCTGGCCGCCGCCAATGCCGCCCGCGAGGAGGCCGAGGCCCAGGCCATGACCCAGCTGACCGAGGCCGAGCGTCAGGCCGCCCTACTGGCCACCGCGCGGGCGCAGCTGGCCGATCAACAGGATCTGTCGCAGGACAGCCAGCGCCGCGTCGCTGCCCTGAACGAGCAGGTGGCCCAGCTGCGCGCCCAACTGGGATCGCTGCAGGCGCTGCTGGATGCCGCCGGAGACGAGCAGGCCGATGCCGAGCTGCGCGTGTCCGATCTGGGGCAGCAGCTGAACGCCGCCCTGGTCCGCGCCGCCGAGGAGACCCGCGCCCGCCTGGCCCTGGAGGAGGAGGCCCGCCTGCGCGCCGAGGCCGAGGCGCAGGATCTGGCCCGCTATCGGTCCGAATTCTTTGGCCGCCTGTCCCAGATCCTGTCTGGCCGCGAGGGGGTGCAGGTGGTGGGCGACCGCTTCGTCTTCCAGTCCGAGGTGCTGTTCGCGCCGGGCGAGGCGACGCTGTCGGGCGCGGGCCGCGACCAGATCGCGGGTCTGGCCGCGCTGCTGACCGACGTGGCCGGAGAGATCCCGCCCGAGATCGACTGGATCATCCGCGTGGACGGCCATACCGACAGCCTGCCGCTGTCGGGCACGGGCCGCTATGCCGACAACTGGGAGCTGAGCCAGGGTCGGGCGCTGGCCGTTGTGCGCTATCTGGCGGATGACCTGGGCTTTCCGGCGGCGCGGCTGGCGCCGACCGGTTTTGCGGATACGCGCCCCATCGCCCCCGAGGACAGCCCCGAAGGCCGCGCCCTGAACCGCCGAATCGAGCTGAAACTGACCGAGCGTTAATGCCCGACGGTGCGTGAGAACACGTTGATCACAATCACCCCGGTGACGATCAGCACCAGCCCCAGCACCGCAGGCCCGTCCAGCCGCTGGCCGAACACGACCAGCCCGATCATTGCGACCAGCGCCACGCCGCAGGCGCTCCAGATGGCATAGGCGACACCCAGGGGCAGCACCTTCAGGCTGACCGACAGAAGGTAGAAGCTGGCCAGATAGCAGACCGCCATCCCGACCGTGGGCGCCAAGCGGGTGAACTGTTCAGAGCGCTGCAGCAGGGTGGTGCCCAGCACCTCCAGCGCGATGGCCGCGCCGAGCGGAACGTAGGGGGACAGGGTCATCGGAACTCACCGTTTGATGCCCCATCGTTTTGGCGACGGGGTAGGGCCAGTCAAGCGGTTTCGCGTGGGCCGGAGTTGCCGGAGACCGAAGGTGCCCACGACCGGGCCGATGCTCTAGGCTGCTACCGCGCAAGCAGGGGGCCTTGCCTGATCCCGGTCGCGGCGTTCGCCGCATCGGACACCTCAGGGCGGCTCAGGCCGCGTCGGTCGTCTCGGGCGACAGGGGCCGCTCGTCGGACAGGCCGGCCATATGCTTTAGGTGCCGCTCAAGCTCGGAGTTGATCTCGGCGCCGACCAGCACGATCGTGGCGTTCAGCCACAGCCAAGTCATCAGCGCGATCACCGCGCCAAGCGAGCCGTAGGTTTCGTTATAGTTGCCGAAATTCACCGCATACCAGGAAAACAGCATCGAGGTGATGACCAGCGCCAGCGCCGCAAAGACCGCGCCCGGCGACACCCACCGCCAGCGTGACTTGGGCGCCGCAGGCCCCCACCGATAGACCGCCGCCAGTGCCAAGACCAGCAGGCCCAGCATCAGCGGCCAGCGGATGATCGACAGGATGGTCTCTGCCCCCCACCCGATGGGCAGCAGGCGCAGCACCCAAGGCAGCACCGCGATCACGCCCAGCATCAGCACGATCATCGCCAGCCCGCCCAAGGTGAAGGCCATCGCCACCAGGTTCAGCCGGACAAAGCCGCGCGTCTCGCGCTGGAACACCGCGACGTTCAGCGCCGACAGCAGCGCCTTCATCCCGCCATTGGCAGACCAGAAGGCCACCAGCAGCGCGATGAAACCCGCCACCGACAAGGCCCCGGTCGAGGCCGAGGCGATCGAAACGACCTGCCCGCGGATGATCTCCAGCGAGCTTTCGGGCAGCAGATCCTCCAGCATCGCCAGATGCGACTGGATCGTGTTGGGATCGGCCCACAGACCATAGAGCGACACAAAGGCCGTGATTGCCGGGAACAGCGACAGCAGCCCGAAAAACGTCACGCCCCCCGACACCGACGTCACCCTGTCCTCGCCGATCTGTTTCACGGTGGCCTTGGCCACCGCGATCACATCGGCCCGCGACATGTCGCGCAGGCCGGGCTGGGGGCCGGTGGGGGCGGCGGCGGGCTGATCGCCCTCCAGCCCGAACCGCTGGCGCGTTTCCTGATCCAGGGGGGCGAAGAACGCGTCGGCGATGCCGGGCTGTCTGGTCATGCGGGGTCCCTTTCGTGGTCCGGATCAGATCCGGGTGTCGTCATGCGGCGCGCGGGGGGCGCGGTCCTGCGTGGCGCCGGGCCGGGGTCCGGGCGCACCGTTCAGGATGGCGCGCAGCTGGTCGGCGGCCGCCACGAAATCGCCCACGATGGTCGTGGCCTGGCTGGACACGCCCCGGAACGACTGGAACGCGGCGGCCAGCGACTGCGCCACGCCGTTCAGACCCTGCGACAGGTCGGTGGCGGTGCGCGTCAGGTTCTGGGCGACATTGCCGCCCCGACCGCGCGACGCATTGGCGCGCAGGCGGGCGGCCTGGGCGCTGTCCTCACGCGATTGGGCGCGGACGCGGCGGCGCATCGCCTCGCGCTCCTCCTCGTCCAGCGTGGCAAAGCGCGGGGCCACCGGGGGGCGGTCGTGGGAGGCGCGGTCATAGGACGGCCGCGGATGATCGTCCCCGCCGGCCAGCTTGCGCGCCAGCAGGCTGGACGCGGCCGTGATGCCCGCGACGCCAAGGGCGACGCCCGCCCAGACCACGACCTTGGCCGAGGTCGTCACGTCGTCATGACGCGATGCCGCGCGGCGCGGGGCGGAGGCGGGGCGGTGGCCCGTGGGGACGGGCCGGGGTCCGAACCGGGTCTGGCTGGTGCGGTCGGCCTCGGTGGCGGGGGCTGTGGGGTCGTGGGGGCGGCGCATGGCAATCTCCGGTCGGTTGTCTGAACTGTTGCG
>ERZ778021.3909-NODE-3909-length-10017-cov-6.382453_pt1 | contig 10017 bp, 5 predicted proteins | sample MGYA00375751_ERZ778021 | MGnify/ENA primary metagenome ERZ778021 (study PRJEB29350, sample SAMN05389814) | bioreactor metagenome | isolation source: Thiocyanate stock bioreactor | place: South Africa: University of Cape Town | collected 2013-08-29 ... | reverse complement strand
CAGGAAGCCGGAATACCGCTAAAAATCGTAGGAACCGGCTCATTATCAGAAAAGTACAAAAACAGTCGTTTTGCCAATATCGAATTTCTGGGTCACCGCACCGGCGAAGATTTGTGGAACCTGGTAAAACAGGCCAGTTTCGTGGTGGTGCCTTCAGAATGGTACGAAAACAATCCGCTGACTATACTGGAGGCATATAGCCTGGGCAAACCGGTTATTGGCTCCGCCATCGGAGGTATACCAGAAATTATCCGCGATGGGCATACAGGTTACCTGTTTCCCGCAGGCGATGAAGTAGCACTAACAACAAGATTGAAACAGGCAGCTGCACTGAGTGATGAGGCATATACACATCTGTCGCATCAGGCCAGGCAATTTGCCAATGAAAATTTTGAGCCAGAAAAAAATTATCAGACACTGATCGGTATTTACCAGTCAGTCATTCATAACTATAACCTTAATCAAAACTGAGATCATAATGAAGAAGAAAATTTATCTCGCCGGTAGCGGCGGTATGCTGGGCGAAGCCTTTTATCGTGTATTTAAAGATGAGTTTGAACTCAAATGCACGGATAAAGATGTGAATACCGACTGGTTGAGTTTTCTCGACTTTCGCGATCTGGACAAATACCGTGAAGATGTAAAAGCATTTAAGCCCGACTACCTGTTTCATATCGGCGCCTATACTGATCTGGAGTTTTGCGAACTGAATATAGACGATACATATGCTACCAATACACTGGCAGTAGAAAATGCGGTTTATATAGCCAATGAGCTTAACATCCCGTTGCTCTACATCAGCACCGCCGGCATCTTCGGTGGTGAAAAAGAGTCGTATGATGACTGGGATACACCTAATCCGCTGGGGCATTACGCACGTTCGAAATACATGGGAGAACGTTATGTGGTTGAACATGCCAACCGTTATATTATCTGCCGTGCCGGCTGGATGATGGGAGGCGGTCCTTCAAAAGACAAAAAGTTTATCAATAAACTGGTCAAACAACTGGTAAGCGGCAAACGTGAACTCTTTATCGTAGATGACAGAGACGGCACTCCTACCTACACAGTAGATTTTGCCCGCAACGTAAAAGTGCTGTTTGAAAAAGAATACTGGGGCCTTTACAACCTCGTATGTAAAGGACAGACCAGCCGCATGGAAGTTGCAGAAGAACTGGTAAAAGTGCTGGGACTGGCTGATAAGGTAAAACTCAACAGCGTAAGTTCTGATTACTTTAAAGATACCTACCACGCTCCACGTCCGGCCTGTGAGCGACTCGTCAATAAAAAACTGGATATCCGTGGCATCAATGTTATGCGCGACTGGCGTGTAGCCCTGCAGGATTATATCGATACGTATTTTAAAGATTATCTGAAAGACAAATTCTGATGAGCAAACAGCAACTGCGGATAGCTTCTTTTGGATTCCGGTCAATTCCTCCTTCGAAAGGATCGGCCGGTGCCGATAAGTTTGCTGTTGAATTTTTACCGCGACTGGCTGAACGTGGCTATGAAGTGGTAGGTTATAACCGGATATATCCCGGCCAGACAAAAGGACCGGATGATTATAAGGGGGTGCGTGTGTATTATTTTAAGACAATTCCCAAATCGGGGATTGACTCTATGATCCACTCAGCCAAAGTAACCTGGCATATTCTGACCCGCAATACGGCCCGCATTGTTCATATCCAGGGTAATAATGCCCTGTTTGCCTTTATCCTGAAAATATTCGGTAAAAAAGTAATCCTGAGTATTGACGGTACGGAGTTTGAACGCGAAAAATGGTCCTGGTTCATGCGCAAGCTCGTTCTGGCCAATGCCTACCTGGCCGTATGGTCATGCAAGTATATTGCCATCGACAACATCTTTACCAAAGAGCTGTTTGAGAAAAAATTCAAAAAGAAATTTGACTTTATCTCGTTTGGCAGTGAGATCAAAGAAACGACCGACACAGACATATTAACAAAGCTGGGGCTGGAGAAAGGCGACTACTTTTTATTTGTAGGCCGTTTTATTCCGGACAAGGGGCTGCAATACCTCATACCCGCTTTCGAAAAGCTGAAGACAGGCAAAAAGCTGGTGCTGGTGGGAGGCTCTCCCAATCCCAGTGAGTTTGAGCTCGGCTTAAAGAACACCAGCGACCCGCGCATTATTTTCCCCGGATTCATTTACGGCGATGACACCGTGACGCTGATGAAAAATGCCTATTGCTATATTCAGCCTTCTGATATTGAAGGTCTGTCGCCGGTAATGCTTTCGGTTATGGGACTGGGCACACCGCTTATCTGCAGCAACATCAAGGAAAATATGTACCTGGTACACCAGGATGCGCTTACGTTCGAAAAATCGGACGTAAATGATCTTACGCGCCAACTGGAATATTCACTTGAGCACCGCGATGAGCATTTGCAGCTGGCAGCCAAAGCCAAAGAACGGATCAGTAAAGAATACAGTTGGGAGACAATTACTGATCAATATGTTGAACTATTTGAAAAAAGCTTACAAAAAAAATAAACATGCTTAAAGTTGTATTGATTGGCGCAGGCAAGATGGGTATTTCCCACCTGTCTATCCTGGGAGCCCATCCCGATGTAGAAGTGGTAGGGGTATGTGATACATCCAAAATGGTAAATGATTTTCTGACCCGTTACGGTAAATTCAATTGCTTTACCGATTATCAGAAAATGCTGAGCCAGGTAAATGCTGATGCGGCTTTTGTGGCTGTGCCTACAAAATTTCACTACAGCATTATCAAAGACCTGCTGCAGAAAAAGCTGCACGTTTTTGCAGAAAAACCTTTTTGCCTCACTGTAGAGCAGGGCGATGAACTGGTAAAACTGGCTGCCGCCAATAAATGCATCACACAGGTAGGTTACCACAACAAATTTGTAGGAACCTTCCGCGAGGTAAAAAGACTGGTTGACAGTGGTGTACTGGGCGATATTTATCATTTCACCGGCGAAGCCTACGGGCCCGTGGTAATACGTAAAAAACAGGATACCTGGCGCTCTGATCCTTCTGAAGGCGGCGGATGCCTGCTGGATTACGCATCGCACGTAATTGATCTCATCAACGGTACGCTTTCCCCGGTAGTAGCATCGAGAGGCACCCTGCTCAAATCGGTATACAGCACACAGGTTGAGGATGCCGTATACTCGTTGCTTGAACTGCAATCTGGTCTCACCGGCGTACTGTCTGTAAACTGGAGTGACGATACACACCGTAAAATGACTACTTCCATTACCATCCAGGGTACCAATGGTAAAATCATCTCTGATGCAAATGAGCTCAAGGTCTTTCTGAAAGGAAAAGATTTTCCGGCCGGTTACTCAAAAGGATGGACGATTAAATACATTACCGAGCTGACGGAAGAAGTGGATTTTTATCTGCGTGGCGAGGAATACTCTGCCCAGATTGATTATTTCGTGAAAGCGGCCCTGGGTAAGGCGCCCAACACGATCAATACTTTTGAAAGTGCCTGGCTTACAGACAGAGCTATTTCAATCATTAAAAAAAGTTCAAAATAAGTACCGATGGAGAGAATATTATTTGGCGATAACCAGTTTTTTGCGGTAAACCATATCAGCGATGAAAAATCGCGTGCACAATCCATCAAGTTCAAAGACGACCAGGCCATCATCCGCACGCTGGATTATGCCCGTGCCGCCGGCTCCAATACGTTTATGTGCACTACGCACGACCGCATTGCCAATATTTGCGATCATATCAGGGCCAACCCTGATAAATATAATGGCTACAGCATTTTTCCGTGTATGCCCTATGCGCATAAGTATGCCAATGCAGTAACCGAACTGGGTATCACCGGTACACTGAAACAATATGTACCCGGCAATTTCTTTGGCTCGCTGTTTAAAGGCGGCGTAGCTTATTTGTCGAAAGACTATATGGCTATCATGGAACTGCTGATTGATGCCGAAATGAAAATGTTCAAAGGCATCAACACACCTGTTATTTTCCTGCAAAACGTAATCACCGACCTGCTGCTGGGACTTCGTGCAGGCGAAGTGTTTCTCGCTTTCCATAACTATATCAGGAAAAAATACAATGCCGAGGCCGGTTTCATTACGATGAACCTACCCAAATTGCTGGATGTGCTGGAAGAACAGGGCATTAAAAATCCTGTAATCTGTGCCTCCATCAATAAAGCTGCATTCCGTATGTCGGGAGGCAAAGCGCTGTATGAAAAAACGCTCGAAACCCGTCAGGTAAGAGCGATTGCCATGCAGGTGCTGGGTGGCGGAGCTATTTCACCCAAAGAAGCTATTGAGTATGTGTGCAGCCTTCCCAATATTGAGTCTATTCTCTTCGGCGCCTCCTCCAAAGGCAATATCGAGGAGACGATGAGCCTGATCCGCCAGTTTGATGCACAAAAAGTAAAATAGCCTGCTTTATTGAAAAATAATTTACAGGTATACAAAAAGAAAAGGGCGTTGATAATCTCAACGCCCTTTTTCATAGTAGCCATCCATCCTAGATTTTCACAAAGCGGAGTGTCTTACGTTCGCTGGCACTAAACACCAGCTCAACTGTATAGGCACCTGCTTTTAATGTATTAACCTGAAGCGTGGTGCTTAAACGCACTGCAGTTTTGTTTACTTCTGTTGTACCAAGCACCTGCTCACCTGACATATTATATACGCGTATCCGTACCTTTCCGGTATAAGCATGATCTACCACCAGGTTTACCTGGTCCTGCGCCGGATTGGGATATAACGAAGCCTTACCGGTATCAGTCAATTTCTGAACACTTTCGGGGGTTACTGCGATTACTGATGCTGAATCCGGAGTCATCGCTGCAACTTCTGCTTCTTCAATTGCAGCAGTACTTACACCTCTGCCGCTATAGCTGCTCTTGCGAACAGTAATAGTAACTGTAGCACTGGCCACTGCTCCATTATTATCCTTTACAGTGAGACGGAATACATAGTCGCCCGTACGGCTCAGGCCGGTGGCAGAAGTGATAGCCGCTGCACTGTTCGATATTCTCGCTTTGCGCGGACCACTCAGCTGTTTCCAGCTATAGCTCACGATACGACCATCAGGATCATAAGAACGGCTGCCATTGAGCGTAGCGCTGCTGGCAGGCAACCAGATCGTCTGAGTACTGCCGGCATTGGCTACCGGAGGTTTATTTCCTACAGAGGTATTATTGTTGTTTACAGTAACAGTTACCGTAGCAGAAGCCTGCGCACCCCGGTTATCGGTAACAGTAAGACGATAGGTATATACCCCTGCTATCAGATTGCTTACTGTAGTAGAAACTGCAGCAGCAGGCGAGATTACAGAAGTAGAAGGACCACTCACCTGCACCCAGCTGTAACTGGCAATAGTGCCATCCGGATCTGTTGATGCACCGCCGCTGAGTGTAGCGCTATTGGCAGGTAAGGTAATAATCTGATTTGAACCTGCATTGGCAACAGGGGCCTGATTGGCTGCTGCATTCACCGTCACTTTTACTGTATCCCTTGCAGTTGCACCGTTATTATCTGTCACCGTCAGGCTGAAATAATATATACCCTCCTGAAGATTGCTCACTGTAGCTGTTACCGCTGAATTTACTGCAATAGTAGCCGCAGCGGGGCCACTTACCTGTTTCCAGAGATAGCCGGTAATAGTACCATTTGCGTCTGACGAAGCGCTACCATTGAGCGTAACGCTATTTACCGGAAGGGTAATGGATTGATCTGCGCCTGCATTGGCTGCAGGCGGTACATTTACCACCGAGTCTACAGTAACCGTTGTATAGGCAATAGCTGTAGCACCGTTATTATCAGTCACAGTAAGCCGGTAAGTATATACGCCACTTTGCAAACCGCTAACGGTGATAATGGCTGTAGCAGAAGATGACAACACCGAAGCAGAAGGACCACTGGTCTGTGCCCAGCGATAGCTGCTGATGACTCCATCCGGATCACTCGAGGCGCTGCCATTGAGTGTGGCTGTGTTTACCGGCAACTTAATGGTCTGGTTTGCTCCCGCATTGGCTATAGGCGCCTGATTGGCTGCAGCATTCACCGTAACGGTTACCGTATCCGATGCTGTTGCATTGCTGTTGTCGCGTACAGTCAGTTTATAACTATATACACCCTGCACCAGGTTGCTTACCGTGATACTGGCTGTATTGGTAGCGGATAAAGCAGATGTGGATGGTCCGCTGATCTGTGCCCACAGGTAGCTGGCAATTGTACCATCTGCATCGCGTGAGCCGCTGCCATTGAGCGTAGCTGTGCTCACTGGCAACGTGATATTCTGATCTGCACCGGCATTGGCTACAGGCGCCTGGTTGGGCGCTGCATTTACCGTAACGGTTACTGTATCAGAAGCCGTGGCATTGCTGTTGTCGCGTACAGTCAGTTTATAACTATATACACCCTGCACCAGGTTGCTTACCGTGATACTGGCTGTATTGGTAGCGGATAAAGCAGATGTGGATGGTCCGCTGATCTGTGCCCACAGGTAGCTGGCAATTGTACCATCTGCATCGCGTGAGCCGCTGCCATTGAGCGTAGCTGTGCTCACTGGCAACGTGATATTCTGATCTGCACCGGCATTGGCTACAGGCGCCTGGTTGGGCGCTGCATTTACCGTAACGGTTACTGTATCAGAAGCCGTGGCATTGCTGTTGTCGCGTACAGTCAGTTTATAACTATATACACCCTGCACCAGACTGCTCACCGTAATACTGGCTGTGCTGGTAGATGATAATACAGAAGCAGAAGGTCCGCTGATCTGCGCCCACAGGTAGCTGGCAATCGTACCATCTGCATCGCGTGAGCTGCTGCCATTGAGCGTAGCAGTATTGGCGGGCAAAGTAATCGTCTGATTAGAACCTGCATTAGCAACAGGAGCCTGATTGGCTGCTGCATTCACGGTAACGGTTACTGTAGCAGTTGAACTGGTACCGGCATTATCTGTTACTTTCAGCTGATAGGTATAGGTACCCTGTACCAGGTTGCTTACGGTAATATTAGCTGTAGATGCAGACGAAAGCGTAGATGTGGATGGACCGCTTACCTGCGACCATTGATAGCTGGCAATTGTACCATCGGGGTCGCTGGAAGCGCTGCCGTTAAGAGTAGCAGTGCTGGTTGGTAATGTAATAGTCTGATTAGCTCCCGCATTGGCTACAGGCGCCTGATTGGGTGTGGAAGTTCCTGTACCTACCGTAATGCTACGCAGCGTATAGCTGCCATCGCTGTTGCGGCCGGTAATAGCCAGCGGCATGGGACTGCGGAACCCATCTGTATCCCGCACTTTTACTGTAAGGGTGTACGTACCAGCGGCCACACTGCCTGGCAGCGTCAGGTTATCGGTATGTGCACGGGCAGTAGCCTCGGGCAAAAACATTTTTATTTTAAAAGCCGATACACTTGACCATACGGCTGTGCCTGCACTGTTTTTCAGTTCATATAATACATCCCAGTCTTCATAACTCTGGGTGAGGCCTACGTTTTTCCATTGCAGGGTTACAGGAAATGCGGTACCGGTGCTCACGCTGGCGGCTATGCTGCCACCTTCCAGAACAATGCGGTAACCGGCTGCTTTGGAAGCGGCCCGCATATTGGGATTAATGGTAGCGTTGGGTGAAAAGTTTCCATTTCCAAAAGATACAGCATGATAACGTTTTACCTGATTCTCGAGATCTGCGTAGTCGGCATTGCAGCAGGGTTCTCCTACTACGGGCGCATATTTCCAGCGGTTCATGATAGCCGTATCCAGGCGCATGCCGCTTACTGTAAGGGTATTTTGATCGGTATACCAGCGCAGGTAAGTATCAGTTGCGCCCCAGTTGTCGCGGCGCCAGCCTACAGGACCGTAATTATTACGGCGTGTAAGCGCATGATAGGCTACCTCGGGAGGATTCATCGTATTGCCCAGGCGGTTGCCATCAAAAGCAGATACCATGATCACCAGTGGAAAATTGGGGAAAGCATTCACATGCGCATCAATAATCCGGTTGAGCGAAGTTGTAGTAGCACGTGTACCAGCGGGATACTGGCTCATCTGATCTACAATCGTATAACTGTGCCACTCACCAAAAGCCCCATAGCCGCGGATATCTATATAGTTGATCACATCTTTATAAGCCACTCCATTGTAAGAGGTCGTGTTGATATGATCGTTAATAGCCTGATTAAGTGCCAGCAGACGGCTCAGATAAGCTTCACTGTTCCAGTTGGGTACCCAGCTGCCATTGGAAGCCTTCCAGTCCTTCACTGTTTCTGCCTGCATCAGGTTGTGAAGGTATTGCGGGTAAACGGAGTAACCACCATCGTAGTTTAACCGGTGCGGCGATACCGCATCGGGATAGTGAGTCATGATACCAAAAGAGAATTTCTGGCCTTTGCTGATGGCATCATTGATTTCCTGGTCAAATTTGGTCCAGGTATATACACCCTGACCACTTTCAAACATAGACCAGCTGAAGCGGAAATACTTATCCAGCCGGCGCGTACTGGTGCCTTCAATAGGAATGTTGCTCATGTTCTGATCATTCCATTGTTCTGCACCGCCACCGGGACGATTGAGATCGGGATCTGAATAAGGGATTTGGGTAAACGATAAAGCAGTTGTTTGTGCGAAGCCGGACTGTTTCATAACCGTGAGCATCAAAATTGCGGTCGCGGTTACACAGAGAGCCTTACGCATTGCAGACAGGCGCACAACAGTCCTGTTGCAAGGTTTTAGTTGTTTCATGGATATCAGATTTTAGCTACTAATAAAATATGTTAGCAGTTTGCAAAATCCCTGCCGCAGAGTATTGATCATTCGCAACTACAAATGATCATGATCAATTCAATAATAGTAACTAAGAGTAAACATCCGTATAAGAAAAGTCATTACACTGAAAAACGCTTACGGGCAATGCGTTTTATGAGAAGATTTTTATTTATATAATTCAGAATGTGGATAAGTTAGTTTTCCACAGTATAGTTGACAGTTGACAGTGGACAGATGACAGTGGACAGATGACAGTGGACAGATGACAGTGGACAGTTGACAGTGCGCAAGTCTAAACTTTAAGTGTAACTGCAGTCCGGCTGAATACGTGCCCCTTTTACTTTTATACATTATACTTTTAAACCTTTATACTCTTAAACTTCTACCCCTTACCTTCTTCCTTACATCTTAATACAAAAAGCCAGGCATAAGCCTGGCTTTTTGTATTATTCCTTTCTTTAAAATTTATCGTTTGATAAGCTTGGTAGTGACTTTTTTATTCTGTCCGTCAAATACGGCTTCTACCACATAGTTGCCCGGACGAAGTTTGCTGACATCCAGTGTAACAGTATATGCGCCCTGGGGTTTGTTGACCACTACCGGTGATTGAATACGACGACCGGTCATATCATAGATATTAACGGAAAGGTATCCTGGTTTTTCAGAAAGCACCCGCAGGTTAGTGCTGGAGCCGTCTGCCGGGTTGGGGAACAATACAAGTGTCTGACCCCGGCCCTGGAAATTATCCACTACTACCACTTTTACAGTATCGCTGGCAGTGGCACCACGGTTATCACGCACAGTCAGGATGTACTCATATTCACCGGCCGCCAGATCACTTACTGTTATGATGGCCTCATTTGTTGCCGAGAATGTTGAATTGGAAGGCCCGGTAAGCTGACGCCATAAATAGGTCAGTGTGGTACCATCAGGATCATATGATTTACTACCATCGAGCGTAGTACTGTTATTGATTGTAGTAATGGAAACATCGTCGCCTGCAACAGCTACCGGCAGTTCGTTGGGCTGCGGCAGCACCGTAATTGTTACCGTGGCTGACCCGGTAGCGTTTGCATTATCACGAACGGTCAGGCGGAATACATATACGCCCTGTACCAGGTTGGTTACTGTATTGCTTACCGCATTGGGGGCCGACATATTAGCTGTTGAAGGGCCACTCACCTGCTGCCAGGTATATGCTGCGATGGTACCATCTGCATCTCTGGAAGCGGCACCGGAAAGTACGGTTGAATTGACCGGCAGAGTGATACTGCG
>ERZ778021.3908-NODE-3908-length-10021-cov-5.100642_pt1 | contig 10021 bp, 8 predicted proteins | sample MGYA00375751_ERZ778021 | MGnify/ENA primary metagenome ERZ778021 (study PRJEB29350, sample SAMN05389814) | bioreactor metagenome | isolation source: Thiocyanate stock bioreactor | place: South Africa: University of Cape Town | collected 2013-08-29 ... | reverse complement strand
AGGTCGAGCGCACGGTGCGGATCCTCGACGAGCTCTCGCTGGAGCCGGCGACCCCCGACGAGGCGCGCGAGATCCTCGGGCTCAAGGGCGCCGCGAAGACCTCGATCCCGGAGCCCTCTTGAGCCCCGATGCCGCCGGCGGCGGGCCCGGCCACGGCGGCGCCCAGGTCGAGGGCGACGTCCTCGCGGAGTACATCGCGAAGTACTCCAACTGGGGACGCTGGGGCGACGGCGACGAGCGCGGCACCACCAACCTGATCACCCGCGGGATCGTCCGCGACGCCGCCCGCGCGGTGGAGCTCGGCCAGGTCGTCGGGCTCGGCCTCCCCTTCGACCTCGACGGTCCCCAGACCGGCTACCTCGGCCGCCACAACTGCCTGCGCTACTCGACCCTGACCGGCGCCGAACACGCCGCCGGCGAGCAGCGCCTGCTCGGCAAACCGATCCCCCGCGGGGTCGGCTACGCCGACGACACCGTCGTCCTGCCGCTCCAGTCGGCCACCCACTGGGACGCCCTCTCCCACGTCTTCCACGAAGGCCGCATGTACAACGACCGCCGCGCCGCCACCGTCACCGCCCAGGGCGCGCCCGCCTGCGACGCGGTCGCCCTCCGCGACACCCTGGTCGGCCGCGCCGTCCTGCTCGACTTCCCCCGCGCCCAGGGAGTCGAGTGGCTCCCCGACGGCCACGCAATCGACATCGACCAGCTCGACGCCGCGGTCGAGTTCGCCGGCACCGAGATCCGCGAGGGCGACATCGTCCTCCTGCGCACCGGGATGCTCGCCCGCTGCCGGGTCGAGGGCTGGGGCATGTACGCGGGCGGCGACGCCCCCGGCCTCAGCTTCTACACGCTGCCCTGGCTGGCCGGGCACGGCGTCGCCGCGGTCGCCTCCGACACCTGGGGCGTCGAGGTCCGGCCCAACGAGCTGCCCGACAGCTTCCAGCCCTTCCACATCCCCGCCGTCGTCTACATGGGCCTGCTGCTGGGCGAGATGTTCGACTTCGAGCGGCTGGCCGAGGCCTGCGCCGAAGCGGGCCGCCACGAGGTCTTCTTCTCCGCCCCGCCGATCGGCGTCACCGGTTCCTGCGGTGCCCCTCCCGGCCCCACGGCGGTGCTCTAGTGGCCGCCGACACGCCGCCGGTCCGCGGGGCGGGCGCCGAACCGGAGCTCGAGCACCCCTTCCCCGGCATCAGCCGGCGCACCAACCACACCGAGCAGGCGACGGTGAGTTCCTACTCCTTCGAGCCCGCCGCCCGCTTCCCGATCCACACCCACCCCGAGGAGCAGATCACCGTCGTCCTCGAGGGCACCGTCGTCTTCGAGGTCGAGGGCGAGCGCCACGAGCTCGGCCCCGGCGAGACCTACGCGGTCGCCGCCGACCTCGAGCACGGCCTCCAGGCCGGCCCCGACGGAGCCCGTTTCCTCGCCGTCGTCGTCCCCCGGCGCAGCGGCTCCGACGCCTACGAGATCAAAGGAGAGCAGTAGATGAGCATCGAGTCCGTCAACCCGGCCACCGGCGAGCAGGTCGCCACCTTTGACGCATTCTCCCCCGAGCAGGTCGAGGCAGCGCTGCGGCTCTCGGAGGAGACCTTCCGCGAGTGGCGCCGCCGGCCGGTCGCCGAGCGGGCCGCGCTCTTCGGCGAGTTGGCGAAGACGCTGCGGGCGAACGCCGACGAGCTGGCCGGGCTGGTCACCCTGGAGATGGGCAAGATCCTCGCCGAGTCGAAGGCCGAAGTGGAGAAGTGCGCGGTCTTCTGCGACTACATCGCCGAGCGCGGGCCGGACCTCTTGGCGCCGCGGGCGATCGAGGGCGGCAACGACGAGAACTACGTCCGCTTCGAGCCGCTGGGGACGATCCTCGCGGTGATGCCCTGGAACTTCCCCTACGTCCAGGTCTTCCGCTTCGCCCCGGCGGCGCTCACCGCGGGCAACGTCGCGGTGCTGAAGCACGCCTCCAACGTGCCCCAGTGCGCGATCGCGATCGAGCGCATGTTCAGCGAGGCGGGCTTCCCCGACGGCGTCTTCCAGACCCTGCTGGTCGGGCCGCGCGCGGTCGAGGGGATCATCGCCGACCGCCGCGTCCGCGGCGTCACCCTGACCGGCTCCGACCTCGCCGGCTCCAAGGTCGCCGCGCTCGCCGGGCGCGAGCTGAAGACCGCGGTGATGGAGCTCGGCGGCTCCGATCCGTTCGTCGTCCTCGACGACGCAGATATAGATCTCGCGGTCAAGGAAGGAACCCGGGCGCGCAACATCAACGCGGGCCAGGCCTGCATCTCGGCGAAGCGCTTCATCGTCGCCGATCAGGTCGCCGACGAGTTCGAGTCGAAGCTGGCCGAGTCGATCGGTTCGCTTGTCGTCGGCGACCCGACCGACCCGGCGACCCAGGTCGGTCCGCTCGCCCGCCCCGACCTGGTCGACACCCTGCGCGAGCAGGTCGAGGAGTCGATCGCCGCCGGCGCCACCACGCTGGTCGGCGGCTTCGAGCACGGCGGCCCCGGCTCCTTCGTCGACCCGCTGGTGCTGACCGGGGTCGAGCCGGAGATGCGGGTCTTCCGCGAGGAGACCTTCGGCCCGGTCGCCGCGGTCGTGCGGGTACCCGACGAGGCGGCGGCGATCGACGCCGCCAACGACTCCGACTTCGGCCTCGGCGCCTCCGTCTTCAGCCAGGACGTCGAGCGGGCGAAGCGGGTCGCGGCGGAGATCGACGCGGGGATGATCTTCATCAACACGATCGTCGTCTCCGATCCCCGCCTGCCCTTCGGCGGCGTGAAACGCAGCGGCTTCGGGCGCGAGCTCGGCGAGTGGGGCGTGCTCGAGTTCGTCGACGTGAAGTCGGTGGCAGTGGTGGCGCCATGACTCAGGCGGGGCGCGATTCCGAGGGGGACCCGGCGGAACAACAGCGGGGAGGTTCCGGCGGGTCCCCCTCGGAATCGCGCCTCACGGGGGGCGTGGTGTTCCTCAGCGGGGCGAATCGCGGACTGGGGCGGGTGCTCGCCGAGATGCTTCTCGCCAACGATGTCGCGAGGCTCTACGCCGCCGCCCGCAACCCCGACGCGTTGGACGAGGTCGTCGCCCTCGACCCCGACCGGGTCGTCCCCGTCGCCCTCGACACCACCGACCACGACGCGGTCGACGCCGCCGCGGCGCTGGCCGGCGACACCACGGTCCTGATCAACAACGCGGGCGCCGCCGCCTTCGCCCCCGGCCTCACCGCGCCGCCCGACGATGTCGCCCGCGAGATGGCGACGAACTTCGGCGGCACCTACGCGATGGTCCGCGCCTTCGCCCCGGTGATCGAGGGAAACGGCGGCGGGGCGATCGTGAACGTCCTCTCGATGGCCGGCCTCGCCGCGATCCCGCCGCTGACCGGCTACTCGGCCTCGAAGGCCGCCGCCCATTCGATGACCCAGGCGGTCCGCGCCGAACTGCGCCCGCGCGGGGTCAGCGTCCACGGCGTCTACCCGGCCGGGATCGGCACCGAGATGCTCGCCCATCCCTCGATCCCCCACTCCTCCCCGCAGGAGGTCGCCGCCGGCATCCTCGCCGGGGTCGAGGCCGGCGACGAGGACATCTTCCCCTGCGCCCTCTCCAGCGCCGAGGCCGAGGTCTGGCGCGTCGATCCGAAGGGCCTGGAGCGCCAACACACCAGCCACTGAGCGGCCCGGCTACCCAGCGGGCCATCTAGGGTGGGCGGGATGCCCAGCGCCCCCCCTCGCGTCGCCGTCATCGACATCGGCTCCAACTCGACCCGGCTGCTCGTCGCCGACGTCGCCGACGGGCGGGTGACCCCGATCGAGCGGCGCAGCACCGTGACCCGGCTCGGCCGCGGCGTCGTCGTCAGCGGCCGGCTCGCCGCCGAGGCGATCGAGGCTGCCTGCGCCGCCATCGACCCCTACGTCGCCACGCTGCAGGAGCTGGGCGCCGAACGGATCGACGCGATCGCCACCAGCGCCGTCCGCGACGCCGAGAACGGCAGCGCCTTCGTCGCCGAGCTGCGCGAGCGCTTCGCCCTCTCCGCCCGCGTCCTCGGCGGCGAGGAAGAGGCCCGGCTCACCTACCTCGGCGCCACCTCCGAGCACTCGCCCGAGGTCCCGACCCTGGTGATCGACATCGGCGGCGGCTCGACCGAGCTGATCGTCGGCAAGCGCCGCGAGATCGAGTGGCACGTCTCGCTGCAGGCCGGCGTCGTCCGCCATACCGAGCGCCACCTGCCCTCCGACCCGCCGACCCCGGTGGAGCTGGAAGCGGTGGCCATCGACCTGCGCGGGCTGATCGAAGCAGCGACCGCCGAGGCGCCCGGCGCGGTCGAGGGGATCGCCGTGGCGGGAACGCCGACCTCGCTGGCGGCGATCGAGCTGGGGCTCGTGCCCTACGACCCGAAACGCGTCCACGGCCACGTGCTCGAGCTGCCCAGTATCCAGCGCATGCTGTCCCAGCTGGCATCGGCGCCGCTGGCCGAGCGGGTCGAGATCCCAGGCCTCCACGCCGACCGCGCCCCGACCATCGTCGCCGGCGTCGTCACCCTCGTCGAGATCATGCGTGCCTTCGATCTGGGCCGCATCACCGTGTCCGAGCACGACATTTTGTACGGAGCGGCGATTGCGTTAGCGGATTCCATTTAAGTACAATGTCACCGCGGTCGGGATAGTCGACAGTACCGGATGGACACTGGCTGTTCAGCCAACGGGACAAACGGGTGGTTTGGGGGATTCAACCCCCACAAATGGCCTACCCGTCTACCTAATTTTTGGTACTCCACGCACGAAGCGGTGGACAAATCCCTCACGCCCTGGCAATACTTCTAGGACCGGGGACGAGGAGGGGTTCGCCTCACCTTGCCCTTGGCATAGGGCTTGGGCGATTGCCGCATCATGGCGCCTCCCGCCGTCTGAGCCCGTCAAAAAAGGGTCCCTGAAGACGTACCCCTGCCCGTCCTGAGGGATCCGCGCGGATCGCCCGTCATATGACGGGCGATTCTCGTTTTATGGCCCTTCCGAACCGACTTCAGCGGACGGGCGGGGCGCGGGGACGGCGAGGGACCCGGCCCTCTCGGAGGCGGCCCGGGCAGGCTGCCCGCTTGCCTCCGAGAGGGCCGGGTGTCGGGAGGACGGCGGGGATGCGGTCGCGGGCGGGGGATCGGCGGAGGGTGCGGGTGCGCGCCGGTCCCGACGGGGAGAAGCGCGGGAGGCGCGCGCGGGAGGCGCCGAACTCCGCGGAGTCGTGCGGAACTCCACGTTCCCTAAGGAGGTTCCGAGGCCCTGAGTGAGTTGAACACACCAGGGTGTGCTCAACTCACTCAGGGCATCCCGGCGCGCCCCGAGGTCGACCTTCTCCGGGCTCCGGCATGGAGAAGGTCGAGGGGGCGGCGGAGGTACCGGTCACGGCCCGATCTCGGGCGGGAGTCGGGACGAAGGCGTCGGGAAGGGGCGCCGGGGACGGCGGGGTGCGCACTTCCCTCGGGAGACGTCACGTCCCCGCCCCGATCCCTCGCGGCTCCCCCCGGATCCATACCGATCCCCCGCAGGTCCTCCGCACCCGGGCGTCTCGGAGGCGGCCACAGCCTGCCCGGGTCGCCTCCGAGACGCCCAGGCCTCCCGTCCCCGGCCTCCGGGGCCTGAAGCATCGCCCGTCCCCGGCCGCAGGGAAAAGAACCCTTCCCCGTCCCCAGGCGACCGCACCCCTACGCCAGGTTCGATTTCCGCGGGTAGACGACCTCGGGGTCGGTGATCACGTTGACCAAGGTCGGCACGCCGGAGGAGAAGGCCTTCTCCAGCGCCGGGCGCAACTCGTCGGGCTCGCGGACGATCACACCCTCGCAGCCGAGCGTCTCGACCAGCTCGTCGTAGCGCGTTTCCGGCCGCAGTTCGGCGGCGACGGAGTAGCCGTAGAGGAACTTCATCGGGTGGTGCTCAAGCGCCCAGATCCCGTTGTTGCCCATCACCCCGACGACGCCGAGGCCGTGGCGGGACATCGTCTCGAACTCCATCCCGGCGAAGCCGAAGGCGCCGTCGCCGAGCAGCAGGCAGACCTGTTTGTCGGGGTTGGCGACTTTGGCGCCGATCGCCTGGCCGGGGCCGGCGCCGAGGCAGCCGAACGGGCCCGGGTCCATCCAGCAACCCGGCTCGTAGGTGTTGATGTGGCGGCCCGCGTAGGAGACGAAGTCACCGCCGTCGCCGACCACCACCGCGTCGCGGTCGAGCACCCGGTCCAGTTCGCGGTAGATCCGCACCGGATGGAGCGGCGCCCGCGGGTCGTCGAGCTGCTCGCGCTCCTTCTCCCGCGCCTCCGCCTCGACGTTGGTCAGCTGCTCGACCCAGGGCTTCGACCGCTGCCCCTCCCCCGCCGCCGCGGCGATCGCGGCCAGCCCGGCGGCGACGTCGCCGACCAGGTCGAGGTCGGGCAGCCGGTTCGCGGTCAGGGCGTTCGGCGCCACGTCGAGGCGGACGATCTTCGTCTCCTCGCCGAAGCTGCCGCCGAAGCCGAGCCGGAAGTCCATCGGCACGCCGACCACGAGGGCGACGTCGGCGCCCTGCAGCGCGGTCGAGCGGGCACGGCTGAAGGAGAGGTCGTGGTCGGCCGGGACGCAGCCGCGGCCGAGCCCGTTGAGGAAGACCGGGATGCCGAGCGCCTCGGCCAGCGCCCGCAGCTCGTTCTCGCCGCGCGCCCAGTAGAGGCCGGTGCCGGCCATGATCACCGGCCGCTCGGCGTTCGCCAGCAACGCCGCCGCCTCCTCGACCCCCTGCGGGGCGGTCGCGGCGGGGAAGTCCGGCACCGCGGGAACCTCGAACTCGGCCTCCGAGAAGACGACGTCCATCGGGTAGTCGACGAAGGTCGGGCCGCTCGGCGCGGTGGCCGCGGCGTCGAGGGCGGCGGCGGTCATCGCGGCGATCTCGTCGGTCTCCTTCGCCGTCGCCGCCGACTTGACCAGCGGCGTCACGAACGGCAGGTGGTCGATCTCCTGCAGCGAGCCGGACCCCCAGCGCATCTCCGGGGCACGCCCACCGAGCACCACTACGGCCGAGTTGTTCGCCTGCGCGCCGGCGATCGCGCTCATCCCGTTGGTCACCCCGGGCCCGGCGGTCAGCGCCGCCACCCCGACCCCCCGGGTCGCCTTGGCGATCCCCTCGGCGGCGAAGGTGGCGGTCTGCTCGTGCCGCACGTCGACGATCCGGATCCCCTCGGCTTTGCAGCCGTCGTAGATCGAGAAGATGTGGCCGCCTGAGAGCGTGAACAGCGTGTCCACCCCGCGCGACTTCAGAACCTTGGCGACGATCCGCCCTCCGTGCTCAGCCATGGCGGGCATCTTATATACGACACCGATCGATGTCACGGAGGCCGGCCCGCCCGGGCGGCGGGGTCCGCCCTCCTCAGCCACCCAGGTGACAGCCGAGGAAGCTCGCCGGGGCCGTGTCTTTCGAGTACCCCATGCTGATCACGTTCCCTTGCGCGTCGCGCATCCACCGCACGCCAGGTCGGCGACGCAGATGGCCCGCGGCGAGTTCACGCGAGGCCTCGACGATGTAGGAGGGCCAGCCGACCCCGTGTGCGGGCAAGACGTCTCCTTCGAAGCCCTTTTCCTGGACCATCTGCACGAGGACGGCCCAGTGCCGCGCGCTGCTCATCCCGGCGACGGCCGCTTCGGCGGTGGCGGTGTCGCCGGAGCGCTTCGCCGCGTCCCAGCTTTCCATCCACCCACAAGCGACCGCACCGGCGACCGCCTGGCCGAGCTCGTAGCGATTGATCAGCACCCGCTCCGATTCGAGCGAGGAGACGTCGAAGCCGGGTGGCAGCGGCACGCCCTGCAGCATCGAGGCGATCACTTCGGATTCATCGGTCGGCTGGACCACTTCCGGCGGCATCGCCGCCAGCCACCGATCGACGCCGACGGCGCGCACCGACCGCAGCAGCGCTTCGTGTTCTGCCGCGGGGAGCGAGAGCGTGACGAAGACGCTGCCCTGCGGCGGTAGGACGACGAGATAGGCGGCGCCGCCGTTGAGCTGGAAGGCGCTCGCCTGGTGGCCGAGCACGGCCACCTTTGTCGCCTTCCCGTCCCGCCTGAAACTGCGCAGGGTGTCGCGGTAGCCCGAGGCGGGCGCCCAGTTCATCACCGCGCTCACGCCGTTCGGCCCGAGCACCGGATGCCCGGCCTTCTTATAGGTGAGCCCGCCAGATTCGGTGGCGAAGGCGTTGGCGTGGACGATCGACCAGCCGGGCGCGGTGATCAGCAGCCGCGGGTTCGCCTCGGCGACCTTCACCGCGGCGGCGGCGTAGGTGGGGCGACCGCCGTCCCTGACCGAGTCGACCGAGCCGCCGCCGAGGACGAGCAGCAGCGCGATCACCGCGATGCAGGCGAGGCCGAAGCCGGCCGAGGCGACGCGGTGGCGGGAGACGATCCCGCCGTGGCCGCGACCGGCGCCCGCGCCGCGCGGAGCGGTCGCAGATCGGCCCCGCCCCGCGCCGCGGCCACCGCCCGCGCCGCGCTCGAGCGCGATCCGGTCGCCGACGGGGATCGGCCGCTCCGGCGCTTCCCCGGCGGCGATCGCCCGCCGCATCGCGCGGCCCAGTTCGGCCTCGTCGATCGCCGCGGCCAGCTCCCCGGCGTCGAACGGGTTGGCGGTCCGCATCCGGACCATCGCGTCGGTACGGCTCCTGCGGATCATCATCGGGCCTCCTCGGCCGGTCGGGACAGCGTGGACGGACACCCCTGGTCGAGCGGTTTCGCCGCGTCGAGTCGCTGCGCGAGCTTGCGCCGGGCCCGGTGCAGGCGGACCCGGAAGGCACCCTGCGAGCAGCCGAGGACCCGCGCCGCCTCGCCCACGTCGAGGCCGTCCCAGGCGACCAGCCGCAGCACCTCCTGCTCGCCTTCGGTGAGCTTCGCGAAGGCGGTGGCGAAGGCATCGCGGAGGGCCAGCGACTCGGCCGGGTCGGAGCCGGGCGCCCCCGCCTCGGCCTCGTGGACGAGCCGCAGGCCGAGGTCGTGGCGGCGGCGGGCCGAGCGGTACTGGGCGGCGATCACGTTGGCGGCGATCGCGTAGAGCCAGGGCAGCGGCCGGTCGGGGATGCGGTCGCGCCGCCGCCAGGCGACGGCGAAGGTGTCGGCGACCACTTCCTCGGCGGTCTCCCGCCCGGCGACCCGCCGCAGGGCGAAGGCGAGCAGGCGCGCGTAGTGCTCGCGGAAGCAGCGCTCGAAGCGGCCGCGGTAGATGTCCTCGCCCTGCTCCGGAGATTCCTCGACTGGAAGCACTACCGGGCTAATGTCAGATCGCCGCTCGTTGTTACAGCCGCCGCCGTTTTTCAGTGCCCGGGGCGGGACTCGAACCCGCGAACCGCAGTGCGGTAGCGCCTTTTAAGGGCGCCGCGTTTACCAGTTTCGCCACCCGGGCAAGCGGATCGTAGGCCCAGTAAACGCGCAATAAAAGTTCGAGGGGCGCAACTCGGTCGTTGTTACCGTGTCTCAGAGCCACCGGACAGTCTTCCCAGGAGGGGAACCTTGGAGGCATCAGCACTCAGTCACGCCAGTCGCCGCGGGCTCCTTGCCCGTAAGTCGCCCCTGCTGAAACTGCAGGGCGACGAGAAGCTGATCGCCATGGCCCGCAACGGCAATCCCGGCGCGTTCGAGGCGATCGTCGATCGGTACCAGGGCCGTCTGCTCGGCTTCTGCCGCCAAATGCTGGGGTCGACCGAGGACGCCGAAGACGTGCTGCAGGAGGTCTTCGTCAATGCCTACCGGGCGATGCTGGCCGACGAGCGCGAGATCAACCTGCGCCCCTGGCTCTACCGGATCGCTCGTAACCGCTGCCTCAACCACCTGCGCAAACCGAGCGCCGACGCGCAGGAATCGATGGACATGGTCCCCGAGGTGGAGGCCGCCTCGACCGCGGAGAAGGTCCACAACCGGGAGGAGTTCCGGCAGATCATCTCCGACGTCAACAAACTTCCTGAGACCCAGCGCTCGGCCCTCCTGCTGCGCGAGATGGACGCGCTCTCCTACGAGGAGATCGCCGATGCGATGGAGACCACG
>ERZ778021.3907-NODE-3907-length-10023-cov-4.931581_pt1 | contig 10023 bp, 7 predicted proteins | sample MGYA00375751_ERZ778021 | MGnify/ENA primary metagenome ERZ778021 (study PRJEB29350, sample SAMN05389814) | bioreactor metagenome | isolation source: Thiocyanate stock bioreactor | place: South Africa: University of Cape Town | collected 2013-08-29 ... | reverse complement strand
CCAACCTCAACAGCATGTTCAACGTCACCAAGCAGGTGGTGGCCGACATGGTGGAAAAGGGCTGGGGCCGCATCATCAACATCAGCTCGGTGAACGGCGAAAAGGGCCAGGCGGGCCAGACCAACTACTCTGCTGCCAAGGCGGGCATGCATGGCTTTTCGATGGCCCTGGCGCAGGAGCTGGCCACCAAGGGCGTGACGGTCAATACGGTGAGCCCCGGCTACATCGGCACCGACATGGTCAAGGCGATCCGCCCCGATGTGCTCGAAAAGATCGTTGCCACGGTTCCCGTCAAGCGCCTCGGTGAACCCAGCGAAATCGCTTCCATCATTGCGTGGCTGGCTTCGGATGAAGGTGGCTACGCCACCGGTGCCGATTTCTCGGTCAACGGTGGCCTGCACATGGGTTGATGCCCGAAGGCTTGGAAAAACAAAAAATCCCCGCAATGCGGGGTTTTTTGTTGGAGGAGCAAGAGGGAAGGGGCTGCCGGTTATCTTGCTTCGAGGAGCCTATGAAATGGGCCGTTCGGCAGAAACACAACCGGTACCTTGGTACGTTTTATGCTTCGATTTTGAGGCTGGCATTGGATGGGTGCTTGAAGCGGGAAGCTGGCTGCCACGCCTTCAGAAGCGTGCGGGAGCGCGCTTGCGATCGCGTTCGTCTTCGGGCCAAGCGGACAAGATTGCGGTGGTATTCATGCTGGAAAACTCCTGTGATGTACCAACAACGCGGCCCATCTACTGTCCGTTGACAGCGTCTCGCAAAAAAATGCAACCGTAAGTGCCCGCAGATTTACCTCTACATCGCTATCAAAAATAATAGCTAAAAATCATTGCTGGATAAGAGAAAATGTCGAAAAAGATCACTTTGTGATTACATGAATTTACATTTTTGGCCTATGACGCCGCCGAGATTTCTTCCAATTCGGAAGAAATTTCCAGCCAGCGTTCTTCCAGTTGGGCCGTCTCATCATTGCCTGCCTTCAGGGCGCGGCCACACTCGGCGATCTCGGCCGGGGGCAGGGCCTGGGTGAGCTTGTGCTCGAGCGCAGCCCGTTCGCCAGCCAGCGTCGCCAGGCGCTTGTCGATCTGCTCCAGCTCTTTTTTGAGCGGCCGGGTTTTTTCGGCTTGTTGCTGGCGCGCCTGGGCATCCAGCTTGCGTTGTTCTCGCCCGTCCCTTGAAGGTGTTGTAGCGGAGGCCGGTGTGGGCACCAGGGCGGCGACAGGAGCGGGATTTGCTGCCGCTGAAGGTGCGTTGGCCTTGGGGGCCGTGGAGCTTGCCACCGAGACCTGTGCCTGCTCGGCCAGGCGTCCCTCTTCGCGAAGGCGTTTGGACTCTTCGAGCAGGTAGCGCTGGTAATCGTCCAGATCGCCATCGAAGGGCCCCACAACGCCCCGGCCTACCATCCAGAAGTCCTCGCAGACCGAGCGCAGCAGCGAACGGTCGTGGCTGACCAGCATGACGGTGCCGTCGAAGTCGTTGAGCGCCATGGCCAGGGCCTCGCGGGTCGCCAAGTCGAGGTGGTTGGTAGGTTCGTCGAGCAGCAGCAGGTTGGGACGCTGCCAGACGATCATGGCCAGCACGAGGCGGGCTTTTTCGCCACCGCTCATGGTGCCCACGGCCTGCTTGACCATGTCGCCCGTGAAGTTGAACGTGCCCAGATAGCTGCGCAGGTCTTGCTCGCGGCTGGGTTGCTTGATGTCGGGGCCCAGTTCCTTGGCCAGGCGGATCATGTGCTCCAGCGGGTTCTCGCTGGGGCGCAACACGTCCAATTCCTGCTGGGCAAAGTAGCCGATGTTCAGGCCCTTGCCTTCGGTCACGCTGCCGCCCAGGGGCTTCATGGTGCGGGCAATGGTTTTGACCAGCGTGGACTTGCCCTGGCCGTTGGCACCCAGGATGCCGATGCGCTGGCCCGCCAGCACCGAGCGGTTGACGCCGGTGAGGATGGTGGTGGGCGTGCCCTCGTCGTCCACATAACCAAATGATGCATCGCTGATGGCCAGCATCGGGTTTGGCAGATTGGCAGGTTCCTTGAACTCGAAGGTGAAGTCCGCCTCGGCCAGCACGGGGCCAATCTTTTCCATGCGTTCGAGCTGCTTGACGCGGCTTTGCGCCTGCTTGGCCTTGCTGGCCTTGGCCTTGAAGCGGTCGATGAACTTCTGCAGGTGGGCCATCTTCTCCTGCTGTTTGGAGAAGCTGGCCTGTTGCAGTTCAAGCTGCTGGGCGCGCAGCTCTTCGAACTTGCTGTAGTTGCCACCGTAACGGTTCAACTCGCCTTGCTGGATTTGCAGGGTGACGTTGGTGATGGCGTCCAGAAACTCGCGGTCATGGCTGATCACGATCATGGTGCCCGCGTAGCGCTTGAGCCAGGCTTCGAGCCAGACCAGGGCGTCCAAGTCCAAGTGGTTGGTGGGCTCGTCCAGCAGCAGCAAATCGCTGGGGCACATCAGTGCGCGGGCCAGTTGCAGGCGCATGCGCCAGCCACCCGAGAAGCTGTTGACGGGTTGGTCCAGTTCGCTGACGCGAAAGCCCAGGCCCAGAATCAGTGCCTGTGCACGTGCCACGGCATCGTGGGCTCCCGCGTCGTGCAAGTCGGAATAGGCATGCGCGATGGCCATGCCGTCGTCGCTGGCCTCTGCGTCGAGCAACTGTTGCTGGACCTCGGCCAGACGCGTGTCACCCTCCAACACAAAGTCAGTGGCCGACTGGTCGGTTTCGGGCATGTTCTGCGCGACCTCCGCCATGCGCCAGCTGGTGGGGATGTAGAAATCTCCCCCGTCTTCGTGCAGTTTGCCGCTGAGCAAGGCAAACAGGCTCGACTTGCCCGCGCCATTGCGGCCCACAAGGCCTACGCTTTCGCCGGGGTTGATGGTGGCGGAAACGCTGTCGAGCACGACTTTGGCGCCGCGTCGCAGGGTAACGTTCTTGAGGGTGATCATCCGGAACTCAGAAAAAAGCGCACCCGCACTGGGCGGGTGGCGTGAAAAAGCAGGGGGCCAAGGCTGTTGCAAACCATCCAAGGGATGCAACAAGCCGGTGGCGCGCAACCCTCTATTGTGCCGTGAGCCGGCTTTGGGCGGCCAAGGCCTGCCGAGTCACCAGCAAAACCTGGTCTTCACCTGCACTGGTATCTAGCCAGAAAACAGGCAGTTGGGGGAAAGCGGCCTCAAAGTAAGCGCGTTCGTTGCCAATCTCCAGAATGATCACTGCATCCTCACTCATGCAGGCGGGAGCAGCGGCAAACAGCTGGCGCACAAAGTCCATGCCATCGTTGCCTCCGGTCAGGGCCAGCTCGGGCTCGGCACGGTATTCGGCGGGCAAGGCGGCCATGCTGGCCGCGTTTACGTAGGGTGGATTGCACAGGATCAGGTCCCAGGGGCCGGGCAGGGCTGCCAGGCCATCGGACAGCTGTAGCTGGATGCGGTCCTGCAGGCCGTGTTTGTCCACGTTGATGCGGGCTACCGCCAGCGCGTCGGGCGATATGTCGGCGCCCGTCACTTGCACCTCGGGCCAGGCCATGGCCGCCAGCACGGCCAGGCTGCCGTTACCCGTGCACAGGTCCAGCACCTGACGGGTGTGGTCGCTCAGGTACTCGTCAGCCCCCCCATCGACCAGCAATTCGGCAATGAAGCTGCGCGGCACGATGGCGCGTTCGTCCACGTAGAACGGTACACCCTGCAACCAGGCCTCTTGTGTGAGATAGGCGGCGGGCTTGCGGGTGCGGATGCGCTCTTCAAAAAGAGTAGCTACCAGCGCTTGATCGGCGGGCGCTACGGGCTGATTCTTCATGGAATCGGGGGCTTCCGACAGATCACTGTCCAGCGGCAGCCCTAGACACCAGAGCACCAGCCAAGCGGCTTCGTCGTGGGCATTGGTGGTACCGTGGCCAAAGGAGACGCCTGCTGCAGCAAGGCACTGCGCACCCGATTCGACCAGGGTACCCACGGTATCGCCCGCGACGGTGGGGTGCTGTTGTGGAGTGTTCATGCTGGCACTCCATTGGCGGCCAGGGCGTGAGCATGCAGGTTTTCCAGCGTGCGGCGGTAGATGTTCTTGAGGGGGTCAATGTCGGCCACGACGATGTGCTCGTCGATCTTGTGGATGCTGGCGTTGGGGGGGCCGAGTTCGATCACCTGGGGGCACACCTGGGCAATGAAACGGCCGTCGCTGGTTCCGCCCGTGGTGGAGAGTTCGGTGGTCAGCCTGGTCTCTGCAGTGATGGCCTGCTGCACGGCGCACACCAGTTCGCCGGGGGTTGTCAAAAACGGCTGGCCGCCCAGCGTCCAGCGCAGGTCGTATTCCAGACCATGGCGGTCCAGCACGGCGTGCACACGCTGCTGCAGGCCTTCGGCAGTGGATTCAGTCGAGAAGCGGAAGTTGAAGTCGATCACGACCTCTCCCGGAATCACATTGGTGGCACCCGTGCCGCCGTGCATGTTGCTGATCTGCCAGCTGGTGGGCGGGAAAAACGCGTTGCCCTCGTCCCACACCGTGGCCGCCAGCTCCGTGAGTGCCGGCAGGGCCTGGTGAATGGGGTTGCGGGCCAGTTGCGGGTAGGCAATGTGCCCCTGAATACCGCGCACAGAGAGCTTGCCACTGAGCGTGCCGCGCCGCCCGTTCTTGATCATGTCACCCGTTTTTTCGACGGATGTGGGTTCTCCCACGATGCAGTAATCGAGCTTTTCACCACGTGCCTTGAGTTTCTCGACCACGACCTTGGTGCCGTCCACCGAGGGGCCTTCCTCGTCGCTGGTCAGAAGAAAAGCCAGCGCGATCTGCGGATCGGGCGTGGCGGCCAGGAACTCTTCCACCGCCACGACAAAGGCGGCGATGGAAGTTTTCATATCGCTGGCACCACGGCCATAGAGCTTGCCGTCCTTGTGGGTAGGCACAAACGGGTCGCTGCTCCACTGTGCCAGCGGGCCGGTGGGTACGACATCGGTGTGGCCGGCAAATACTACGGTTTTAATAGCTGCTTGCGCTTTTCCATCAAGCGCTACAGGCCTTTTTGCCCACAAATTGCTGACACGAAAGTCCGCCGGGCCGCTGTCCAGGCGCTCACACACAAACCCGAGCGGAGCCAGCCGCGCGGCCAGCAGTTCCAGGCAGCCCGCATCCTCCGGGGTGATGGAGGGCAGGGAAATGAGCTGTTCGGCGAGGTGCAGGGTACGGGACATTGGGGATTCGGTGGGATGGGGCCGTGCAGTCAGCGGTGATTAGAGAGCGATGCGTAAGCATCAGCGCGGCCTAGGCGAGAGACGGCAAGCCAAGGGCCGCCCCGCAGCGAGGGCGTCGTCCTCCAGGGGGGGAAGGCGCCGCAGGCGACTCAGGGGGGGAGACATTTCATGCCGCTGGTTTGACGTCCAGCACGATCTCGGTGAAGGAAGGCGCGTCGTCGGGTGCATCCCGCGCTTCCTTCTGCGCCTTGGCGGCATTGGCGGCCAGGGAGAAATCGTTTTGCAAGCGCCACATGAGGTTGGTAGGCGAGTCAGCGTAGGCCATGCCTTCCTTGCGATCGATCTTGGAGTCCATGATCAACCGGGCGAGGGCTTCCTCAAAGGTCAGCGAACCTTCGGCCATGGACTTCTCCATCGCTTCTTTGACGCCTGAGAAATCGCCTTTTTCGATCAGGTCGGACACCAGCTTGGTGTTGAGCATGACTTCCACCGCCGGAGCACGGCTGCCGTCGATGGTGCGCACCAGGCGTTGGGAGATGATGGCCTTCAGGGCGGATGCCAGGTCGCCCAGCATGGTGGGACGCACTTCGACGGGATAGAACGACAAGATGCGATTGAGCGCGTGGTAGCTGTTGTTGCCGTGCAGCGTGGCCAGACACAAGTGGCCGGACTGGGCGTAGGCAATTGCGGCCGACATGGTTTCGCGGTCGCGGATTTCGCCGATCAGGATCACATCCGGCGCCTGGCGCAGCGCGTTCTTGAGGGCGGTCTGCAGCGATTGGGTATCACTGCCGATCTCGCGCTGATTGACGATGGATTTCTTGTTCTTGAACTGGTACTCGACCGGGTCTTCGATGGTGAGGATGTGGCCGGTGAGTGCTTCGTTGCGGGTGTCGATCATCGACGCCAGGGATGTGCTCTTGCCCGAGCCCGTGGCGCCGACCATCAGGATCAGGCCCCGCTTTTCCATGATGAGTTCGCGCATCACGGGTGGAAGGCCCAGCGAGTCGAATTCGGGAATCTGCTGCGAGATGAAACGGATCACCACCGCGTAGCTGCCGCGCTGGCGCATGGCACTGATACGGAAGCGGCCCACACCGCTGAGCGGCACGCCCATGTTCAGCTCGCCGGTTTCCTCCAGTTCTTCGATGCGATCTGGAGGGACCACTTCGGAGAGCAGGTTGCGTGGCGCATCGGGCGGCAGGATCTGGTTGTTGATCGGGATGCATTCGCCGTTGATCTTGATCAGCGCCGGGGCATTGGCCGACAGGTAGACGTCTGATGCTTTCTTTTCGCTCATCAGGCGAAGAATTCGCTCCATCGTGCTCATGGTGTTTCCCTCTTGTTGTCGGTGTCTGTCGGCGGGCAGGCGAGATGGCCTGCCCCGGGCTTGAATGCGATCAGTCGCGCAGCAGATCGTTGATGCTGGTCTTGGAGCGCGTCTGCGCGTCCACCTGCTTGACGATGATGGCAGCGTACATGCTGTAGGGCGCGCCGTTGGCGGCTGTTTTGGGCAGGTTGCCGCTGACCACCACCGAGCCCGAGGGCACGCGGCCATAGCTGATCTCGCCCGTGGCGCGGTTGAAGATGGGGGTGCTCTGGCCCAGGTACACGCCCATGCCCAGCACGGAGTTCTCTTCGACCACCACGCCTTCAACCACTTCGGACCGTGCACCGATGAAGCAGTTGTCTTCGATGATGGTGGGGCCGGCTTGCAGAGGCTCCAGCACGCCACCAATGCCCACGCCACCCGACAGGTGCACGTTGGCACCGATCTGTGCGCAAGAGCCCACGGTGGCCCAGGTGTCGACCATGGTGCCTTCGCCCACATAGGCGCCGATGTTCACGTACGAAGGCATCAGGATCGCGCCCTTGGCGATGAAGCTGCCACGGCGGGCGACGGCGGGTGGCACCACACGCACGCCGGTGGCCTTCATTTCTTCTTCGGACAAGTGGGCAAACTTGGTCTGCACCTTGTCGTAAAAGCCCAGGTCGCCGGCTTTGACGACCTCGTTGTCTTTCAGGCGGAACGACAGCAGCACCGCCTTCTTGATCCACTGGTGCACGGTCCACTGGCCCACACCTTCGCGCGTGGCCACGCGCAGCGTGCCGTTGTTCAGCTCGGCGATCACATGCTCGACAGCGTCCTGGATTTCCTTGGGGGCGGCGGAGGGCGAAAGGCTGGCGCGGTTGTCCCAGGCGTTGTCGATGAGGGTTTGCAGTTGTTGGGTCATGTTGTTGTCTGTCAGTCTGTGGATCAGGAATCAGAAATCAGGCAGTGCGGGACTGGATGAATTGCACGATGCGCAACGCAGCCTCCACGCACTCTTCGGTTTCGGCTACCAGGGCCATGCGCACGCGCTGGGCACCGGGGTTGCTGCCCTGGGCCTCGCGGGCCAAGTAGCTGCCAGGGAGCACCGTAACATTGTATTGAGCCAGAAGGGCCCGCGCGAACTCGGCGTCGTCCATGGCAAGCTGCTCGGGGACTTTGGCCCAGAGGTAGAAACCTGCATCGGGAAGGGCTACTTCCATGACACCCGCCAGCAGCGGCGTGACTTGGGCGAACTTCTTGCGGTAGCGCGTGCGGTTTTCCACCACATGCTGCTCGTCTCCCCAGGCTGCAATGCTGGCGGCCTGCACGATGGGGCTCATGGCGCTGCCGTGGTACGTGCGGTACAGCAGGAAGGCCTTGATCAGGGCCGCATCTCCCGCCACAAAACCACTGCGCATGCCGGGCACGTTGCTGCGCTTGGAGAGACTGGTGAAGGAGATCAGGTTCTTGTAGTCGCTGCGGCCGAGCTTGTCTGCAGCCTGCAGGCCGCCCAACGGCGGTTCGTCTCGGAAGTAGATTTCGCTGTAGCACTCGTCCGAGGCAATCACAAAACCATACCGGTCGCTCAGTTCAAACAACTTCTTCCACTCCGTCAGCGGCATGACGGCGCCGGTGGGGTTGCCAGGGGAGCAAACAAAAAGCAACTGCGTCCGCTGCCACACGGAGTCCGGCACCGCGTCCCAATTCACGGCGAAATTGCGTGCCGGGTCGCTGGCCGCGTAATAAGGGGCCGCGCCCGCCAGCAGGGCTGCACCTTCATAGATCTGGTAGAACGGATTGGGGCAGACTACCAGCGGCTGGCCTTTTGAAGGATCGATGATGGTTTGGGCAAACGAAAAAAGTGCTTCCCGAGAACCATTCACGGGAAGGACCTGGGTGGCCGGATCCAGCGTGATGGCATAGCGCAAATTCAGCCAGCGGGTGAAGGCCTCGCGCAAGCCCAACTCGCCAGCGGTGGCGGGGTAACTCGCCAGGCCACTGAGGTTGTTACTGAGTGCATCTTTGATGAACTGCGGTGTAGGATGGCGTGGCTCACCCATGCCCAGGCTGATGGGGCTGTAGGCTGCCGGGGGCACCACCCCCGCAAAGAGCTGCCGCAGCCGCTCGAAGGGGTAGGGCTGGAGATGGGAAAGCAGGGGATTCATGGGGCGCCATTATGGGCGATCACCTCAGATCAGTCGGCGCTGGATCGGCCATGGTTTAGCGGATCGTGACCGGAGCTGACCTCAATGCGTCGATGGGCCCGTGGTCTGTCAATCCGCCGTAAGTGCGTGTACCTAGTATTCAGGCTGTTTGATCAGAACAATAGAGGAGACACGATGTCAGGATTCCTACCGCTGCGTCCGGGGCTCTGGTGGATGCGCAGGTGGCATTTGCCTGGCAAGCTGCTCTCGCTGAGTCTTCTGGTGGGGGCGGCACTTGCCATTGCTGCGTTTGGGGCGCCTTGGTGGGCGCTTGCCTTGGCCGCAGTGGTGGTGTTGTACGCTCTGCTCGTGCTTTACCTCAGTCTGGCCACCGACCTTGCGGGTCTGGCGCAAACCATAGAGCTGACCCAGGCCGGGGATCTCCGGGCCCAGCCCCGTCGCGACTACGGACAAGATGAGGTGGCCGAGATGGCGCAGTCGCTCGACCGCATGGTGATCACGCTCTCCTCCATGGTGGCTGACATCCGTAGCAATGCGGCGCTTGTCGCCCATGCTGGGCAGAGCCTGGCCGAGGGCAATCGCTCGCTGGCCGACCGCACCGAGCAGCAGGCCGCCAACCTGGAGCAGACGGCCGCCAGTGTGGAGCAACTGTCTTCAGCGGTGCAGAACAACGCTCAGACCGCGCACAGTGCCGATACCCGGGCGGCGCAGGTGCGTGACGCAGCCGATGTGGGCGCCCAGGCCATGGCACGTGCGGTGCAGTCGGTCGAGGCCATCCAGCAAGGTGCGCGGCGCATGACCGAAATCATCGGTGTGATCGACAGCATTGCATTTCAGACCAATATCCTTGCCCTGAACGCAGCCGTTGAGGCTGCTCGCGCGGGAGAGCAGGGCCGTGGGTTTGCCGTGGTGGCAGCAGAGGTGCGCACGCTGGCCAAGCGGTCCAGCGATGCCGCGCACGAAATTCGTGAACTGATCGGTGCCTCGGTCAGTCAGGTCGAAACCAGTGCGGGCCTGATTCGGTCGGCCGGGGAGGGGATCTCGGACATGGCGGGGGGCATTCGCAGCGTGGCAGCCAGCATGAGCGAAATCTCCGGATCGAGCGCCGAGCAAAGCACCGGCCTGCGCGAGGTGAGCGCCGCCGTGCAACAACTGGACCAGATCACCCAGCACAACGCCCAGATGGTGGGCCATGCCGTGCAACAGGCAGAGGCCCTGGAAAGCCGCGCGTCCACCCTGTCGCGTGCGGTCTCTGCATTCCGCCTGCAGCAGGGCACGGCCGAGGAGGCTGTGGCGCTGGTGGGCAAGGCCATGGCGCTGCACAAGAGTACCTCGCGCGACCAGTTCCTGCGCAGCATCACTGACAAGA
>ERZ778021.3905-NODE-3905-length-10034-cov-3.860908_pt1 | contig 10034 bp, 8 predicted proteins | sample MGYA00375751_ERZ778021 | MGnify/ENA primary metagenome ERZ778021 (study PRJEB29350, sample SAMN05389814) | bioreactor metagenome | isolation source: Thiocyanate stock bioreactor | place: South Africa: University of Cape Town | collected 2013-08-29 ... | reverse complement strand
GATGTCATAAGGCCCCTCCTTTCGCGCATGGGGTGCAGGCAGGCCCCCACGCTGGCCCAGGCTTGCATGTCGCGCAAGATGGCATGTGGAAACAGCCGCCCCGTTTCAGGGCGGCTGTTGCAGGTCGGTCACAGGTTCGTGTGCTTCAGGACGCCAGACCCTTGGAGCCCATGGCCACGAACTTGGCCCGGCGGTCCTTGATCAGCTGTGCGGGTTTCTGGTCGGTCATCTCGGCCAGCATGGCGGCGATTTCCCGGCCGACGGCCCCGATCGCCTCGGATGGGGCGCGTTGCGCGCCGCCTAGGGGCTCGGGGATGATGCGGTTGATGACGGCCAGCTTCTTCAGGTCCTGCGCGGTGAGGCGCAGCGCCTCGGCGGCGTCGCGCATCTTGTCTGCGTCCTTCCACAGGATCGAGGCGCAGCCCTCCGGAGAGATCACCGAATAGATCGAATGCTCCAGCATGGCGATGCGGTTCGCGGTGGCGAAGGCCACGGCCCCGCCGGACCCACCCTCGCCGATGATGACGCTGACCAGCGGCACGCCGATCTCCAGGCATTTCATGGTGCAGCGGGCGATGGCCTCACTTTGGCCGCGTTCCTCGGCGCCCTTGCCGGGATAGGCGCCGGGCGTGTCGACCAGCGTGATCACAGGCAGGCCGAACCGGTGCGCCATGTCCATCAGGCGGATCGCCTTGCGATAACCCTCGGGGCGGGCCATGCCGAAATTGTGGTGGATGCGCGATTTGGTGTCGTTGCCCTTCTCGTGCCCGATCACCACGCAGGGCGCATCGTTGAAGCGCGCAAGCCCCCCCATCACCGCATGGTCGTCGCCAAAGGCACGATCGCCGGCCAGAGGGGTGTATTCGGTGAACAGGGCGGCGATGTAATCGCTGCAATGCGGGCGGTCGGGATGGCGGGCCACCTGGGTTTTCCGCCACGGGTCCAGGGACTTGTACAGATCGCGCAGCAGGTCGCCGGATTTGGCGTCCAGCGCCGCGGCCTCTTTTTCCAGATCGACGGCCCCCTCGCCCTTGCGGGCCATGGCGCGAAGTTCCTCGGCCTTGCCCTCGATATCGGCGAGCGGTTTTTCGAAATCCAGATAGACCATGCGGGGTGCCTTTGGGGTTCGGGTTTGGCGCTATATAGGGTCAGCGCGTCCGGGTTGCAACGCGGCCGGGGGGCCGCACAGCCCGGCCACCCCTCATGCACAGGACGTGCACAGGCTGTACACCGACAACGCACGCTGGTGTTGCCTTACTGCAGATCGGCGAAGGCCGCAGCCAGGCGTTCGGTCGCCTCGATCACGCGGGCGCGGGGTGTGGCGATGTTGAACCGCATGAAGCCGTCGCCGCCCAGCCCGAAGGTCGCGCCATGATTGGCGGCGATGCGGGCGTCGGTCTGGATGCGGCGGGTGATCTCGGCATTGGTCATGCCGGTGGCGCGGAAATCGACCCAGGACAGATAGGTCGCCTGCAGCGGCATGGACCGCAGCCCCGGAATGGCGTTCACCGCGTCGTCGAAGAGGCGGCGGTTGCCGTCCAGATAACCGACCAGCGCATCGAACCGGGCCGCGCCCTCGGGCGAATAGGCGGCGGCGACCATGTCCTGGCCCAGCATCGCGGGCGACACCCCCGCCGCGGCCAGCGCGCCCTGGAACCGCGCGCGCAGGGCCGGGTCGGCGATGATCGCGTTGCCGATATGGGCGCCGGCGATGTTGAAGGTCTTGGTCGCCGCCGTCAGCGTCACCAGCCGGTCGGCCACCTGCGGCGCGACGGTCGCCATCACGCGGTGGCGCGGGCTGCCCGGCAGGACCAGATCGGCATGGATGTCGTCCGAGATCAGGATCAGGTCGTGGCGGATGCAGAAATCGGCGACCTGGCGCAGCTCATCCTCGGACCAGACGCGGCCGCCGGGATTGTGGGGCGAACACAGGATCAGCATGCGCTCGTGGCCGGTCAGCATCGCCTCCCATGCGGGCCAGTCCATGACGTATTGGCCGTCGTCAAGCGCCAAAGGCAGCTCGACCAGGTCGCGCCCGCCCGCGCGGATGACCCGGCCGAAGGCGTGATAGACCGGCGCCATCACGATCACCCCGTCGCCGGGCCGGGTATAGGCGGCCATCGCCATCGCCACGGCGTTCACCAGCCCCGCGCAGGTCAGCAGCCAGGACGGGTCGATCCGCCAGCCGTGGCGATGTTCCATCCACCAGCCGATCGCCGCCAGATAGGGGGCATTGGCGCCCGGATAGCCATAGACGCCATGTGCCGCCGCCCGGTCCACCACGGCCTGCACGCAGGCGGGGGGCGCGAAATCCATGTCGGCCACCCACATGGCCAGCCCGTCACCCGGGTCCACGCCATAGGCCGCCTGCATGTCGTCCCATTTGCTGCACTGCGTGCCGCGGCGGTCGATGATGCGGTCGAAATCGGGCTGGGTCATGGCGGCCTCCTTGGGGGTGCGACATGCCTTGCATAGCGGGGTTGTTGCTTATGGTGAAGGCTTGGCCTAAATCCGATGCCATGAGCCTGAGACCCATCCTGATCCACCCCGACCCGCGCCTGAAGAAGGTGGCCCAGCCCGTGGCCCGCATCACGCCCGAGATCGAGACCCTGGCCGCCGACATGCTGGCCACGATGTATGACGCGCCCGGCATCGGTCTGGCCGCGCCGCAGATCGGCGTGGGGTTGCGCGTCTTCACTATGGACGCCACCCGCGAGCCCGAGGCCGAACCCGCGCCGCTGGTGCTGGTCAACCCCGAGGTGGTCTGGGAATCCGAGGCGCTGAACACCTATGAGGAGGGCTGCCTGTCCATCCCCGAGCAATACGGAGAGGTGACGCGCCCCGCCCAGATCCGCATGCGCTGGCTGGGCCTGGACGGCAAGACCCACGAGCGTGAGTTCGACGCGCTGTGGGCCACCTGCGCCCAGCACGAGCTGGATCACCTGGAGGGGGTTCTGTTCATCGACCACCTGTCCGCCATCAAGCGCCAGATGATCACCCGCAAGATGGTCAAGCTGAAGCGAGACCTGGCCCGTGCCTGAGCGCGCGGGTGCCAGCGGCTGGACGCGCCCCGATCTGACGGGCGATCTGGCGGGCGGCACCCTGCGCGACATCGTGCTGTGGCCCGACCCGCGGCTGCGCCTGCGCTGCGAACCGGCGGGCTTTCTCAGCGGGCCGGAGCTGCGCGCGCTGGCGGCTGATCTGCTGGCGACGATGTATCCCGCGGGCGGGCGCGGTCTGGCCGCGCCGCAGATCGGCGTCGCGCGGCGCATCTTCGTGATGGATGCGGGCTGGAAGGACGGTGCCCCCGACCCGCTGGTCCTGTGCGACCCCGAGATCCTGGTGCAGTCCCCTGAGACCGGAACCCAGCAGGAGCAGTGCCTGTCCATCCCCGACCGCCCGGTCGCGGTCACGCGGTCCCTGCGCATCGGCATTGCGTGGTACGATCTGGACGGGCGCTATCATCTGCGCGACATGGAGGGACAGCCTGCGCGCATCGCGCAGCACGAGGCCGATCATCTGGACGGCCTGCTGATCGTGAAGGACTGACATGGCCACCCGACCCTTTCTGCCCTATGCCGACCCGCGCCTGCACCGCCCCGCCGATCCGGTCGAGGCCGTGACCGACACCGTCCGCATGATCTGGGACGACATGATCGACACGATGGAGGCCATGCCCGGCGTGGGCCTGGCCGCGCCCCAGATCGGCATCATGATGGCGCTGGCCGTGGTCGATGCCTCATCCGCGCGCGGCCAGGCGGTGCGCATGGCCAACCCCCAGGTGCTGCATGCCAGCGGCCAGATGCGCGTCCACGAGGAGGCCAGCCCCAACCTGCCCGGCGTCTCCGCGCCCGTGACCCGCCCCCGCGCGGTGACGGTGCGGTTCCTGAACGATCAGGGGGTGATGGAGGATCGCGATTTCGTCGGCCTCTGGGCCACCAGCGTGCAGCATCAGATCGACCATCTGGCGGGCCGCGTCTATGTGGACCACCTGACCCCCCTGCGCCGCAAGATGCTGGTCGCGCGATCGGCCAAGCTGTCGCGGCGCTGAGGGCCAACCGACAAGGAGACGCCGATGCGCGTGATCTTCATGGGCACGCCCGATTTTTCCGTGCCCGCCCTGCAGGCGCTGGCCGCGCGCCATGAGGTCGTGGCCGTCTATTCCCAGCCCCCCCGCGCCGCGGGCCGGGGGCAGAAACCGCGCCCTTCCGCGGTCCAGCAGGCGGCCGAGGCGCTGGGCCTGCCGGTGTGCACGCCCGCCCGGCTGCGCGATGCGGCCGATCAGGCCGATTTCGCGGCGCTGCAGGCGGATGTGGCGGTGGTGGTGGCCTATGGCCTGATCCTGCCGCAGGCGGTGCTGGACGCGCCGCGGCTGGGCTGCCTGAACATCCACGCCTCGATCCTGCCGCGCTGGCGGGGGGCGGCGCCGATCCATCGCGCGATCCTGGCGGGGGACTCGGAGACCGGCGTCGCGATCATGCAGATGGAGGCGGGGCTGGACACCGGCCCGGTCCTGGCGCTGGAGCGCACCCCCATCGGCCCGGAGGAGACCACCGGCACCCTGCACGACCGCCTCTCCACGATGGGCGCCGCGTTGATCACCGACGTGCTGGACCGCCTGCCGCTTGCCGCCGTGCCGCAGGCCGAGGAAGGCGTGACCTACGCCGCCAAGATTGACAAGGCCGAGGCGCGGATCGACTGGACCCGCCCCGCCGAACAGATCGACCGCCAGATCCGCGGCCTGTCGCCCTTCCCGGGCGCCTGGTGCATGGTGGGCAACGAACGCGTCAAGCTTCTGTCCAGCACGCTGGCCCAAGGGTCCGATACGCCGGGCACCATCCTGCCGGATTTCACCGTCGCTTGCGGCACGGGGGCGGTGCGCGTCACGCTGGCGCAGCGGGCGGGCAAGCGGCCGATGACCCCGGATGATCTGCTGCGCGGCTGGGCGCTGCCGGCGCGGCTGGGATAGGGGCGGGAACCGCCCCGTCGCGCCCGACCGTGGTGGGGGCGCAGCCCCCGCCCGGCGGGCGCGACCGCTGTCGCGGGACGCAATCCGCGCTATGGCTGCGGCTCAGATCGCGCCGTGGCAGTGCTTGAACTTCTTGCCCGAACCGCAGGGGCACAGGTCGTTGCGCGCCGGGTTCCCCCAGGTCGAGGGGTCCGCCTCGTCGAATCCGGGGCGGGCGCCCGTCTGTCCGGCAGAACCAGGCTGCTCGGCCGGGGCCGGAGGGCTGGCCTCCATTTGCGCCTGCGCGGCCTGGCTCTGACGGGCGATCTGGGCGGTCATCTCATCTCGCTCGGCCTGAGTCAGGGGCCGGATCTGGCACAGCCGCTGCGTCACGTCGAAGCGCAGCCCGTCCAGCAGCGTCTCGAACAGCTGGAACGCCTCGGTCTTGTATTCCGACAGCGGGTCGCGCTGCGCATAGCCGCGGAACCCCACGACCGAGCGCAGGTGGTCCAGCGTCATCAGATGCTCGCGCCATTTGTGGTCGATCTGCTGCAGCAGGACCTGCTTTTCGATCTGCACCATCGTCTCGGGCCCGAATGCCGCGGCCTTGTCGGCCATATAGGTATCGCTGGCCTCGGTGATCCGCTCGCGCATCACGTCATGATCCACGCCATCCTCGGCCGCCCAGTCCGGGATCGGTAGGTTCAGGTTCAGCCGCTCACGCACAGCGGTCTTGAGCCCCTCGGCGTCCCACTGGTCGGCATAGCTGCGCGCGGGCATGTGATCGTCGATCAGGTCGTCGATCACCTGATGGCGCATGTCGGCGGTGATCTCGCCCACTTCCTCGCTGTCCATGATCTCGCGGCGCTGGCCAAAGATGGCCTTGCGCTGGTCGTTCATCACGTCGTCGAATTTCAGCAGCTGCTTGCGCGTGTCAAAGTTCCGGCCCTCGACCTTGGCCTGGGCGCGTTCCAGCGACTTGTTCACCCAGGGGTGGATGATCGCCTCGCCCTCCTTCATGCCCAGGGTCGACAGCACCTTGTCCAGACGCTCGGACCCGAAGATCCGCATCAGGTCGTCGTCCAGCGAGAGGAAGAACAGCGACCGCCCCGGATCGCCCTGACGGCCCGACCGGCCGCGCAGCTGGTTGTCGATGCGCCGCGATTCGTGGCGTTCGGTGCCCAGGACGAACAGGCCGCCGGCCTCCAGGACGCGGGCCTTTTCGTCGGCATGCTCGGCCTCGATGCGGGCGCGCAGCGCGTCGGGATCGGCGTCCGGGTCGGCCTTGAGGGCCTCCATGACCTTCATCTCGACATTGCCGCCCAGCTGGATGTCGGTGCCGCGACCGGCCATGTTGGTGGCGATGGTCACCGCGCCGACCTTGCCGGCATCGGCGACGATCTGCGCCTCGGCCTCGTGCTGGCGGGCGTTCAGCACGTTATGCGGAATCCCGTCCTTTTGCAGCAGCGCCGACAGCATCTCGGATTTCTCGATGCTGGTGGTGCCGACCAGCATGGGCTGACCCTTGGCATGGGCCTCCTTGATGGCCTCGACCACGGCCGCGTATTTCTCGGCGGCGGTGCGATAGACCCGGTCATGCTCGTCGATGCGGGCGACGCCGCGATTGGTGGGCACCTCGACCACGCCCAGCTTGTAGATCTCGGCGAATTCCTCGGCCTCGGTCGAGGCGGTGCCGGTCATGCCGCCCAGCTTGTCGTAAAGGCGGAAATAGTTCTGGAAGGTCACCGATGCCAGGGTGACGTTCTCGGGCTGGATCTCCACGCCCTCCTTGGCCTCGATCGCCTGGTGCAGACCGTCCGACAGGCGGCGGCCCTTCATCATGCGGCCGGTGAACTCGTCGATCAGCGCGACCTCGCCCTCGCGGACCATGTAATGCTGGTCGCGCAGGAACAGCTTGTGGGCGCGCAGGGCTTGGCTGGCATGGTGGACGATGGTGGTCGATTCCGGGTCATACAGCGTCTGCCCCTCGGGCAGGACGCCATCGGCCTGCAGGCGCTGTTCCAGGAACTCGTTACCCTCCTCGGTGAAGGTCGCGTTGCGCGCCTTCTCGTCCAGCTTGTAATGCTCCTCAGTCAGCAGCGGCACATAGGCGTCCAGCACCTTGTACAGCTCGCTTCGGTCCTGGCTGGGGCCGCTGATGATCAGGGGCGTGCGCGCCTCGTCGATCAGGATGCTGTCGACCTCGTCGACGATGGCATAGTTGTGGCCGCGCTGGACCATCTCGGCCACGCTGCCCTTCATGTTGTCGCGCAGATAGTCGAAGCCCAGCTCGTTGTTGGTGGCATAAGTGACGTCGCAGGCATAGGCGTCGCGCTTTTCGTCCTCGGGCTGGAAGGGGACGACCACGCCGCAGGTCATGCCCAGCTGGGCAAAGACCTTGGACATCCATTCGGCGTCGCGCTTGGCCAGATAGTCGTTGACGGTGACAACATGCACGCCCTTGCCCGACAGCGCGTTCAGATAGGCGGGGAAGGTCGCGACCAGGGTCTTGCCCTCGCCGGTCTTCATCTCGGCGATGTTGCCCTGATGCAGGAAGATCCCGCCCATCAGCTGCACGTCGAAGGCCCGCAGGCCCAGGGCGCGGCGCGCGCCTTCGCGGCAATTGGCAAAGGCCTCGGGCAGGATGTCGTCCAGCGACGCGCCCCCCGCCACACGGGTCCGAAACTCGGCCGTCTTGTCGATCAGGCCCTGATCGGACAGCGCGCGGAACTGCTCCTCAAGGGCGTTGATTTGCGCCACCACGGGCCGCGTGCCCTTGACCTTGCGGTCGGTGGGCGTGCCAAAGACCATCTTTGCCAGATTACCGATCATGTTACCTTCGCCATCACGTTGTCGGGAAGGCACGTCACCGGGCGCCCACTTGCCCGCACCGGTCGCCTTGCCGTATCAGGGGCCAGAACGAACGCGGCGGCGGCGCCTTCCACGGAGTTGGTCTGGATGTAGGGCCCGCCTGCCTGACTGTCAATGTTGGCCCGGTCCCGGCAGGGGCGCGCGCCGTGAAAGGACCCGTCCCATGACCCGATCGTTTTTGCTGGCTTCTGCCCTGACGGCGGTGCTGTCCGTGCCGGCCCTGGCGCAGGATGCCGACCAGGTCGTCGCGACCGTCAACGGCCAGGAGATCACCCTGGGCCAGATGATCGTGATGAAGCAGTCGATCCAGGACCCGGCCATGGCGGGCATGCCCGCGCCCGCGCTGTGGGACATGATGCTGGACCAGCTCGTCCGCCAGACCGCCGTGGCCGATGCCGCCGCCGACACCCCGGCCGTGCGCGCCCAGCTGGAGCTGCAGCGGCGCAACACCCTAGCCTCGGCCACCGTGGACCAGATCGCCGAGGCCGAGCCGACCGATGCCGAGGTTCAGGCCAGCTATGACCGGCTGTTCCAGGACGCGGGCAGCGTGACCGAATACAACGCCGCCCATATCCTGGTCGAGACCGAGGAGGAGGCCACCACGCTGAAGGCCGAGGTCGAGGGCGGCGCCGATTTCGGCGACGTGGCCGAGGCGAATTCGACCGGCCCCTCGGGTCCGAACCGCGGCGATCTGGGCTGGTTCTCGGCCGATCAGATGGTCGCGCCCTTTGCCGAGGCCGTGGCCGGGATGGAGCCGGGCCAGATCAGCGACCCGGTCCAGACCGAGTTCGGCTGGCACGTGATCCGCCTGAACGAGACCCGCCTGCGCGAGGCGCCCCCCCTGGCCGAGGTCCGCGACCAGATCGCCCAGATGGTCCTGCGCGAAAAGGTCGAGGCCGAGATCGCCCGCCTGGTCGGTGAGGCCGACGTTCAGAAGACCGAGGGCGTCGACCCCGCCCTGCTGGACCGCGCCGACCTTTTGGAGGCGAACTGATGGGCAAGGCAGGCCTGCCCGTATCGCCGCTGGCGCCGGCGCGGTTTCCCGACCTGCCGGTGATCGCGGGCGTCGATTTCGCCAGCGCCGCCGCGGGCATCAAGTATCAGGGCCGCAGCGACGTGACGCTGATCCGCATCGCGCCGGGCAGCACGGTGGCCGGGGCCTTCACCCGGTCGTCCACGCGCGCGGCCTGCATCCTGGACAACCAGGCCAAGCTGGCGCAGGGGGGCGATGCGCCCCAAGGCGCGGCGATCCTGATCAATTCGGGCAATGCCAACGCCTTTACCGGCGCTCGGGGGCAGGCCTCGGTCGATGCGGTCTGCGCGGCGGTGGCCGCGGCGCTGGACCTGCCGCAGGGGCGGGTCTTCACCTCGTCGACCGGCGTCATCGGAGAGCCGCTGCCGCATGAGCGGGTCGTGGCCATCACCGGCGATCTGGCGGGCGGTCTGGACGCGGGCGGGGTGGCCGATGCCGCCCGTGCGATCATGACCACCGACACCTTCCCCAAGGGCGCGTCCGCGACCCTGGCGGACGGCACCCGCATCGTGGGCATCGCCAAGGGGTCAGGGATGATCGCGCCCGACATGGCGACGATGCTGGTCTATCTGTTCACGGATGCCGCGGTCCCCGCGGGCGTGCTGCAGCAGGCGCTGTCCTCAGGGCTGGACACGACCTTCAACGCGATCACGGTGGACAGCGACACCTCGACCTCGGACGCGCTGATCCTGGCGGCGACCGGGCAGGGGGCGGGCGCGCCCATCACCGATCTGGACAGCCCGGCGGGGCGCGATTTCGTGACCGCGCTGCATGGCGTCATGCGCGATCTGGCCCATCAGGTCGTCCGCGACGGCGAGGGCGCGACCAAGTTCGTCGAGATCGCCGTGACCGGCGCCACCGATGACGCGGACGCGCATCGCGTGGCCATGGCCATCGCCAATTCGCCGCTGGTCAAGACCGCCATCGCCGGACAGGACGCCAACTGGGGCCGCATCGTGGCCGCCGTGGGCAAGTCGGGCGCGCAGGCCGACCGCGACCGCCTGCGCATCGCCTTCGGTGACATGGTCGTCGCGCGCGACGGCTGGCGCGACCCGGATTACGACGAGGCCGCGGCCAGCGCCTATATGCAGGGCCAGGAGCTGCGGATCGGCGTCGAGCTGGGGTTGGGACAGGGGGCGCGGACGGTGTGGACCTGCGCTCTGACGCATGGCTATGTCGACA
>ERZ778021.3904-NODE-3904-length-10035-cov-4.095892_pt1 | contig 10035 bp, 6 predicted proteins | sample MGYA00375751_ERZ778021 | MGnify/ENA primary metagenome ERZ778021 (study PRJEB29350, sample SAMN05389814) | bioreactor metagenome | isolation source: Thiocyanate stock bioreactor | place: South Africa: University of Cape Town | collected 2013-08-29 ... | reverse complement strand
GATGCCGGGCCTCAAGCCCTGCATCGTTGAGCGCCGGGGCGGACTGGGAGGATTGCAGAACGAGAGCTCCTACCCGAGCATGGTCATCATCAGGATCAAGTAACCGTGGAAAAGAAAATGGAACTTCCAGAATTTCACTACAACCACGTCAAGCGCGACAACAAGGCGATATTCAAGTTTTTGGAGCACGATCTGCAGACTTTGAAAAGGGAAAAGAAAGCTCCTGAAGACATCATCCCTCCCAATGGCATGTGCGCTGAAGACGCCTATATAGAAGGCTTTGTCCAGCACGTAATGCGAAATCGGCACAACTACCCATGGACAAGAACGCCTGGTGCAGAACGCGTGGTCTTGGAGCAAATGGTCCGGGAATACAGATTTCTTCTGGCCTACGAACATTCCGGAAGGAAGACGTATTACTTCAGCGAAGGATTGGCCGAGGGATTGTGTTACACAGCGCTCAACATGTCGTGTGAACACCTTCGTCTTCCCTACCCTGGGTTTGCGTTCGTCTTTACTTCACCTGTTGCTATCGAAGCATTGCATGGGTTGATGAAGTCACCCATTGAAGAAGGGTCTGTTGTGACCGTCTATGTCCGAGAGGACAACCTTGACCAGATTGGATTTCGCCGGTTGTTGATCAATGCCTATGAAACCAATGGCGATAAACTGATAAGCGGCATGTCTCGGCAGTTGGCCATGAAGCCGGATTGGGATCTGGAGCAAGCTCTGCGCACAGACTGGAACAGTCCGGGAATGCGGGGAGAAGGAATGCCACCTCCAGGAAACTCTATGCGGACGCTAGACGACGGAACCGCGATCATCGATGAGTCCGCTGATGTTAAGTTTTACGAGGATGGGCTGCAATTCATCCGTTTAATTCTTAATGGCATTCTGTACCTCACGTCACGAGATGCAGAGGTGGTTGAGAAAATAAGCCGTCGTCAGATCGACTTGGCAAGACCACACAACCCAAAAGTGCCACGCCAACCTGGAAGGGGTTTTGAGCAAGTTCCCTATTTGGCTGTAGGCGCCTCATTCGAGGCACTACCGATCATCATCGATCCGCTAAAGCGGTACAACCATGGAGACACACTGGCTGTTGACCAACGTCGGATTAAAGTGCAGTTCACAGTGGGCGGATTTTGGCGACGGAAGCCAAACACACCGGAGTCTGCCCCTAAAGATGTATGGGTGCGGCCACATCGGCGAGGGCCAGAAATGGCCGAACTGGTCAATCGACCGTATGAGGTCCGTTGAGACTGCAGTATCACGGAAAGGACGCTCACCCAATGAGTCATTGCAAAGACTGTAGATATTGGCGCCCAGGGGATGGATTTGACGTGCGGGAGAACCGTGGAAAGTGCGTCCGCTTCTGGGAGTCAAATTGGAAGCTTCCCGAAGATGAGGTTGCTAGACCGCCGTCGAGTTCCGGCGGTCATGGCGAGGGAAGAAGCGATGTTGGCGTTGTGACCGGGCCGTTGTTCGGCTGTATTAAATTCGAGCCGAAAGTTGGACAAACTACGAGTCAGGCAATTGCTGGCGATCGGGTGGAACAACAAATGGATTCGCTGTGTAAGGGACTTGCGCGGGTATTAGCAGTGGTTGACACTCCTTCCCATCCTTCCTACGTAAAACTTCTGTCTTCAACTGGTGACGCTCGGCTGAGTGCCCTATGCGAAGCATTGGCCCGCGTCCTGACCGTTGTGGATACGCCAACCCATCCGGCACATGCCGAACTGTTTCGTTGCAGTCGATTGCCTGCCAAGTAGTCTCGCTGGAAAGGAATGCCATGCTTCGCAAATTCTCTGATATGACGAAATGGGAACGCCGTTTGTTTGGCTTTGGGGCGTTTGTTGTAGCTGCAGTTATGGTCCTCTTTCAACCCGACAACACAATGCGCGGGCTGCATAGGGTTTTGTCAGAACGGCTTGGCCCCTAAGGGCCGGAAACCGATCTCATGCCTCGCGCTCTCCATCAAAGGTGACTGCTGCTTGAAGGATGCATACCCATGGGGATTCTTTGAGTCTTCATCAATATGCAGGAAGGTCGCCCACAACCTGTCGTTCTCGCCCGTAAGGGTATGGTGAATGTGGGAGAAAACGCAGTCGGGCCTGTTGCTCAATTGCCAGGCATCGAGAATGAGGACACCGAGACCGCGAGAGCGGTGCCGTGGCGCTATTTTGGAGTGATAAGCATGACTAAGCCGAACGGAAGTGAGCAACTGAAGCAGCGTGCCAAGCGTCTTCGCGCAGCAATTGGCGGCGCTCTTGGGGTCAAAATAACCATAGCGCAATCGCTTGAGTTGGTAGCGCAAGAGGAGAATTATCCCAACTGGGATTCCGCGTCTGCGAACTACTCGAGAAACAATGAGGCGCCGGTGTTGCGCCCGCAGCGTTTCGTTAAACTACACGATCTTGATATTCGATCGACTCACGTTCTCGTGAGCGGGAGAACCCATTCCGGGAAGAGCACTCTTGCCCAGGCGATCGCTAATCACTACTCGCGGACTCTGCGGAAGCGCCTCAAAAAAGAAGGCCCATACGACATCGTTGTCATTGCTCCGACAAAGGAATGGGAAACACCGTCATTTTTGTCGCCTCACTATGATTCTGATTTTTGGGAAAAGGTCTCTCAGCTGAATCTTTCTCATTCGGTGCTCATGATTGATGAACCCCGGGCAGAAGGAATATCCACCGAGCAATGGCTGGAGCTTGCCAACAAGGCGGCAGCAGCCGTCGTGACAATGCACGGTAACGGTCTTGGCCAGCTGCCTGAGTCTTTCCAGCATGTTGATTACGACTCGCTAAGCAAACGCGCAATTCGCTAAGCAACAATTCGGACGGGCGCTGCTCCCGTCCGAACGTTCCGAAAGGAATTGATGTGCTTTTGCAGCAAAACGCCAATCTAATCTTTGAACTTGCATACGGGCAATCCGCCTTGCGTGCAACTTTGCAAACTTTAGTGTACTGACCGTCCTTAGATGCACTGGTAACTTTGTGGTAAGTCCGTGAAAGCGCGGATTCCACATCGTTTTCAGAGAGGTTGGTCCAATGCAGTTCGATCTTTTTTCGGGTCTGGAGACTGAAGCAGTCTCCATGCGAGAAGCAGCGCCTCCGGTTTTAACAGGTGACGGAAAATGGCGGCGACCCGAAACAGTTGTATTCGAGAAAGCGCTGAAAGCCCGGGATCTGGGCAGCGCATTACGGGTCGTGGAGAAGTTCAAGTTGCAGGACCTGCAGGAGGTTCTTCTGCAAGCGGGGTTCGTGCTTCAATTTGCGACAACTTCCCGAGAGTTACTCGCGACAGTTCAAGGAGATATTCTTCGCGCATCCTCGTGGGGGATGACCGGATGGGAACTGCAGCAGCACAAGGATTTTCTCCAGCGACAGGAGAAAGAAGAGATCAACCGCTTGCATGAAAGCGCAGGCGGTAGTATTTTTTTAAGTGACATTAACAAATCGGAAAAGGATCACGGAAATGCAAGAATTGATGAAGCGCGAACTGTACGGCGAGGCGATGGCTTTGAACATCGAGCGCCTTGGCTCGACAGCAGTGACGGTAGCCAATCGCTGGGTGCTGGGCTGGCCGGAACAAGTGGAAGCGTTGGTGGAGAACGCCTCGTACCTGAAGGCGCTGTCCAAGCAAGTCGAGATCGAGAAGGACATCTTGTCGGAGGCGACGGAGTTTCCGCACCTGGCGGCGCACGAGATTCTGGCGTTGCACGAAATTCCGATGGGGCCGCCGACCCAGACCGCATCGACGTAACCTCTGGAGAAGGCCAGAAGAGCGGCCTTCTTTCTCTTGAATCTGAGCCGGGGGTACGACAAGCTCGAACTCCCGAATACCGCGTCCTCCTCGTCGGCGCCCGTTGATTATGTTCTAACAGAAGATGACCGGATAGGCTTGGGTGGGTTGGCGGAAAAGTTCGCCGACAACCTCGCGGCAATCCAACTGGTCAAGCGCCTGCAGGCCGAAGGCCGCCACGCATTACCTGAAGAACAACGAGTGCTGGCCCGCTACGTCGGCTGGGGCGGTCTAAAAGGGGTCTTCGACCCCGACAACAAGCAGTGGGGGCGGCAACACCAAGCCCTCAAATCCCTTCTCACAGAGAAAGAGTGGGGCGCGGCTTCACGTAGCGTCCTTGATGCGTTTTACACTTCTCCCGAGGTTGTAAACGCCATCTATGCCGGCCTGGGCCGCCTTGGCTTTTCTGGCGGAGTTACTCTCGACCCCTCCGTTGGGGTAGGCAACTTTTTCGGTTTCATGCCGGCATCGATGCGAGAGAACTCGACGCTCCACGGCGTCGAACTCGACGTGCTGACCAGCCAAATCGTCAGCGCTATCTACCCGACGGCACAGATTGCCAGCGCCACCGGGTTTGAGAACTACCAGGTCCCGGCCGGATACTTCGATCTGGTTGTCGGAAACCCACCTTTCGGCAGCCAACCGATTGTCGACGAAACAGGCGCGGCCTATTCCGGCTGGTCAATTCACAACTATTTCTTTGCCAAAAGCATCCAAAAGTTGCGGCCGGGCGGCCTGATGGCCATGGTTGTATCGCACAACTTTCTCGACAAGCTCGACCCTCATGTACGGCAGTGGATTGCGCGACGGGCTGATCTGGTATCAGGGGTACGGCTGCCGTATACGGCATTTTTGAAGAACGCCAATACCGAAGTCGTCACGGACGTTCTGATCTTCCAACGCAGGGACGACTTGAGCTTGGGTGCGCATGAGGCGCCGGTGTGGCTCGATACCACAGACGTGGATCTAATCAATCCCAAAACGGGAGAAAGCCATGTCGCCGCGGTGAATAACTATTTCCTGGCCAATCCGCGAAACGTCCTGGGCGTACCGTCGGCCGCCGGCACGATGTACAGCGCCGGTGAATACACGGTCGAACCGTTCCCAGATAGCGAGGGTTCCCTCGGGGAGCGACTGTCTGCGTGGGTGGAATCCTTGCCTCAAGGGCTATACCAACCGATGGAACGGAGCACGTCCATCGAGGACGGACCTAGCATTTTGGTACCGGTGCCCGAGGGGGGCAAAGAGGGGTCCTTCTTCCGGATGGAAAACGGGCATGTTGGCATGCGCCTACCGGACCTGCTCGGCAAAACAAGGGGTGTGCAGTGGGAGCCCCCTAATGCCAAGGCCCTGGACAGAATGCTGGGGATGATCCACATCCGGACAATACTTCGAGAGCAGATGTCGTTGGAGCGATCGGCAAATTCCACGGATGAAGCCATCGCCGGCGGGCGCGCGGCATTGAACCGGGTTTATGACAACTTCTACAAGAAATACGGCTACTTGAATGACCCGGTGAATCGGCGCCTCTTCATGGATGATACCGAATCTGCCTTGGTGCAGGCGCTTGAATTCGACTACGAGAAAGCGATCACGCCGGCCAAGGCGGAAGAGTACGGAATCGACGTGCGTCCTTCCTCCGCCCGCAAGGCGGACATTTTTCGGCAACGGGTTCTCTTTCCGCCGATGGACATTAGCCATGTGGAAACCGCCAAGGACGCGCTGCTGCACTCCCTGAACCATTACGGCCAGGTCAATATGGACTACATGACCGAAGCTTATGGAAAGGGCGAGGAAGAGATCCTTCTGGAATTGGATGGGGTTGTGTATCGAGACCCCAAGAAAGGCTTGGTAACCGCAGACGAATACCTCTCCGGGGATGTGAAGACCCGCCTGGCCGAAGCAAAAAAAGCGGCGGACAGCAATCCTTTGTACAGCAAGAACATCGCCGCCCTCGAGGCGGTAATTCCTGCAGACAAATTGCCTTCCGAGATTTTCGCTTCCATCGGCGCTATTTGGATTCCGCCCGAGGTGTATTCCCAGTTCGCGAAAGAAATCTCCGGCGCAAGCGTTACCTATACCCATTTGCGCAGCGCTGGCCAATGGCTGAGCGGAACCCGGAACGGGGTGAACTACGTCCAGAACAACAGCGAGTATGGCACCGCCAAGATGGGCGCCTTGGACATTCTGAACAACATGATGAATGGCCGGGGTGTTGAAGTAAAAATGAAGGTCATGACCGACGGGAAAGAACGGTACGTCACCGATGAAACAGAGACGGAGGCTGCTCGTCAGAAGGCGGACAAAATTCGTTCTCTGTGGGATTCGTGGGTTTGGCGCGACAACGAACGCACCGATCGGCTGAGCACGATTTATAACGACGGCTACAACCGGACGGTAGAGCGCAGGTATGACGGAAGCCACCTGACCTTCCCGGGGATGAGTCCCGCGATTACGCTCCTTGGACACCAGAAGAACGGTGTTTGGCGCGGCATTCAGGACCGAAGCGTCCTGCTGGATCATGTGGTTGGTGCAGGCAAGACATTCCAGATCGTGACGATTTTCATGGAGATGCGCCGCCTTGGTATCGCTCGGAAGCCCATCCTTGCAGTTCCGAATCACCTGACCTTGCAATGGCGAGACGAGTTCTATCGTCTCTACCCGGGCGCCAACGTCTTGGCGGCAACACCGCAGGATTTCGACAAGGAACACCGGGAAAAGATGTTTTCCAAAATCGTCACGGGGAACTGGGATGCGGTGATCATCGGCCATTCGTCCCTCAAGAAAATCGGACTCCCATTGGAGGCTGAGAAAAAGATTTTTCAGGAGCAGCTGGACGAAATCACCGAGGCGATCGAGAGCATGAAACGGGAGAGGGGAGACAAGCACCTGATCCGTGACATGGAGCGGATCAAGGTCGGTGTGGAAGCCAAGCTGAAGACGCTCAAGGAAAAAGGCGGGAAGAAAGACAACGTCGTGGATTTCGCCGACCTGGGGGTCGATGCGATGGCCGTCGACGAACTTCATGAATTCAAGAACCTCTTTTTTTATACCCAGATGCAACGCGTATCGGGTCTCGGGAACCCAGCCGGCTCCGGTAAAGCCATGGATCTCTTCATTAAGACTCGGTGGCTCAAAGACACCTACGGTGCCAACGCGCCATTCATTGGCGCCACAGGCACTCCGGTGTCCAATTCCTTGGCGGAAATGTTCACGGTGCAGCGCTACATGCAGTATGACCACTTGCGTAACTACGGCTTGCACAACTTCGATTCGTGGGCAAAGCAGTATGGCGATGTTCAGACCGTATACGAAGTCGCGCCCTCGGGCTCAGGGTATCGCTTGTCACAGCGTTTTTCCAAGTTCAAGAACCTCCCATCCTTGATGGGAAGCTATCGCAGCTTTGCCGACGTGGTGACGCTGGACGACCTCAAGCGTCAGGAGGCTGCTTTAGGCCGCACGTTCCCCGTTCCGCAGATTGTTAGCGGTCGCCCCATCAACGTCGTCGCTCCTCGTTCAGAACTGCAGGAGAAATTCTTCGGCGTCCCGGAAATTCAAATAGATGAAGCCGGCAACGTAGTGTTCGAGCTCGATCTCGAACGGCCTTTCTCAATCGAAGAAAACGATGGCAAATGGCGACTGAAAACCGACCAGGGTTTTGACTCCTACGGCACCCGCGAAGAGGCCGAGATGGCGGTTGCGATCAAGGCGACAACTCCCCGCGTTCAGATTGATCCTCAATCGATCGTCGGGCAATTCGAGAACCTTAGAGAATTGACTCGCCGAACTAACGGCAAGATCAATGCGCTATCCCTGACGGGACTTGCGAACAAAGCGGGCTTGGACTTCCGGTTGATTGACCCGAACGCACCGGATTTCGAGGGCAGCAAGATCAACCTGTCCGTCGGAAACATGATGGAGATGTACCACAAGTGGCATGCGGACAAAGGAACGCAGTTGGTATTTTGCGATTTGTCCGTGCCATTGTCCGCCAAGAAGAAGATGGCCACGACGGAGAAGCGGATTTACGTCCGAGCCGAGACCGGGAGGGTCACCCATAAGCGCGGCACCCTTCACGTAGTGCAAGACTACGAAGGACTCCCTTACTACCTTGTTGCCGAGGGCAGAGGAAAAGACCGCAGCTTCGCGATGCACGACCCGATGACGGGCCACATCCTGCGCAATGGGTTCGATACCAAAGCCGACGCCCACGATTGGGCGAAACGCTTTCTCTCCCAAGAGAACGGGCAGGAGCAATGGCTGGACCTGCGAGATTCGGCGCCGTTGATTGCGCAGGAAGAGATCGATGAATACAAGAATGAACACGGCCTCGCTGACGACATCGAGGCTGCCGATACGGAAATCTCGCGTGAAGACATTGATGGTGCATCGGGCGCGTCTGGCTTTTCTGTCTATGACGACATTAAGGCAAAACTCATTGCGCGGGGAGTGCCGGCCCATGAGATCGAGTTTATCCACGACCACGACACCCCTCAGGCAAAGGATGCGTTGTTCAAGCGCATGAGAACCGGGCAAGTACGTTTCCTTTTTGGTTCTACGCCGAAGATGGGCGCCGGCACCAACGTCCAGGATTTGTTGGTGGCAAAGCACGATATCGATGCGCCATGGCGGCCGTCGGACCTCGAGCAAAGAGACGGTCGAATTATCCGGCGCGGCAACCGTTTGTACGAACGAGACCCTGCAGGTTTCGAGGTTGCGCTTTTCCGGTATGCCACATCTCAAACCTACGATACTCGGCGCTGGCAATTGCTGGAACACAAAGCCGCCGGCGTAGAGCAGTTGCGCAACTACAAGGGCGAATCGGAGATCGACGATGTCGCCGCGGAAGCAGCTAACGCCGCGGATATGAAAGCGGCAGCATCGGGGAACCCCCTAATCCTCAAGGAAACGCAACTTGCAGCGGAGGTAAAGAAACTGCGGGTGCTGGCTGCTGCTCACCTGGATTCGCAGTTTGTACTGCGCAATCGGCTGAGGGTAAAGCAGAACTGGGCCAGCGTTCACGGACCTCAGTTCTTGGAAGATTTCAACGCCCTTGTCGCGGCACGCGACCGCACAACAAGCAAGGGGGCACTACTCCGTTATCAAGAACGATTATTTGATGACAAAGAGGCTGCAACTCAAGCGCTGGCCGAAATGGGGAAGTACCTCCTGACGATGGGAGCACGACGAACCGTCACTTACAAAGGAATGGTCTTCATCTTTAAACGGGAGTCCGCGGATGGCCCAACGATGACCTATCCGACGGGCGAAGAGGCGGTGCTTAAACCGCTTTTCACAAGCGGAGTCCTGACTCGGATGGAAAACTGCGCGCAGGGACTGGAAAACAGGATTGAGCACACCAAAACAACAATCCGGGCCGAACAGTTGGAGGCCGATGCTTTGAAGGCGAAGGTCGACGCGCCATTTGACAAGGAAGATGACTTGAATCACGCAATTGCCGAACACGCCAAAGTTCAGCGCGCACTGATGAAGGCGACATCGCTGGATGCGGTAAAACCGGAAGATCGGTCCTTGTTCGATCGGGCAGTCATGCGCCAGAAAGAGTTGCTAATGAAAATGGGATACCGCCAGGCCTTGAAGGAAATGCAAGTCGAAGAGGGGGACGAGTTGGGCGCCAGTACCACACCTGAAATCGAAGCATTGCCTGCTGCGATGTCGACAGCGGCCAACACACCGATCGCAGAATCTCCAGACGAACGCAGAGCACGGCTGTTGTCCGAACCGATTATTCGACCGGACGGCATCGAAGTTGCGACGACTGGCGAGCATTGGGGAAAGGTGGAGGCCGTGCGCGATGGCTACGTGTTCCTTAATGTCGGCCGTGGTGTGGTGAAAGCCCACGCAGTAGCCGACATGGACTGGATACCCCTGCCTCAGAGCTATGTCGGGTTTCATTACGGGACTGGGGCGGTTCGAGTTTCTGATTTTTGCAAGTACGGACAAGTTGAACGATAGGGAGAAAAAAATGCAGGATAACCAGCGAATTGCCCGCGACCAAGTGTTTCTGGTTCAAAGCCAACGAGTAGATGCGGCTGGTGTCGCAACAGGGGAGGTGGTACAGAAAGTCCTAGTAGCCAGAGACGAGCAAGCCCTTTACCGTTTTTTTTCCGAACAGGGAATGGAGGAGGGCAACCCGTTGGGCTGGGCGTCCTTGAAAGCCTATGAGGATGCGGCGGAGGGCCGGGCTTCGCGTTCGGACCCGGCGGT
>ERZ778021.3902-NODE-3902-length-10040-cov-12.017526_pt1 | contig 10040 bp, 8 predicted proteins | sample MGYA00375751_ERZ778021 | MGnify/ENA primary metagenome ERZ778021 (study PRJEB29350, sample SAMN05389814) | bioreactor metagenome | isolation source: Thiocyanate stock bioreactor | place: South Africa: University of Cape Town | collected 2013-08-29 ... | reverse complement strand
GAACCTTGCACAAATGCCCAATCGAAGCCGTTCAGCCCCGCTTTTGGCAATACCTTGTTGGCGGTTCGTTGTTTTTAATTTATCACGGCATTTATTTTTGCCCAAAGTTCGTTGTCAAATCCTGAAGATGCAAAGGTAGGATTGTTCGGGTCAGCAGAATCTCCCATTCTTATTATAACCATTTTTTTACTCGGTATTACATAAATTTTTTGGTCAGAAGCACCCAAAGCCGCATACATATCCGAAGGGGCATTGGGAATTAGGGCACCTTGAAAAATATCTTGTGAACCTGGTACCATATATTTTGATTTTCCATTGAGCCACCACAAATAACCATAAGAAGGGTTTATATTTTGTGAAGAAGTGATACTTTCGTTGAAATAATTTTCATTGATTATTTGTTCGTCTTTCCACTTTCCTTTATTTAGGGCTAAAAGTCCAAATCTTGCCATACTTCTGGTATTACTGTGGTAAATTTTATAGATGATACCAAAATTCCAAAAGCCCTCCATTCCAATTTTGTTTTTCAGTTTACTATTAAAATAGGTCTCAAAATCGCTGTTGGAAGCATTCGCATCCACATCCATCAATAATTGGAAAACATTGCTATATGACCATCTTGTTCCTGCATCTGCAACATAGGTAAGGTTATCGTGGGTTATCAATTGTTTGTCAGAATTTATTCCCGAAGTCATAGTAAGTAGATTTCTTACTGTAATCAGTTTTTCTTTTTCTAAAGGCATATCGGTCCATCCTGTACCTAAATAATCCGATACTTTTTTATTTATATTCAACAAATTTTCTTGTTGAGCAATTCCTGTTGTTGCAGATACTAATGTTTTACCCGCACTGTTCCATTCCCAATCTGTTGATGCGGTGTGCCCTTTAAAATACTCTTCCATAACAATTCTTCCGTTTACGAGTATCATAAATGATTTGGTGTTTTTTTGAGCAAGAAAAGTTTTTAAATCTTCAATGGCGGCTGTGTTCCAGCCGAATTGGGTTGGAGTAGTTGTTTCCCATACTGAACCCGAATTTGCAGGGAAATACATAGAAGTATCAGGCGTAATTTTTGTCGTGTTGTCATCTTTTCTACAACTTACAAATGATAACAGTACGAATAATAGTAAGCTCATATTTTTCATAAATTTTGAATTTTAACTTTTAAATTAGACTTCTGATTTGTCTGAAAGTTAAATTTTAGTGTTGGTATTTTTCGTTGGTAGTGGGTTACAATGACCGCCAACGGGAAACGTATTGCTGAAGTGCGGGGCTTTTACACCTGAAATTTCTACTAAAAACTGCACGAAGCAAAAAATGTTTTCCGCTGACTAAATTAATAAAAAAATGGAGGCGGAAACATTTTTTGCGACTAAATTTCACAAAATTTTCAACGCAAGAGCCTTCAGTCCCGCATTTTAGCAATACGATGTTATGTGATGTGGCAATTTTCCATAATTTTTTATTCAGTTAGATTCAGTTTTCAGAAGTTTCATTCAGCAAAGTTTTTAAAATTCAGCGTTATTTTTAAAAGTCAATCGCGAATTTATTCACACAGTTAAAATTTCAGAACGCTAAAATTCAAAAATTTTTTCGGAAAGATTTTGCGTAGGATTTTCATTCAGAATTTTTTCACCAGAGTGATTTTGACGCGTTAAATTGTTTTCATGCACATTTTCCGTTAGTGATATGGTGTCAGAAATCAGTTTTTTTTAAGTCAAGTCCGCAATTTATTCAGTCAGTAAAGCAGAAAATGAATTCAGACCTTGTTTTCACGCATTTTTGGTCTGGATTCAGTTTCTTTTTTATTCATTCAAAATCGTGGAGTTTATTTCGGAGCGTGATTTTTGATGCCATATCACATAACGGAAAAAGTATTGGCGAAGTGCGGGCTAAAATGAACTGAAAGTTCAATTTCGACCAAGCGGAGCCGATGCTTTTTCAGATTGTCTAAATTAAGAAAAAAAACAATATGAAAAGCAGCGGCGGCTAAAAATTACAAAAAGTTCAACTTGGACTTTCCCCCGCATTTTGCCAATACAATGTTAGCAGAAGTGCTTTTATAAAATCTTATTTTTCACTTTAGTTTTTATAATTTCAATAAGTTCTTTTTGATAATATTTATATTTGTCAGGTATGTTTAGGATTTCAATTTTTTGTGTGTAATCATTTCCGAATAGTTTGTTGATTTCATTTTTGTGTTTACTTTCCATTACGAAAATCAAGTCAGCATTTTCCAATACTTTTTTTGTTAATGGATTCGTTCCTGCTTTTTCACAAAGTTTTAAGTTAGTTCCCGCAGAATAAAACTCAAATTCAGAAAAATTTTCACTAAAATAATCTTCTGCAGTTTTTGAGCGTTGTTTATTTGCAGAACAAACAAATAATATCTTTTTCACCGATTCAAAAATTCTTTAAATTTTGGACTTGTAAATAATTTATAAATCAATAAAATTATTCCAATAGTTTCAAAAATTGAACCGATTGTAAGTATTATATTTCCAGAAATTGGTCCAAAATTCCAATGCGTAATTTTAAAAAGCGCTCCAATAATACTTATTAAAAGTCCAATTATAAAAATTATTATGGCATGTTTTATTTTCATTTTTTCGCGTTATGAATTTTTACGCAATGTTGGTTTAGCATTTCTGCTAACGGAAAAAGTATTTGCGAAGGGCGGGCTAAATTTAACTGTAAGTTCAATTTAGACGAACCGAAGCGAATGCTTTTTCCACGAAACTAAATTACAAAAAAAATGTGAAGTGGAAAAGCAGGCGCGACTAAATGCAACTGGTAATTCTATTATATATTCAACCCCGCCTTTTGCAAATACAATGTTAGCAGAAGTTTTTTTATATTAGAATGTAGAGCAATCAATATTATAATTCAGTTCATTTACATCATCCATCGTTGTGTGATATAAAATAGTTTTTTGGTGTAATATCGGAGTAGGATTTGTTCCTGTATAATACCAAAAAATGATTTTTATATCACTGTCAGGTCTAGATCGAAGATTATAGGTTTTTGATATGTTTTGCTCATAAATGTTTTCGGTATTCAAAAAAGATTGGTTGTTATTTCCAATTTCATTTCTAACATGCAGTGGTGCAGAAATATTATTCGAAATATTAAGATTGAGTTTTAAAGCAATAGGTTTCCAAGCATTAATATTCAATATGTTTGTTTGTCCAGCAATAATTCCATTATTCATTGTAGTTGGTAAATATTCAGGATAGTAAGGAGTACCATAATATTGTTCTTCTAATCCATAAGATTCACCTTCTTTCAGTTTGTAATTGAAAGTAATAGAATAATTACCATTACTGTCGGTATAAGTTGTGGCAACTTCTTCAGACGCGATTCCGCACATCCAATTACTGCAACTACTCCAACTTTTTACTAGTTTAATTTTATATCCACTTATTTTGATTCCGCGAATATTATCAGATACATTTCCTTTTAGTTCTGTTTGTATACCTATATTGTCTTCAATATCATCATTCGAACTTGAACAATATGTAATACATTGAATTACTAATAGAATATAAAATATTTTGCGAATGTTTTTCATTGTTTAAAATTTTATTTTAGTAAAACTACATATTAGAAAACTTAAAAAAAATGATTTCAATCAAGATTTTTATAAAGTCAAATTTTTCAAAATTAAATTCATATCATTTAGAAGCATAATTTTCAAAATTTCTGCTAACGGTTTTCGGCTTTGCGAGGGAACGGATTACTTGCACTAACACTCAATCGAAGCACCAAAGTTCAAATTTAGCAAAATTGTTGATACGAAGCACTTCACCCGTTCTCTTGCAAAACCGATGTTATAGCCAGTGGTTCTTGTCCGATGCCCCTGCAAACCATTGTCAATACTACTCTTTTCCGCCTTTGTCGTGTCGGCTTGTGTGGTTGCGTATTTTTTATTTTCAGAAGGGAAGGAAATTTTTTTTATTCAATTTTGTCAGCGTGGGAAAGGTGAAAGCTCTTTTGCAAGCTTTGGTCTGAGCTTGGACTTGTGCAGCTTGCAAATGTGCTTTCATCCGTGCTTGGCTCACATATAAATCACTTTCACTTTAATTTCTTTGTCTTGAAACAAATCAAAACTTGCTTTTTTAAAATTTGGACGATTGGTTAATCCTATAGATGAATAGTTTGAAAAGCCAATTCCTTCTTTGGGTAAAATTAAACCTTTGTCAATCTTGCTGTTGTTATTTTCATCGTGTAAAATGTTTACAGCATATTTTCCTTTTGGCAGGTTTTTAAAAGTAATTTCAGACTTACCATTTACAATTTTCGCTTTCTCTAATTGGTAATATTTTTTGTAATCTTCATCGGGGATTGAATTGTCTTTTTTATAGAGGGCGAATTGAACAACACCCTTTGAATTTCGTAAATTTTCTACCTTAACAGTCAAGGTGTTGGTTTTTGCCTGATTTTCCGAAAATGAACAGAAAAAAAAACATAACCCAACTGTTAGTATAATAAAAATTGTTGCTTTCATTTATTATTGTTTTTTATTTGAACCCAATTTTTCTTTCATTCTATCTACTCCGTAGTAAACCATTGGCACTAAATAAACCGTCAATGCTAATGAAGAAAGCAAACCACCAATGATTACCCACGCCAAACCGTTTTTCCATTCGGCTGCTGTTCCGCTGGCTAACGCTATGGGCAACATTCCTATTGCCATTGATAAAGTGGTCATCAAAATAGGTCGCATACGCTCTTTCCCTGCGGTAATCAATGCTTCCTGATAATGTTTTCCTTCTGCTTTCAAATGGTTGGTAAAGTCCACAATCAAGATGGAATTTTTTGTTACCAATCCCATTAGCATAATCAAGCCGAGCAAAGCAAATAAGCTCAAATTGCTTAACGATAAATTCAAGGCTAAAAATGCTCCGATAGCGGCAACAGGTATGGCAAACAGGGCAACAAAAGGATAAATGTAACTGTCGTATAAGGCTACCATAATCAAATAAATCAGTAAAAATGAAATCAGCAATACTGAACCCAAAGCCCCGAAGCTGTCGTTTTGCCGTTTAATATCGCTTCCCCAAGTCATCTGTATGCCGTTGGGTAAGGGATTGTTTTTGAGATATGCCACTACATCGTCTGCTACTGTTCCCGAAGGTCTGCCGAGTGCATCGGAAGTTAATGTAACGGCAGGTTGTCGGTCTTTTCGTTCTAAAAGCGAAGGCGAATTATCTCTTTCAATAGTTGCAAACTGCGAAACTTCAATTGGCACACCCATTGGATTGACAATATTCAAATTATTTATATCATCATAATTTTGACGGCTGAATTTATCTAACCAAATTCGTACAGGATATTCTGTTCCGTTTTCCGTTAAAGTGGCATCGTTATTTCCTGTAAAAGCGGTACGCAAATTCATTCCCACATAAGCCGTATTCAATCCTAAACGCTGCATTTTATCTTTGTCGGGAATTACTTTTAATTCAGGGCTTCCTGCTTCTACCGAAAGTCGCACATTATCAGCTCCGGGTATTTTTTCTATTACTGATTTTAAATCAGTACCTGTCTGCATTACCTGGTTTAAGTCGCTTCCGCTAAATGTAATTTCTATCGGTGCAGAACGTGGAATTAAGCCCAACGCTATCATTGAAAAATTGATACCTGAATATTCCTTTTGTAAATCAGCTCGCAATTTCTGCATAAAAACTTCGGTAGAAAGATTATTTGTTTCTTTCCTGGATTTTAGCTGAATGGTAAATTCGGTTTTATTGGCAGAACCCACTCCTAAACTTCCGATACCTGTGCTTGGTCCGCCTACATTGCTGAAAACAGTTGAAACTTCGGGTTGCTTCAAAATATAGTTTTCTATTTTTTCTGAAACCAAATTGTTTTGCTGAATGGAAGTGCTTTTATCAAACTCTAATGCCAAACGGAATTTTCCCTGGTCGCCTGTTGAGATGAGTTCTTTCCCAATAATTCCCTGCTTCATCATTACTATGGTTCCTACGAAGAGAAGCAAAACAAAACCAGTGAAAATGAGCTTGTGATGTAAAACCCAATTCAGCGTTTTACCATACCAACTGATGAATTGGTCTAACTGATGTTCAAACCAAAGCAAGAAACGATTGAAGAAATTAGTCGGTTGCAAATCTTCTTTTTTCCCGATGCGTGAAGCTAACCAAGGCGTTAAAGTAAACCCGACCAATAAACTTGTCAACGTAGAAGTGATGACTACTACCGAAAACTGTTTGAGCATATCGGCAACAAAAACCTGTAAAAATAAAATTGGTAAGAATACAACCACATCAACCAATGTAATAGACAATGCCGAAAAACCGATTTCCATTCTTCCGTCCATAGCTGCCGTTCTTTTTTCTTTACCCATATCCAAATGACGTTGGATATTTTCTAAAACTACGGTAGCATCGTCCACCAAAATACCGATGATTAAAGACATTGCAAGCAAAGTCATCAGGTTGAGCGTATAACCCAAAAGCCACATCACGGCAAAAGCGGTAATTAAGGAAGTAGGAATGGCAACCAAAACAATCAATGAGTTTCTGAAACTTCTCAGGAAAAGTAACATTACCAACGACACTAAAATAACGGCTAAAATCAAATCAAACACAACCGAATTAACGGCTGCAATAGTGTTATCAGTGCTGTCATCCGTAACTACAAATTTTACATCTGCATTGGCATTTTGTTTTTCAATGGACTGAAATTTTTCCCTAATCAGTTTGGAAACATCAACGGCATTGGCATCGCCTTGTTTCTTAATCATTAAGCCAATACCGTTTTTACCGTTGTAACGGCTATACGAAGTAATTTCTTTAACACCGTCCGTTACTTCCGCAATATCTTTCACATAAACAGGACTGTTTGGAAAAGTCATTGCGACCTGAACATTCTGAATATCATTGATCGTATTGAATTTGCCAACTAACCTTACCGAATTATTTTCTGTATCGGTCTGTAATTTTCCCGCAGGTAAATCAATTCCTGAACGATTGACAGCTTCCACTACCTGATACAAAGAAATTTTATAGAGCTTCAATTTTTCTTTATCTACCTTGATTTGAATTTCCCTTTCTTCCCCACCTAAAATGGTTATCTCTGCAACTCCTTTTAGCTGTTGGATTTGTGGCAGATAATCGTCTTTCATTTTTTGGTAAAAGTCAGTCGGCTCTAAATTGCTTGTTGCACTTACCGACATTATCGGCAAATCATTAGGCGACACTTTGCTCATTACAGGGTTTTGAATATCGTTAGGCAAGTCCTTTCGGATATTGTCAATGTAGCGTTGAGCGTCCTGCATTGTTTTGTCCAAATCCGTACCATATTTTAGATTGGCGATGATGATTGAAGCATTGGGTAATGATTTGGTAAGCAAATAATCTACGCCCTCCAAATTGGAAAGTGCATCTTCAATTTTTCGGGAAACGGAAGTTTCCACTTCGTTGGGTTCTGCACCGGGATAAACGGTTCTGATAACCACAACCGGCTGATTAAAATCGGGCATCAGTTCATAGCTCAAATTCTTATAGCCGATAATTCCCAACAGAGCAAATACGCTAAAAAGTACGATAATCAGCGAGGGACGTTTGATTGATATTTCTGTAATATTCATTTTCGCTGATTTTATTTAATCGTAATATTCGCTCCGTCAAACAGGTTGATAAAGCCATTCGTTACCACAATATCGCCTGTTGCCAATCCGGCTGATACAACCGTTCTATTGCCGATATTTCCTGATATGGTTATGGTTTTCAAAATAGCTTTTCCGTTTTTTATGAGATATACCCTTGCTATTCCGTTTTCTTCCATAATGGCTGATGTTGGGATAAGAATACCTTGCTCTTGTTTACTTTCAGAAAGACTTACTTTGCCAAACATCCCCGATTTTATGGTTAAGTTATTGGTGTTAGCAACCTGAAACTGTACAGGGAAACTATTGCCGGGATTGGCTTTACTTCCTGTCATTATCATTTTTCCTAAAAGAGAAAGATTGGGATAAACATCAGCATTGATTTTGTAGGTTTGATTGTTTTGGAATTGCACCAAATCATTTTCGGGAACATTAACCGTAAAACGTAAAGTGCTTATGTCTGTAATTTGAAGTAACGGAATACCTGGTGCTGCAAAACCGCCCTCCTCATTGAGTTTTGCTGTTACCACACCGTTGAAAGGTGCTTTTATCGTGGTTTTACTGATTTGCTCCAATAATATAGATTTCTGAACTTCTGCAGATTTCAATCCCAATTTTGCCTTTTCTAATTGCACGCCTTGAGCTGCATCAGCTTTCGTTAAAATCATATAGCGTTTTACATCATCTTCCAAACCCTCAATCTGCACTTGAACCGTTTTCAGTTGTAATTTCAATAACGAATTATCCAACTGAATGAGTGCCTGTCCCTTACTTACACTACTTCCCACATCTACCAAAACTGTATTAATTTTTCCTTGTATATCCGCACTGATTTTTGTTTCCTTATTCGGCTCAAAAGTACCTGTATAAGTATTTGCATCATCAATAGTCTGCAAACGAATGGTGTCAGCACTTACAGTAATGGGTTTTTCTTTATCGTACCTATATACCTTGCTTTCTGTAATTTTTTTGTTGCTTACCAGTTTAAAAATCATTAAACCAACAACCACAATTCCTGCTATTATCCAGAATATTTTTTTCATTTCCTCAATTTTTAATTGACATAATTGTACCTGTCAGTTTTTTAATTTCTAAATCAGCTTTAAGATAATCTATCACTGCCGACAGATAATTTTGCTGTGCTTCACGAAGTGAATTATCAGCCAATAAAATATCGGTAAGTGTTGCTGTACCTTGCTTTTGTTGTAAAATGGTTTGCTCATAAATAGATTGAGCCAAAGTGATTTGATTTTCGGTATTGATGACTGTTTGGTTTGCAATTGTTCTTCGCCTTAAAGCATTTTCAGTTTCCATTTTGTTTTTATCACCAATCAATTGAGCCTGTAATTCGTTATTGCTGATTTCCAGTTTTTTTTGATTGATTTTTCGCTGTGTAACTGTTCCGTTGAAGAGCGGATAAGTCAGCTGCAATCCTGCAAAACCTATAGGATAGAATTTCAGAAAGTTATTTGGTGTTTTATCATATCCAAAACCTGTTGTTCCGTAGGAAGCAATCAAATTAAGGGAGGGCAGAAATCTTGATTTGTTTAACGTACTCAATTCGCTGTTCAATAGTTTGTTTTGTGTCTGAATAATTTTCAAATCCAATATATTTTCTACATTATTTTCCGTCAAGATTTGCCGTTCGATTTCAGAAACAACGGTCATATTTCGCTCCAATGAGATACCAATATTCAGTTTTAGTGCATTTAGAACTGAAATGTATTTATTGTGAACGTTTTCCCTTTGGGTATTTAACTGCTCGGCTTGCAATTTCACTTTACTCACATCTGTTCCCTTTGCCAAAAGTTGTTCTTTCAAAAGTTCCATATTCTTTAATAGCTTTTGGGTGTTGAGCATATTGCTTTCCAAAAAATCCAATTGATGTTTCAATATTTGAGCGTTGTAATAAAGCATAGTGATGTCGTATAAAACCTGTTCTTCCGATTTTTGAAATTGAAGCAGTGTCAGTTCTTTGGCAATTTTTGTATTCTCAATCACTCCATAAACCTGCGGATTATACAACGGCATTGCCAACTGCACATTTGCATTGATGTTGTGCGGAACACCAAATTGCAAATCTCTGAATTGCCCTTCGGGTGCTTGCGGATTGAGTGCATTCATCGGCATGAGCTGTGTAGGCAATTCCATAAAATATTTGTAATCGGCATTAGCAGTAACTTTCGGAATGAGATTGGCTTTTGCTTCTTTTTCCCGTTGTTCACTAATGGATATGTTATTACGATTTATTTGCAAAGTCTTGTTATGGACATGTGCCGTATCAATACATTGTTTCAGTGTCCAAACCTCTTGAGCTTGGGCTATATTCCAACCTGATAAAACTATCAAGCTAAGTATGAGTTTGCGAGTATTCACTAACATAATGAGATAAATTTTTTTATTTCTTTTTATT
>ERZ778021.3901-NODE-3901-length-10044-cov-4.282611_pt1 | contig 10044 bp, 8 predicted proteins | sample MGYA00375751_ERZ778021 | MGnify/ENA primary metagenome ERZ778021 (study PRJEB29350, sample SAMN05389814) | bioreactor metagenome | isolation source: Thiocyanate stock bioreactor | place: South Africa: University of Cape Town | collected 2013-08-29 ... | reverse complement strand
GATCACGTCGCCGATCGAACCGCCGCGCCGCTCGGCGACCAGCTTGCAGGTCTCCACCAGCGGCCGGTCGAGGTCGAGCAGGTCGGCGATGTCTTCGCCGCCGGCGAGCTTTTCCATGTAGACGCAGGGCCCGGGGTCGAACATCGAGCCGCGCTCGGCGAGCGCGATCACCGCCAGGGCACTCGGCATCCCGAGGGCGCAGAGGCGCGTCCCCTCCAGCGGGTCGACCGCGATGTCGACCTGCGGCGGGCTGCCGTCGCCGATGCTCTCGCCGTTGAAGAGCATCGGCGCTTCGTCCTTCTCCCCCTCGCCGATCACGACGACGCCGTCCATCGCGACCGAGTCGAGCACGAAGCGCATCGCGTCGACGGCGGCGCCGTCGGCCGCAAGCTTGTCCCCGCGGCCGATCCAGCGCGCCGCCGCGAGGGCGGCCGCCTCGGTGACGCGGACGAGCTCGAGGGCGAGGTTGCGGTCCGGCTTTGCCAGGGTCGGCTCAGGCATCGGAGCGCTGACCCTATAGGGTCGCGGCGTGGAAGGACGTTGGGGTCTGACGCTGCCGCTGACTGGAGTCCCGCTGGCGCAGCACGGGGAGTACGTGAAGCGGGCCGAGGCGGCGGGCTACACCGACCTCTGGAGCGGCGAGACCGCGGGCCCTGACGGCTTCACGCCGCTGGCCCTGAGCGCCGCCTGGACCGAGCGGATGCGGCTCGGGACCGGGATCGTCGGCGTCTTCCAGCGCGGCCCGGCGCTGCTCGCGCAGGAGGCCGCGGCGCTCGCCGACGCCTCCGACGGGCGCTTCGTGCTCGGCATCGGCTCCTCCTCGGACCGGATCATCGAAGGCTGGAACGGCATCCCGTTCGAGCGACCGCTCTCGAAAGTGCGGGAGACCCTCGAATTCCTCCGCGTCGCCCTCGCCGGCGAGCGCACCGAGAGCCGCTTCAAGCTGGAAACGAAGCCGGCCCACGAGATCCCGATCGTGCTCGCGGCGCTGCGCGGCAAGATGCTGCAGCTGGCGGTCGAGCAGGCCGACGGCGCCTTCACCAACTTCCTGCCGCTCGACGGGCTGCCCCAGGTGGTCGAGGGGATCGCGGGCGCGCCGGACGACTTCGAGCTCCTCTGCCGCTTCTTCTGCCTGCCGGGGACGCGCGAGGAGGTCGAGCCGATCGCCCGCTACATGTTCTCCACCTACATCACCGTGCCGGTCTACACCGAGTTCTACAGATGGCTCGGCTGGGGCGAGAAGATCCAGCCGATGCTGGACGCCTGGGACGCCCGGGACCGCCAGAAGGCAGCGGCCGAGGCGCCCTGGGAGGCGATCGAGCAGATGTTCATCTTCGGCTCGCCGGCGGAGATGAAGGAGCGCCTCGAGGCGTTCGTCGCGGGCGGCATCACCGTCCCGATCCTCACCATGGTCTGCCCCCCCGAGCAGCTCGCGGGGATGATCGACGACCTCGCCCGTTAGGCGAGCTGGGCCAGGCTGAGCGCGTAGTCGCCGGCCGGGTCGGTGAACCAGTCGGCCATCTTCAGGCCGGTGCCGGCGTAGGACTCCTCGAGCCGGGGGCGGGTGAACTTGGTCGAGATCTCGGTCCGCATCACCTCGCCCGCGGCGTAATCGACGGTGAGGTCGAGGGCCTCCAGGCGGACGTCCTGGTCGGCGAGCGAGCGCAGGCCGATGTCGATCCACTCGTGCTCGGCGTCCCAACGGGCGACGTGGGCGAAGGCGTCGGGATCGAAGTCCCCGCCCAACTCGCGGTTCAGCACGCAGAGGACGTTCTTGTTGAATTCGGCGGTCACCCCGCCCGGGTCATCGTAGGCGAGCTCCAGCCGGTCGACGTCCTTGACCAGGTCGGTCCCCAGCAGCAGGTGGTCGCCGGGGTCGAGCAGGGCGGCGATGCGGCAGAGGAAGGCGGCCCGCTCGTCCGGGTAGAGGTTGCCGATCGTGCCGCCGAGGAAGGCGATCAGGCGCGCCCCGGCCTCGCTCGTGGTCGGGGTGCGCTCGAGGTGCGCCTCGAAGTCGCAGACCAGCCCGTGGACGTCGAGCCCGGGGTACTCCTCGACCAGCGCGGTGGCGGTTTCGCGGGTGATCTCCTCGGAGATGTCGACCGGCACGTAGGCGCGCAGGGTGCCTGCGTCGCGCATCGCGTCGAGCAGGTGGCGGGTCTTCGAGGCGGAGCCCGAGCCGAGCTCGATCAGCGTCGCCGGATTGCCCGCGGCGGCGACGATCTCGGCCGAGCGCTCGACCAGGATCTGGCGCTCGCGGCGGGTCGGGTAGTACTCCTCGAGCTCGGTGATGTCCTCGAAGAGCTGCGAGCCGCGCTCGTCGTAGAAGTACTTCGGCGAGAGCTCCTTCGGCACCCGGGCGAGACCCTCGCGCACGTCCTGCTCCATCGCGGTGGCCTGGTCGGCGGGCAGGTGGACGTCGATCGCGATCGTCATCAGGAGTCCTTTGCGAGTCGGAGGCCGGCGAAGATCTGGCGGCGCTGGGGCAGGTCCCAGTTGCGGAAGCTCGGCCGGGCGACGTGCGGGTCGGTCGCCCAGGAGGCGCCGCGGAGCACCTTGTACTCGTCGCCGAAGAAGACCTCCGAGTACTCGGCGTAGGGGAAGGCCTCGAAGCCGGGGTAGGCGAGGAAGTCGGAGGAGGTCCACTCCCAGGCCCCGCCGACGCCCTCCAGTCGTGGCCGCGCCGCCTCCCACTCGAACTCGGTAGGCAGGCGCCTGCCGGCCCAGCGGGCGAACGCGTCGGCCTCGTGCCAGGAGACGTGGACGACGGGACGCATGGGGTCGACCGGGGCGCTCACGCCCATGGCGGAGCGCACCCACCCTTCGTCACCGCGCTCCCAGTACATCGGCGGATCGGCCCCGGTCTCCCCCATGTACTCGATGTACGCAGCGTTCGTCACCGGGGTTCGATCGATCTCGAAGGCGGATAACTCGACCGGGTGGGCGGGGCGCTCGTTGTCGTAGGCGAAGCCGCGGTCGGGGGCGCCGATCTCGTAGGTGCCCGCCGCGATCGCGATCGTCCCGCCGTCGCTGTCGAGGCGCGCGGGCAGGAACGGCTCGAGGTCGGCCTCGGCGGGCCGGTAGGGAAGGTCGAGCATCTGCAGCAGCTGCAGCATCGTCTCCTGGTGCTGGAGCTCGTGGGCGATCAGCATCTCGTAGACGAAGCCTTCGCGCAGCAGCCGGTCCGGGGCGTCGGGGCCGATGTCGACGCCGTCGAGGACCTCCAGGGTGCGCTCCCGCACCTCGGCCATGTAGGCGCGCAGCTGAGCGTCGTGGAGGATCGGCAGCTCACCGCGTTCGCGGCGCGGGTTCTCGATCGCGTCGTAGTACCGGCCCAGCTCCCCGTGCAGCGGCGCCCGGCCGCCGACGGTCTGCACCAGCCAGAGCTCCTCGAAGTTGGCGATGTGGCCGAGGTCCCAGGCCAGCGGGCTGAGCAGCTCCGAGAAGGTGCGGTTCAGCAGCTCGTCGCCGAGCGGGGCGATCAGCGCGATCGTCCGCTCACGCGCCTCGGCGAGGCGCGCCGCGATCGACTGCCGGGTCGGACTGGACGTCACCTCGGTCGCGATCCAGGAAGGGTACCCATCGCGGTCCGTCGGTACCTGGGGAGTACCCAGTCAGCGCCCAGGGAACGTGGAGGTTGCGGGCCTACCGTCGCTCCCAGGACACACGACCGAGGAGCGAGACGATGAGCAACAGCGAGATTCAGGGCGTCGGTACGAGGCGGGGCGCGATGACGAGACGGCGGGCCCTCGGGCTGGCCGGGGTGGCGGGAGCCGCCTACGTGGCCGGGCCGCTGGGGACGTTCGGCGGGGGCGGCGACGCGGCCGACCCGCAGGCGGCCGAGGCGGCGTCGAGCTGCGTGCTCGCCCCGGAAGTGACCGAAGGGCCCTACTGGGTCGACGTGCGCGAAAAGCGCTCCGACGTGCGGGCGGGCCAGTCGGGCGTGCCGCTGACCCTCGACCTCTACGTCTACCGCTCCGACGACAGCTGCGAACCGGAGGCGGGCGCGGTCGTCGACATCTGGCACTGCAACGCCTCGGGGCTGTACTCCGACGAGGCGGCCAACGGCACCAGCGGTCAGACCTGGTTGCGCGGCTACCAGGAAACCGACTCGACCGGGCACGTCCGGTTCACCACGATCTTCCCCGGCTGGTACATGGGCCGCTGCGTCCACATCCACCTCCGGGTGCGCACCTTCAGCGGGTCCTCGACCACCTACAACTTCACCACCCAGCTCTTCTTCGACGAATCCGTCGCCGCCGCCGTCTTCGCCACCTCCCCCTACAGCGCCCACGGCACCACCCCGGACATCACCAACTCCGCGGACGGCATCTACCAGCAGGAGGTGAAAGCCGGGAACGTGCTGATGCCGTCGCTGAGCGGCGGCACCTCCGCCGGCTACTCGGGCACGGTCGGAATCGGCCTCAGCGGCCTGCCCGCCTCGAGCTCGAACACCGCGGCGTCGAGCTCCGGGTCGGGTGGATCGAGTGGGTCCGGGTCGTCGACCGACACCGCGGTCGAAGCCTCGCTCGTCTCGCGCCGCTTCATCCACGCCGGCGACCGGCGCGAGCTGGTGCTGGGACTGAAGGCGGGCGAGCGGATCGCCGCCGAGGCGAACCTGATGCGCGGCGGCCGCTCCGTCGCCCACAAGCGGATCGCCGCGCTCGCTCCCGGCAGGCACAACCTCGCCGTCCCGATCGGCGACGCCACCCCGGCGGGCGCCGCCCAACTGAAGCTCACCCTCACCGATCGCGCCGGCAACTCGCGCACGATCCGCAAGCGGGTGGCGATCCCGAACGGCTGAGCGTTCCGAGTCCCTCCCCGGCGCCCGGAGTCCTAGATCCCGGGGATTTCGACCGGGTGGTCCGGGCTCAGGTATTCGGTCAGCCGGGTGAAGATGATCGTCGCGTTGGAGGTGCCGTTGGCCGAGCTTTCCGGCAGCTGGGTGGTGACGATCCCGAGCGAGAGATCCTGCGAGGGCAGGTAGGCGGCGATCCCGGTGTAGCCGTCGATGAAGGGGTTCTGGAACTGCCACCCGCTTGCGGAGACGGTGACGCCGAGCCCGTAGTAGAGGGAGGAGCTGAACGGTTTGAGGTTCTCGGTGTTCGTCGGGGAGATGCGTTCGCGGTTCGACTGCTTGGAGATCAGTTCGCCGCGCGCCATCGCGCGGAAGCCGCGCACCGTGTCGCTCATGTTCGCCGCCATCACCGTGCCGGCGCCGATCGACCAGGAGGGGCTCCAGAAGGTGTCGTCCTCGTAGATGCCGCGTTCGCCGGTGTAGGCGTGGAGGGCGGGCCCCGGAAAGGCGGGGAAGCGGGTCACCGCGGTGTGGTCGAGGCCGAGCGGGCCGAGGACCCGTTCGTGCATCAGGGCGCTGATCGACTTGCCGGTGACCTTCGAGATCACCTGGCTGAGGATCGCGAAGTTCGTGTGCGCGTAGTGGAAGCAGGTGCCCGGTTTGCAGACCACCGGCAGGGTGAACGCCCAGTGGATCAGTTCGTTGGCGCTCCACTGGCGGAACGGGTTTTCGAAGAGCAGCTTTTGGAAGGGTTCGTTCTCCTGGATGAAGTCCGGGTAGCCGGAGGTGACGCTGGCCAGCATCCGCAGCGTCACTTCGCTCGACTCGGGGAAGTTCGGCCGGTACTTGGAGAGCGGGTCGTCGAGCGACAACTTGCCTTCGTCCTGGAGCTGCAGCAGGATGTCGATCAGGTACGGGATCGCGATCGAGCCGATCCGCCAGTACATCCGCGGCGAGGCCGGCACGCCCTTCATCGAGTTGCCGAAGCCCCGGTTGACGAGCGGTTCTTCGCCGGTGTCGATGCGCAGGACCGTCGCCCGCAGGCCCAGTTCGGGCATCGCTTCGCGGATCATCGCTTCGACGTGCTTGGCGGCGTTGGCGCGGCTGACGCAGCCGATGGAGGTGAGGACCTGCCCGCTTTCGCAGTCCGGCGGAGCCGCGGCGCCCGCCGACGGCACCGCGACGAAGGCGACGAGCAGCGCACAGGCGAGCGACACCAGAGCCGGGATTCGAAGTCCTCTCCGCACGATCGCGCGGCATCCTATCGGCCTAAAGGCCCGCACCAAAATGCCGATCATGAGTTGAAATGGAAATTCTGTCTTTTCGGCGGCGCGCCGCCATCCTCGCCTTTTTCGCCACCTTGGCGGCCCTCCTGGTGCCCGCCTCCGCCTCGGCCCTGAGCTTCAAGGTCGTGAACGAAAGCGGCGAACCGGACAGCCAGGTCTACGTCGACATCGCCGCCAACGGGGCCTTCGAAGTCCCTGGCTGGACGAACGACGAAGCGAAAGCGCTGAACAAAATCCCGGGCGGCGAAGTAACGATCGAAAAACTGGTCAGCGGCCGCGTCTACATCTCCTACGGCGCCCCCGTCCACGAAGGCGTCCCGTTCAACTCGCCGACCCGCTTCGACTGGGCCGAGATGACGGTCACCCCGGCGCCCGAAGACGTCGCCAACCTGACCGCGGTCGACCAGTTCGCGATCGGCATGCGGCTGAGCACCTTCAACGGCTCCGGCGAAGAAATCGAAGCGGTCGGCTCGGCCAACTCCGACACCGTGTTCAACGCCCTGCAGCAGATCCCGGGCGGACCGGAATCGACGATCCGCAGCGAAGGGAAGATCGTCCGGGTCCTCTCGCCCCTCCACTCGACCGCCTACCCGCTGCTCGGCGACTACGTCCGCTCGCTGGCCGGCCAGACGATCACCCTGCACACCGCCTTCTTCTCGACGCCGTTCGTCACCAGCGAATACAGCGGCACCTTCCAGGCCGACGGATCGATCGCCCTGCACGGCACCACCAACCCGTTCGGCTCCGCGCCGGAAACGATCGAACTGGAAGGCGCCCGCCTGATCGACGACATCTACACCGGCGACGAAACCCCGAACACGGTCGAAGGGACGATCCGCCGCGATCTCCTCGCCGGGTTCAGCACCGGCCTCTGGGGCGGCAGGTACGGCAACGATGCCCTCGGCTTCTGCTCCGACGCGATCGTCAACGGCCAGGGCAGCTACTGCCCGCACGGCTTCAACCGGCCGGCCTTCGGCGAAGCTCGCGCGGCGCTCTCGCCGTTCCCGACCTGCGAGCAGTACGCGGCGGTGATCAACCAGTTCTCCGACGTCTACGGCAATCCCTACAGCGACGCCTCGAAGAAAGTCGCCGTCGCGCTCGACCAGTCCCAGGTGAAAACGCTGCAGCTGACGATCCAGCCCGACTCCGGCAACGCGATGCCGTCGGTGGGCGGCAATCCGAACTGCGGCGCGGGCCTGCCCGTGCCGAGTGGGAGCTCCTCGAACGCCGGCGGCGGCTCGACCGCGACCAGGGCCGCGACGACCGCGGCCCTGCCGAAGGCGAACTTCAAGCTGTCGGCGAAGGCCGAGGTCAGGGTCAAGAAGGGCCGCCTGGCCGTCGGCACGATCAGTTGCGCCGGTGCCTGCGGCAAGGTCGAAACCTCGGTCACCCACGGCAAGGCCGTCCTCGCGCGGGGCAGGGCCTCGGTCGGCAAGTCGAAGGTGCAGCCGGCGCTGAAGCTGACCGCGGCCGGCAGGCACTCGCTGGCCGGTGGCAAGCCGGTGCGGGCGGTGCTGACGGTCAAGGTGACGCAGCCGGGAGCCGCGCCGACGACCAAGACCGCGTCGATCCGCCTGCTGCCTTAGCCCGGATCAGCCGGTCCCTTCGGCCTCCGGGTCGCGCCAGACCTCCTTCAGCCAGGGTGGGACTACGGCGAAGGTGGCGTGCGAGTCGGCGGCGATCGGCTCCAACGGGACGAGGTGGACGCGGCGGCCGGGGATGAAGCGACTGCCGCGGGGCGCGCCGGCGGCGTTGCCGGCGTGGCTGCCGCCGGAGACGAGGAGGAGGCCGGTCTCCGGGCCCCAGCCGTTGGGGTGGCGGACGTCGAGGGTTTCGCTGAGTGCCTTGAGGACGTCGATGCCGGCGTCGGACCCCCAGTCGAAGTCCTGCAGCGAGTAGTCGTAGCCGTCGTGCGCCGAGGCGCGCTCGTCGACCGAGCCGTCGGGGTTGATCCGGATGCCGACCGATTCCCAGTCGTCGCGGTGTTCCCCCTCGTCGCCGACTATCGGCACGCCGCGCAGGGTCGCGGAGTTGGCGTAGTAGAGCCAGTACTGGAGATAGAGACGACCGGCGCGGTCGCCGGAGCAGTCGATCCCCGCCGCCTCGGCTTCCTCCCTCTCCCCCGCCCGGCAGTCGACCACGTGGACGAAGGCGGTCACCGGCAGCCGTTCGTCGGTGCGGTGGACGAGGCCGTCGTCGGGCGCGTCGCCGCATTCGGTCATCCGGCAACGCCGATAATCGACCGGGACCGCCCGCGAGCCGTCCTCGAAGCCGATCGTCGGCATGTGACGACGGACCAGCCGCCCCACTTCGTCGCCGTAGGTGGCGATCAGCAGTGGCTCGTCTCCACACCCGTCGGCCAACTCCGCTGCGCAGAGGATCCGCTTCGCCACCGATCCCGCCAGATCGGTCCCCGGCACCCCCACCCCGGCCGCCAGCAGCCCGACCAAGGCCAGCGCGACCAGGCAGACCAGCCCGATCCACTCCACCGTCCCCTGTCCGCGCTCCGAGCCCACGGGAGCCCAAGTCCGCGGCGGCCTGCATACTCCCCCGGGTGAGCCGTCGACGGAGCGAAAATCCTCGGTCGGTGCGCGGTCCGCGTCCGGCGCGGGCCGCCGCCGCGAGCGTCGTGCTGCTTGCGATCGCGGTCGCCCTGCTCGGCATCGGCGCGGCCGCATCGCCGATCTCGGCCGGAGCGGCGAAGAAGCCCGCGAAGAAGAAGACGAAGGCGGCCACGGGGCCTTTCTGCTCGGTGCCGGTGGTCGACAACTACCGGGCGCCGCTGGAAAAGCTGAAGCCGATTCCGGCGGTGCCGGAAGGCGGGGTGCTGCCGTTCGCGCCGGAAGGGCTGACGCTCGGCATCACCGGGCCGCAGGGGATCCTGGTCGGCGGGTCCAGCGTCGGGCTCCGGCTCACCAACGTCGCGGCGACCACGCCCAAACTGAAGTGGGTGGTGCTCGAGCGGCTGATCCGCTTCTCCGCCGACGGCTCCAAGATCCAGCCCGCGGGTCTCAAACGGATCGACCTGAAGCAACTGCCGGCGGGCAAGCACCGCGGCCTCACCTTCCCGCTCACCTCGACCCCGGGCATCTTCTCGCTCGAAATCACGATCCAGAACCACCGCGGCCGGGTGCTCGGCCGCTACGGCGAGTACATCCGCGTGGTCGAACGGACCGTGAACGCCGGGATCACCCTCTCCGCCTACGACAACGTGGTCCCCGGCGCCTACATCGAAAGCTGCTTCGAAAACCACGGCAGCGCCTCGGTGACGCCGACCGGCACGAGCCTCGAACACCTCGAACGCGGCACCTGGCGCCCGGTCGCCGTCGGCCCCCAGTACTCCCCCGCCCAGACCCCGATCCAACGCACCCTCGGCCCCGGCGAAGCCGAACGCATCGGCACCCTGGTGCCGCCCAACGCCAAGCCCGGCCTCTACAAACTGAACGCCACCGGCACCGTTCTGGACACCGGCGAACCAGTCACCCTGAGCGCCGAATTCGGCGTCCTTTAGGGGGGACACAGGGGACGGATAAGGGACCCGGCCCTCTCGGATGCGGTCCGGGCAGGCTGTGACCGCATCCGAGAGGGCCGGGTCCGCGGCGGGAGGCGAGGGTGCGGGCGCGGGGCGGGGATCGCGGCGTCGCCGAGGTGCCGAGGAGGCCAAGCGTCACAAAGATGCTGGGATCCTCACCGTCCGGGAACGCGGAGTCTCCGTCACCTTCCCCGCATCTCCCTCGCGTAAGCGAGGAGATCCTCGCGCCCGTGACCCTCCCGTCACGCCGTCCCCCGATGCGTTCGCACTTCCCCGTACATGGGAAGGGGAAGTGCGAACGCATCGCCCTCGGCGCCCGGGAGGGGCGACGGATGTCCCCGCAGGCGCGCCGAATCCGCGCACTTCCTCCCGCAAGCCTCGCGTCCCGGGCGTCTCGGAGGCAAGCGGGCAGCCTGCCCGGGTCGCCT
>ERZ778021.3898-NODE-3898-length-10047-cov-3.803343_pt1 | contig 10047 bp, 9 predicted proteins | sample MGYA00375751_ERZ778021 | MGnify/ENA primary metagenome ERZ778021 (study PRJEB29350, sample SAMN05389814) | bioreactor metagenome | isolation source: Thiocyanate stock bioreactor | place: South Africa: University of Cape Town | collected 2013-08-29 ... | reverse complement strand
TGGAGGATTCGGGCCTGATGGCGGGATCGCATTACGACATGCAGTCCAGCTGGCGCGATGAAGACGGCAAGCTGTGGCGCCCGGACGTGATGGTCAAGATGCCGCGCGGCAAGGTCATGGTGATCGACAGCAAGGTGTCGCTGAACGATTACGAGGCCTCGGTGACGCTGGACGATCCGGTCGCGGCGGCGGCGGCGTTGCGCCGTCACGTGGCCGCAGTCCGTGCGCACATCACCACGCTGTCTGGCAAGGGCTATCAGCGGATGGACGACAATTCAGTGGATTACGTACTGATGTTCATCCCGATCGAGGGGGCGTTCTCGGACGCGCTGCGGGCCGATCCGGGGCTGGCGGCCTTTGCGATGGAGCGGCGGGTGGGCCTGACCACGCCCACCACGCTGATGCTGACCCTGCGCACGGTCGATCACATCTGGGCCGTCGAACGCCGTGAGAGCAACGCGCTGGAGATCGCGCGCCGGGCCGGACAGCTGTATGACAAGGTCGCGGGGTTCGTCGAGGCGATGGACGGCGTGGGTCGCGCGCTTGATCAGGCGAACCGCGCCCATGGGCAGGCCATGGACCGCCTGACGCGCGGCTCCGGCAACGTGATCCGCCAGGTCGAGATGCTGCGGACGCTTGGCGCGCGGGCCAGCAAGCAGATCGAGCTGGATCACGACCGTGACGATGCGCTGCTGGGACCGGAGGCCGCCGAATGATGCACATCCTGACCGTCGCGACCCATGGCCCCGCCTGCCATGAAATCACCCGCGATCTGGCCACCTGGCTGGCGGACACAGGCGCGGGGCAGGGGGTTCTGACGCTGATGATCCGCCACACTTCAGCCTCGCTGCTGATCCTGGAGAATGCCGACCCCGAGGTGCCGACCGACCTGCTGGCGTGGCTGGAGCGTCTGGCGCCGCCTGCCGATCACCCCTCGATGGGCTGGATCACGCATCGCTATGAGGGGCCGGACGACATGCCCGCGCATCTCAAGGCGGCCGTGCTGCCCACTACGCTGCAGATTCCTGTGGACCGGGGGCGGATGATGCTGGGCCGCTGGCAGGGGGTCTATCTGGTCGAACATCGCCACGCCCCGCATGAACGCCAGGTCGTGGCGATGTTCGCGCCTCAGGCCTGAGGCATCAGATAGACCTCGCGGATCGCGGCGCGTTCCGGCGCGGTGATCATGTGCAGCACGGCGGCGGCGACGTCCTGCGGCTGCAGCTTGTCCGGGGCGCCATCGTCGAAAAAGGCGGTGTCGACCATGCCGGGCGCCACGACGCCGCAGCGTCCGCCCCATTCGCGCATCTCCTCGGCCAGGTTTCCGGCATAGCCATGCACGAACCACTTGGTCGCGCCATAGATCGACCCCGGAATATGCCGACGCCCGGCCGCAGATCCGGTCAGGACCAGCGTGCCGCGCGTCTTGCGCAGATGCGGCAGCAGGGCGCGGGCCGTCAGCACCACGCCGGTGACGTTCAGATCGATCATGCCGCGGATGTCATCCAGATCCCCGGCCTCGGTGCCCGGCTTGGACAGGCCGCGACCGGCATTGGCGAAAGCCGCGTCGATGCCCCCGAACCGTTCGGCGCAGCGGTCTGCTGCTGCCGTCAGCGCGTCCATGTCGGTGGCGTCGCCCGTCACGACCAGCGCCCGGTCGCCCAGATCGGCAGCCAGCGCCTGCAGGCGGTCGGCGGAGCGCGCGAACAGCGCGACGTTCCAGCCCGCATCGACAGCGGCGCGGGCGGTCGCCTCTCCGATGCCGGAGGAGGCGCCGGTGATGAACAGGGTTTGGGTCATGGGAGCCTCAATCGGTTGAATCCTGCGGATAATCTGCGGGGCAACGCGGCTTTCGGGCCACAGGTTCCGATGGGCCTATCTTGTGGGTTGTGGATAACGCTACCCAATCCCTGCCAAGCTGCCTATAGTCCCGGTGGATCGCCCCAGCATAGGGACAACGGAATGCGCTGCCCGTTTTGCGGAAATGTCGATACCCAGGTCAAGGACTCGCGTCCGGCCGAGGATAACGTGGCGATCCGCCGCCGCCGCTTCTGCCCGTCCTGCAGCGGTCGGTTCACCACCTATGAACGCGTGCAGCTGCGCGACCTTGTGGTGGTCAAGACCAATGGCAAGCGCGAGGATTTCGACCGCGACAAGATGGCCCGGTCGATCCGCATCGCCATGCAGAAGCGCCCCGTCGAGCCCGAGCGCATCGAACAGATGATCAGCGGCATCGTCCGCCGCCTGGAAAGCACCGGAGAGACCGACATCCCCTCCAAGGCGATCGGAGAGATCGTGATGGAGGCGCTGTCGCGCATCGACAATGTCGGCTATGTGCGTTTCGCCAGCGTTTACAAGAACTTTCAGGACGCGGACGATTTCGACAAGTTCGTCTCCGAACTGCGCCCCCCTGCCGGTTGACCCCTGATCCCACAGAAGACGCGCGGCACATGGGTCATGCCCTGCGCCTGGCGCGGCGCGGTCTAGGCAATGTCTGGCCGAACCCCGCGGTGGGCTGCGTGCTGGTGCGCGACGGCCGTACTGTCGGGCGTGGCTGGACCCAGCCCGGCGGGCGCCCGCATGCCGAACGCATGGCGCTGGACGCGGCGGGGGCGCTGGCCGCCGGGGCGACCGCCTATGTCACGCTGGAGCCCTGTGCCCATCACGGCCGTACGCCGCCCTGCGCGGCGGGGCTTGTGGGCGCGGGCGTGGCGCGGGTGGTGACGGCGCTGACCGATCCGGACCCGCGCGTGGCCGGGCGGGGGCACCGCATGCTGCGCGACGCGGGCATCCCGCTGACCGAGGGCGTGCTGGCCGATCAGGCCGCCGAATTGCAGGCGGGGTTCCTGCTGCGCATCACCCAGGGCCGCCCCTTTGTCACGCTGAAGTTGGCCAGCAGCCTGGATGGGCGCATCGCCATGGCCAGCGGGGAAAGCCGCTGGATCACCGGGCCCGAGGCCCGCGCCCATGTCCATGCCCTGCGCGCGCAGCACGATGCGATCATGGTGGGCGGGGCGACGGCGCGGACCGATCTGCCGCAGCTGAACGTGCGCGGCATCGCCACGCCCCAGCAGCCGGTGCGCATCGTCGTGTCGGCGCAGGCGCTGCCGCCGCTGGCGCCGCAGGATGACGATCACGGTCCGCTGTGGCGGGTCGAGGGCAGCCCGGCGCAGATCCTGTCGGATCTGGGCGGGCGCGGCATCACGCGGGTCTTTTGCGAGGGGGGCGGCCGGCTGGCGGCCAGCCTGCTGGGCGCGGGGCTGGTCGATCAGCTGGTCGGCTATACCTCCGGGCTGGCGCTTGGGGCCGAGGCGCGGCCCTTTCTGGGCGCCACCGGCTGGACGCGGCTGGCGCAGGCGCCGCGCTTTGCCCTGGCCGAGACGCGGCAGATCGGGCCGGACCTGTTCCACCGCTGGCGCCGCGCCTAGCGCCGCCAGATCCAGGCGTGACCGGCCAGCGCCCCTTGGGCCTTGGCCAGCAGGCGCAGGGCGGGGGGCTGGTGGGTCCGGCCCTCGGCCAGTCGCTCCAACGCCAGTTCGACCGGGCAGGGCAGTCCGGTGACCGGGTCGCGATAGCGCGGATAGGCGATCAGGCAGGCATGGACCAGCGCCGCCAGATCGGGCCGCGCCTGTCGCCGCGCCGGGATCGGCCCCAGATCGCGGGTCAGCCCCCAGCCCGCATAGAAGGGCGCGCCCAGAACGGTGACCGGTTTGCCCCGCAGCAGCGCCTCGAACCCCAGGGTCGAGGTGATGGTCCAGACCGCGTCCACCGCCTCGATCAGGGTCACCGGATCGGCGTCGCGGGCGATGTGGTCGGCTAGGGTCGCCAAGGCGTCGGTGTCGATCGCGCCGGGGCGCAGCCCGGCCTCCACATCCGGGTGGGGCTTGTAGATCAGGCAGGCGCCGGGGTTCTCAGTCCGCACCCGCTGCAGCAGGGCCAGGTTTGTCCGCTCCGCCCCGGCACCCTTCAGGATCGAGGCGTCGTTCTCGACCTGCCCGGGCACCAGGATGCGGGGCCGTCCGTCGCGCGGCGGCAGGTCGGATGCGCCGCCCAGATTGTATTTCGTCAGCCGCGCCGCGATCAGCGCCGCGATCAGCCGCTGCGCCCGGTCGCGTCCGCAGGGCGGAGGCCCCAGAGAGATCAGCGATTCCAGCCGCGATGGTGCGGTCGGGTCGAAATAGATGCCCAGATCGTCGGCCACGACCGACAAGGGCGGGGTCAGCGCCGCCCCCAGCCCGCGCGACCGCAGGAAGCCGTCCTCGACCCGCGTGGCCTGCGGCACGTCCGCCGCCGACCCGGCCCCGGCCAGCGTCACATCGGCGGCAAAGCGCAAGGGCTGCGCATCGCCGAATTCCCGCGCCAGAAAGCGGCGTTTCCACAGGCGCATGCCATAGGCCAGATGGCCGTGGCGGTCCTGCCGATAGGTCCGCGTCTCGGCTTCGATCTGGTCCAGCGCGCCCTCGAAATCGGTTAGGCGGTCGCGGCAGGGGTCGTACCAGACAGGGCCGTCCAGATGGCTGGCCGCGAACAGCGCCTCGCGGGTGGCGGGGCTGCGGCGGGGGACCGGCGCCTCGTCGTCGCTGAGCCCCCAGCCTGCATAGAAGGGCTGTCCGAACAGGCGTGGCCTGTGCCCGGCCAGCAGCGCCTCATAGCCCAGCTGAGAACTGACCGCATAGACCGCATCCGCCCCCTGGACCAACCGCCAGGGAGAGACCGGACCGTCGCAGAGCTGATCGCCCGGGCGCAGATCAGCCGCGTCCAGATGGCCGGGACGAAGGCCCGCGGCGGTTTCGGGATGGCTGCGGATCACGATGCGGCTGCCCGGGTGTTCGTCGCGCGCGGCCTCCAGCATGGTCAGGAACCGCGCCCGGTCCGCCCCGCGCAGCGAGGCGTCGCCCCGCGTCTGGTCGATCACCAGGACATAGCCCGGCACCGGCAGCGGGGCCGCCGGATCGTGCATGTTATATTTCGACAGATCGGCGGTGCGCAGCCGGGCCAGCGCACGCACGGCGCGATCCTGCTGGGCGCGGGGCAGCGGCTGGCTGATCAGCCGCTCCAGCCGCGAGGGGGCGGTGGGGTCGAAGTGCAGCCCGTCGGGGTCGATCAGCAGCCCGATGGGTCCGCGCGCCGCAAGCCGTCCCGGCGCGCGTCCCGGCAGGACCGAACGCAGGAATGCATCCTCGACGGTGATGATCGGGCAGCCGCGGCGCGCGGCGATGGCGCGGCCCCGCCAGGCGGTCGGGCTGTTGCCCCAGATGCCGACCGCGTCGCCGTGGCGGGGCAGGGACAGGACCGGACGGTGTCCGGCCAGCGTCAGGATGCGGCGGATGCGCGGTCCGAACAGGAACCCCAGGTTGAAAATGCAAAGCCGCCGGGATGTCCCGGCGGCTGCGATGTCATCGGGCCTCATCGGCAGGTCAGTTGCCGATATTGGACAGGCTGTCGGCGGTCGCGGCGCTGCCGGTCACGGCCGACAGGGTCTTTTGCCACTGAACATAGGGCGCCTCGGTCACATAGACGGTGTCGCCGTCGCGAATGACAAAGTCGCGCGCCAGGAACAGCCCGTTCGGGCGCGTCAGATCCAGCACGTAGGCAAAGCGCTGCGAACCGCGGACCGGCTTGCCGAGAACGCGACCGGCCACTGATTCCGGCTCGTCGCGCAGCACGAAGACGCCGGTGGGGTCGGCAAGCTGGCTGCTAAGGCCGCCGACCATGGCGATGGCCTCGGCCGCGTTGATCACCTCGTTGCCCAGGGGCACGCGGGTCTGGCCGCCAAGCGCGCCAAGCGCGGTGAAGGTGCGCTGATCTTCCTCGACCACGATCAGGTCGCCGGGGCGGAGCGCGATGTCATTCGTGGGGCTGCCATACAGATCGGTCAGCCAGACGCGACCGCTGTCATTGCCGCGCTTGACGGTGACCACGGCGACCTCGGGTTCGATGGCGACGCCGCCGGCGCGGGCCAGCATGGCCGACAGGGTGCGCGTGGGACGTTCGATCGGATAGACGCCCTGGGCGCCGACGCGACCCACCACCGACACGGTCGCACCGTTACCGGCGACGCGCTGGACGGTGACCTGCGGGTCCGGGGTCTGGGCGGCCAGTTCGCGGGTGATGATCTGGCGCAGCTGGTCGGGCGTGTTGCCCGCCGCCCGCACGCGACCGGCATAGGGCACGAAGATGAAGCCGTCGCTGTCCACCTGGATCTCGGTCAGGGTGGTCGAGCTGGCGCCGAGCGAGGTCAGCAGGCCATCATCGACGTTCTCCCAGATCGACAGGCCAAGCGTGTCGCCGGCCCGGATCTCGTCCGCGCCGACCTGGCCCGCACTGCGGAAGCTGTTCGAGAACCCATAGGCGGGGGCAAAGGCGGATGCCCGCGTCACGTGGTCGTTGACATAGATGACCTGGGTATTGCCGCCGCGTTCCACGGCACCCTGAAAGATCTCGTTCTTGGTAGGGCCGGAACGGGGCAGCGCGCAGGCGGCCAGCAGGCTCAATGATGCAATCATCAGCACCCTGAGGGGGGCTGCCGATCGGAAAAACACTGTCACCTCGGATACTCCTGTTATGTGGTTCCGGCATTGCGCGCCGGTTTTGTGGCAGCTTAACCCCGTCGCACGGGACAGGCCATAAAATCTTGTGCAATCCTGCGGCTGCGTGGCCTTTCAGCCATGCCGGTCGGACAGCTGCTGGCGGGGCAGGATGCGGCCCGATGCCAGCGCTTCGTAGGGATCGTCGGGCGACAGCAGCATGTCGGCCACCAGCCGCAGGGCATGCGCGCGCGACCGGCTGGCGTAAAAGCCGCCGGGGATCTGGCTGGTCTGCAGCAGATAGTCGCGAAAGGTCCGATAGGCCTGCGGGTCGGGCGCGTCGGGCACAGCCAGGAAATCGTCCAGCGTCTGCTCCGACACCAGGCCGGGCTTTTCATAGACCGCGCGGCCAAGCGTCTTGACCGGGATGCCGCGCCACAGTGCCTGCTGCGCACCGGTTGAGTTCACCGTGACCACCGCGCGGGCATGGGACAGGATCTCGGCCAGCTTGCCGCCGCGGATATAGTGGACGCGGTCCGCGACGCCGTGTTCGGCCGCGGCCTCGCGGATGGCGGTGCGGTTGCCGGCGCGGCCGTCCTCCAGCGGGTGGGCCTTGAAGATCAGGTGGTGATGGCGCGGGGCGGAACGTGCGAACCCCTCGACCACGGTGCGGATGAACTGGGCGTTCCGGGTGAAGGGCGAATGGCCCAGAAAGTTCGAATCATGCTCTAGCTGCATCAGGGCCAGATTATAGGGCCAGCCCGACAGTCGCAGCCTGCGCCATTGCAGCGCGCGCCCCAGGTTGTAGATCGGCGCCAGCACCAGGCGGCGCAGGTTCAGCCGGAATTCCTGCGCGACGCTGATCGCACGATGCCCGGCATAGGCGCGATAGCGGCGGTTCGCGACCAGGATCAGGAAATGATAGAAGGCGCCATAGAACTTGTGCTGGCGCATGTCGCCCCAATGGGCGGGGGGTCGGCGGACCTCGCTGATCTGCTCGCGCAAGGCGGCACGCATCTGGGCCAGCGGAATGCGCATCAGGACCGAATTGCCGTTCGACCCCTGGCGTTCATAGCTGATCCAGTAGGGGCGCAGATATCCCTCTTCGAAGACATGGACACGCAGGCCGCGTTCGGCGGCCAGCGCGCGGGCGGTGGCGTGGATGGGGCGCACGTCGCCGTAAAGCACGATGTCGGTCACGCCCTTGCCGTCCAGGATCGTGGCCAGATGCGCGGGCCAGTCGGACACGCCGCCCTCGTGGCGCAGAAAGCTGCCCGGCTCGGACCAGAAGAACTCGTCCCCCGCGTTGAAGCCGCAGCGCCAGACCGTCGCCCCCGCCGCACGCAGCAGCCGTGCCAGCCGGTCGAAGAACGGACCATGCGGGCCCTGCAGCATCAGGAAGACGCGCCGGTCGGATGCCGGATCGCCCCGCTCCGCCGGGGCGGAGGGCGAGGCCAGGGGAGAAGAGGTGGCGGTGTGATACATGTGCAACATGAAAAAGGGTGGCCGGGACCGTGCAGCCATGTGACCCGGACATGCCATGTCTTGCCCCCCTGATCCAGATTTTTGTGCATCAGCGTTAAGCCGGTGCCGCCGCGTGCCGGGGCTTGGCGCTTGAACGGGCAGGGCCGATGCCCTAGGTCGGACGGCAGGCACAAAAGGGGCTTGCGATGTTCACCGGCATCATCACGGATATTGGCGTCGTCCGCGCGGTCGAGATGCGCGGCGACATGCGCGCGCGCATCGGCTGCGCCTATGACATGGCGGGCGTCGATCTGGGCGCCTCGATCGCCTGCGACGGGGTCTGCCTGACGGTTGTTGCCAAGGGGCCGGACTGGTTCGATGTGGATATCTCGGCCGAGACGCTGTCCAAGACCAGCATCGGTGCCGAGGGCTGGTCCGTGGGCCAGCGTCTGAACCTGGAACGCGCGCTGCGCGTGGGCGACGAGCTGGGCGGCCATATCGTCAGCGGCCATGTCGATGGCGTGGCCCGCATCACCGAGGCCGCGCGCGAGGGCGACAGCCTACGCCTGACCTTCGAGGCGCCGGCCGATCTGGCGCGCTTCATCGCGCAAAAGGGGTCGGTCACGCTGAACGGCACCTCGCTGACGGTGAACGAGGTCGCGGGCAACAGCTTTGGCATCAACTTGATCCCGCATACCCAACAGGTGACCACCTGGGGCGATGCGGCGGTGGGCGATGCCGTGAACCTGGAAATCGACACTCTGGCCCGCTATGTCGCGCGGCTGGCAGAGGCCGGACAACCGACGGGCGCGTGACGCCCCCTTCAAGGACGACCCCATGCAATTCGAAGAACCCGGCCCCGTCGAACGTGACCTGTCCGCCGCGATCTCTCCGATCGAGGAGATCATCAACGAGGCCCGCAACGGCCGGATGTTCATCCTGGTCGACCATGAGGACCGCGAGAACGAGGGCGATCTGTGCATTCCCGCGCAGATGGCCACGCCCGACGCGATCAACTTCATGGCGACGCATGGGCGCGGGCTGATCTGTCTGACCCTGACCGCGGACCGGATCGAGACCCTGGGCCTGACCCTGATGAGCCCCAAGAACTCCAGCCGCCACGAGACCGCCTTCACCATGTCGATCGAGGCCCGCGAGGGCGTCACCACAGGCATCAGCGCCCATGACCGCGCGCGCACCATCAGCGTGGCGATCGACCCGACCAAGGGCGCGCCCGACATCGCGACGCCGGGCCACATCTTTCCGCTGCGCGCCCGCGACGGCGGCGTGCTGGTCCGCGCGGGCCATACCGAAGCCGCGGTCGACATCTCCCGCCTTGCGGGTCTGAACGCGTCGGGCGTTATCTGCGAAATCATGAACGATGACGGCAGCATGGCGCGCCTGCCCGACCTGGTCGATTTCGCGCAGCGCCACGGGCTGAAGATCGGCACGATCAGCGACCTGATCCGCTATCGCCGCCGCCATGATAACCTGATCGCGGAACGTGCGCAGCGCCCGGTGCAGTCGCTGCATGGCGGCGACTGGATGATGCGGGTCTTTGCCGACGAGACGCAGGGCACCGAGCATATCGTGCTGACCAAGGGCGATCTGACCACCGACGCGCCGGTTCTGGTGCGGATGCACGCGCTGGACCCGCTGCATGACGTCCTGGGCGTGGGCCGCGAGGGGGCGGGCAGCCTGCCTGCCGCCATGCAGGCCATCGCCGAGGAGGGGCGCGGCGTCGTCGTGCTGATCCGCGATCTGTCGCACGCCATCGCCGAGGCCGACGAGGTCGGGCCGCACACGCTGCGCCAATACGGGCTGGGGGCGCAGATCCTGTCGGCCCTGGGGCTGTCCGACCTGATTCTGCTGACCAATTCCGCGCCCGTGAAGGTGGTGGGTCTTGACGCCTACGGGCTTTCGATCCATTCCACCCGGCCTATTCCCAAGGACTGAGAGATGGCCTCGAACACGCAACATCACGAATTGGCGCTGCCGCGTCTGGACGGACCGGTGCGCCTGCTGGCGGTCGTGGCTCCGTACTACAAGGATATCA
>ERZ778021.3896-NODE-3896-length-10049-cov-20.243246_pt1 | contig 10049 bp, 14 predicted proteins | sample MGYA00375751_ERZ778021 | MGnify/ENA primary metagenome ERZ778021 (study PRJEB29350, sample SAMN05389814) | bioreactor metagenome | isolation source: Thiocyanate stock bioreactor | place: South Africa: University of Cape Town | collected 2013-08-29 ... | reverse complement strand
CGTGATCCGTGAGTTCCTGATTCCGGAAACCGTGGCCGACAGCGTGCCGGCCGATGTCGATTTCGTCGTCGATTGCATCGATTCGCTCAACTGCAAGGTCGCGCTGGTCGTCAGCAGCGTCGAGCGCGGCTTGCGCGTGGCGTCCAGCATGGGTGCTGGCAACAAGCTCGACCCTACCCGCATCCGGATCGCCGATATTTCGAAAACCAGCATGTGCCCGCTCGCCTCGGTGATGCGCAAGCGCCTGCGCAAGCGCGGCATTGCCAAGGGCGTGCTCACCGTGTTTTCCGACGAAGCCGGGCGTGCCCCGTTGCCGCCGCAGCCGGTCGAGGGGCGCGGCCGCGCCCGCGCGGTCAACGGCACCATCAGCTACATGCCGCCGCTGTTCGGCCTGATGCTGGCGGGGGCGGTGGTGCAGCGGCTGCTGGCCGCGTGACGCCTGCCTACGGCGGCGGCGCGCCTTCCGTCTGCGCGCGCTGCGCCTCCGCTGCATCCAGCAGCCGGGCTTCCACCGCGCGCGCTTTTTCCAGCGCCTGAGTCTGCGTTGCGAATGCCGGGCTCGGGGTGCGTTCGGTTTCCGGATGCGGCGGTGGAGTGGGATCGCAGCCGGTCAGGATCAATGCAAGCGGAATCAGGATCGTTTTCATCACGCATCCTCCAGTAATCCGGTGGGCAGGCCGTCGATGCTGAAGCGGTTTTTTTCGCGCCAGTAATCAACGAGGCCGAGCGGGCCTTTCTTGTCGACCCAGCGTGCCAGCGTGTCGCGTTCGCCTGCGTAGGTGTACCTCGGCACGGCATAGCCGCACGAGGTCTGTACCGATTCGATGTCGAGGACGATGAGCTGGCGCTCGCCGGGAAGGGCGGGGAAATGGCGGCGCAATTCGGCCCACTCGGAATCCTGCCGGCGCACGGCACGGCCGCGCCCGTATAGCCGCAGGATCAGCGGGTCGGCGTCGAAGCTGCAGAACATCAGCGTCATGCGGCCATCGTGCAGCAGGTGGGCGGCGGTTTCGTTGCCGCTGCCGGTGAGGTCGAGATAGGCGACGCGGGAATCGGAAAGCACGCGCAGGCTGTCCATCCCCTTGGGCGACAGGTTGATGCGGCCGGCGGCGGTGCCGCTGGCGGTGAAGAACAGCTTCTGTGCGGCGATGAAGGCACGGTGTCTGGCTTCGAGCGCGGGATAGAAGCGTGCCATCAGTTGATCTGCTTCCTGAGGAATTCGGTGAGGATGCGCAGGCGGGTCACGCTGTCATTCATTTCCAGCAGATTTTGTTTGATGGAAAGCGTGAGCGGCAGCACTTCGGACAGCCGGTAGCCCACCCATACGGCGTTGCCGAATTCGTGCGGCGCGGGGAAATGCGCGTCGCCGTATTCGTCGATGATGTGGCGCAGGATCTCGACGGCAAGTTCAAGCTCTTGCGGGACTGCCGTGGCGGCCTCGCCGCTGACCGTTTCCACGGTGCCGACGAGCAGGCCGCCGGGCTCGGTGCGGGTGCTGCGGATGACGAAGCGTTCCTCCGCCTGGGTGCCGATATGCAGGATGCCGGTTTGCGGCATGTCCCAGTCGGTGACGCGGACCAGCGTGCCGACGGAGTAGGGAACGGCAGGGGCGCCGCTCTCGGCGCCCTCGCGAATGGCGCAGATGCCGAACGGCGAATTTTCGGCGATGGCCTGTTTGACCATGTCGAGATAGCGCTGCTCGAAAATCCGCAGCGGCAGCTGCCCACCGGGGAAGATCACGGTATTGAGCGGGAATAGCGGCAAGCTGGCCTGTCTGGGCATGGCGCTCAATGGTCGTCGCCCCACCGCGCCATCAGCGCGTGCTGGATGCCCAGTTGGTCGAGGATGCGCGCGACGATGAAGTCGACGATATCCTCGACGCTTTGCGGCCGGTGATAGAAGCCGGGGTTGGCGGGCAGGATGACGGCGTTCATCTTCGACAGCGTCAGCATGTTTTCCAGGTGCAGGGTGGAAAACGGCGCTTCGCGCGGAACCAGGATCAGCTTCTTCTGTTCCTTCAGCATGACGTCGGCGGCGCGCTCGATCAGGTTGTCGGAGAGGCCGTGCGCGATCGCGGCGAGCGTGCCCATCGAGCATGGGCATACCACCATCGCATCGGCCGGATTGGAGCCCGACGCGAGCGGCGCATTCCAGTCTTCGCGGCCGAACACGCGCAGCTGGCCGTCGCCTGCACGGAGAGCGGCGGACAACTGTTTTTCGAGATCGCCGGCGCGCGCGGGCAGTGTCACGCCGAGCTCCTGCTTGGCGACGATGTGGGCGGCCTGCGATACCAGCAGGTAAACATTCAGATCGGCAGCCAGCAGGCATTCAAGCAGACGCAGGCCATAGGCCATGCCGGACGCGCCGGAAAGCGCGAGGGTGACGGTATTGAGGGGCGGATGCATGGCGCGAATTGTCGCTTGGATGCCGCCAATAATCTACTGCGCCGCCATTGCGCCGCGCGGATCGCATCTGGCGCTTGCGGGCAGCCGGCTGCGGTTCATGGCGGCGTCCGTCTGTCCGCTTCCGGGACGGCAAGCAGACGCGCCACGATGACGCCGTTGACGGCGCCGAAAACCAGGGCGGCGGCGGCAAACACGGGCAGCAGTTTGATCAGCGCTGCGCCCGGCAGCAGCCATGCGCCGGCCAGCGCAAGCTGTCCGCCGATGTGCCCCCAGGCCGCCAGCACCGACAGGCTGACCGGGCCGAATGCGCGCGCGGGCAGGTGGCGTGCCAGTGCCAGCACCGCCAGGCTGGCGAGCGCGCCGGCCGCCGACAGCCAGAAGCCCGGCGCAAACAGGCTGCCCAGCAGCAGGCTGCCGGCCAGCACGCGCAAACCCGATACCCAGACCGCCGCGCGCCAGCCGTGCTGCAGCAGCACCAGCAGGACGACGATGTTGGCGAGCCCGGGTTTCACCCCGGGGATGGGGCTGGGGATCGCCGCTTCGGCCAGCGTCAGGCCGATTGCCAGCGCCGCCAGCCGCGCGATGCGGCGGTCGTCCGCGGTAACCGGCAGCTCAATAGCCGAGTGTGTCATAGGCCGAGGCATGCCCGCGGATTTCGAGGCTGACCTGATTCGGCAGGCACAGGGCCGCCTGCCCCGATTGCGTGAGCCAGCCCTGCTTCACGCACAGCTGGCGCGGCGAGGGGTCGGCCGCCACGCGGGCGCGGCCGGGTTCGATTTCGATCCGCGTGGTGCCGAGCGGGCCGTCAACGGCAAAGCGCTGCGGGTGGGTGAGCGCCGCGGTCTCCACCACCTGCCCGGCGGCGCGGATGACGACGGTGTCGCCGCGTCCGCCGCCCCAGGCAAACACCGCCAGCGCGACGACGATGCCTCCGCCCGCCAGCAGCACGCCGATATCGCCGGCACGCAGCAGCATCAGCTCAGTTCGCGGTGCCGTACCAGCACCTGCTCGCGTTCGCGGAAGGCGGCGGCCAGCGTTTCCGCGAAGTAGACGCTGCGGTGCTGGCCGCCGGTGCAGCCGATGGCCACGGTCAGGTAGGCACGGTGGTCGCGGATGAAGCACGGCAGCCAGTTTTCGACGAAGCCGCGGATGTCGGCCAGCAGCGCCATGGCGTTGGGGCTGGCTTCGAGAAAATCCTGCACCGGCCGGTCGCGCCCGGTGAGCGGACGCAACTCGGCGACGTAATGCGGATTGGGCAGGCAGCGCACGTCGAACACCAGATCGGCGTCGAGCGGAATGCCGTGCTTGAAGCCGAAGGATTCGAACAGCAGGGTGATGCGCGAACGATCCTGGCCGATCAGATCCTTGATCCATAGCCGCAGCGCCGAGGCGGAGAGGTCGCTGGTATCGATGCGGTGCGCCAGCGGCGCGATCTCGGCGAGCATCTCGCGTTCGAGCTGGATGGCCTCCTGCAGCGAAACGCTGTCGCTGGACAGCGGGTGCCGCCGCCGCGTTTCGGAAAAGCGTTTGACCAGCGACAGGGTTTTCGCTTCGAGAAAGATCACCCGCAGGTCGGCGCCCTGGTTGCGCAGCGCTTCGGCGATCAGCGGCAGCTGCGTGAAACTTGCGCCGCTGCGCGCATCGATGGCGATGGCGATGCGGTCGTGGCCTTCGCGCTTCAGGTAGTCGACCAGCGGCTGCAGCATGGCGAGCGGCAGGTTGTCGACGCAGTAGTAGCCGACGTCTTCCAATACCGCGATGGCGATGCTTTTGCCCGAGCCCGACAAGCCTGAAACCAGCACGATCTGCATCTCAGCCGCTCCCGTCGATGGCCGCCTGCTGGCGCTTGATGAACTGCTCGACCGGATTGATGCCGCGGCTTTTCAGAATGTGATTGCGCACCGCCACTTCGACCAGCACCGCCAGGTTGCGGCCAGCCGCTACCGGGATGCGCACCTTGGGAATGGCGACGTCGAGGAGGGTTTCGGTGGAGGCCACCATGTCGAGCCGGTTGAGGCCGACTTCGCCGATCTCCTGCGGATGCACCAGCTCGACGATGAGTTTGAGGTTCTTCTGCAGCTTGACCGCCGTTTCGCCGAACAGGTAGCGGATGTTGAGGATGCCGAGTCCGCGCACTTCCAGAAAGTCGCGGATCAGCGGCGGGCAATTGCCTTCCAGCGTTTCCGGCGCGACATGCCTCAATTCGACCACGTCGTCGGCGACCAGCCGATGACCGCGCGTGACGAGTTCCAGCGCCAGTTCGCTTTTGCCGACCCCGGCGTCGCCCTTGATGAGCACGCCGGTGCCGAGGACTTCGAGAAACACGCCGTGGATCGAAGTGGACTCGGCCAGGTGCTGCGTCAGGTAATGCCCCAGATAGGACACCAGGATCGGACTGGCGAGGGTCGAGGTGAACAACGGCGTTTCGGTGCGTTCTGCGCCATCGCTTAAAACGGCCGGCACGGTTTCGCCGTTGGAGACGACGATGGCTGCGAGTTCGCTCGAAAACAGGTGCTCGATGGCTTCCTGCAGGCCGGATTCGGACAGGCCGCGCAGGTAGTCCATTTCGGCGGGTCCGAGTACCTGCACCCGGTTCGGGTGCACGAAATTCAGGTGGCCGATGAGGGCCAGGGCCGGTTTCTGGATGGTTTCGGAAGACAGGATGCGCTGGCCGCCGTCGCGTCCGGCCACCCATTGCAGGCCAAGCTGTCCCGCCATGTCGCGGAACAGGGTTGCAACCGAAACGCGGCTTAGCTCGTCCATGCGCCGAGCAGCGCAATGAGGTCGTGCGGCGCGGCGGCGGCCAGCATTTTCGCGCGCATGGCGTCGTCGCCGAACAGCTGCGCCAGCTCCCCGAGAATTTGCAGATGGCGTTCGTTGGCGTCCTGGGGAACCAGCAAAATGAAGCACAGGGAAACCGGCTGGTTGTCGGGGGCGTCGAATTCCAGCGGGGTTTTCAGCCGGTAAAACGCACCGCTGGCATCCTTCAGGCCTTTGATGCGGCCGTGCGGAATGGCGATTCCGTGGCCGAGCGCGGTCGACCCGAGGCGTTCGCGCTCGAACAGGCTGGTGAAAATATCCGGGGCCTTGAGCGCGTGGGTTCTGGCGAACAGTTCGGCTGCGTGTTCGAACAGCTTTTTCTTGCTGGTAAAGCTCACATCCAGCAAGGTGGTGTCGGGGGTGATGAGGGGGGTGATTAGGTTCATGCCGGTTGCAAAGCCGGTTGGAAAAACCGGCACCTGCAGATTATACGCCCGGAGGCGGCAAACTGCCCCCGGTGTGCGTGGCTTCGATTCAAGCCGTTTGGCGTCAGGCGGCGCTTTCCGTCGGTTGATGCTTCAAACTGCCGCCGTCCTGATGGACATCCGAGATTTTTTCCTTGTGCTTGACGATTTGACGGTCCAGCTTGTCGGCCAGCAGGTCGATCGCAGCGTACATGTTGCCGTCTTCGCTGCTGGCATGGAAGTCATGGCCCTTGACGTGCAAGGTGGCCTCCACTTTGTGCACCAGCTTTTCCACCTGCATGATGACGTTCAGGTTGATGACGTGGTCGAAATGGCGCTTGACGCGGTTGAGCTTCTCGGAAACATAGTCGCGGATGGCTGGGGTCACTTCCAGGTGATGACCGGAAATCTTCAAATTCATAGCGCCTCCTAGGATCTGCTGAAAAATGCTGAGAGCCGGTTTCTGTTCCGGCTTCAGGAGCGATTCGTCACGCTCGATTTCATTGTGGAGCGAAAGCAGGACACATTCAAGCGCGCGGCCTCTTTTCGGACGGATGCCGCCCGGAAAGCCTTTGCGATCAAAGCGCGCGGCGCATGTTGGCGGGAGGGATCTGCAGCGATTCGCGGTATTTGGCGACCGTGCGGCGGGCCACCACGATGCCCTGCTGACCGAGCACCTCGGCCAGCTGGCCGTCGGACAGCGGTTTCTTGCCGCTTTCGGCGGCGATCAGTTGTTTGATGAGTGCGCGAATGGCGGTCGACGAGCAGGCGCCGCCGCTATCGGTGGCGACGTGGCTGCCGAAGAAATACTTCAACTCGTACAGCCCACGTGGCGTCATCATGAACTTTTGCGTGGTGACGCGCGAAATGGTCGATTCGTGCAGCTCCACCACGTCGGCGATTTCGCGCAGCACCAGCGGCCGCATCGCCACCTCGCCGTGCTCGAAGAAGTGCTTCTGGCGGTCGACGATGGCCTGCGAAACGCGCAGGATGGTGTCGAAGCGCTGCTGCACGTTCTTGATCAGCCAGCGCGCCTCCTGCAGCTGGCTGGCCAGCTGGCTGCCGCCGGACTCGCGGTGGCGCGCCAGGATGTCGGCATAGACGCGGTTGACGCGCAGCTTGGGCATGGCGTCGGCGTTGAGGCTGGCGATCCACATGCCCTTGACCTTGCGCACATACACGTCGGGGATGACGTAGTGCGTTTCGTCGGCGCCGAAGGCCGCGCCCGGCCGCGGGTTGAGCGAAAGAATCAGGGAGCGGGCGGCGCGCAGCGCGAGGTCGTCGATGCCGAGCATCTTTTTCAGCTTGCCGACATCGCGCGCGGCCAGCAGATCGAGGTAATGCGTGGTCAGCCGCATGGCCGCATCGCGCGCCGGGGTGTCGGGCGGCAGGGCGCGCAGTTGCAGGGTCAGGCATTCGGCCAGATTGCGCGCGCCGACTCCGGTCGGGTCCATGTTTTGCAGATGCTTGAGCGCGGTCTCGACTTCTTCGGGTTCGAGTTCCTCGAGTTCGGCCTGCAGGCTGGCGACGATGTCCGCCAGCGGCTGGGTGAGGAAACCGGCTTCGTCGAGGTCGTCGATCAGCGCGGCGACCAGGGTGCGGTCGCGCAGGGTGAGCGGACTGACGATCAGCTGGTTCAGCAGATGTTCGCGCAAGGTCGCGCCCGAAACCGAGCCGTGCGCATAGTCGTTGTCTTCGTCGTCGCCGCTCGCGGTGCTGTAGTCGTTCCAGTCGGCATCGTCCAGTGCGGTGGCCGGTTCGGATTCGACGTTTTCCGGTGCTGGCGTTTCCGTGCTTTGCGCTTCGGCTTCGGCGGTATGCGCCGGTGCGTCGGCAGCGGCGTAACCGGCTTCGTCTTCGTCCTCGCGTTCCAGCAGCGGGTTGTCCTGCAGCATCTGCTCCAGCTCCTGATTCAATTCCAGCGTCGACAACTGCAGCAGCCGGATCGACTGCTGCAATTGTGGCGTCAGGGCAAGGTGCTGGCCGAGCTTGAGTTGAAGGCTGTGTTTCATGAATCTTGACTACGGCAAAAATCGTGCCGACTTGAATCAAGTGTACCGCGATTCAGTTGTGCAGGCCGCGCCTACAGGCGGAAATTTTCACCCAGGTAGACCTTGCGCGCGTTGTCGTCCTGGATGAGGAGGTCGGGCGTGCCGGCTATCAGTACGCGGCCTTCGTTGATGATGTAGGCGCGGTCGCAGATGCCGAGGGTTTCGCGCACGTTGTGGTCGGTGATGAGGACGCCGATGTTGCGCTCGACCAGGAAATGCACCAGCTTCTGGATATCGATCACGGCGATGGGGTCGACCCCGGCGAAAGGCTCGTCGAGGAGAACGAAGCGCGGGTTGATCGCCAGTGCGCGGGCGATTTCGACGCGGCGGCGCTCGCCGCCGGACAGGCTGACCGCGGCGGCATCGCGCAGATGTTCGATGTGCAGATCCTCGAGCAGGTTGTTGAGATGCTCGTCGCGCTCGTCCTTGCCGTAAGGCTTGAGTTCCAGAATGGCGCGGATGTTTTCCTCCACCGTCATCTTGCGGAATATCGACGGCTCCTGCGGCAGGTAGGACAACCCCAGCCGCGCGCGCTGGTGGATCGCCATGTGGGTGAGGTCGTGGGTGTCCATCTGCACGCTGCCGCCATCGGCCGCGACCAGTCCGACCACCATGTAGAAGCAGGTGGTCTTGCCGGCGCCGTTGGGGCCGAGCAGGCCGACCACTTCGCCGCTTTCGACCTCGAAGGAGACGTCGTGCACCACGGTGCGTTTGCCATACGTCTTGCGCAGGCCCTGGGCGGTAATCTGGCTCATGGTTTGGCTGCAGGCTGTGCGGGCGTGTGCGGTTTCGGGCGGATGACGGCGCGCACGCGTCCGCTCGGGGTCTGGGCGTTGGGCTGGCCGACGACCTTATAGAACCCGGTGTTGGCGTTGTAGGAAATCTGCGCGCCGTGCAGTTCGTCGCTGCCGCGCCGCAGTCGGGCCTGGCCGATCAGTTCGAGCTGGCTGGTGACGCCGTCATATTCGATGCGATCGGCAAAGCCCTCGATGAATTCATCGCCGCTGTCGGTTTTCTGGCGGAACGCCACGGGGCGGCCGATCGCACTGACCTTGTCGAGTCCGTCCGCATTCTGGGTCACCTGCACGCGATCGGCGCGCAGCATTAGCGTGCCTTGGCTCAATACGACATTGCCCTGGTAGACGCTGATTTTCTTGATGTCGTCGAGGGTGACCGTGTCGGCCTCGAGGTTGACCGGCTTGTCGCGATCGGCCTTCTCGGCGTGGGCGGGCGAGATCAGCAGGGCGGCGCACAGAATCGCATAAACCCCTGTTTTCAATGTTTGCATGGCGTCAACTAAGCCCTTAGCTTTTTCCGGAAATATAACGGGCCTGCACCCGTCCTGTCAGTTTGATGACGCGTTGCCTGGCGTCGTATTCCATGGCGCTTGCGCGCAAATTCGAGGTGGCGTCGCGAATGTTCACCGCGCCCGGCGCGCGCAACTGGTCGCGTTCGGGAAAAACCAGCAGCCGCTCGGTGCGCAGCAGCATGGCGGATTGTCCCGGGCGGGCGGCGCGTTCCACGACGACGTTGCCGCGCAGATCCACCTCGTGACCGTCGGGCGAGACCGTGGCCTCGCGCGCCTCCGCGCTCACTTCGCCGGCCTGCACGCCCAACTGGAGGAAGCGGGGCGACTCCAGTTCGGTACGCTTGCTGCCGGAATAATGTTTGAGCTTCCTGGCGGACAAGCGATAGTGGGGGTTGCCTGCCGGGTCGGTGCGCAGCGCATCGAAGTTTTCCATAATGCCTTCGGGATCGGTCCGGGCGGACGGGCTGTCGCTGGCCGGCAGTTCCACCGAACGTTCGATCCAGAAACTGAGCGCAGCCAGCAGCAGCAGAATGGCCAGCGGAAGCCACAGCGACCCGCGCGCGATCATGCCGCCCTCGAACCGGTGGCGCGCGATGCGGCCCGTGCACGGTGTGTCATTTCAGATACGGTGCCAGCGCCGCGTCCAGCGTGCCCTGCGCGCGCATCAGGAATTCGCAGGCTTCGCGCACTGCGCCGTGCCCGGCTTCGCGGGTGGTGACCAGGTGGCTGTGCGCCTTAACCAGATCGGGCGCCGCGGGCACGGTGATCGCCAGGCCGGCGCGCCGCATTACCGGCAGATCGACGACGTCGTCGCCCATGTAGGCGGTGGTTTCGCTGGCGATGCCGAGTTCGCGGCACAGTGCTTCATAGACCGCCAGCTTGTCGTGCGCGCCCTGGTGGACGATTTCGATGCCGAGATTCCTGGCGCGGTGTTCCACCACCCGCGAACTGCGCCCGGTGATGATGGCAAGCTCGACGCCGCTGCTCTTGAGCATTTTCAGGCCGTGGCCGTCGAGCGAATTGAAGCCTTTGTATTCCTGTCCGTCGTCGGCCAGGAACA
>ERZ778021.3895-NODE-3895-length-10050-cov-7.133967_pt1 | contig 10050 bp, 8 predicted proteins | sample MGYA00375751_ERZ778021 | MGnify/ENA primary metagenome ERZ778021 (study PRJEB29350, sample SAMN05389814) | bioreactor metagenome | isolation source: Thiocyanate stock bioreactor | place: South Africa: University of Cape Town | collected 2013-08-29 ... | reverse complement strand
TGGTAGAGCGCGTCCTTGGTAAGGACGAGGTCCTGGGTTCAAATCCCAGCGGCAGCTTTCGGGTCGGTCGCCCGTGATTCGGGCGTTGAGGAGTTTGCCCCGCGACCAGCCCCGGTCGGCGGGGAGGCCGTCCGAATCGGACCAGGCCGGCGGGTGGGGCTTGGTGACGGATCCCCGCCGAAAGACTTGTCTTCGAGGTTGCCGAAGAGGCGTTGAGCACATGGCCAAGGAAACCTTCACCAGAACCAAGCCTCACGTCAACGTGGGCACGATCGGGCACATCGACCACGGCAAGACCACGCTGACGGCCGCCCTGCTGGCGGTGCTGGCGGCCCGCGGCAAGGCCAAGAGCAAGTCGTACTCGGACATCGCCAAGGGCGGCACGGTCCGCGACGCCAGCAAGACCGTGACGATCGCCGTCTCGCACGTCGAGTACGAGAGCGACAAGCGGCACTACGCCCACATCGACTGCCCGGGCCACGCCGACTACATCAAGAACATGATCACCGGCGCCGCCCAGATGGACGGGGCGATCCTGGTGGTCTCCGCGGCCGACGGCCCGATGCCCCAGACCCGCGAGCACATCCTCCTGGCCCGCCAGGTCGGCGTGCCGGCCCTGGTGGTGTTCCTCAACAAGGTCGACCTGGTCGACGACGAGGAGCTGCTGGAGCTGGTGGAGATGGAGCTGCGCGAGCTGCTCAGCCACTACAAGTTCCCCGGCGACGAGATCCCGATCGTCCGCGGCAGCAGCCGCCCGGCGCTCGAGAACCCGGACGACCCGACCGCCGCGAAGCCGATCCTCGACCTCGTCAACGCGATGGACGAGTACATCCCGGATCCGGTCCGCGAGATCGACAAGCCGTTCCTGATGCCGATCGAGGACGTGTTCTCGATCAAGGGCCGCGGCACGGTGGGGACGGGCCGCGTCGAGCGCGGCCGCGTCAAGGTCGGCGAGGCGGTGGAGATCATCGGCTTCGGCGTCAAGAAGCCGACGACCGTCACCGGCGTCGAGATGTTCCAGAAGACGCTGGACGAGGGCGTGGCCGGCGACAACGTCGGCGTCCTGCTCCGCGGCGTCGAGAAGAACGACCTGGAGCGCGGCCAGGTCCTCTGCAAGCCGGGCTCGATCACGCCGCACACCAAGTTCGAGGCCGAGGTGTACGTCCTCAGCAAGGAAGAAGGGGGCCGTCACACCCCGTTCTTCAAGGGCTACCGGCCGCAGTTCTACATCCGGACGACCGACGTCACGGGCTCGATCCTCAACATGCTGTCCGAGGACGGCAGCGAGGCCGAGATGTGCATGCCGGGCGACAACATCAAGATGACCGTCGAGCTGCACACCCCGGTCGCCATGGAGGACAGCCTCCGCTTCGCCATCCGCGAGGGCGGCAAGACGGTCGGCGCCGGCGTCGTCACCAAGATCCTCGAGTGACCTCGGGCGGGGAGGGCGGGCCTTGCGGCCGCCCTCCCGACGCCTCGCGGCGCGAGCGACGACGGTCCTCGCCTCCGGGCCGGGCCGTCGCGGCGTCCCATGACATCGACTTCCGATCCAAGGCGCGTCGCCTTTCCCGCCCCGGCGGGGACCGGCCCGCGCCGCGAGCGTTCCCAACAGAGCGAGTCCGGCGGGCCGAGGCGTCGACCGGAACCGGGGTTTCATACCGATGCGTGAATACGTCTGGCTCGAGTGCACCGGCTGCGGCGATAAGAACTATCGCGTCCAGAAGGAGACCCGCGGGGCCAACCGTCTGGAACTGAAGAAGTACTGCCGCCGCGAGCGGAAGCACACCCCGCACAAGGAATCCCGCAAGAAGTGACCGGGCGCGGGGTCGGGGCCGGATGCGAGAAGGGCGGCTCGCGCCGTCCTATCGTGATCGTCCCGGGCCTCGGGGCCGAGTCGCGGCATACACGAGCGTAGCTCAATTGGCAGAGCACCGGTTTCCAAAACCGGCGGTTGGGGGTTCGATTCCCTCCGCTCGTGCTTCGGCCGCCGCGGCGGCCTCCCCCGGGTTCGGCTCGCGTCGCGGCCCGCATGGTCCGGCGTCGAGAACGCCCGCGGTCTCCCCAGCCTGAACGGAACGGTCGACATGGGCAAAGTGAAAGACGAAGTCTCGGGGCCGAAGCCGACCAAGCCCCCCAAGGGGAAACCGGGCGTCGGGGCGGTTGGCACCTTCTCGCAGTTCCTGGCGAACCTGTTCACGGCCAGGCTCTACAAGCCGATGCAGGGCTGGTACGCCCGCCTCTACACGGCGCTGGGGCTCGGCCTGATCGCCGCCGGGGCCGTCTGGCAGGCGAACGAGGCCGCCCTGGATTACGGCGTCGCGTGGCGACTCGGCGCGCCGGGCCTCCTGCTCGCGGCGCTGGCGTGGGGGATCTTCCGCATCGTCCATTACCCGCCGTTCGCCGAGTTCCTCATCGCCACCGAGGCGGAGATGAACAAGGTTTCCTGGACCACCAAGGAGAGCCTCTATCGGTCGACGATGGTCGTGCTGAGCACCGTCCTGGTCCTGGCGGTGTACCTGTTCGTCATCGACTGGTTCTGGCTGTTCCTGCTCCGAATGGTCGGCGTGCTCCAGTTCAGCGGCGGCGGCTCCTTCGGCTCGACGTCCTGAACGGACCCGGGATCGGGCTTCAACCGCCGCCGTCCCTTCGCTAAGCTCGTGGGATTCGCCCCGTCCGGCCCGCTCCGGGGTGGCGATCGTCCCCCCGGCCCGACAGGCCGGGCGAGGACCAGTCCCTCCCTCGCCCCCGTACTTCAAGACGCGCCGTAACGTTCCATGAGCCACCCGACGCACGAGAACGACGAATCGGCCCCCGATCCGGATTCGCCCAAGGCCTCCCTCCCGGCCGACGCGATCGAGGTCGACGAAGAGACGCCGGATGGCGGGACCGCGGCGGCCTCGCCGCGCGCCTCGTCCCCCGAGCCGCCGGATGAGGTCGATGAGGAGCCGGCCGCGGCCGACGACGACGACCCGCCGCCGGACCTGGTCTGGTACGTCCTCAAGGTCCAGAGTTCGCGCGAGGACTCCATCTCCGAGGCGCTCCAGCGTCGCGTCCGGATCCAGGGGCTGGAGCGCTACTTCGGCGTCACGCCGGAGGGGAAGCCCCGTGTCGTCGTGCCGACCGAGAAGATCACCGAGATCCGCAACAACAAGAAGCGGATCGTGGAGCGCAAGACGTATCCCGGCTACATCATGGTCCAGATGGAGCTGAACGAGAAGACCTGGTTCCTGGTCCGCGAGACCCCGGGCGTCGGCGATTTCGTGGGGGCGCACGGGACGCCCACGAAGATGACCGAGGCCGAGGTCAACCAGATGCTCAACCAGCAGGAAGAGCAGACCACCGCCAAGTCGCCGTCGTACCGCATCGACGTCGATCGCGGCGACCGGGTGAAGATCAAGGACGGCCCGTTCGAGAACTTCGAGGGGACCGTCGAGGAGGTCATTGAGGGCCGCGGCCTGGTCAAGGTGATGCTCATCATCTTCAACCGCCCGACCCCCGTCGACCTCGAACACTGGCAGCTCGAACGGATCTGAGCCCGCGGGGACGGCGGGCCCGTCGACGAGCCGGGCGAGACGCGCGACCGAGACGACCGAAGCACGAGCTTGAGACCCCCGAGGGGAGCGAGAATCCGCGATGGCCAAGGTGATGACGGCGAAGGTCAAGCTGCAATGCCCCGGGGGTCAGGCGACCCCCGCGCCCCCGGTCGGGCCCGCGCTCGGTCAGCACGGCGTGAACATCGGTCAGTTCGTGATGCAGTTCAACGAACGGACCAAGGACATGAAGGGGACGACGATCCCCGTCGAGATCACGATCTACTCGGACCGCACGTTCGAGTTCATCACCAAGAGCCCGCCGGCGGCCGTGCTGCTGAAGCAGGCGGCGGGGATCGCCGCCGGGTCGGCCGTGCCGAACAAGACGAAGGTCGGCTCGGTGACGGCCGAGCAGGTCCGGAAGATCGCCGAGACCAAGTTCCAGGACATGAACGCCCGCGACCTCGACCACGCCTGCCGCGTGATCGCCGGCACCGCCCGCAGCATGGGCGTCGAGATCAAGGGCTGATCGTCGATCCATCGAGACAGGCCGCCGCGGCGGGGGGAGCCCTTCCGCGGCGGCCGTCGGGAAGGGGAGGGGGCTCGCGGCCCGCCCCGCACGCCTCGGCCGACGCCGGGGTGTCGAACGGCCGGACCCGGCGCGACCGCCCGCCGACGGCCGACGAGCATCGCGAGGCGGCAGCTCCCGCGAGGGGGCGAAAGGGGTGACGACTTGGCGTACCGTTCCAAACGCTATCGCGCGCTGGCGGCGAAGCACAAGGCGACGACCGTCGCCGTGCCGCTGGCCGAGGCGGTGAAGATCCTCAAGGGGTTCAACACCACCAAGTTCAACCAGACCGTGGAGGTCTCGACCCACCTGGGGATCGACCCGCGGCAGAGCGACCAGAACGTCCGCGGCTCCGTGGCCCTGCCGCACGGCATCGGCAAGGCGGTCCGCGTGGCGGTGTTCGCCCAGGGCGACAACGCCGAGAAGGCGCGCGCCGCCGGGGCCGACATCGTCGGGGCCGACGACCTGGCGCAGCAGATCAAGGGGGGGACGATGGACTTCGACGTCGCCCTCGCCACGCCGGACATGATGGGCGTCGTGGGCCCGCTCGGCCGCGTGCTCGGCCCCCGCGGCCTGATGCCGTCGCCGCGCTCGGGCACCGTCACGACGGACATCGCGTCGGCGGTCCGCGAGTTCAAGGCGGGCAAGATCGAGTTCCGCAACGACAAGGGTGGGAACGTGGCGGTCCCGGTCGGGAAGATCAACTTCTCCGAGGACCAGCTCGTCGAGAACATCAACGCGTTCCTCGCCTACCTGAGGACGCTGAAGCCCTCGACGTCGAAGGGGACGTACATCCAGACGGTCACCGTCTCCGCCACCATGAGCCCGGGCGTCCGGGTCTCGGCGTGACCGGGCCGGCGCCCGATCGCGACCCGGTGTGACACCTTAACCCGCCGAGACGGAAGCCACGGTCCCCTGTCATGAGCAAGTACGTCAAAGAAATGATGATGGATCAGCTCCGCAGCGACCTGGGCGACGCCCGGTCGATGCTGATCCTCGATTTCAAGGGCTTGGACGCGGTCAGCGAGCACCAGCTCCGCATGGACCTGCGCAAGAAGTCGATCCAGGTCCGGACGCTGAAGAACACGCTGGCGCGCCGGGTCCTCGCCGACGCGGGCGTCGACGGCCTGGCGAAGTACCTGGAGGGGCCCTCGGTCCTCGTCTGGGGCGGAACCGGCCCGGCCGAGCTGGCCAAGGAGATCTCGGCGCAGCTGAAGAAGCTGAAGAAGCCGGAGATCAAGGGGGGCGCCGTCGACGGCGTGGTGATCGGCCCCGACCAGGTCGAGGACATCACCAAGCTCCCCAGCCGGGAGGAGCTGATCGGCCGCGTGGCCGCCCTGGCCCTGGCGCCGGTGCAGCGTCTCCTCAGCCTGGCCAACGCCCCGGTCTCGGCCCTGGCGAGCCAGATCCAGTCGATCGCCGAGGGGGCCCCGGCCGCCGAAGGCGAGGCCGCCCCCGAGGGCGAGGCCGCCGCGGAAGGCGCCTGACCCTCACGCACGCTTTCATCGGAATTTGATCCCTCACGGGTGCGTCCGACGACGTACGCCGAATCCATCGACCGACTCTCGACCGAGTGTAAGAAAGGATCGCTCTCGCCATGGCCACCGCCGAAGCCACGTCGTTCGCCGACAACATCAAGACCCTGGGCGACTCCATCGTGGGCCTGACCGTCCTCGAGGCCAAGGCCCTGGGCGACTACCTGGAAGTCGTCCACGGCATCAAGCCGGCCGCCGCCGCCGTCGCCGTCGCCGGCCCGGCCGCCGCCGCCGCCCCGGCCGAGGCCGCCGCCGAGCAGACCGAGTTCGCGGTCAGCCTGGAGGCCGTCGGCGCCAACAAGATCAACGTCATCAAGGTCGTCCGCGCCGCCACGGGCCTGGGCCTCAAGGAGGCCAAGGACCTGGTCGAGGCCGCCCCGAAGGACGTCAAGACCGGCGTGTCGAAGGACGACGCCGCCAAGCTCAAGAAGGAGCTGGAAGAGGCCGGCGCCACCGTCAAGATCAAGTGATCGCCGGGGGGAGGGCCGTCCCTCCCCAGGTCCCGGGCGCCCGATCGTGGGCGCGCCGGGACGCCAACCGCAAGGTCGTCCGTCGCGAGGGGCGAGGGCGGCGGCGAGCGATCGCCGCAGGCCCGCCGCCCCCGCCGTCGTCCCCCCCGCTGTGCTCTGCCCGGCCCGCGATCGCGATGCGACGCGGCGGCCCCCGGCCCGGATGACGATGCGCCACCGACTCTCACGACCGGCCGCCGCCGTCCCGGGGACACCCCGGCCCGCCCGCCCCATCGACCTCGGTTCAACGTCCTCGCCGCCCCCGACCGAACGCCCCGAGACCCCCGACCGTCGCCAGCCGGAGACGCCCGCGGCCCCCCGCGGGCCGTTGACGTTTGGGACGCGTCCCGCGGGACGGAGCTTCGGGCGGCCCGCGGAGGAGCCCCGGACGACGAGGACCCCGAACCCGGCCCGTGCCCCTTTTCCCATTCGAGGAGCGCGACCTTAATGCCCACTCCGACGACCGTGCGGAGGATCGTCCCCGCCCAGAGGCGGAATTTCGGACGGATCCACGACGAGTTCCCGGTCCCCGACCTGACGCAGATCCAGACGCGCAGCTACGAGCGCTTCCTCCAGGCGGACGACCCGGTCGAGAGCCGCCTCGACGCCGGCCTCGAGGGGGTCTTCCGCGAGATCTTCCCGATCGAGAGCTATGACAAGACGCTGCGCCTCGAATACCTCCGCTACGACCTGGGCAAGCCCCGATACGACCCCGACGAGTGCCGCCAGCTCCGGCTGACGTTCGGCCGCCCGCTCCACGTCTGGCTCCGCCTGAACAAGGGCGAGACCACGCTGGAGGAGTCGGTCTACCTGGGCGACATGCCGATCATGATCGGCGGCGGCGAGTTCATCATCAACGGCGCCGAGCGCGTGGTGGTCAGCCAGCTCCACCGCTCCCCGGGCGTCGACTTCGTCGTCGAGGTCGAGTCGACCGACAAGAAGCTCCACGCCTGCCGCGTCATCCCCGAGCGCGGCAGCTGGATCGAGCTGCAGGTCACGAAGAAGGACACGCTGGGCGTCCGCATCGACCAGTCCGGCAAGTTCTCGTCGATGACCCTGCTGCGGGCGATGAGCCCGGCGTTCTCGTCCGACGACGCCATCCTGGAAGCCTTCTACGAGGCCGAGGACGTCGATTCGTCCGACCCCAAGTGCGCCTCTCGGCTTGAGAACAAGGTCGCCTGCGGCGACGTCGTCGACCCGGCCACGGGCGAGGTCCTCGTCGACAGCGGCACCACCATCTCCAAGGCCCTCGCCCAGGTCCTCGCCGACGCCGGCGGGCTCGGGCCCATCCGGGTGCTGAAGGAGGCGCGCGACCCGCTGATCCTCCAGTCGCTCCAGGAAGACCCGACGACCGACCACGAGAGCGCCCTGCTGCGCATCTACCAGCGGCTCCGGCCGGGCAACCCGCCGCAGCTGGAGAAGGCGCGCGAGCTGTTCCACGAGAAGTTCTTCGACACCAACCGCTACCGGCTGGGCAAGGTCGGCCGCTTCCGCATCAACCGGAAGTTCAACCAGGACGTCCCGGACGACCGGATGACCCTGGATCCGCTCGACTACGTCAACGCGATCCGCTACATCCTGGCGCTCCGCAAGGGGACCGACGCCCGAGTCCACATCGACGACATCGACCACCTGGGCAACCGCCGGCTCCGCACGATCGACGAGCTGGCCGCCGACGAGCTGCGTAAGGGCTTCCTGAAGCTCCGCCGGACCGTCCAGGAGCGGATGCAGATGAAGGACGCCGAGGACATGACGCCTCGGTCGCTCATCAACCCCAAGAGCATCAGCGCGGCCATCGAGTACTTCTTCGGCCGCGGCGAGCTGTCGCAGGTCGTCGACCAGACGAACCCGCTGGCCCAGCTCACGCACGAGCGCCGGCTCTCCGCCCTGGGCCCCGGCGGCCTCAACCGGAAGCGGGCCGGGTTCGAGGTGCGCGACGTCCACATCTCGCACTACGGCCGCATCTGCCCGATCGAGACGCCGGAAGGGACGAACATCGGCCTGATCTCGTCGCTGGGCATCTACGGCGGGGTCGACGAGTACGGCTTCCTGATCACGCCCTACCGCGAGATCAAGCATGGCAAGCCGACCGAGCACGTCGTCTGGATGCGGGCCGACGAGGAGAGCGAGAACCACCTCGCACCGGCCGACGCGCCGGTCGACGACGGCGGCAAGCTCAAGGGCCCCACGACGATCGCCCGCTTCGAGACCGACTTCGTCGCGGTCCCCGTCGACAACATCCAGTACCAGGACATCTCGCCCAAGCAGATGGTCGGCGTCTCCGCGGGCCTGATCCCGTTCCTGGAGCACGACGACGCCAACCGCGCGCTGATGGGTTCGAACATGCAGCGCCAGGCGGTGCCGCTGCTCGTGGCCGAGCCGCCGATCGTCGCGACCGGGCTGGAGACGGCCGTGGCGACGAACTCGGGGATGGTCGTGAAGGCCCAGCAGGACGGGACGGTCACCTACGTCGATGCGACCCGGGTCATCATCGACCACAACCACATCTACAAGCTGCGGAAGTACGTCGGCCTCAACGAGCGGACGTGCCTCAACCAGAAGCCGATCGTGAAGGTCGGCCAGCCGGTGAAGCGCGGCGACATCCTGGCGGACGGCGCCTCCACCTTCAAGGGGGAGCTGGCGCTGGGCCGCAACGTCCTGGTCGCCTTCCAGGCGTGGGACGGCTACAACTTCGAGGACGCCATCATCATCAGCGAGAAGCTGGTGCGCGAGGACGTCTACACCTCGATCCACATCGAGGAGTTCGAGATCGAGATCCGCGAGACCAAGCTCGGCCGCGAGGAGTTCACGCGCGACATCCCGAACGTCTCGGAGAAGGCGCTGCGGAACCTCGACGACGGCGGCGTGGTCCGGATCGGGACCTACGTCAAGCCGGGCGACGTCCTGGTGGGCAAGGTCGCGCCCAAGAGCAAGAGCGAACTGACGCCGGAAGAGAAGCTGCTCCACGCGATCTTCGGCCGCGCCGGCGAGGACGTGAAGAACGACTCGCTGGAGGTCCCCTCGGGCGTCGAGGGGATCGTGATCAACACCCAGCGGTTCAGCCGCCGGATGAGCCTCAGCGAGGACGAGCGCAAGGCGTTCGAGAAGGAGCTGAAGGACACCGAGGCGGGCGAGAACGTCCGGATCGCGGACGAGTATCGGCAGATGGTCAAGTCGCTGGAGACGGCGGTCGGCGGGCCGGTGGCCGACCCCAACAGCGGCAAGCCCCTGGGCCGGTCCAAGGACGCCAAGGACCTGGTGGACGAGGCCGAGCGGTTCAAGCTGGAGGCGCTGGACCTCCGCAGCCCCGAGGTCGCGGCCCGCGCCCGCGAGGTCGTCCGCGAGTACGCCCCGCGGATCGAGGCCCTGAAGGACGAGAAGGAGCGCCGGCTCAACAGCCTCAAGCGGGGCGACGAGCTGCCGTCCGGCGTCCTCCAGATGGTCAAGGTCTACATCGCCACCAAGCGGGTCATCTCCGTCGGCGACAAGATGGCCGGCCGCCACGGCAACAAGGGCGTCATCTCCAAGATCCTCCCCGAGGAGGACATGCCGTTCCTGGAGGACGGGACCTCGGTCGAGATCCTGCTGAACCCCCTGGGCGTGCCGAGCCGCATGAACGTGGGCCAGATCCTGGAGACCCACCTGGGCTGGGCCGCGGCCAAGCTCGGGTTCCAGGCCGTCTGCCCCGTGTTCGACGGCGCCGACGAGTCCACCATCCGGCAGTGCCTCAAGGACGCCGGCCTCCCCGAGAACGGCAAGGCGTCGCTCTACGACGGCCGGACCGGGATCAAGTTCGAGCAGAACACCACGGTGGGCTACATCTACATGCTGAAGCTCCACCACCTGGTCGACGACAAGATCCACGCCCGCGCGACCGGGCCGTACTCGATGATCACCCAGCAGCCGCT
>ERZ778021.3892-NODE-3892-length-10057-cov-3.355829_pt1 | contig 10057 bp, 16 predicted proteins | sample MGYA00375751_ERZ778021 | MGnify/ENA primary metagenome ERZ778021 (study PRJEB29350, sample SAMN05389814) | bioreactor metagenome | isolation source: Thiocyanate stock bioreactor | place: South Africa: University of Cape Town | collected 2013-08-29 ... | reverse complement strand
AAAACGTCTTTTTATTCATTAAAAATGTTTCCCCGGCCTCTACATAATTCCCCCTTTTTAAAGGGGGTTAGGGGGATTTTGCCCGCCCATAGAAGTACTTATCTTCACACCTATCAAAAGTACTTTTACCCTTCCTCTCTTCCACTCACTTCCGGCACCGGATCATGTCCGCCTTTACAAAACGGCTGACAACGGCATATTCGCCAAAGTGCCATCAATCCTCCGCGCGTCACCCCAAAACGTTCAATTGCTTCAATGGCATATTGAGAACAAGTGGGAGTGAAGCGGCAACTTGGCGGCGTCAGCACCGAAATATGGCGTTGATAAAACCGAATTAGCCAGAGGAAGATTCGTTGTGACCAAGAGAGCGAAGCGCCTTTTCCCATAGCGTGTTCATTGCCTGCCGCACTTCCAGCGGAGTTGCATTCTGGCCTTGCGCTGTCAGCATAAAAATGAAGTCGCATTGGTTCCACTTCGCAATATCACCCTGTTCTAATTCAGGTAACCCTTGAAGTATCTCATAAAACCAATGACGCAAACGCCGTCGCCAGCGATTGCGTCCTGTTGCCTTTGCCAATTTTTTGGGAACCACAAAGGCCGCACGAAGCTGATCATAATCAACATTCTCCGTGCGGCGATAACAACGCAACACCAACAACGGATGTCGAAATTGTCTGCCTTTAGTGAAAGCAGTTTCAAAATCAGCAGTCTTTAAACGCCTGTTGCGGGATAACATCCCTTGATTCTCATTCCATTTAGACTTGCGTCAATTTGCGGCGACCACGAGAGCGACGGCGCGCGATGATGGAGCGTCCACCGGGCGATGCCATGCGGGCACGAAAACCATGTTTTCTGGCGCGACGACGACTATGCGGTTGATAAGTACGTTTCATTGTAAGACCTCTTTAATACATATAACGACAACTGCAACTCATTTTATGATTCGAATAAACGACACACTTCAGAGCGCCAGCACAGTTTAGCAATGACGCCTGGATTCCACAAGTATTGGGATGTGATGATTTTTGTTTGCACAAATAGCTTCGCGTCATTTCGACCGAAGCGAGGAACGAGCGCAGTGGAGAAATCTTGCTGCGATAAATGTCAGGATTTCTCCCCTTCGTAAATTTGGTTGTCATTGCGAAGGAGCCTCCGGCGACTGTGGCAATCTATACAAGTTTGCCACGTCACAAGCTCCTGCTAATGCACCTCCCTAGTTCGTCATTCCCAACTTGATTGGGAATCCACTGTTTGCAGAAGACCAACGTCTGGATTCCCGATAACGACATTCAGGAATGACGGCGGAGTTCATTTCCAGCCTTTTGCAAGCAACGCTGGCTCTGTTCCTCGCAATGTCAGCAACAAAAGTACTTTTATCACCATGCATTTTCGATTTGTCTTATCAGTTATTTGCCGTACTCCCCCAGATAGAGTAAATTTCCATGCGCATATTAAGGAGCAAGAATGAGTTATCAAATTGGTGTGATCCCAGGCGACGGCGTGGGACCTGAAGTAATTAGTTGGGGACGAAAAGTGTTGGAAGCAGCCGGTAAGCGCGGCGGACTCGATTTGTCGTTTGTGGAAGCGCCCGTTGGCGGAACGGCGTTTCTGGAAACAGGAAAAGTACTTCCAGAAGATTCATTGCAAAAACTCACTGAGTCACAAGCCATTCTCAAAGGGCCAATGGGACGTCCCGACATTGAAGCGGGAATTGTGGAACGCGATGGCATTTTGACGCTACGTCAGCATTTTGGTCAATATGTCAATTTGCGCCCGGTAAAATTATTCCGTGGCTTGGAAGCGGCATCGCCATTAAAAGACAATCTGCTGAGAGACGGCGTTGATTTCATCATCGTGCGCGAAAACTCCGAAGGATTATATTCGCGCATGGGGGGGATCAATGCTACTAGTGGCACCGATATTAATCTCTTCACCGAAAAAGGCGTGACGCGCATTTTGGAATTTGCTTTTGATCTGGCATCCAAACGTGGCAAGGATTTAATCAGCGTGGACAAGGCAAATGTACTTTCCGCCTCGCTTTTCTGGCGTCGTCATTTTGATCGAATGGCCGCAGAGTACAGCGACATCAAATGTTCCTCGCAATTGGTCGATTCATTTTGTTTGCTGGTGTTGCAAGATCCCTCTCCGGCAAAATGGGATGTCATCGTCACCGACAACATGTTCGGCGACATCATCGCCGACGAAGCCGCCGCTATCGTGGGCAGTTTGGGCATGAGTCCATCCGCCAATTTGAATCCGGCAGGCGTCAGCATGTATGAACCCGTGCACGGCTCCGCGCCCGATATTGCCGGCAAAGGAATCGTCAATCCGCTCGCCACCATTCTCAGCTGCGCGCTGTTATTGCGCTACAGTTTGGGCCAAGATGGATTAGCCAACGATGTGGAAAACGCTGTGCAAGCAGCGTTGGATCAAGGTCTACGCACAATCGACATCGCAGCTGGCGAAAATGCATGCACCACAGAAGAACTCGGCGCGGCTGTGCTGGCGCATTTGGCGTAAAAGTACTTTTATGTCGTCACCTGCAAAATTAGGAATGTGATTTATGAAACAACGCATATACATAGACACATCTATCGTTGGCGGCTACTTTGATGAAGAATTTAAAGAAGCCACAATCAAGCTATTTGAGAGGCTTGAGAACAACGAAATAATTTTTGTGGTTTCTGACCTTCTTGATCTTGAGCTAATAGATGCTCCGCAATACGTGCGAGAACATATACTTAAATACACGGCAGACAAGTTTCAACGTGTCGAATTGACAGAAGAAGCAGTTTGGCTTGCTAACACTTATATCGAAGAGAAAGTGGTAGGAAAAACAAGTTTGGAAGATTGCCGTCATATTGCTTTGGCGACTATCAACAAAGTGGATGTTTTAGCAAGTTGGAATTTTAAACACATCGTGAATCTTGAAAGAATAAAAGGCTACAATTCAGTCAATTTACGACTTGGTTATTCCATGATTGAAATCAGAAGTCCCAAGGATTTGGTGAGCTATGAAAACGATTGAAAAAGAAAAAACGCTTGACGCAGTAAAAATGATGCGAGATGCCAGAAATAAAATTAGCTCTGAAACTCAGGATATGACTTTTGACGAATTGAAAGCATATATCAAACATCGCCTCGCGGATAAGGATACACCTTTGATTGGACGGTAAAATTGAGCTAAAAGTACTTTTGTTGAGGTGATGTAAGATGAAATTTAATATAACTTTGGATCGTGATGAAGACGGAGTATGGATTGCAGAATGTCCGTCGATTCCTGGTTGCGTCAGTCAAGGACACACCAAAGATGAAGCCTTAACTAACGTGCAGGAAGCTATTTCCCTTTGTTTGGAAGTGCGTGCGGAAAAGGGTTTGCCGCTGACCATTGAAACTCGCCAAATTGAGGTTGCGGCATAATGCCTGCTGTTCCGGTATTAAGTGGAAAAGAAATCATTCGAGCTTTCGCACATTTTGGTTGGCAGGTTTCGCGACAGCGTGGAAGTCATGTAGTATTGGTCAAAGAGGGAGAGTTTGCCTCCTTATCGGTTCCCGATCACAAAGAAGTTGCAAGGGGAACATTGCGCAGCCTTATTCGCGCATTGAAAAGCTAAAAGTACTTTTGATACCAAGCGCATGGACGAAAATGCTCAGCCCCAGAGCGAACCACTTTTTGATCTGGTAACAATTAAAATGCCTTTTGGTAAATATAAGGGAATGCTAATTGCCGATTTGCCTGAATCGTATTTGCTCTGGTTTCATCAAAAAGGATTGCCCTCAGGAAAGCTTGGGCAATTGCTCGGCATGATGTATGAAATTCGCCTTAATGGCTTGGAATATTTGTTGATACCGCTGAGAGAACCTAAATAGTTCTGCTGGGTTAATGGCATTCGATGTAAAAGTACTTTTACATCGATGAACAGGATGGAGAGGATAAATAATCTTGTCCATCCTGTTTTTGTGTTCGTAATAAAGTATTTTTACTCTTTCTTCTCTTCTATCGCCGCATTTTCTTCCCGTTCCCTTTGAGCACGCAGTACCGACGCAATAAGACGTTCCATCGTCTCGCGCATTTCTTCATCTTCAATTGGCGCGGTTAATTCGTGGGCGCGGCGTTTGGCGAAGTCGTTTTGTTTGGCAATTGCTTTGGCGGGAAGTGGTGGCCTTTCGGGGAATGTGGGGTCTTCCCAGTTGGGTTTTAATGCGCCGACTTTGATGCCGCGCGGCGGTGTGACGCGGCAACTGATTTTCTGCACCATTTCGCGGCCAATGCGGCCGTTAATGCGCGTGATAATGCGAGGCACGTGGAAATGCAGCTCTTGCGTCCATTGCGGTGAACGGGCGCGCACGAATAACGTGCCGTTTTTGAAACGCACCGCCACCGTATGTTGCGCTAGATGTTCGCCGACCACTTCTGGCCACAGCTCAACGGCCATCTGCTCCAGAATGCGCACGCGCCAGCCTCTGGAATCGAGCATTGTATTGACGATATTGCGGACATCTTCCATGATGAAATTTACTTATCCATTATTACGCACAACTCTATGGAAAACTTTATTTATAAGTTGATCAAAGTCAGTTCTTGTGGGCTTTTTCGTTGTTATTAATTTTAAATATTGTCGTTGCATGAAAGTTGGAATTGTGTCATTTCGACCGAAGCGAGGAACGAGCGAAGTGGAGAAATCTTGCTATTCGTTTATCTTGGCTTTCGAACGGCAAGATTTCTCGACTGCAAAATTTGTTGAAACAAATTTTTCCGCTCGAAATGACACAAGTAAATTCATGTAACTGTACCACTTAAAATTGTTTACTCACGCTTCCATTTTCCACTTTCCACAACGTCGCCGGAACTCCATCTAAAAAATCTGCATCCGTTGCAGTAATAAATGTCTGAGGAAATTCCAGTGCAAACTCCAATAATTTCTTTCGGCGTTTTGCATCCAATTCGCTAAATGCATCATCCAACAACAAAATCGGCGCTTCGCCATTGATCTGCCAATTCCATCGTGCCAAGGCGAGTTTTAAGGATAACACGGCCAGCCGCTGTTGCCCTTGTGAACCGAATTTTCGCAATTCAATTCCATCCAATGTCAGCGCCAAATCATCGCGATGCGGACCGCTTAAAGTACTTCCGCGTCGCAGTTCTCGTTCGTAATGCTGATCTAAGGATTGCGTGAATGATTTCTTCCACTTAATCTCTTTTTCAGGATCCATTTCCATGCCAAGACCTGGTAAATAGCTGATTTCAAAATTTGATTCGTAACCTGCAAGGGCACGATGCGTGGCATGCGCCAACGGTGCCAGCTCATCAATAAATTGCGCGCGATGTGTGAAAATTCGCGCGCCATAACCAATCAGTTGATGATTCCATTCGCGCTGTGTTTCGGTAAAAGTACTTTTGGATATCTTATGTTCAGCAAACTGACGTAGCCAGGAATTGCGTTGTTGCAAAACGCGGCGGTAACGCAATGTGTCATGGAAATGTGTCTGATTATTTTTGCCCAATTCCATGTTGATGAAGCGCCGCCGTTCGGCTGGTTCACCGTGCACTATTACCAAATCATGCGGGAAAAATGCCACCACTTGCAGCTGCCCCAGCCAATACATCAAAGCGTCTTGGGGAATTCCTTGCAACCGCATTTGGCGCGTCACGCCATTTCCTTTAAGACGCCAGATATATTCGAGATTGCGTTCTTGAGGATAGGGAACTATAGTTTGCACTTTGGCGCTCAGACGCGCTTCGCGGCGATCCCATCGAATTAATTCGCGATCGCGATCTACCAATGGAGATTTAGTGGTTGCCAGCACACAGATGGCTTCGAGAAGATTTGTTTTGCCTTGACCGTTATCGCCGATGAACGCGGAAATACCTTCCGGAACGTCGATCTCCAGCGCCGTGTAATTGCGAAAATCCTGCACGCGCAGCGAGCGAACGATCATGAGAAAAGTGCTGAGTGCTGAGTTATGAGTGCTGAGTATAAAAGTACTTTCACTCAGCACTCAGCACTTTCCACTCAGCACTGCCGTTAAATCTGCATTGGCATGACAACATAGGAAAAGTCGTCGCGCACCGTTGTTCCTTCGGCGGATTTGATGAGTCCTGGGTTCAATGGGCCGGTGAGTTCCAGCACGGCGTTGTCGCTGGTGAGATGATCAAGAACTTCCATCACATATCGCGCGTTGAAAGCAATGGTGATGTCTTCGCCGTCCATTGAAATTGGCACATATTCGCGGCCGCTGCCAACGTCTGCGCTTTCGGCAGTTAGTTCTAAAGCATCGCCTTGCGTTGCAATGCGAATTTTTTCTGCGCTGTGGAAAGCGACAATTTCTAAACGTTTCAATGCATCCAACATTTCTGATCGGCTGAAGCGTACTTTGCGTTCTGTAGTAGCGGGAAGTACTTTTTCGTAGTTGGGGAACTGTCCGTCCAATAAACGCGAAACCAGTGTCACATTATTCACGCTAACTTGCACTTGTCCACTGCCGATATTAATCTTCACGGTTTCTTCCGCGCTGTCTTTGAGTAATCGTTCGATTTCTCCCAAAGGCCGCGCCGGAATCACTGCGGAAAGTGGTTTTGATACAGGTTTTGGCAGATTTAATTTCTTCAGCGCCAATCGATGGGTATCAGTTGCGACGAGAAGAAATTCGGTTTCCTTGGCTTCAAATAAAACGCCCATTAAGATGGAACGGTTTTCTTCGCGGCTGGCAGCAAAGGCAGTGAGACGCAAGGCTTCTTTCAACTCGCTTTGCGGAAATTCCAATTCTTCGCCTTCGGTCACCTGGCGCGTGGCCGGGAAGTCTTCGGCTGGCAGGGAGAGAATCACATACGAACTTTTGCCGCATTGCACTTTCACTTTGCCATCTTGTAATTCCAGCGTGATTGGCGCATCGGGCATTCGGGAAACCACGTCACCCAGCACACGCCCTGGCACCGCCAAAGCTCCGCTTTCGTCCACTTTTGCGGCGATGACATTGCTGATAGAAGTATCCAAATCGGTGGCGGTTAATTTGAGTTCTTCGCCTTCTGCTTCGATGAGCACATTGTTTAAAATCTGGATGGTGTTGCGATTCGCGACGGCGCGATTAACCACGCCCAAAGCGGCGGTTAGCTGGTTTCGTTCACAAGTGACGCGCATGAAAATTCTCCTCTGTTCTGGCCTATAAAAGTACTTTTACCACTCACTACACGTGACGCGATAGCCGCATCCTGTGGTGGTGCAAATGAGTTTACATTTTTGTGATTCTAACAACGCCCCACAATTAGGACAAATTTGGTCTTTAGTTGGCGTTGTTGCTTTTTTATGTTGTGCCTTAGTGTCGCAAAAATTGGCCTCTTGTGACAGGGTATTTGAAGGTATTTTTTTGTTTTCCATAAAAGTGTCTCGCGTGTAAAAAAGACATTTATTTTTGCAAAACGTACTAATTATTATTAGGCCTGGGGAAACAGGGATAACCTCTTCTTGATGTCGATTTAAGCGGTGCGGAGTATGGCTTTCTTGCCCTTAAATTTTATCCTCATGGCTAAGGATAAAGCGGGTCACTTTTCCCCGCTTTCCCTAAGGTAGTATGTTTTCCTTGTTTTATGCGGGTTATCCTCATGTTGTTAGAAAGTTGTTCTCAGGGTGGATTTATAAGTTTTGGTTTAGGCAAAAGTACTTTTTTAACTAAATTTCGGGAAATTATTCCATTCATTATATGATGGGATTACATAATGAGAAGGCGTTGCGTTGTTCCAATTTGGAGTTTTATGGTTGATGTTATCATTGACTCGACTTCCGACAGTTCCCATTACTGCCAAGAACATAAAAATTAAGAAAATGATAATTGGAAAAAGACAACAACAGCCAACACCAGCGCCAGCACCAGCGCCCATGCTGCTAAAAAAGCTGCCTTTAGGTTGTACTTGTACTAACTGTGGATTTGCTATTGGAGGTTGGTTTTGATGGGTAATGGGTGTATTTGCAGATTGTTGTGTTGGTAATTGTTGTGGTTGTGCTTGTGGTGTTGGAACTGGTGTAGGTTGCTGAATTTGTGGTTGCGTTGGCGGTTGAACTTGTGATTGGTTTGCAAGATTCTTACAACGAGGGCAATCTTCATCAAAGGCGCTCATCAGAAAACCACATTTGGGACATTGCATAAATTGCTCCTAAAAGTACTTTTACATTACCACTTTATGAATAAATTATCATTGTGAATGCAATCATCGAAACTATGATCAAGCAAATAGAAATAGTTGCGCAACCAATAGAAGTCCTATTATAAATCCTATTGTAAGCAGCCTTTCTAGGATTCGTGAACCAGCCATAACCACGTGGTGCTTTAACCCCCATCCTATGTCGCACAACTCGTTTCCATGAAGTTCTCGCTGCGACACGTTTATTTAATGAAGGAACTCTAAAAATATTACGATGTCTTCTGCCCATTTTGTCTCCTTACAAATTCTTCATTGCATCGCGACTATTGTTACGCTCCATTTGCTGATTACAATGAGCACAAAGTACTTTTTGTTTACCGTTGATATTCCATTGGTAAATGTTTCTTTTTAGAGGATTTCCGCATACTTGACATCTTGTAGGCTGCAATGCTTTTCCAACGAATCCAATCACTAACAAGACACCAATTATTGTTGCCCAGACTGGATGGTTTGAAATGAGATAAACAGCAAATCCTATTGCAATAATTCCACCAAGGCAGGTTGCGCATCCATCGTTTGAATTATTTTTACCTGACATTTTTTCCCACTAAACTCAAATTTATTTTGCTTAAAATAACATCCTATGAGAAGAATGGATATTGACAAATTTTCCTACGACCGCGCATGCGCCTTACTCCGCAAGTCACTAATAGTCTCTTTCAATTTCGAGTCCTTCCCAATCTCCGCCTTGATCTTTTCAAACGAATGAATCACGGTCGTATAATCGCGGCCAAATTCGCGCCCGATGTCGGGATAGCTGAGTTGTCCCATTTCGCGCGTCAGATACATGGCGATTTGCCGTGGCACCACGATTTCTTTGTTGCGTTTTTTGCCCAGGATATTATCGACTGGAATATCAAAGTGTTCTGCCACCACATCAATAATAGTTTTGGCTTCCACTTTCACGGGTTCAGCCGCGGAAGTGGAATAATAGCGCACTGTTTCTGCTGCCAGATCGAGATTGATTTTGCGCCCGTCTAAGGAAGACATTGCAATTAGCCGCGTCAGCGCGCCTTCCAAACTGCGGATGTTAGAACGGATTTTTTCGGCAAGATATTGCAACACTTCCTGATCCACTTCCACGCCTTCGGCCTCGGCGCGGCGTTGCAAAATGGCGATGCGATGTTCCAAATCGGGCGAATCGATATAGGTGATTAAGCCCCATTCAAAACGGCTGGTGAGACGGCGTTCGGTGAGATCCAATTCTTTGGGCGGTTTATCGGAACAGATCACGATTTGCTTGCCCTGATCGTAAAGCGTGTTGAAAATATGGAAAAATTCCACTTCGGTGCGCTCGGCGTTGCAGATGTATTGAATATCATCAACCAGCCATACATCCACATTGCGATACATGCGACGGAACGCCGTCATGCGATCTTCGCGGATGCAGCGCACCACTTGATAGAGAAAATTTTCACCCGAAACATAGACAATTTCCAACGGCGAATCGCATTGCGCGTTGATGTGATGACCGATGGCTTGCATCAAATGCGTCTTGCCAAGCCCCACACCGCCATAGATGAAGAGCGGATTATATTGACCTTTGGCAGGCGCTTTGGCCACGGCCAGCGACGCGGCGTGGCTGATGTAGTTGCTGCGTCCCACGATGTAATTATCGAAGGTATATTTGCGGTTGAGCGGTGAGGATGAAAAATCTTCCAGATCGGCAATATCGCGAATCGCCCGCGCGCCGCGTTTGGGCGGAATGGGATCTTGCGCCGGCGGCGCGGCTTCTTCCGCTTGCGGCTCCGGCTCAACGGGCGCTTTCACCGGATGCACTTCAAACTGCAATGCCACGCGCCGCCCCGGCAAATCAGCCATCGAAGTTTCAATGCGCTGCCCAAATCGGCGCACCAGCCA
>ERZ778021.3889-NODE-3889-length-10064-cov-4.987012_pt1 | contig 10064 bp, 8 predicted proteins | sample MGYA00375751_ERZ778021 | MGnify/ENA primary metagenome ERZ778021 (study PRJEB29350, sample SAMN05389814) | bioreactor metagenome | isolation source: Thiocyanate stock bioreactor | place: South Africa: University of Cape Town | collected 2013-08-29 ... | reverse complement strand
CCCCGCCGATCTCCACGGCTGCCTCGCCGAGCCGCTTGGCTTCCTCGCCGAGCGCCTGGCCCTGGGCCTTCTGCGCGCCCGCGCTCGCCTCCTTCAGCTGCTCCGCCGCCCGCCGCACGCCGGCGACCGGGTCCTGCGGGTTGCCGAGCAACTCGCCGATCTCGCGCAGGGCGGCGTCGCGGTCGCGGAAGTAATCGGTCGCGGCGGGGCCGGTGATCGCCTCGATGCGGCGCACGTTGGCGGCGCTCGAGCCCTCGGCGCTCACCTTGAAGATCCCGATCTCGGCGGTGTTGGCGACGTGGGTGCCGCCGCAGAGCTCGCGCGAGACGCCTTCGATCTCGACCACCCGCACCCACTCGCCGTATTTCTCGCCGAAGAGCGCCATCGCGCCAAGCGATTCGGCCTCGGCCCGCTCCATCTCCAGCCAGCGGACCGGCGCGCTCGCCTTGATCCACTCGTTGACGCGGTCCTCGACGTCGCGCAGCTCCTCCGGCGAGAGCGAGTGGCCGTGGGTGAAGTCGAAGCGCAGTTTGTCCGGGCGCACCGCCGAACCCGCCTGGCGCACGTGGGTGCCGAGCCGCTCGCGCAGCGCCGCGTGCAAGAGGTGCGTGGCGGTGTGGTTGCGCATCGTCGCGTGGCGGGTTTCGCGGTCGACGATCACCTCGACCGGCACGTCCTCGGCGCCGAGGCGGACCGGCTCGTCGCCAGGCCCCGAGTCGGAGCCGCCGGTCCCGCTCCCGCGCGCGCCGACTTCGACCACCTGGTCGCTGCCGACCCGGAACACCTCTAGGACCTCGGCCTCCTCGCCGGTCGGCCAGCGCACCAGGCCGGAGTCGGCGACCTGGCCGCCGCCCTCGGCGTAGAAAGGGCTGTCCTCGAGCTTCAGCAGGGCGCGGGCGCCTTCCGGCTCGATCGCGGCGACGCCGGTCGTCGAGCTCAGCGTCTCGTAGCCGACGAAGCGGCTCGGCGGGGGCGGTTCGCGGCGGCAAACGCCTGCACCTTGCCGTGGCGGTCCTCGGAGCCGTGGTCGGTGGCGGCCCGGGTGCGGGCGCGCGTCCGCTGCTCCTCCATCAGCTCGGCGAAGCCCTCGTCGTCGACCGCCAGCCCCTGCTCGGCGAGCAGCTCCTTGGTCAGGTCGTAGGGGAAACCGTAGGTGTCGTGCAGTTTGAAGGCGTCGGCAGCGTCGATCCAGGAGGTGCTCGCGGCGCGCGCGTCGGCGACCAGGCGCTCGAGCATCTCCGAGCCGCGCACCAGCGTGCGGCCGAAGCTCTCCTCCTCGTCGTTCACCCAGCGGGCGATGTTCTCCCGTTCGGCGACCAGCTCCGGGTAGACCTCGCCCATCAGCTCGATCACGCGCTCGGCGAAGCGGCCCAACCAGGGCGCCTCGAGGCCGAGCGTGTTGCCCTGCTGGATCGCCCGCCGCATGATCCGGCGCAGGATGTAGCCGCGGTCCTCGTTCGAGGGGACGACCCCGTCGGCGATCAGGAAGGCGGCGCCGCGCGAATGGTCGGCGACGATCCGCATCGCCCGGGTCACCGCCTCGCTCTCGCCGTAGGTGCGGCCGGAGAGCTCCTCGGCGAGGTCGATCAGCGGCCGCACGTGGTCGACGTCGTAGACCGAGGCGACGTCCTGGAGGATCGCCGCCATCCGGTCGAGGCCCATGCCGGTGTCGATGTTCTTCGTCGGCAGCTCGGTCAGCGTGCCATCGTCGTGCAGGTCGTAGGACATGAAGACGTGGTTCCAGAACTCGAGGAAACGCTCCCCCTCGTCGCCAGGCCGTTCGTCCTCGCTGCCGAAGTCGAGGCCGCGGTCGAGGTAGAGCTCCGAGCACGGCCCGCACGGCCCGGTCGGCCCGCCCTGCCAGAAGTTGTCCTCGCGGCCGAGTTCGACGATCCGCTCGCGCGGAACCCCGGTCGCTTCCCAGATCTCGATCGCCTCGGTGTCGGGACCGAGCCCGAGCTCCTCGTCGCCGCCGAAAACCGTCACCCAGATCTTCGCCGGGTCCATGCCAAAGCCCTCGGTGGCGAGCTGCCAGCCCCAGGGAATCGACTCCGCCTTGAAGTAGTCGCCGAAGCTCCAGTTGCCGAGCATCTCGAAGAAGGTCATGTGCCGGGCGGTGTTGCCGACCTCCTCGATGTCGGTGGTGCGGAAGCATTTCTGCACGTCGGCGAGGCGCGGCGCGGGCGGCGTCTCGAGGCCGAGGAAGTAGGGCTTGAAGGGCTGCATCCCGGCGGTGGTAAGCAGCACCGTGGGGTCGAGCACCGAGGGCACGAGCGAGGCCGAGGGGACGATCTTGTGTCCCCGCTCCGCGAAGAACGCGAGGTAGGTATCACGGATTTGTTGGGCCTTCATGAGGGAGAGCCTACGGTTTGCTGACAGTTCGTGTATCGGATGTCACGGGATGGCCTGGAAGGGGATTGTGCGCGGTGCGGCCGACGGGTCCTCCCGCGGCTCAGGCCGCGGCGGCGATCGTGCCGTGGCCGACGATCGTCTCGCCGTCCATCAGCACCGCCGTCTGGCCCGGCGCGGCGGCGTCGAAAGGCTCCGCCAGCTCCAGCTCGAGCGCCGCGTGGCGGCCCGGCGCGGCGGCGCCGACGCTGGCGGGCAGGGTGTCGGAGTGGTAGCGGAGCCGGACGTTGTCGACCCGGGCACCGTCGCGGTGCAGGACCGCGTCGCGGACCCGGATGCGCCGGGTCTCGATGTCCTCGCGGGTGCCCACCGTGACTGTGTTGGCGACGGCGTCGGTGGCGATCACGTAGCCGGGCTCGTTCAGCGACACGCCGATGCCGCGCCGCTGGCCGACGGTGAAGTTGTGATGTCCGCGGTGGCGGCCCAGCGTGCGGCCGGAGCGGTCGACCACCGCGCCCTCGCGGTCGACCAGGTTGCCGTGCCGGCGCAGGAACCCGCGCTTGCCCTGGCCGGCGAGGAAGCAGAGGTCCTGGGACTCCGGCTTCTTCGCCACCGCGAGGCCGTGCCGGGCGGCCACCGCGCGCACCTCGTCCTTGGTCATCTCGGTGAGCGGGAAGCCGAGCCGGCCCAGCAGGTCCGGGGGCAGCGCCGCCAGCATGTAGCTCTGGTCCTTCGCCGCGTCGGCACCGGCGGCGAGCAGCGGCCCCTCGGCGTCCTCGACGATCCGCGCGTAATGGCCGGTGAGCAGCCGCGTGGCGCCGAGCCGCTGCGCCAGGTCGAGCATCGCCGCGAGCCGCACTTCGCCGTTGCAGAGGATGCACGGGTTCGGCGTCTGGCCTTCGGCGTAGCCGCTGACGAAGCGATCGACGACGCGCCGGCGGAAGTCCGCCTCGAGGTCCAGGGTGAAGTGCGGGATGTCGAGCGAGTGCGCCACCGCGCGGGCGCCCAGCACCGCCTCGGGCGAGCAGCAGGCCTTGGTGCCGTCGGTCTCGGGATCGGCCCAGAGCTTCACGGTGATGGCGATGACCTCGGCCCCCCGCTCCCGCTCCAGGAGCGCGGCGACAGCCGAGTCGACGCCGCCGCTGACGGCCACGGCGACCCGCTCGGGGGACCGGCGGCCGGCGGCAGGGGACCTGACTCGCCCACCTTCACTGGCAATTAAGGTGGGCGAGTCAGGTCCCACTCGGGCCGCGGTCGCCTCCACGCCGCCCTCTTCCGCACGCCGCTCGGCGCCCGCGGTGGCGGGATCGAGCGGCAAGTTTGAGGCCGCGGCGGCGCTCAGCGCCCGGTGAAGCGCGTCGGTCGCCAGTTGCGCCGCGTGGCGCTTGGAGAGCTCGAGGCCGCCGAGGAGGGCTTCGGTGTCGTCGATCGAGATCGCGGCCGCCTCAAGGATGGTGGCGCCCTCGATGGTTTCGGCCAGTGCCGCGGTGGCGGCGCGGGTGGCGCCGCATCCCTCGGTGTCGAAGGTGATGCCGGAGACCCGGCCCCCATCGACGGTCAGTGAGACGCGCGAGAGGTCGCCGCAGGCGGCGCCGCCGGCGCCGCCGGTGAAGGCGTCGTTGGGCGCCGAGCCGCGGCGCGACTCATCGTGGAGAAAGTGGTCGAAGAGCTCCCGATCCATTGGATGAAGGGTACGGAGTGAGGATCTTGCGGAGGTCGTCGGCGACTTCCTGGGCCTTGTCGTGGAGCTGGTGCCAGGTGATGCGGTTGGCGGTGAAGCCTTCGGCGCTGAGGATCCGATCGCGTTCGCGGTCGTCTTCGAAGGCCTCGATGGTCTTGTGGGCGGCCCCACCGTCGAGCTCGATCGCCACCCGCTGCTCCTCCCAGAAGCAGTCGATTTCGTAGAAGCGACCCCGGAGGGAGACGTGGGCGTTCATCCGGGGCCGTGGCAGTCGGTGGCGGTCGACGAAGGCGAGGAAGGCCTCCTCGAAGTCGTTACGAGTGATCCCCACCGGCAGGGTCCTGCGGTTGGCAAGGCGGGTGAGGACCAGCGACCCCTCGCGACGGGGATGGCGCTCGAGGAGATCCGGTACCGAAAGGCGATGCCTGTATTCCCGGAATTCCATCTGATCCCAGGCCCGCTCCACCTCCCGCTCGCTCCGAGTCGCCGCCAGGTCCAACATCGTCCGCGCCACCGAAGTCACCGGTATCGCGTGCTCGCGCACCACCTCGTCTTCGGGCAGCAACCCGCGGTGGGCGACGATCCCGGCTTTGGTCTTCTTCGATCCGGGGCAGGTGACTTCAGGTGGGATGCCCGCGCGGGGATAGATCCCCCAGAATTGCCCCGCGGATCGGTGGCTGAGCACCGCCTCCGGCCCATGCGCCAGCACCGCCGCCATCCACCGCGATTCGACCGTGAGAGCCCGGTGTCCCACCGCGTACACGCCCCGGTGCAGCCGATTGAGACCGCCGTGAGCAATCCGCGTCTTGATCATTTTCTCCCCGAGCCCAAGCTCGCGGAGCTGCCACCGCCCCACAACCCCGTGCTGTCGCCCGGCGAGCGCGGCGACCTCCCGATCAAGAACTTCCGTGTGGAGTTTCGGTCCCTCAGGGACCAAAAGTCGACGCGCGTCTTTCATGCGGACCATGGTGCGCCGGGAATGCGCACTCGTGGTGCGCGGTTCGTGCCTTTTCAGTGACTCAGGGCATGAAAAAGAGGCTCCAGCCCGCCGGTACCGCCTCTAGCTTTGATCCCTTCATAAGAAGGTGGGCGCCCTGCTCGCGATCCCAGAGGATCGAAAGACAAAAGCTCCCGAGCCGTTTGTGTTGGGTCAAACGGTGAGACGGCTCTCGTACGGGCTCGAGCCTGGGGCCAACCGTAGCACCGAGGGACCGGCGGAAAGCTCTCTCAGTAATCGGGGACGTCGACGTTGCTGAGATGCATCTCGGCCTCGCTCCGCCGATCGCCCGGCACGCAGAGGGAGATTTCGCCGTGGCCGAAGCGGTCGAGGGGCCAGTCGGCGGTGAGGACGGCCTCGATCTTCGCCTCGGTCAGCGCCTGGTGCCAGGCGCGCGCGGTGCGGACATCGTTGAAATCGCGGACCACCTCCCAGCGGTCGTAGCGGGGGTCGTCGACGTAGACAGGGGTCTGCCCTGGCCCCGGTCCGAGGCCGAACCTGCGGGGGATCCAGTCCCGCAGCGCCATCTCAGTGGCCGGCTTTTCCTCGCCGGTGGATGGCGACGCCGACCTCGCGCAGCTGCACCTCGTCGACCGGGGCCGGCGCGCCGGTCAGCAGGTCGAAGCCGGAGGCGGTCTTGGGGAAGGCGATCACGTCGCGGATCGTCTCGGCGCCGGCGAGGCGCTGGACGAAGCGGTCGATCCCGTAGGCGATCCCGCCGTGCGGCGGCGCGCCGAAGCGCAGCGCCTCGAGCAGGAAGCCGAAGCGTGCCTCGGCGGTCTCCTTGTCGATCCCGAGCGCGGCGAAGACCTGCTCCTGCACCGTGGCGTCGTGGATACGGATCGAACCGCCGCCGAGCTCCTGCCCGTTCCAGACCACGTCGTAGGCCTGCGACAGGGCGCTGCCCGGATCGGCCGGGTCCCAGCCCTCCTGCGGCGCAGTGAACGGATGGTGGACGGCGTCGAAGCGCTTCTCCACCTCGTCGTAGAAGAAGAGCGGGAAGTCGACGATCCAGACGAGGCGGTTCTCCGACTCGTCGACCAGGTCGAAGCGCTCGGCGAGGTCGATCCGCATCTGCCCGAGCACCGCGTCGGTCACCGGCCGCTTGTCGGCGACCAGCAGCAGGAGGTCCCCCTCCTCGGCCCCGAGGAGGCGGTTCAACTCGGCGAGCTCCGTCGCGCTGAGAAACTTCGCCGTCGGCGAGCGCCAGCCGTCGCCCTCGCGGAACGCCCAGACGAGGCCTTTCGCGCCGAGCTCCTGGGCGCGCGAGATGAAGCCGTCGAGGTCTTTGCGCGGCACCTCGCGTTTGCCCGCGTTGACCCCCCGGACCCGACCGCCCGACTCGAGCACCGACTTGAAGACCTTGAACTCGGTGCCGGCGAGCGCCGAGCCGAGGTCGACCAGCTCCAACCCGAAGCGCAGGTCGGGCCGGTCGGTCCCGAAGCGGTCCATCACTTCGGCGTAGGGCATCCGCTGCATCGGCTGCTCGATCGCCGGCCCGCCGACCGCCTTGAAGACGTGGGACAGCATCCGTTCGTTGATCGCGATCACGTCGTCGACCTCGACGAAGGACATCTCCACGTCGAGCTGGGTGAACTCGGCCTGGCGGTCGGCCCGCGTCGCCTCGTCGCGGAAGCAGCGGGCGATCTGGAAGTAGCGCTCGAAGCCGCTCACCATCAGCAGCTGCTTGAACAGCTGCGGGGACTGCGGCAGCGCGTAGAAGGAGCCCTGTTGCTGGCGGCTGGGGACGAGGAAGTCCCGCGCGCCCTCCGGGGTCGAGCGCGTCAGCACCGGCGTTTCGACGTCGACGAAGCCCTCGGCGCCGAGGAACTCGCGCATCGCCGCGGTCACCTTGTGACGGAGCACCAGCGCCTCGCGCATCGGCGCCCGCCGCAGGTCCAGGTAGCGGTAGCGCAGCCGGGTGTCCTCGCCGACGTCGTCGGCATAGCCCTCGATCTGGAAGGGCGGCGTCTCTGAGTCGGCGAGCAGGTCGGCGGTCTCGACGGCGACCTCGACCTCGCCGGTCGGCAGCGCCGGGTTGACCGTCTCGGCGTCGCGCCGCACGACCTTGCCGGTGACGCTCAGCACGTCCTCGGGCCGCAGCTTGTGGGCCAAGGCGAAGGCCTCGGTCGAGCGGTCGGGATGGAAGACGAGCTGGACCACGCCGGTGCGGTCGCGGAGGTCGATGAAGATCAGCCCGCCGTGGTCGCGGCGCCGGTTCACCCAGCCCGCGACCCGCACCTCACCGTCGACCCGGTCGGGCAGGACCCGCCCGCACCAGGTGTCGCGGAATCCGTTCGCCGTGGGGTCCGGCAGCTCACCGACGCTCATGCTTCGCCTCCAGTCATCTCGCCGAGAAGATTGCCGGTGTCGGCCACGCGTTGCTCCCCGCTCGTCATATCGCGCAGCTGCGCGCTGCCGTCCGCCTCCAGGATCAGCACCCGGGCGGCGCCGATCCGGTCGGCGTGTTTCAGCTGGCCCTTCAGCCCGCGCCCGCCGAGGTCCATCTCGGCCGAGAAGCCCGCGTTGCGCAGCTCGGTCACCAGGGCCATCGCCCGGCCGCGCTGCTCCGGGTCGGCGATCGCGACGAACGCGTCGCGCCCCGCCCCCGGCTCCTCCTCGTCCAGCGCCAAGAGGATCCGCTCGATCCCCGCCGCCCAGCCGACCGCGGGCGTCGCCGGCCCGCCGAGCTGCTCGATCAGCCCGTCGTAGCGACCGCCGCCGCCGATCTCCGACTGCGCCCTGAGCGCGTCGCAGACGAAGGAGAAGATCGTCCGCGTGTAGTAGTCGATCCCGCGCACCAGGGTCGGGTCGATCTCGTAGGAGATCCCGGCCGCGTCGAGCAGCGCCCGCACCTCGGCGAAGTGCTCGGCGTCCTCGCCGGAGAGCGCCTCGAGCATCGTCGGTGCGCTCGCCATCACGCCCTGCACCCGGTCGTCATCGGAGTCGAAGGCCCGCAGCGGGTTGATATCGATGCGCTCGCGCACGTCCGGCGTCAGGTCGCCCTCGTGGCGGTGCAGGTGCGCCTTCAGCTCCTCCAGGTAGGCGGCGCGGGCGTCGAGCGAGCCGAGGCTCCCCAGTCGCAGCGCCACCCCGGGCACGCCGAGCTCCCCGAGCAGGTCGCTGAGCAGCATGATCACCTCGGCGTCGGCGAGCGGCGAGGCGGTCCCGATGCACTCGATCCCGAGCTGGTGGAACTGGCGGTAGCGCCCCGCCTGCGGCCGCTCGTGGCGGAAGAACGGCCCGACGTAGGAGAGCTTCACCGGCTGCGCCTGTTTGTGCATCCCGTGCTCCAGGTAGGCGCGGCAGATCGGCGCCGTCCCCTCCGGCCGCAGGGTGAGGCTGCGCTCGCCTTTGTCCTCGAAGGTGAACATCTCCTTGCGGACGATGTCGGTCGATTTGCCGACGCCCCGTTCGAAGGGGTCGGTCTGCTCGAAGCTCGGCGTCTGGATCGTCTCGTAGCCCGCCCGCTGGAAGATCCCGTCGGCGATCGCCTGCAGCCGCGCCCGCGCGCGAGCCTGCGCCGGGAGCACGTCGAAGGTCCCGCGGGGTGCCTGGAACTTGCTTGCCATCTGGGGCGACCTTAGCTTGGTGGCGTGGCCGCGCGGTTAGCGGGCCGAGGCCTGGAGGAACGGATTGGTCGCCCGCTCGGCCCCGAGCGTAGTCAACCCCATGTGGCCGGGATGGACGACGGTCTCGTCGGGGTGCGAATCGAGCAACGTCTCGATCGAGGCGAGCAGCGTCGGCCAGTCGCCGCCGGGCAGATCGACGCGGCCGACCGAGCCCTGGAAGAGGACGTCGCCGGAGAAGATCGCGTCCTCGCCGCGGACCGAGTAGGTGACGTGGCCGGGGCTGTGGCCGGGGGTGAAGATGACGTCGAGCGTCAGCCCGGCGAGCTCCAGGGTCTCGCCGCCGGCGAGGGTCTCGTCGGCGTCGTAGGACTCGTAGGGCCCGAAGCCCTCCCACGGCACGTAGGCCATGATGTCGGCGAGCACCGGGACCTCGATCTCGGGGCAGTAGACCGGCGCTCCGGTCGCCTTGGCGACGGGCGCGACCGCGCCGATGTGGTCGAAGTGGGTGTGGGTGAGGAGGATCGCCTCGACCTCCGCCCCGGTTGCGGCGATCGCCGCGAGGATCCGCTCCGCCTCCTCCCCGGGGTCGACGACGAGCAGCTTGTCGCCGCCCGCCTGCCGCACCAGGAAGGTGTTCTCGCCGATCTGGCCGACGGTCAGCATCTCGACGTCGAGGGCCACCCGCCTACTTCGTCCCTTCGCGGTCGCGGATCCGCTGCCGCTCCCGTTTCCGCCACATGGTCATGTCGATGTAGTAGCCGGTCGGGATGTAGAAGACGAGCATGAAGGCGCCGAAGGCGAGGGAGACGCCGACGGGCCGTTTGAACAGCACCAGCAGGATCAGGACGAAGATCGCCGCCGCGGCCACCCCGCGGATCGCCGAGCCTTTCCAGGTCGGCGGCAGATCGCGTTTTTTCGAGGCGGATTTGCTGCCGCTCGAGCGGGCGCGATTGCGGGCCTCGGCGCGGCTCTGCGGACGCCCGCGGCGACCGCCGGTGTCGATCCGACCGCCCTGGGTCCCGCGGCGCTTGCGGCGGCGTTTGTTCTTCGGCTGGGCCATCCGAAGAATGTAGATGATCGCTTAGTGGCCGAGCGCCGCGAGCCGCCGCTCGATCACGTGGCGGGCGGGCTCGAAGCCGCGGATCGGCACGTCGGCGGGATAGTCGAGGAGCGCCGCCGCCGGGATCAGGCCGACCAGCTCCGCCTCGACCGGGCGGGCGCCGAGCGGCGCCGCCAGCCGTCGCACCTCCTCGACCACGGCGCCGAGCGTCGTCGTCAGCGGGTCGTGCACGTTGGTCGACACCTGGGCGCGGCCGCCGGTGAGCATCAGTCCGATCGCCCGCACCCCGCGCGGCCCCCCCCCGGCCTCGCGGAGCTCGGCGGCGACGGCGCGGGCGGTGTCGAGGTCGGCGCCCTCGAGCTCCACGTTGAAGGCGGCGAGCGGCGGGCGCGCGGTGACCAGCGT
>ERZ778021.3888-NODE-3888-length-10064-cov-10.177141_pt1 | contig 10064 bp, 5 predicted proteins | sample MGYA00375751_ERZ778021 | MGnify/ENA primary metagenome ERZ778021 (study PRJEB29350, sample SAMN05389814) | bioreactor metagenome | isolation source: Thiocyanate stock bioreactor | place: South Africa: University of Cape Town | collected 2013-08-29 ... | reverse complement strand
CGCTTAGCGGGGTCGGTTGCGGGGTCAACGCGTGGATTTTCAGCGAGAAGTCATCATGAAGCGAATCGTTGCAGCTCTAGCCATCCTCGTGGTGGCGTTCGCCGCCGTCGCCGTCGTGCGTCCCGACCTCCTCCCGAAGTGGGCGAAAGGCCCGGCGGAGGCCCCAGCCCAGGCCGACGACGGGGGGCTCAGGTGCGTCGAGCACGGCGTGCCCGAGAAGTTCTGCACGCTCTGCCACCCCGAGCTCACAGGGAAGCTCATGTGGTGCGAGGAGCACGGCGTGCCCGAGGACATCTGCACGCTCTGCCACCCGGAGGTGAAGGGGAAGTATAACGTTACGACGTGCGAGCACGGTCTCCCGGCCGAGTTCTGTCCCAAGTGCGGCAAGGGCCAGGCCCCGAACCTCGTCAAGGACGGCTGGTGCGAGGAGCACAATCAGCCCGAGGCCACGTGCCCCCAATGCAAGGCCAAGGCGACCGAGGAGCCGGAGGAGCCCACCAAGCGAAAGGAGAGCGGCGAAGGAAAGGAACAGGCCGAGAAGAAGGCCGATATCCGGCCCCTCTCCATCGTGAAGCTCAAGCGGCCCGGGCTCGCAGGTAAGATTGGGCTCAAGACGGCACCGGCCACCGAGGAGCGTCACGCCCACCAGCTTCGGGGCAACGCCGAGGCGGCCTACAACGCGAGCCGCTACGCCGAGGTCCGACCGCGAATCGCGGGCTTTGCCCGCGAGGTGAAGGTCGAAGCCGGCGACGAGGTGCGTCGCGGACAGGTGCTCGCCGTCATCGACTCGGCCGAGGTCGGCTCGGCCAAGGCCCAGTACATCACCGCCGCAGCCGAGGTGGCCTTGGCCGAGGCGACCCACAAGCGGACCACGACCCTCGTCCAGAAGGACGCACTACCCGGCAAGAACCAGCTCGAAGCGGAGACGGCCGTGAACCGGTCGAGGGCGGGCCTCATGGACGCCGAGCAGCGGCTCAGGAACTTGGGGCTCGCCGACCCGGAGCTTGCCCGCGTCCGCGAGACGCGGGACACGATGTCCCTCCTCAACGTCGTCTCCCCGATCGACGGGACCGTGGTCGTGAGGAAGGCCGTGGCCGGCGAGGCGGTGGAGGCCACGACGCCGCTCTTCGCTGTGGCCGACACGTCGCTCATGTGGGCCTGGATTGACCTCTCCGAACGGGACGCCTCGCTCGTCGCCAAGGGGCAGCCGGTCACTTTCACCGTCGCGGGCACCGATGGAGACGGCTACGCGGGAAAGGTGACCTGGGTCGGGACCGAGGTGAACCCCCAGACCCGCACGACTCGCGTCAGGGCCGAGCTCAAGAACCACGACGGGAAGCTCAGGGCCAACCAGTTCGGGCGGGCGGACATTCAAGTCGAGGACGAGCACACCTCGCTCCTCGTGCCCAAGACCGCAGTCCAGGATTTCGAGCGGGCGAGGCTCGTCTTCCTCGCTCAAGATGACGGGAGTTATCGGCCCCAGCGAGTCATGACCCGGCCCGCGAGCCGAAGCGACGTTGTCGAGGTCACGTGGGGCCTGAAGCCGGGACAGCGGGTCGTGACGACCCGCTCGTACCTCTTGAAGACCGAGCTCATGCGGGACGCCCTGGGTGCCGGTTGCACCGACGACTAAACCAAAGGACGCCCGTCATGCTCGACAAGGTCATCGAATTCAGCCTGAAGAACCGCTTCGTCATCCTGCTCGTGACGGCGTTGCTCATCGTCTTCGGCACGCGTGCCGCGATACATCTCCCGCTCGACGCGTTCCCCGACACGACCCCGATTCAGGTCCAGGTCAACACGGTCGCCCCGGCCCTCTCGCCCGAGGAGGTCGAGCGGCAAATCACCTTCCCCGTCGAACTCGCGTTGGGGGGCTTGAAGGGGCTCTCCGAGGTCCGCTCCATCTCGAAGTTCGGCCTCTCGCAAGTCGTGGCGAGCTTCGAGGACGGCACCGACATTTACTTCGCCCGGCAGCAGGTCAACGAGCGGCTCGGGCAGGCGGAACTGCCGCCCGGCATCCCTCGCCCCGAGATGGGCCCGGTCGCCACGGGCCTAGGCGAGGTCTATCACTACCTCATCACGAGCGACACGCTCGACCTGACCGAACTCCGTTCGCTCCACGACTGGGTGATTCGCCCGAGGCTGAGACGCGTCCCGGGTGTCGCCGAGGTGAACGCCTGGGGCGGTTACGAGAAGCAATTCGAGGTAAGCGTCGACCCGGCTCGGCTCGCCCAGTATCAGCTCACCTTGGACGACGTCATTCGGGCCCTCCAAGAGGGTAATGAGAACGTCGGAGGCGGACAGGTCGAGCGAGCGGGGCAATCGAGCCTCCTCCAGGGCGTCGGCATCACCAGGACCGCGGAGGAAGTCTCGGGCATCGTCATCACCGCGTTCAAGGGCGTGCCGATTCGCGTCCGGGACGTGGCCCAGGTCGGCATCGGGCATGCCATCCGCCGTGGAGGCGTCACCGCCCACGGCAAGGGCGAGGCCGTCTTGGGTCTCGCTTTCATGCGGATGGGCGAGAACTCCCGCGAGGTGACCAAAGGCTTAGACGAGGCGATGGAGGACGTGCGTCGGGGCCTACCTTCCGAGGTAAACGTCGAGGTCATCTATGCCAGGACCGAGCTCGTCGAGAAGGTCTTGAAGACCATCGAGCGGAACCTCGCCGAAGGAGCGATTCTCGTCGTCGCCGTGCTTTTTGCGTTCCTCGGGAACCTCCGAGCGGGGCTCATCGTGGCATCCGCGATTCCGCTCTCCATGCTCTTCGCCGTGACGCTCATGGAGCGAATCGGCATCGCCGGGAGCCTCATGAGCTTGGGAGCCATCGACTTCGGGCTCGTGGTCGACAGCTCGGTCGTCATGGTCGAGAACTGCGTCAGGAGGCTCGCCCACGACCGCACGGGTCGGTCAAAGCTCGCCATCATCCGAGATGCGGCTTCGGAAGTGCGGAAGCCCACCTTGTTCGGCGAGCTCATCATCATGATCGTGTATCTGCCGATACTCACCCTCGAAGGGGTGGAGGGGAAGCTCTTCCGGCCGATGGCCCTCACGGTCATCTTCGCCCTCGTGGGTTCGATGGTGCTCTCGCTCACGCTCATGCCGGCCTTGGCCTCGATTGGGCTCCCGCGGAGGATTTCCGAGAAGGAAACCCTCATCGACCGCTTCGCCCACAGGCTCTTCGGGCCCTTGCTGCGGGTCGGGCTCTCCCACCCGTGGACGACGCTCGTTCTTGTCGGCACGCTTACGGTGGTCACCACCATCATGGGTATGAAACTGGGCGCCGAGTTCGTGCCCAAGCTCAATGAAGGCACCATCGTCATCAACACCGTGAGGCTCGCCGGAGTCTCGCTCGACGAGTCGCTCGACTACGGCACTCATATCGAGAGCCTCTTGAAGCAAGAGTTCCCGTCCGAGATTCAAGCCGTCTGGACCAGGACCGGGACGCCCGAGGTGGCGACCGACCCGATGGGCCTGGAGGTGAGCGACATCTTCGTCACCCTCACACCGCGTGGAAGGTGGAGGCGGGCCCAGGACCAACAGCACCTCATCAAGGAGATGTCCGAGGTTGTCGAGGCCCTCCCGGGCATGAAGGCGTCGTTCTCGCAGCCCATCGAGATGCGAATCAACGAGATGGCGGCGGGCATTCGGGCCGACCTCGGCATCAAGCTCTATGGAGATGACTTCGACGCCCTCAAAGCGAAGGCCGAGGAGATTGAGCGGGTCGTGAGGGCGGTGCCAGGTGCGGCGGACGTGAGCGTTGAGCAGTTCACGGGGCAGCCCGTCATTCGCATCGAAGTGGACCAGGAGGCCATCTCCCGCTACGGCGTCCGCGTGCACCAGGTGCTCCAGGCGGTTTCGGCGGTGGGCGGGGTCGTCGTGGGCGAGATTCGCGAGCCGGTGAGACGCTTTCCGCTCGTGGTCAGGCTTCCGAGCGAGTTCCGCGACGACCCCGCGGCTTTGGAGGGCATCCTCATCCCCACCACCTCGGGCGAGCGGCTCCCGCTCACCAAGCTCGCTCGCATCGTGAGCGACACGGGCCCTTCGACCATCCAACGCGATTGGGGCAAGCGGCGAGTCGTGATTCAGGCCAACGTCCGGGGCCGAGACCTCGGCTCATTCGTCACCGACGCCCAATCGCGGGTCGGGAAGCTCGACCTCTCCGGCTTCATGCTCGAATGGGGCGGGCAATTTGACCACCTCATCCGGGCCGAGCGGAGGCTCTACCTCGTGGTTCCCCTGGCCCTGGCCCTCATCTTAAGCCTCCTCTACCTCACGTTTAGGTCGGTCAGGGACGCCCTCATGATTTTCAGCGGCGTCATCTTCGCAAGGGTCGGCGGAGTCGTCGGGCTCTTCGTGATGGGGCTCCCGTTCACCATCTCGGCCGGCGTGGGCTTCATCGCCTTGGCCGGGGCGTCGATGCTCGAAGGCTTGATTCTCGTCTCGGCCATCCGCGACCGGATGGCTCACGGAGTACCGAAACGGGAGGCCATCGAGCAGGCCAGGATTTCCCGCTTGAGGCCCGTGCTCATGACGGGAACGGTCGCAGCCCTCGGGTTCGTGCCGATGATGCTCTCGACCGGCGTCGGGGCCGAGGTGCAGAAGCCCTTGGCCACCGTGGTCGTCTTCGGCATGGCCTTCGACACGTTCCTCACGATGCTCGTCCTGCCCGTGCTCTACCTGCTCTTCGGCAAGGGCCCGGAGATTGAGGCAGACGCCGACGGAAGCCTCTGGGGGACCAACGGAACGACTTCAGACCATCGGGCCGATGGCCCGCTCACGAAGAACGCTTTTGAGAGGGCACGGGAGCCCGTCTCGACTCAACAAGGAGGATGACTATGCCCTGTGCAACCGCCCGAGTCGGGCTCTTACTCGTCGTGTTCCTTTCCCTCGGAACGGTCGGGGCCCTCGCCCAGAGCCCGACACTGCCCGACCCCCTCCCCGAGCCGAGTGTCGGCGGCTCGCTCCTCGGGCCCTCACCCGGGGCGAGCGGCGTGGGCGAGAGTCCCGGGAGCCAGGAGGGAATCTTGAGCGGGCGGCCCGGCCCGTCGACGCCGCGTGTTCCGTCGAGCGTCACCCGTCCGGGTGACCCATTGCCCGGAGCTGCCCGGCGACGCGGCATCGAGCGGCCGGGGGGCCTGTCCCCGATGACGCTCCCGCTCTACGGGCCTCTGGCCCTTCCCACAGGGGAGGGAGATGAAGGACCGCCCGGCGGCCTTACACTGGACGCGGCCATCGAGCGACTCATGCGGGAGAACCTCGAGCTCCGGGCGAAGTCGCTGGAGCTCCCCAAGGCCGAGGCCGACATCCTGACGGCCAGCCTTCGGGCTAATCCCATCCTCTACGCCGATTCGCAGTACGTCCCTTACGGTTCCTACTCCGAGAAGCGGCCGGGGGGCCCGACCCAATACGACCTCAACATCTCGTACCCGCTCGACATCACCGGCAAGCGGCGAGCTCGCACCGTGGCCGCCCAGCGAGCCAAGAGCGTGCTTGAAGCCCAGTACCAAGACGCCGTCAGGGTGCAGATTGACAACCTCTACACGGCGTTCGTCGACGTGCTCGCCGCCCGCGAAGCACTCCGCTACACCGACGCGAGCATCGAGGGCCTGAAACGCCTCGTGGCAAAGACTCAAGAGCTCTACCGCCAAAAGGAGCGGACCGGGGCCGACGTGAGTCAAATCGAGGAGCAGCTCGATTCGGCCGAAATCGAGCGTATCGAGGCCGAGGAGGCACTCAGGGACTCGAAACGAACGCTCGCCGTGCTCCTGAAAATACCGACCATTGAGGCAGCGGGCATCGAGCCGAGCGGCACGCTTCGCCCCGTGGTGCCCGTGCTGCCGCCGACCGCGGAGTTCATCCGCACGGCCCTCGCCGAGCGGCCCGACGTGACCGCGTACCGGCTGGGCATCAAGCGGGCGAACGCGGAGGTGAACCTCGCCGAGGCCAACCGCATGTCTGACGTCTACCTCCTCGTCCAACCCTTTACATACCAGGACAACTTGACGGGTTTTAAGGACTCAACCTCGTGGGCCGTCGGCCTCACCGTGCCCCTGCCGGTGTTCAACCGAAACCAAGGCAACATCGCTCGGGCTCGCATCGGCGTCACGCAGACGACGATCCAACTCGCCGACGTCGAGCAGCGAGTCGTCGCCGAGGTCGAGCAGGCCACGAGGCAATTCGAGGTGACGAAGACGGCTATCGAGCGGATTGAGCAGCGGCTCCTGCCGTCGGCGACCAGGGTTCGCCAGGCCGCCGAGGTCCGCTTCACCGCGGGCGAGGCCGACGCCCTCGAGCTCTTGGCCGCCCAACGCGGCTACAACGACATCGTTCGTCGCTACCGCGACACCCTCATCAGGTATCGCCGGAGTACGCTCCGGCTCAACACGGCCGTCGGTCGGCGGGTGCTGCCATGACGAAACAACCGGCCAATAGCCCGAGCCTGAGCGGGCAAGCAGCAACTCCCCAGGCGTCTTCGGCCTCCTGCGAGCTCAATGTCGGAGGGATGGATTGCCCGAGCTGTGCCGACGACATCAAGCGTTCGCTCGGCACACTCGAAGGTGTTCACGACGTGCACGTTGACGTGATGGGCGGCAAGGTGAGCGTCCGGTACGCCGAGGGCAAGCTCGCCCGAGGCGACTTCGCCGGGGCGATTCGCCGCATCGGCTACAAGGTCGAAGACGGCGAGAGCAGGCAGGCGAGTTTCACCGTCGAAGGGATGGATTGTGCCGACGAGGTGCGGCTCATCGAGGACAAGCTCGGGGAGCTCCCCGGTGTCACGGGGCTCTCCTTTGACCTCATGGCCAAGCGGCTCTCGGTCCAAGGGGCGATAACAACGCCCGAGGTCTTAAGAGCCATCAATGAGCTTGCGATGACGGCCCGTCCCGAGGGCGAAGAGGCACGGCCTCTCTCCTTCTGGGAGCGACGGAGCAGGCACCTCCTCACCGCCGTCTCGGGGACGCTTCTGGCCTTGGGCCTCCTGCTTGGTTGGCTCGATGCGAGCCCGGCCCTCACGGTCCCGGTCTTCGCCGCTTCGGCTATCGCAGGGGCGTGGTTCGTCGCACCGCGTGCGTGGCGTGCATCGAGAAACCTCGCCCTCGACATGAATTTCCTCATGATGGTGGCCGCCGTCGGGGCCGCCGCCATCGGCGAATGGGCCGAAGGAGCGTCAGTGCTCTTTCTTTTCTCGCTCGCCCAGGTCATCGAGACCTACTCGATGGACAGGGCCCGGAACGCCATCAAGGCCCTGATGGACCTCTCGCCCACCGAGGCCACGGTGAAGCGAGGCGGCACGGAGGAGACCGTGCCGGCGAGCACGGTGGAGGTGGGCGAGACCCTCGTCATCCGGCCCGGCCAGAAAGTCCCGCTCGATGGCGAGGTGGTCTCGGGACGCTCCTCGGTGAATCAGGCCCCCATCACGGGCGAGTCGATGCCCGTCGAGAAGGAGCCTGGCTCGGAGGTGTTTGCGGGCTCGCTCAACGAGCAAGGTTCGCTTGAGGTTCGAGTCACCAAGCTCGCCCAGGACACCACGCTCGCCCGCATCATCCACGCCGTCGAAGAAGCTCAAGGGAGTCGTGCCCCGTCCCAAACGTTCGTGGACCGTTTTTCCCGCGTCTACACTCCGGCGGTGGTCGCGATTGCCGTGGCCGTCTTCCTCGTCCCACCACTCCTCGGCCTCGGCTCTTGGGCGGTGTGGTTCTATCGGTCGCTTGCGATGCTCGTCATCGCGTGCCCGTGTGCCTTGGTGATTTCAACGCCCGTCTCGGTCGTGAGCGGCCTTGCGGGGGCGGCTAAACGAGGCGTCCTCATCAAAGGCGGTCTTCACCTTGAGAACGCCGGGGCCGTCTCGACCGTGGCGTTCGACAAGACGGGCACGCTCACCGTGGGACGCCCCGCCGTCGCCGACGTGCAGCCGCTCGGGAGCTGCGGCGAGGAGGAGGTCCTAAGCGTTGCCGCCTCCATCGAGCAGGGCTCGGAGCACCCCCTTGCCCGTGCCATCATCGAACGAGCTCGGGCTTTGAACATCGAGCCCAAGCCGTCGAGCGACTTTACCGCCTTGGTCGGCCGGGGCGTGAAAGCGACTGTCGGGGGTAAGGTCTATTACCTGGGGAACGAGCGACTCTGCCACGAGCAAGGCATCTGCACGCCCGAGAGCGAGGCGGCCTTGAGCCGCTTCGAGAACGAGGGGAAGACCGCCGTCGTTCTCGCCGACGAGCGTGGGCCGCTCGGCGTCATCGCGATAGCCGACCAGGTGAGGCCCGAAGCCCGAGACGCCATCGCGGCACTCCGCAGAGCCGGCATCCGTCGCGTCGTCATGCTCACGGGCGACAATAAGGGCACCGCCCGTGCAGTCGGCACGACCCTCGGCATCGACGACGTGAGGGCCGAGCTCCTCCCCGACGACAAGGTGGGCGTCGTGCGAGAGCTTGAAGCGAGCGGCGAGCGGGTGGCGTTTGTGGGAGACGGGGTGAACGACGCACCGGCGTTGGCGACGGCCACGGTGGGCCTTGCCATGGGGGCGGCCGGGACCGACGTCGCCCTTGAGACGGCCGACATCGCTCTCATGGCCGACGACCTTCGGAAACTCCCGCTCGCCATCGAGCACAGCCGAAGGACGCTGGCCATCATCAAACAGAACATCTGGTTCTCTATCGGCGTGAAGGTTGTCTTCGTTACCCTTGCCATCCTCGGGTGGGCGACACTTTGGATGGCGGTGGCCGCCGACATGGGGGCGTCGCTCCTCGTCATCGCCAACGGTTTAAGAGCCCTCCGAGTCCGTGGATAACCGCCCCGAAGCTTCTCATCGGGCACGCCGCTTCGTTGCCAACAGACTCGCACAGCCGGTACACCAGAAGGCAACACTCTACCGCGAGGGGGTGGTCCACTGTCGGCTTATCGAATGACCCGGCCGCTCTCAGGGCTGCCACCGACCGACCTTAGTCGCCTGGACATGCAGTAGAGGTTGGAGATGTCGAGCTTCACCTTCGCGACCGCTTTCCTGGTCGACCTCGACTCGAAGTGCTCCAGGCAATCGCTCACAAGCTCTGCCGCGATTCTGGCCGCTTCCTTGTCCCCCGACGCAATAACGGCGTCAGCGAGCGAGTCGGCGTGGTCTTCCCAACGCTCGCTCCTATCAATCTGCCAGGCCGCTTCGGCCTGTTCCTCGAAGCCGTGCTGCAATCACTCGTAAAGAAGATTTTCCATCCCTCGAATAATGCTGACCTGAGCGAAGCTCCCATGCCTTCAGGACGCCGAGAGCGATTCGCCTCCATCGGAGGAATGCTCGGCGACGTGCACGAGAAGTACGGGTTCACCAACCAAGTTCCCTTGGAGCAGGCGAGAGCCCTATTCGCGGATGTTCCAGCCGAGCAGCTCGCGAGGTACAGCAACGAGCAGTTGCAGGAGATGGCTTTCACCGCCGAGGTGTTGGCTCGACAGTTCAAGACGACGGAGACCGTTGAGAGCGTGACGAAGAAGTATGCTCTCTCGTTTGTGGCCGAGGATTCGGCCAAAGACTGAGACGACAGTCGCTGCAAAAATCCAGAAGCCCGCATCTCGAGTCACGAGACAGGAGCAACCAAATAGAGTACCTGTGCTTCGTGGCGAGAAATGGAGGCGTATGGAACCCGAGGGCGAGTGGCGGAGGAAGCTCGACGAGTGCGAGGCGAGCCTCCGGCGGCTCTGCGGGCAGGCGAGGGCCGAAGGCTCCTCGGAGAGGCTTTGGGACGTCGGGGCGATGGCCGTCCGCATCGAGCTGGAGCTGCTGGAGGGACCTCCAGGCCCTCCGAGGGCAGAAGTCCGGTGGGCGGACGCCCCGGATCCTCTGCGGCGTCCTCGGGTTTCTGGAGGGGTTCCTCCGCGACGGGGGCGGCTTCTTCCAGTGGGCGGCCGCCGGTCTACGCGTCCGCCTGGGACGGCCCATAGGCGAGCTGATGCCCTAGGGAAGGTCGAGCCGGGTCGAAGGCTCCGGATGCGTCGGTCTCGACGGCGAAGAGACGACCGTCCTGGAACGGCCTTTATGTTCCGCAGGGGCTGGGAACAAGCAACGGCCATCAGAGGCCGAGAGC
>ERZ778021.3885-NODE-3885-length-10072-cov-4.458121_pt1 | contig 10072 bp, 8 predicted proteins | sample MGYA00375751_ERZ778021 | MGnify/ENA primary metagenome ERZ778021 (study PRJEB29350, sample SAMN05389814) | bioreactor metagenome | isolation source: Thiocyanate stock bioreactor | place: South Africa: University of Cape Town | collected 2013-08-29 ... | reverse complement strand
TGGCCGCCGGACTCGCCGTAGAACGGCGTCTGGTTGACGACGATCTCGACGCGGTCCCCGGCGCCCGCCGTCTCGACCTCCGCGCCGTCGCGGACCAGCGCCGACACGACGCCCTCGGCCGTCTCGGTCGAATAGCCGAGGAACTCGGTGGCGCCGAGCTTCTCGCGAAGCTGGAACCAGACGGCCTCGGTGGCCGCCTCGCCGGAGCCGGCCCAGGAGGCGCGCGCCTCGGCCCTCTGCCGCTCCATCGCGTCGGTGAAGCCGGCGAGATTGACGGATATGTTGCGCTGGCGCAGCGCGTCCTGCGTCAGGTCGAGCGGGAAGCCGTAGGTGTCGTAGAGCTTGAAGGCGGTCTCGCCGTCAAGCATGTCGCCGGCGCTCAGCGAGGCGGTCGCGTCCGACAGCAGGCTCAGGCCGCGCGCCAGCGTCTTGCGGAAGCGCGTCTCCTCGAGCTTCAGCGTCTCGGTGATCAGCGCCTCGCCGCGCTGCAATTCCGGATAGGCCTGGCCCATCTCGCGCACCAGCGCCGGCACCAGCCGCCACATCAGCGGATCGGCCGCGCCGAGGAGCTGGGCGTGGCGCATGGCGCGCCGCATGATGCGGCGCAGCACGTAGCCGCGGCCCTCGTTGGAGGGCAGCACGCCGTCGGCCACCAGGAAGCAGGAGGAGCGGAGGTGGTCGGCGATGACGCGGTAGGAGGCGACGTTTTCGGCATCCGGCCCGCGGCCGATCGCGGAAGCCGCGGCGTCGATCAGGTGGCGGAAGAGGTCGGTCTCGAAGACGCTGTCGACGCCCTGCAGGATGCTCGCCATCCGCTCCAGGCCCATGCCGGTGTCGATCGAGGGACGCGGCAGCGGCACGCGTTCCTCCTTCGTCACCTGCTCGAACTGCATGAAGACGAGGTTCCAGAACTCGAGGAAGCGGTCGCCGTCCTCCTCCGGGCTTCCGGGCGGGCCGCCCCAGATGTGCTCGCCGCGGTCGATGAAAATCTCCGAGCACGGACCGCACGGGCCGGTGTCGCCCATCGCCCAGAAATTGTCCGAGGTCGGGATGCGGATGATGCGGTCGTCGGAGAAGCCGGCGATCTTCTTCCAGAGCGAAGCCGCATCGTCGTCGGTGTGGTAGACGGTGACCAGCAGCTTGTCCTTCGGCAGCCCGAAATCCTTCGTGATCAGGTTCCAGGCGAGCTCGATCGCGCGCTCCTTGAAATAATCGCCGAAGGAGAAGTTGCCGAGCATCTCGAAGAAGGTGAGATGGCGGGCGGTGTAGCCGACATTGTCGAGGTCGTTGTGCTTGCCGCCGGCGCGCACGCATTTCTGCGCGGTCGAGGCGCGCGCGTAAGAGCGCGTCTCCAGCCCGGTGAAGACGTTCTTGAACTGCACCATGCCGGCATTGGTGAACATCAGGGTCGGATCGTTGCGCGGCACCAGCGGGCTGGAGGAGACGACCTCGTGCCCGTTGCGCTTGAAATAGTCGAGAAATGCCGACCGGATGTCGTTGACGCCACTCATGCCCAGACCTTCGCGAGAGCCCGCGATCCCCGTGCGCGACGGCATCCGCGCGGGCACGGCGCCGAGAGGCGCCCGCCCGCCGCGGTTTCGCGCCGGCTCCGGGGCGCGACGCCGCGAGGCGCCACGCATGCTCCGGTTCCCGCCCGAATGCCGACACGCCCGAGCCGCGGGCGATGGAACTGCGCCTTTTAGCGTCGCCCAACACGGCTGTCCAGAAAGCCGAAAGGCCGCAGGCGAATGCCCGCGGCCTTTCCGACCGGCACCACCGCCGAAGCGGCGGCGAGGCGGCGGCTACTCGCCGCCGGCCGCCTCGTCGAAGCCGCCGCTCTCGTCCTCGAGGAAGCGCTCGGCGATCAGGCCCGCATTCTGGCGCAGCGCCAGCTCGATCTCGCGGGCGAGCTCGGGATTGTCGCGCAGGAACAGCTTGGCGTTCTCGCGCCCCTGCCCCAGCCGCTGCGAATTGTAGGAGAACCAGGCGCCCGACTTCTCGATGACGCCGGCCTTGACGCCGAGGTCGACGAGCTCGCCGGTCTTCGACACGCCCTCGCCGTACATGATGTCGAACTCGACCTGCTTGAAGGGCGGCGCGAGCTTGTTCTTGACCACCTTCACGCGGGTCTGGTTGCCGACGACCTCGTCGCGATCCTTGACCGCGCCGATGCGGCGGATGTCGAGGCGGACGGAGGCGTAGAACTTGAGCGCGTTGCCGCCGGTGGTCGTCTCGGGCGAGCCGAACATGACGCCGATCTTCATGCGGATCTGGTTGATGAAGATGACCATCGTGTTGGAGCGCGAGATGGAGGCCGTCAGCTTGCGCAGCGCCTGGCTCATCAGGCGGGCCTGCAGGCCGGGCAGCGATTCGCCCATCTCGCCCTCGATCTCGGCGCGCGGCGTCAGCGCCGCGACCGAATCGACCACCAGCACGTCGATGGCGCCGGAGCGCACCAGCGTGTCGCAGATCTCCAGCGCCTGCTCGCCGGTGTCGGGCTGGGAGATCAGCAGGTTCTCCAGGTCGACGCCCAGCTTGCGCGCATAGACGGGATCGAGCGCGTGCTCGGCGTCGACGAAGGCGCAGATGCCGCCCTTCTTCTGCGCCTCGGCCACCGTGTGGAGCGCAAGCGTCGTCTTGCCGGAGCTTTCCGGGCCGTAGATCTCGATGATGCGGCCCTTCGGCAAGCCGCCGACGCCGAGCGCGATGTCGAGCCCGAGCGAGCCGGTCGGGATCGTCTCGATCTCCACCACCTGCTCGTTGGCGCCGAGCCGCATGATCGAGCCTTTTCCGAACGCGCGCTCGATCTGCGCCAGCGCCGCATCCAGGGCCTTAGTCTTGTCCACCGAACTTTCCTCAACCAGCCGCAACGAGTTCTGAGCCATGATACATTACCCCTTGGTCGTCAACGAAGACCGGATGTTCCGGTGTCCCCGCATTTTTGTACCGCTTTTGTTCCCGATTTGCAATACATCCAACCCGTTGTTTCCACTTGGTTATCCAATTTTGTTCTGCCTTTGTACGTAAAGTTGGCTGCTCCGTATGGGCCACGAACGGCACTGCCGCAACCGAATCGCTTTGCCGGCAAGCGGCCGCGCATCGTGGGCTGCCGCCGGAATTGACTTTTACGTAAGTGCCGTGCAACAAGGCCTCAAGCAGAAGGCTGAGAACCGTTGCGCGAATTTTACTCGATCACGGAGCTTACGCGCGAGTTCGACGTCTCGACGCGCACGCTGCGCTTCTATGAGGACGAAGGGCTGATCCACCCGGTGCGGCGCGGCCGCACGCGGCTGTTCCGCCCCGCCGACAGGCACCTCGTGCGCCAGATCATCCGCGGCCGCCGGCTCGGCTTCTCCGTCGCCGAGATGCGCGAGATCATCCAGATGTATCGCGAGCCGCCGGGCGAGGTCGGGCAGCTCAAACTGATGATCCGCCGCATCCAGGAAAAGCGCGACCTGCTGCGCCAGAAACGGCGCGACCTCGAGGAAACGCTGACGGAGCTCGACCGCTCGGAAGAGGCCTGCGTCGAGCGTCTGGCCGAGCTCGGGGTGAACACCTGAGGGGAATAGGGCAGTAAGGCAATAGGGCAATAAGAATCTCGGCTTCTGCCATATTGCCTTATTGCCCTATTGCCTTACCGCCTCTCTTCATATCCACCGCCTGACGCGCTTCTGGTAGTCGCGGTAGCGCTTGCCGAAGCGGTCGGCGAGGTGACGCTCCTCGTGGACGATCGACACGAGCTGGGTGACGAAGCCGGCAAGGACGGCCGCCGGCAGGAACCAGGCGATGCCGAGCACCAGCGCCGCGGCCGTCATCAAAAGCGCGCCGGCGAGATAGATCGGGTTGCGCGAGAGGGCGAAGGGGCCGCCGGTGACGAGATGGTCGACGGCGCGGCGGTGGAGCACGGTCGTGCCCGCCCGGCGCAGCGCCCGCAGCGCCGCCAGCGCGAGGCCGATCGCGGCCAGCCCCAGCACGACGCCGATGGCGAAGAGGAAATCCGCGAAGGGCGAGCCGAACCAGGGCAGCGGCCACAGGAGGTGCAGGGCAACGGCAAGCGCGGCGGCGGCCGCGAACACGACCGGCGGCCACGGCAGACGGTTCTGCGCAACGCCCATGCTGCTCATTCGCCGGCCCCTCCCTCGTCCGCCCCTCCCTCGCCCGACGGCCCGCCCATATCGGTCTCGAACGAGCAGGCGCCGGCGATGTCGTTCAGCCGCGCCTGCATCTCCGCATCCTGCTCTCCGGCAAGCAGATCGTCCAGACGGCCTTCGTCGGAGAGGCGGCGCAGCACGCAGCCGCAATAGCGCGGGCAGAAATCGCCCTCGCGGGTCTCCGCGCAGGTCGCCTCGCAGGCCTGGACGAAGCGCGCCTCGGCCGGCGGATAATGCGGAGGGAAGAGCTGCGCGAAGCTCCAGACCAGCGCGATCAGCAGCGGCTGGTGGAGAAGGTAGACGATCAGGCTGTGCCGGCCGGCGAAGCCCAGCGGCACGGACCAGCGCCCGGGCCTGACCGCGGAGAGCGGCCCGAGCAGGCCGAGATCGTCGGCGAGACGGGCCACCGCCACGCCGAACAGCACCGCGCCGGTCCATGGAAAGAGCGGAACGTAGTCGTTGGACTGCGGATCGACCGTGGAAAGGCCCACCCACCACAGCGCCGGATGGTCGAATGCCGCCGCCCGCAGATAGTGCGGCGCCGCGATGACGGCCGCGGCGACGAGGATGGTCAGCGGCGCCGGCACGCGCAGGAACAGCAGCCCGATGACGCTCGCCAGCGCGATCTGGTGCAGGATGCCGAAGAAGATGAAGCCCTCCGGCATGACCAGCCAGGTCGCCAGCGTGATCGCGCCCGCCGCGGCCGCCACGAGGCCGAGCCGGCGCAGGAAGGCGGGCCAGCGTATGCCGTTCGCATGGGCCAGGAACAGGCTGACCCCCACCAGGAGCAGGAAGGACGAGGCGATCGCGCGCGCGAACAGCCGCCAGCCGCCCGTCTCGGTCGTCCCGCCGTCGAGATAGCCGAAGAATTCGAGGTCCCAGGCGCAATGGTAGACGGCCATCGCCAGCAGCGCGACGCCGCGGGCGACGTCGAGCGCGGCGATCCGCGAAACGAGCTTGGTGCGCACGGCCTCACTCCGCTGTTGCGAAGCGGCCGCCGATCTGGAGAATCGCGGCCGCCCAGGACAACCGGAGAATGCCCATGCACAGCATCGATGCCAATGGCGCGCGTATCCCCTGCCTCGGCATGGGCACATGGACGCTGTCGGGCGAAGCCTGCAGCGACCTCGTCGCCCATGCCCTGTCGATCGGCTACCGCCACGTCGACACGGCCGGCGGATACAGGAACGAGGCCGAGGTCGGCGCCGGCATCAGGGCCTCGGGCGTCGCCCGCGACGAGGTCTTCGTGACGACCAAGATCTGGCACACGCACCTGCAATATGACGACTTCCTGCGGACGGCCGAGGCCAGCATCGAACGGCTCGGCATCGGTCCGGTCGACCTGCTGCTGATCCCCGCCGTGCCGCTCGCCGAGACGATCGCCGCGCTCAACGCGGCGCGCGGGAACGGGCTAACGCGCCACATCGGGGTGTCCAACTTCCCGACCGGCCTGCTGGCGCAGGCGCGCGCGCTGTCGGCCGCGCCGCTGGTCGCGGACCAGGTCGAGCACCACCCGATGCTCGATCAGACGAAGGTGCTCGCCGCCTGCCGCGCGGCCGGCATGGCGATGGTCTCCTATTGCCCGCTGTTTCGCGGCGGCGGCCTGTTCGAGACGCCGGCCGTCGCCGACGCGGCGCGACGCCACGGCAAGACGCCGGGCCAGGTCGTGCTGCGCTGGCAGGTCCAGCAGCCCGGCGTGGCGGCCATCCCGCGCACGTCGCGCAAGGAGCGGCTGGCCGAGAACCTCGACATATTCGACTTCGCGCTGAGCGAGGCCGAGATGGCGGCGATCTCGGCGCTGCAGGCCGCGAACCGGCGGCTGTGCGACTTCGCCTTCTCCCCCGAATGGGACGAGCCCGCATAAGCAAACCCATCGGGACAAGTCATGAGCGCGACGGGCGGTCGCCACAACCTTTGCGGTTAACGTCACGTTAGGTGAGGACCGCTAGAGTTTATCTATCATGGCCGACTGCACTCCGCTGGTCCTCGTCCGGCGCGCGGTCGGGTGTTCGAGCCGGCATGGACGCGCGCCGCGAGGGGGCGAGGAGCGAATGTCCGTGGCGGCCAGAATGGGGTTGGCATGCAGTCGTCAAACGCGCAGCAGGAACCGACGACGGGCGCGGCGCAGGCCATCGTCGACATGATGCAGCGCAGGGGCGTCGCACCGCTGCCCCGCAACTACGAGATATTCTACGAGGCCAGCGCCGGCTCCGACGCCGGCCTGCGCGAGGCCGTCGAGCGGCTCGGCCCGCGCCCTGCGCAGGTCGATCTCGACCAGATCGCCCACCGCTTCTTCGCCCAGAGCAGCCAGGCCGGCATCGTCGACAACGCCCACCAGGCGCTGATGCACAAGATCGAGGCGGTGATGGAGCTCCTGCGCCGCGAGCGCGCGTCGCTGGAGAAATACGGCATCATCCTCGACCAGACCTCGGCGGGCCTCAACAAGCGCCACGAGGTGACCACCGAGCTCCTGCGCCGCATCGTCAGCATCATGGCCTGCGCCACCGACACCACGATCGCCCAGGGCAGGCAGATCGCCACCTCGATCGCCGACACCTCGGCCGAGCTCGCCGAGGTGATGGCCAAGCTCACCGAATACAAGGTGCTCGCCGACACCGACGCGCTGACCCACATCAGCAACCGCCGCGCCTTCGACCGGGCCATGGCCGAGATCTACGGCGACACCAAGAAGGTGATGTTCAGCGCGCTGATCCTGGCCGACGTCGACCACTTCAAGCAGATCAACGACCGCTTCGGCCATCCGGTCGGCGACAAGGTGCTGCAGCAGATCGCGCGCATCCTGCGCACCTCCGTCAACGTCAACGTCTTCGTCGCGCGCACCGGCGGCGAGGAGTTCGCCCTCATCGTCGAGGGGCTCACCGAGGAAGGCACGGTGGCGCTCGCCGACGAGATCCGCGGCATCATCGAGCGGACGCAGTTCTCGCCCGTCGGGCAGCAGGCCGCCGTCACCGTCTCGATGGGCGTGTGCATGGCGACCGAGGCGAACGGCCCCGAGGACTTCTACAGCAAGGCCGACCAGGCGCTCTATGCCTCCAAGGCGGCCGGCCGCAACCGGGTCAGCAAATATCCGACCGCCACGCCCGGCCTGCAGCGCAAGAACTGGATGATCTACCGCACCGACTGACGCCGCCCTTCCCCCGGAAGGTGGAGCCCGGCCATTTCGCCGGCCCCTGCTTTTTGCTAGACCGCTTCCCGGCTATTCGCGCGAGGAGGGTGCCCCCATGAAGAAGCAGATCATCGCGATCGTCGCCGCGGCCACGCTGGCCGCCTGCACGACCGACCCGTTCACCGGCGAATCGAAGCTTTCCAACACGGCCGGCGGCGCCATGCTCGGGGCCGGCGCCGGCGCGCTGGTCGGGCTCGCCGTAGGCGGGACGGGCGTCGCGCAGCGCAACGCCGCGCTGATCGGCGCGGGCGTCGGCGCGCTCGCCGGCGGCGGAATCGGCCTCTACATGGACAAGCAGGAAGCCGAACTGCGCGCGCAGCTCCAGGGCACCGGCGTCAGCGTCACCCGCAACGGCGACTACATCATCCTCAACATGCCCTCCAACATCACCTTCCCGACCGACCAGGCTACGGTCAGCCCGCAATTCTACCCGACGCTGAACTCCGTCGCCCTGGTGCTCAACAAGTATAACCGCACGCTGGTCGACGTTTACGGCCACACCGATTCCACCGGCGGCGACGCACACAACCTCGATTTGTCGCAGCGCCGCGCGCTGGCCGTCGCGACCTATCTCAACGCCCAGGGCACCGACAGCCGACGCTTCTCCATCGTCGGTTATGGCGCGAGCCGGCCGATCGCCACCAACGCGACGGCGGAGGGCCGCGCCCAGAACCGCCGCGTCGAGATCGAGCTGCTGCCGCTCACCTGAGCCCGGACGGTCTTCCACTCGCCTTCTGCCCGTTTGAAGGCTGTGCGCGGCAATACCCCCACCCCTGCCCCCTCCCCACAGGGGGAGGGAGACGCTGTCGTCGCGCTCCGAGCTAAAGCCATCGAAGCTTGCGCCATGCGGCGCAGGATCAAGGCCTCCCTCCCCCCTGTGGGGAGGGATCAAGGTGGGGGTACTGCCACGCGGTTTCCGTGCGCAGCCCCCCTCACGAGACGATGCCGAACCACCAGCTCGCCAGCCCGAGGAAGGCGAAGAAGCCGACCGTATCGGTGACGGCGGTGACGAACACCGACGAGGCGACCGCCGGATCGGCGCCGAACCTGTGCAGCAGGAGCGGGATCATGATGCCGGCGAACGCGGCCATGAACATGTTGATGATCATCGCCGCGGCGATGATGCCGCCGAGGTCGGGGCTGTGGAACCAGGCGGCCGCGACGAGGCCGATCAGCACCGCGAAGATGATGCCGTTGATGAAGCCGACGCCGAGCTCGCGGCGGACGATGCGGCCGGCATTGTAGATGTCGAGGTCGCGCGTGGCGAGCGCGCGCACGGTCACGGTCATCGTCTGCGAGCCGGCATTGCCGCCCATGCCGGCCACGATCGGCATCAGGATGGCGAGCGCCACGATCTGCTCGATGGTGGCGTCGAACAGGCCGATGACGGACGCGGCGATGAAGGCCGTGACGAGGTTGACGAGCAGCCAGGGCACGCGCGAGCGCGAGGTGGCGAGCACGGTGTCGGACAGTTCCTCGTCGCCGACGCCGCCCATGCGCAGCAGGTCCTCCTCGGCCTCCTGCTGGATGACGTCGACCACGTCGTCGATGGTGAGCACGCCGACGAGCCGCTCGTTCTCGTCGACGACGGCGGCGGAGAGCAGGTCGTACTGCTCGAAGATCTGGGCGGCCTCTTCCTGGTCCATCAGCGCGGGGATCGCATGGCGCGTCTCGTGCATGATGTCCTCGACCCTGGTGGTGCGCTTGGTGCGCAGCACCTTGTCGAGCGCCACCGCGCCGAGCAGGCGGAAGGTCGGGTCGATGACGAAGATCTGGCTGAAATGGTCGGGGAGGTTCTGCTCCTCGCGCATGTAGTCGATCGTCTGGCCGATCGTCCAGAAGGGCGGCACGGCGACGAACTCGGTCTGCATGCGCCGGCCGGCCGTCTCCTCCGGATAGGACAGCGAGCGGCGCAGCCGGATGCGCTCGGTGAAGGGAAGCTGGGCCAGGATCTCGTTCTGGTCCTCGGCGTCGAGATCCTCGAGGATGTAGACCGCGTCGTCGGAATCGAGGTCCTGGACGGCCTGCGCGATCTGCGCGTTGGGGATCGCGTCGACGATCTCGGCGCGGATGGCGTCGTCGACCTCGGTCAGGGCCGTGAAGTCGAAGTCGGCGCCCATCAGCTCGACCAGCGCGCGGCGCTGCTCGGGGCCGAGCGATTCCAGCAGGTCGCCCACCTCGGACTGGTGGAGGCGGCCGACGTCCTGCTTCAGGGCCGCGGCGTCGCGGTCGGCGATCGCGGCGGCGACGCGGGCGACGACGTCCTGCCGGATCGCGCCGTCCTCGTTGTAGATGTCCGCATGGGGGACGTCCACGGCGTCGGTTTCGGGCAGACGGTCCTGGGGATTTTCCATCGGCGCCTCCCGCCTGCATCGGTTCGCGTGGGATGGCCTCCGTCTAGCCCGTCCGTCCGGCGAACTCAAAAACAAAAGCGTCAGATGCCTTCGCTTTCGCAGCGTGCCTGAGTGCCGCAGCCAAAATCGACGCCTATCCGTCCCTTTCTCGCGTCCGATTCGCAGATAGCTGAGATGCGACCGCCCTGCCCTCCAGGCGCTATCTGTCCGGAGCGCCGTCGAACCCCAATAGAGCCGTATGAGAACGCCTTTTTGCCCGGCCGCCGCACTTGTTTCGCCGCAGGCTATTTGCTACATGCGCCGGGCGCTGGCGAGGTCCGGCGTCCTACCACGTGCGGTCGTGGCGGAATTGGTAGACGCGCAGCGTTGAGGTCGCTGTG
>ERZ778021.3876-NODE-3876-length-10100-cov-2.817023_pt1 | contig 10100 bp, 9 predicted proteins | sample MGYA00375751_ERZ778021 | MGnify/ENA primary metagenome ERZ778021 (study PRJEB29350, sample SAMN05389814) | bioreactor metagenome | isolation source: Thiocyanate stock bioreactor | place: South Africa: University of Cape Town | collected 2013-08-29 ... | reverse complement strand
AAGTCAAAAGGAAATATCTCTCCTTTAAAGTGGTATCGGCGAAGGGGCTAACGCACTGATAATAGTCAGTATGCTCGGCATCAAGTGGACGTAATCCTCGCAAGATTGGGATGTAAACTCTTTTAAAATTACTCTCTGACGTAAACTTAGGGACACGATTTACTACCTTCAAACCTTCTTCGCAAAGACTCTTGATCTTGGCGGGGAATTCGGGTGAATTTAAGGCTCGAGACGAGCCTATATTCGTGGTACTGGTTGTGCTGCTTATTCTGGTGATATTAGACCATGCTGTAAAAGTATCGCGGACATGACCATAAGCATCCTTTGCTGAACTAAGAGCAGTAGGCAAAGACATCAATCGATCAATTGTTTCTATACTGACGTTTTCTGCAGCTATTACTCCGTTGTTTGTCAAAAGCAATCTCAGTTCCTCAAACACACTCTTGAGTTCGCTATTAACGTCTGTGAGTTCGATATCAGAGATGCCTATTTGATAGGATTCTTGTATTGACAATAAGCGCAAGAAGCGGCTTTTACCAGAATTATTAGAACCAACAAAAATATTGATCTTTCCTAAAGGAGCCAGCGTTTTAAGTTCATTACTATTTGCATCTCGATAACTCTCAAATTCCTCGGGCAAGCTCAGCGAATTGATATTATTCATAATTAACGTTCTAGAAGGATGTAGTAAAAACTAAATTATAGCGCGATCCATTAAGCAAGACGCCACCGAAACGTTTATAGAAGTTAATTACTAAACCGAACTCCCCAACCACGCGATAAAACAAATTCCCGTCACATTCAGAAACACCGTCGCCCAAAACATCAATTGAAATTCTTTCTTGCGGGATTTATGATGCAAAAGGCGTTGCGCTGCCAATGCGCCAGGCCAACCACCAACCAACGCCATTAAATGCAACGTGGATTCTGGCGTCCGCCAATTGCCCTGCTGCGCGGAAGATTTATCCCAAGCATAGGTGAGAAATGTAAGAAGGCTCACCGCAAAGTAAACAGCCACAACTGGCCAAAATATTCGGCCAACGTACGCAGCGATTAAAACAATCCCCATCAGAATCGACGCCAAGATAACGGGTGCTGGATTGTCCAGACGCTGATGAGTTGCATGACTTTTCGTTTTGGATTGATCTGCAAAACAGGCCTTTTCGCCTCGCGGTCTGCCTCTTTTATCTTTGGCCAATTCGTAAGAAACAACATCCCCCACTTCTGGCCGACGTGATTTTGAGGAGAAGGCTTTAACGTGAACGAAGACTGAATTCCCACCGCCAGGCGATGAGATAAAACCAAAACCTTTTTCATCATCCCAACGTGTAATTTTTCCTTGTGAGCGCATATGAAAGTACTTTTTTTATTGAGACCGAGCGAGAAATTTACATACGACTTTGCGAGTCGCTGTTTGTGTCTCACGGCGTTGGTGCGGACAGAAGCGGGTTAGAGCAATCGAGTTTCGCTATCGCTTCCGGTGTAAACCATTTTATATGACCATCTGCAAACGAGTAATTCGCACCATTAGAATGCCATGTGCTCCAAACACCGTTGCGGTCACAGGATGAGACTTCTCTACCATAGCGTAGTGCATCATCTGGCGCATCCGCGTGCATCCAAGTCGTAGCCGCTGTCGTCTTGCTGATTTGGTCTAAGTATCGCCAATTGTAACCATAATCAGCGCCCAAAGGAGCTTGAGAAGAACGAGATTGAGTTGGACACGTGTAAATGCTTCTATTTTTCACATAAGGCAAAGTCTCCGAAACCCACATATTATCCATAGGATAATGCCTGCCTTCAGTTGCATATCGCTCATCAGAGTCCTGAACGTATAACTGCATAGCAAGAGCAAGTTGCTTGAGATTGCTTTGACAAATTGTCCTACGTCCTTTTTCACGCACACCCAAGAACACAGCAAAAAGCATGAAGGTAAGAATTATCATTACCGTCACTGTAACCAGAACTTCGATAAGCGTAAAGCCTGGCCTACTCAACCTTTGCTTTGTGTTCATAAAAATTATTTTAACATGCGGTCAAACCATGCGTCGAAACCGAACAATAAATAAAAGAGCATGACTGACACGATGTAAAAGTACTTTCACAAGATACTTCAACTTCCCCACACGTGACTTCGCTCAACATGACAATAAGTAAACCTCACCTTTCCCCGTAGCCCGATTTCTTGCACAATTACTGTGCTATGGAAAAAACTTTTATTGCTATCAAGCCGGATGCCGTGCAACGCGGTCTTACCGGAGAAGTGTTGGCGCGCTTTGAGCGCCGTGGGTTCAAAGTCACTGCGTTGAAGATGACCAATGTCTCGCGCGAGCTGGCCGAGGAACATTATGTCGAACACAAAGAGAAGCCGTTCTTTGGTTCATTGGTGGATTTTTTGACGTCCAGCCCCGTCGTGGCTATCGTCCTGGAAGCGCCAAATGCCATCACATTGTCCCGCAAGATGATCGGCGCGACGCGTCCCGAAGAAGCGTTGGCAGGAACAATTCGCGGCGACTACACCGTGGATTTGCAAGCCAATCTGATTCACGGCAGTGACTCCTGCGAATCTGCCGCGCGTGAATTGAAACTGTGGTTTCCTGAGTTGGAGAACTAAGTGGAAGCGGCATCTTGCCGCTTTTTTAGATAAAGCGGCGGGACGCCGCTTCTACGATAAAAGTACTTTTCTGCTGCGGCAGAAAAGTACTTTTTCACATTCCAGAACGAACATCAATCAAACTTATTTCTTCCTCATCAGAAGTATTGACGGCTCAAATCATCAAAGACGCGACTGTTGGGCGAGAATGCGCTTGACATTCGCACGTGCATAACTTATAGTTCTTTATGATCAAACAACATTTGTTCGATGTTAGAAAAAGATGCTTTTAGAAAGTACTCTTGAGACGTTTCAACATCATTCTCGTTAGCCATGCGCAGAGATCGCAGCCGTGCAGCAAGACCCTACTCTTACTGCGTGTGACTATCCAAAACAAAAGTTATTCTTTCAAGCGAATAACAAACCGAAGTTTGTAAGATGCCATTATGCTGAAAATGTAGAAAAGTATTTGTTGCCACCTAAATCAGACATAAACATCTTCTTATCTTTAATAAATGATTATATCTTATTACGATCTTAACAGTCGGGATTAACTTTGAGCTTGCAGCAAAGAGTATGGACGCCGTAATTTTTGGAAACACGTATTATGGAAAAAGTAATTCCCTTTAAATCTGCTTCGCAGAATACGTTTCGTTTGGGATCGCCGCCGATTCCGCGCGAACATGGCGCATGGGTAATTTTGTACGTGCCATTTCTGATCGGGCTGGCTACAGCCTGGCCGCCACCTGCACTACCCGCGTTGCTACTTTTCGTGGCCATCAGCGGCACATATTTAGCACGACATGCGGCGAGCGTTCTACTACGAAAAAATGGTCTGCGCGCTCAGGAAAGCGCCTTTTGGTTAGGGATTTACACGACGCTTCTGGCAGCGGGCGGCTTGCCATTATTATTTTTTTATCATCGCGTTGACTTGCTGCCATTGGCTGGCTTGGCGGCTCTCATTTATCTGCTTCATATTGCAATTGGAAAACTGCCGATGCGCAATCGCCTGTTGCGCGCGCAGTGGAATGAGTTGGTTGGAATGACGGCATTGACCTTGACCGCACCTGCCGCTTATGTTGCATCAGGCGGACAACTCGGTGGCATGGCGTGGTGCCTGTGGAGCGGGTGTGCACTGTTTTTTGGAAGCGGCGTGCTTCATCTGCGGATGCTGATTTTCGCAGCGAAGGAAAAGCAAGAATTGGGCACCGCTGACCGCTGGCGTTTGGGATGGGGCAACCTGCTTTATCACGCGCTGTTGATGGTTGCGGTTTTCTTTTCCGCGTCACATCTTCCAGTGCGCTCGGCGATGTTGCTCTGGCTGGGATTTTTGCCAATTGTGGTGCGTGCGGTGGATGGCACGATCACGCTTTCTAATATCGCTCCGTCATTTAAGAAATGTGGATGGATTGAAACAGGCTATGCGCTCTGGTTCATGTTGTGCTTCATTGGCGCGTTGCATAGCTGACCAGGTTGAGTGATCAATTTTTTAAAGGAATAACTAATGGCTACAAAACATGCAGTGCCGGGACGTTTTAAGAAACCGCCCAAACCAGGCGAAACGCGCGTCATTCGCACCACCGATAGCCCCAACTGCACGGGAGCTTGCGGCTGGAACGCGACGGTGATGGACGACACTATCATTGACCTCAAGCCCGCCGCCGATTATGGATGCGAAGAGTATAATCCGCGCGGCTGTTTGCGCGGGATGTCCATGACGCACATGATCTACGGTAAAGATCGCGTCAAGACGCCACTCATTCGCACCGGCGCGCGCGGTGAAGGCAAATGGAAGGAGGCGTCGTGGGATGAAGCACTCGATTATATCGCTGACAAAATGATCCATATCCGCGATGCCTACGGAATGGAAAGCATGCTGCTTTTCAACCAGGTCGTCGGCACCGGCTATGTGCAAAAAGGCGCGCAAATCCGCATGGCGTCGCTGCTGGGGATGTCGTTCGCCACTGCTTACGATTACAATGGCGACATCTCGATGGGTTACACCCACACCACCGGCATTGACAGCATCGAATGCGAAACCAAAAGCTGGGGTCACGCCAAATATGCGATTTTGTGGTCATCAAATGTGTTTCAAACGCGCATCCCCGACGCGCATTTTTTGACCAAAGAAGCCAAGCAGGATAACGGTTGCAAAATTGTCTCAATTGATCCGCGTTGCAGCCAGACCGCCAAGGGCGCGGATTTGTGGCTTCCCATCAATCCCGGCACCGACGGTGCCTTAGCGCTGGCGATGTGCTACACGCTGATAGAAGAAGGCCTTGTCAACTGGGAGTTTCTGCGTACCTTCACCGATGTTGTTACGCTCATCCGTCAGGACAATGGGATGCGTTTGCGCGCCAGCGATGTTGGATTGGGAGATGATAGCCAGTTCGTGGCTTGGGATGAAAGCGCACAAAAGTACTTTGTGCTGCCGATGGATACGTTGGAGTTGCCGTCGGATGTGAAGCTGTCACTTAGCGGTCATCACGATATCGAAATCAACGGGCAAACAGTGCGCGTCATTCCGGTCTATCAGCAGCTCGAAGACATCATCATGCGCTCTGAATACAAGCCGGAAAATGTTGCTGCTATCACCGACATCCCGGCAGAGACCATCCGGCAAGTGGCGCGTGAATATGCCACCACACAGCCAGCTTCAATCATTATCGGTATGGGCATCAATCACCGTCTGCACGGCGATTTAACGATTCGTTCGATTTTGCTGCTGGGCGCGTTAGCTGGCGCGCATGGCACTCCGGTTCGGGCGTTACGATCTATTCGGGACAGCATCACTTCCGCCTCGACATCAGCGACTTCTGGTTCCCCAACGGCAAGCGTCCCAACATGGTGCCGCTGCACTATTTCGTGCTGGGCAAACCAACTGAAACCATCAATTCGAAAATCAACTATCCGCAGCACGGCTTCAAAGGATTGTTTCTGTCGCACGCCAATCCGTTGGTCACGGAGTTTTCCGGGCCGATGAAACAGGCTATTGATGACCTGGAACTGTTTGTCACTGTGGACTTTTCGATGTCGCCAACTTGCGAGTACTCCGATGTGGTGCTGCCCGCGCCAACATTTTGGGAAAAACACGACTTGGTCGGCACTGGCTGTCATCCCTATCTGCAACTGCAACAGCCGGTGGTCAGCCCGCAATATGACAGCCGCACCGAGTTCTGGATGGTCAAAGAAATTTTGCGGCGCGTTGATCCAAAGTTGGCGGCAAAATACTTCGATCTCGAAGAGTTGGACGCCATCGAAATTTTGCTGGAAACCGGCGGACACGAGACTGCGGGCATCACCTTAGAACAGTTGCAGGCCGGGCCAGTGCGCCTCAATGTTCCCGATCCAGAAATTGGCGCGGACGAACAGTTCATCCATAAGAAACCGTTCCCGCCGCGCGCCTTGCCATTCAAGGTCGAACAGCAACGCGAGTTCCTCAAAACCGGACGCATGGAGTTTTATAAAGAGGAAGAAATCTTCAAGAAGATGGGTGAAGAGTTTCGGGTTTATAAACCAAGCTTCGGACATCTGCCGGAAGAAGACCAACAGTTGCCGCTGGCGATTGTGACGCCGCACTCCAAATGGCGCGTGCATTCAACGCACAGCAACAATCCGGTTCTACTCAATCTCAATCGCAAGCCAGTTGTAGAGATCAATCCACGAGACGCGTTATCACGCGGCATCCGCGACGGCGATCAGGTTGAGATTTTTAACAACAACGGCGCTTATCAACTGTGGGCACTGGTGACCGAGGGCATTAAGCCAGGCGTGGTCTGTGTGGATCATGCGTGGTGGGATCGCTATTTGGCGGCTGGCAAATATCACAGCGTTCATACGCATCAGAAGATAAAGCCAACGCACGAGAACTACTATCTACCCGCCGTCTACGCGCCCGGCCAGCATTGGAAGGATACGCGTGTTGACGTGAAAAAGGTGAACGCGAAGAAGTAACGGCCGGAACTGAAAATATCCGGCCAGAGGAGAAATTATAATGAACAACGCACATTGGCATTTACTGCTCAATCATATTCCCGTGCTGGGCGTGTGGTTCGCCCTGGCTGCGATGTTGATCGGACTGGTATTTCGGAATGTTGTAATGATGCGCTCCAGTTGGGTGCTGCTGGTCGTCTGCGCTCTGATGACTATTCCGGTCTATCTAACTGGCGATCCGGCGGAGGAAATGGTCGAAAGGTTACCTGGCGTTTCCGAACAGATATTGGATCAGCACGAAGACCTCGGAAAGCCCGCTCTAATCAGCATGCTCATACTGGGTGCACTGGCTCTGGGTTCTTTGGCCATTTCATGGCGCAACGAAAAGTGGGTGCGCCCTCTGGCCATCCCTACAATAGCCTTGACGCTGTTGTGCGGCGGATTGATCGTCTACACCGCTTACTTAGGTGGACAGGTACGACACTCGGAAATCCGGTCTGGCACTTCAATCAATGCGCCACCGAAGGATAAGGATAAGCATGGCCGCGATTAAAGCCGTGGCTCGCGCCAAATGCAGTAAGAGCTCGAAGTAGTAGCATCTGGCATAAAACAGTAAAAAGGTGAACTAACTATGGCAAGAATGTCCATGCTGATTGACCTCACGCGCTGCATCGGTTGCGATGCGTGTACGGTCGCTTGCAAACAGGAAAACGGCACGCCCGCCGACGTCTTTTTCGCGCGCGTTTTGAACGTCGAAGCCGGAACTTATCCAGACACTAAACGCGTCTATCTGCCGCTTTTATGCAATCACTGCGAGAACCCGGCCTGCCTCAAAGCTTGTCCGAACAAGGCTATTTTCCGGCGCGATGATGGCATCGTGCTCATTGACCAGGATCAATGCAAAGGCACCGGTGCCTGCGGTTCGGCGTGTCCTTACGGCAACATCATCTTGACCGAAAAGGACAACTGGTATCTGGATGAGAATGAGACCTACGAAAAAGATTTCGTGAAGCCACGCATCAAGGAGAACAAGGCCCGCAAATGCACGCTCTGCGCGCATCGCGTAGATGAGGGTTTGGAGCCCGCCTGCGTAGTGGCCTGCCCGACCGGCGCGCGCATCTTCGGCGACCTGGACGATCCCGCCAGCGAGATTTCTCGGTATGTCGTGAACGAAAAAGAGAATACCGGACGCGAAGCTTTCAAGCTGCTGCCCGAAGCCAAGACCGAACCAGCAACGTTGTATTTAGGCACAATGGCGGTGCAGAAGTCAAGCACTTTAGGCAACGGCGCCGAGCCGCAGCTTGCTGATGGCATTTCACCGGTGACAGAATCTTTATCAAATACTGCGTCTTCTGAAATACAAAATGCTGGCAACGATCAAATGAATGCCACGGCGCACGAAGAGAGAGTAAGTCACTCCGCACCGATCAAGCCATTTGGTGTGCTGGCTGATTTGATGCGACGCGCTGGCAAATCAGTCGGAGTAATTCTACTGGGCGCTGCGCTGGCTGTGGGCACTCCCGCTAAGGCACAATCAGATAAAAAATATATACCTATAGAATCGCCAGATGCCAAAAGTGCCGCCGCTAAAATACCGGATTCGTTGTCGAAAGACGGCGTGCCAGAAGCATGGAGTGCATCGTCCTGCGCATCGTGTCATGGCCATGAAGCAATGGGCGGGTTGGGGCCTCCGCTGGCAGAGACGAAATTGACCTTTGAGCAATACGAAGAAGTGGTGCGCACAGGTCGAGGTATGATGCCGGCGGTTCCTCAAAAGGAAGTCTCCGATCAAGAACTGAAGGTGATCTATGATTACACTCGCTCGGCAGTACTCGATCCCGATCAAATCCCCATCGCCTTCAAAGTCGGCGCGTTGCTGTCAACGCGCAACACGGGAATTTTCTTTTCTTTTGTCACGCTGATCTCGCTTATTCTGGCGCTAAAAGTACTTTTGTACTGGATCGACTGCGCTGGCTGGAAACAACTAAAACCTTATGTGAAAAAATTTGGTTATCTCCGCGCCTTCGGTATCGTGCTGGCGTCACTTTTGTTGGATGGCCTGTGCGTGCGCTCTCTGTGGCGCGCCAATAAGCACCGCTGGGCGATGCATGCATTCCTAATTTACGGTTTCATTGGTTTAAGTTTGGCTGACTTTTTGATGCAAATGTTCAATCCAACACGTGCTGAAGTGGGAATGTTGCATCCCATAAAAATTCTCGCCAACCTGAGCGGCCTGGCTGTTTTACTGGGCATCGCTTACGTTCGTTATCGCTACGCCAAAGATAAATATGTGGATAATGGCCTGACCATCGGCCGTGACTATCTTTTCATCAACCTGCTGGCACTGGCGATTCTCACCGGCTTTCTGGTGGAAGGACTGGGCTTGGCGGGGCAATCGCACTGGGTGCAACCGTTCTATATGTTGCACCTATCGGTTATTGCAGTGTTGTTTGTCTCGGCACCGTTCACACGTTTTTCGCATGTTTTCGTAGTGCCAGCCTTGATTGCCATGACGCGTGTTGGCCAGGCCATTGCCGCCAGTGGTGTGGATCTCGGATTTTCTAATGAACCATCTCCAGGCCGCCATCACAAGTCAGAGCGCATCGCCGAGCAAGTAATGAAGCAGCTCGACCCCAATTTCAAGGGGCCAATAAAGTTACGTTATTATCCTTGAGAGTATTACCCATAAAAGTAATAGACATGGCGCTTACGCCAGATCTTTAAGAAGGAGTCAACCATGAAAAAACAACCATACCCCGAAGACCCGCGTGCGCCACATGGACAGCCGCCCGTTTGCCTGTATTCACCGAACGCAAATGACGATGAAGACGACGGAGTCGAAAAACCGTCACGCCGCAAGATGCTGGGTTTTTTAGTTACAGCAATCAATGCTGGCATCGCAGGCGCGGTGGTTTTGCCAGCGGCGGCTTTTGTGGCCGCGCCGTTATTGCAGGACAAGCCGCAAAGCCGCTGGGTACCGTTGCTGGACTTCAGCGATCTTGAAGATGGCGAAACACGTCCCGTCACCTATCAACTCGAAGTGCCAGATGGCTACACCGAGTCCGAACGCAAATATACCGTTTTGATAAGTCGGCGCGGAGACAAAGTCATCGCGTTCGATCCAACCTGCCCACATCTGGGCTGTCATGTCGAATACAAGGACAGCAAGCAACAATTTGTCTGTCCCTGTCATGGTGGTATTTTTGATAAAGACGGCAACGTCATTTCCGGGCCACCACCGCAAGGTCTGTCACGCATCGCCACGCGCATCGAAGCTGGAAAGGTAGATATCCACAAGGGGTGAACCATGACACAACTACTGGAAAATGAAGGTCAGCACAAAAAAGAGTCGGAAAAACTAAACAACAACAATGTTTCACCAGAGGTAGCCGCCAAACTAAGCGAGCTGGAAGAGCTCAAGCGCGAACGGCCATCAATGGCTGACTGGTTGGAGCTACGCTTGGGTTGGTGGGGCTTTGTCCGTAAGAATCTCGATGAACCGATGCCCGCTGGCGTCGGTTGGTGGCAGACGCTGGGCAACTTGATTTTGACGCTGCTGGTGTTTCAATTCGTA
>ERZ778021.3871-NODE-3871-length-10118-cov-3.947332_pt1 | contig 10118 bp, 6 predicted proteins | sample MGYA00375751_ERZ778021 | MGnify/ENA primary metagenome ERZ778021 (study PRJEB29350, sample SAMN05389814) | bioreactor metagenome | isolation source: Thiocyanate stock bioreactor | place: South Africa: University of Cape Town | collected 2013-08-29 ... | reverse complement strand
AAAGCCTTGCTGCACGCGGCTAAATTGATCAACGAAACAAAAGAAGCGGCCAACTGGGGATTGCATTTTGGCGAGCCTCGCATCAAGATTAACGAGCTGCGTGACTGGAAAAATAACGTCGTAAAGCAGCTCACTGGCGGCTTGGGCATGCTGGTGAAGCAGCGCAAAATTACTTATGTGCAAGGTTTTGCCACTTTCAAAGATGCCAACACGCTTACTGTGAAAACTGCAGATGACGAGGAAAAAGAAATTGCCTTTGAACATGCGATTCTGGCAAGCGGAAGTTCTCCCACCAAGGTGCCATCGTTGTGGATTGACAGCGCGCGCTTGATGGATTCCACTGCGGCGTTGGAATTGCGTGATATCCCCAAATCACTTTTGGTGATTGGCGGCGGCTACATCGGTCTGGAAATGGGTAGCGTTTATGCGGCGTTGGGAACGCGTGTGAAGGTTGTGGAAATGACAGATGGATTGCTGCCCGGCGCGGATCGAGACCTTGTTGCCGTCCTGCAAAAGCGCATCGAAAAACAGTTTGAATCTGTGCTGCTCAAGACAAAAGTACTTTCATTGGGAGAACAACGCGACAGCGTAAAAGTACTTTTGGAAGATGAAAATGGTGAGAAGCATGAAGAACAATTCTCGCGAGTGATGATGTGCGTGGGGCGCAAACCCAACTCGGCAAATCTGGGATTAGAAAACACTGGCATCAAAATTAACCAGAAAGGTTTTGTGGAAGTCGACATCCAACGGCGCACCGCCGAGCCGTCCATTTTCGCCATCGGCGACGTAGCTGGGGAACCAATGCTGGCGCACAAAGCAAACCACGAAGGAATCGTGGCTGCGGAAGTGATCGCCGGTCACAAAGTGGCTTACGAACCCGCTTGCATCCCGGCTGTTGTATTCACCGATCCCGAAATTGCCTGGGCAGGAATCACCGAGAAAGAAGCTAAAGAGCAAAGCCTGGATGTGCAAATCGCCAAATTTCCCTGGGCCGCATCGGGCCGCGCGGTGACATTGGATCGCACGGACGGATTGACGAAACTGATCGTCGATAAATCCACCGAACGCATTTTGGGCGTGGGATTAGTGGGCGCTGGTGCTGGCGAAATGATCGCTGAGGGCGCATTAGCAATTGAAATGGCAGCGCTTGCCAGCGACATGCAATTGACGATTCATCCACATCCCACGTTGAGCGAAACCTTGATGGAAACAGCGGAACAAATTTACGGATCGAGCACACATTTGTATCGGCCAAAACGATAATTAAATCCATCGATCAATAAAATCATACGCGGCAGTTCTGGCGGCGTTTGGAAAGTCGTGTCCACAATCGGGATAAATAGCTTGCAGCTTCTCGGCGACGCCTAACTCCTCATAAAACGGACGCGCAAAATCAATACACTCGCGCACACCACCTGGATCAAAATTGGAATCACTCAATGGCGAGTTGGTGAAAAAGGCGCGCGGCACCAGGCTGGCGATTATCTCTGGGAAGTCAAATGGCATTTGCGCTGGATCGCAATTAAAAGTACTTTTGACTCGCGGCATATAACCGCTGTGGCTCCAGGCGTCGAGATCGCCGCTCATGTATTTCGCGAATTTAGTGAATCCGCAACTGGACACAATCACTTTGACGCGCTCATCAAAAGCTGCCAAAAATAACGAATTGTGTCCGCCCAGCGAATGTCCAATCACGCCAAGATGATCGGCATTTACTTGCGGCATGGATTGCAACAAGTCCAGACAAATTTTGTGATTCCAAATCCCCTTCATGCTGGCGCTGGCATAGCCATTTGAGTATAGATCGAAAAGTACTTTTCCTGGCTTTTGAAAATTTTGTCCCAACGAATAATCTGGAGCAAGAGTTATATAGCCGCGCTCTGCCAGATGTGCCGCGTAATATAAGTTTGGCAAACCTGAAACTCCAGCCGGCTCGTTTTTCTGTTCGAGCGTCGTCTGATGCAAACATAACATCGCCGGAGTTTTCCCCGAAAGTACTTTTGGTTGATTGGGAAGTAAAAGATAAGCTTCAATTCGGTCATTCGGCTCAGTGTTGAAACTAATCAGTTGCCGCGTGAAATGCGGTAATTCTTCTGAATGCTCCACGCACACTTCTGCCGACATTCGTTTTTCATCGCCAGGCATCTCGCCCATCACGGCAATCATTCCCTGCTTCACTGTTCGGTGCAATTTTTCAATGTCTGATATCATCATCTTTTGATAGATTATTATTTACGCAAATAGATTAACAAGCATGAACCTAAATAACCGTGACAATTGCATTCCTTTCACCACCAAAGATTATTCTACAATTCGTGAAATTTTGCATGCTAACAACCAAAGTCTGGCAGAAGCGATTGTGTCGCCAGGCCAGTCCACTGCGCCGCATTATCATCGGAAGAGCGAAGAAATTTATTACATCTTGCATGGCCAGGGAACGATGTTGTTAGCGGAGCAAGAACTGTCCGTTACTCGCGGAGACGCGGTTCTCATTCCAGCTGGAACACGCCACAGCATTTGCAATTCCGGCGAAAATGATTTAGTTTTCCTATGCTGCTGCGCACCAGGCTATAGTCATGAAGATACTGTTTTATGTTAAGGAATTCGCCATTGTATTTGATCGTCACGAATGCACGAATAATTTCCCTGCATCTCTAAAAGCATTCGTGTATTCGTGGCTAAAATATTAAGTTACATCTTCGTGAAAAGTACTTTCATCGCTTACCATGAACTAAATTAGTTATCAGCTTTCACTAAATGAAAAACGCCGCTTCCCACTGAGGGCAATGTAAAGGTAGTTTTGTCGTGGTCAGAAGTACTTTTAATCTCGCCCTGATTTGCTTCTTTTATCGTCCAGCCATTTGGTAAAGTAAAAGAAATTTTTTCTTCTTCGTAATACGGATTCGCCAACATCAGAAGCAACTCGCCATTGTATTGCAAAGCGCCCACTTCCACTTTGGAATCGGTGGGCAAATCCAGCACAACTCTTTCTCCATTCAAAATCGCTGGTGTAACGGCATCGATTTCATGCGCCATGCTGGATGCATCTTTCCAACGCTGATTGAAGAGCGTCATATTTTTAGTGCTGGCTCCGCGCGGATATTTTTCATACATCATGTCGTAATACGAATAAAAAATTAATCCCGTATCGCCGTTGATAATCGCCTGATACGCCTGATTGCGCATCTCATCCAAGGACGGCGGATGCTGTTTACGATCATCATGATACACCGCCCAATCCATCAATTGCGGCACGATCCATACGCCCTTGGCGTCGTGTGTGGCCGCAACAGTGATGCGCGTATTGGTTGTAGTTTTGCTCAGATCGACACTTCCTACTGGATAAGGATCGGCTCCCAAAACGTCCGTGACATCAAAGTATTTTTGCATGATGCCCATTTGATAGAGCACCTGAAACGTGGGATGATTGGGATCAAGCTGCTTTACCTGGTTATACATTTCTCCCAATTTTGGTAACCATTCCGCACCTAATTCATCGTTTGTATACCACGCCAATAATGCAGGATTATCGCGCAATTGTTTGATATAATCAGCCGCTTTTTCCAGCGCGTCAGGACCTGCTTTGCGAAGGTCGGGATACATATCTTTGACGGAATAAACCACTTTCAAATCATGCTTTTGCGCCCTTTCCATATAGGCTTGCGGATCTTTGCCGCTGCCGTAACCGTAACAAAGAATGGTATTAAAACCGCCTTCCGATATGCGCTGCAAATCTTCATCTTCTGTGGGGCCAAGATAAACGCCGAGCGGAAAAAAACGCTTACCGTTATCAACTGTGAAACCTTCTTTATCAATATACACTTTTGGCATTTTTGCAACGACATGTATGGCGTATTCTTTTTCTAAACCTATCTTGCCATCGGGATCAGAAATGGTTTGAGCGAAGCTATAATCTCCCAGTGGCAAATTGGCTGGAGGCGGGAATTCGATATCGACAGAAGTGTCTTTACTGGACGTTTGGTAAGATCGTTCGAAAAGTACTTTTCCCTTGTTATCCGTCAAAACATTTTTGATATTGACATCGCCGTCTTTCCAGTCGGGCAGCGCGTTGATCTCAACCGTAAACTTCCAGGGCGACTTATCTCCCAAGAGAACCATGCCGCGATAGTTGGGGTATTCCAGAAACGACATAAACGGAACTGGCTGTTCCACCTGAACTTCCACATCATCAAACCACGCCGTGCCGGTCATGCCTTTGCGCAAATACAATCCCAGGCTGGTGGTGTCGGCATTGGCTGGAATACTGTATTCGCCTTTCACCTGCTTCCAATCGAATGTGCCGGTGAGCGTCGCCGGAAAGCCGCCACCAATATATTTGCCGTCGCCATAACTTTGCACATACAACCCCGCGCCCTCTTTACCAGTGAGATCTTTCCCCTTTACCCAAGCGCTAAAGAGAATGCGTTGGCCGGGATGCACATCCAGCTTCTGCGTAAACATCTTATAATTTTTCGCATCGGTGTTGCTGTAATAGAGACTATGCGTTCCGCTGTGCGCAACATCATTAACGACTTGTGCTGAATCTTTTGCAATATTCCATTCCGTCGCGCCGCTTTCAAAGCCTGGGTTTTTGATGAGATTCGGTGCGGCCTTTTCTTGTGCGAAAGCGGGAAGACTTCCTAACAGCAATGCAGTGGTTACGAGATAAAAGTACTTTTTAACTATCGATGTGTGAGCACCATTCATTGTATTTCTCCAGATATTTTACGGTCGGTATATTGTTGTATTCTACCATTATCCATAATCAAGAAGAATAAATTAGCGTATCGTCTGAGTTAATAAAAGTACTTTGGTTCATGTTCAGTAATTGTGCGGTCGATTTTGTAGAACCGCGCGCGTAAGCAAGCGGAGTTTTCCGAAAGCCTAACAAATGTTTCCGCTTGCTTACGCGCGCGGTTCTTCCATGACAACGAGTGTTACGAATTTGCACAAAGGATGAACATGAGCCAAAGGGCTTTTATATAGATCAGCTTTACTGCTTGAACTCTTCCAAATTTCGTTGTATTTCATCCACGCGATAGCCAAATCCGATCTTCCCCAAAGTGCTAACATCGAGAATTCCCGCTTTGCGCGTATAAATTCCGGGATGGATTTTTGCTTCCGGTTTTGAGGCTTCCGGGAAGAATTGCATGCCGTTCGATTCCACGCCCATGATAGTTCCGGCGTGCGCCGCCAGCAGCAAATGCGGCACTTGCGCCAGCATCGGATTGGATAAATCCTGCACCATCAAACCCATGCCGTGCGCCCGCGCCCAGCACAGCGAAAGCAGCGCGCCGGTTTGCGTTTTGCAGGTTTTCAGCGCCACGCCATTCCAACCCAAGCTACGTCCCAGCTTGATGAGATGCCAATCGTGCGCGCTTTCATCCATGAAGAGCGGCTTGCGCGCGGCCACGCTGTGCACATCGATTTGATGCTCTTCCAATTCGTAGGGAAACGGCTGTTCCACGTACAACAACATGCCGTAAATGCGCGGATGCTCGTCGCGCAGGCGGTCGAGAATGGCATTCACATAATTCGGTTCATGCACCGTGCAATTGAAATCTGTGGTCAGCCAAAAGACGTTTTCTGCGATGGCCAGTTCGCCGATTTTCACTACGCGCTGGTAATCCCATTCGGCATCATTGCCGCGCAATTTAATCTTGAGGCACTTCAATCCGTCGCGGCGAATCCAGTCGCTCAGCAGAACCGGATAACCGTCATCCGGTTCATTGCCGGTTAATTCTTCCTCGCTTACCGGATCGAGACCACCCACGAGATGCCAGGCGAAAAGCTGTTTGTCAGGATTCGCAACCAGAAAATCAGCGGGATATTTGTCAGCAAACGACGCATCGCTATTTTCCGCCGGTTGCAAATAGGCCGATAAATCGCGGTTCATATATTGCGCGGTATAAGTTTCGTAAGTCGGCACTTCATGCAAAACGCCGTAGGCGTCGTGCAACGCAATATCAAAAGCCGAACAACAAACCAGCGCCGCCAGCCAGGGGATTTTCGCGGCGTCTGCGCGATCGGCATTTGCTTTTTCCCAAAGACCATGCAGTTTGGTTTTCATAAAAGCGTGGCCAATTTCCATGGGATGGCCGATTTCCGAGAAATCTGTCCAGGCTTCGGCGATGGATTTCGTGAGATCTAAAAGTACTTTTTCCCGCTCATCATAAGCCAACGCCGACGGCCAAACCCAGGAAACGCTAATCGGCGTTTCGCCCCAGCCGGTGGCGGTTTTGCCGTCTTTGCCGGTGACGGTCATTTGCACTCTGGCACAGACGATATGCGTGACGACTTGATTGCCAAATTTCAGCGGCACGCGCGCTTCGATGGGGAGGAAATATAAGGAGACTTCTTTTGCTGTGATGTCGGTTGATTTTGCCATAATAGTTTCGGAATTAAGGATAACGCATCAACAGCATTTATTCAGAAAATAACGAACAAAAAGGCAGGAGATTTGACATAGTGTTATAAGCAGCGTTCTTATATAATATATCTGAGCAAAATTAAAGAATAGTACTTTCACGTTATGTTCTCTTATTTTTTACGATCTCGAACTTGGTGGATTATGCCGGTATTGTTGCTATGTGTTCTCTCGGCGAATGCCGCAGATAAGGAACAGCGCGAGCCGAAAGAACCGGTATTTAACGCTGCCGCAACGCAACTGGCTTATCGTGAAGACGTGACTAAAGCCGGAGAAGTACTTTCCTCGTCCAGCGAAATCTGGGTAATCAATCGCGATGGCGTCGGCGCGCGTGCGCTCACCAGCGGAGCGCAAGATGCGCATCCCCGTTTTAGTCCCGATGGCACGCTGATCGCCTTCACGCGCGACCGCGATATTTGGACGGTGAACACCGATGGCAGCAATCTGCGCAATTTTTTCAATAACAAGGGCGCCACCGAGAGCAAAGCCGAATTCACCAAAGACGGCGATCTGGTTTTTCTTCGCGATGCGGTCGAGACACCGGACGACGCCCTGACATCGAACGCTTCCATCGATCCGCTGATCTTCGCCTTAGGATTTGGCGCCACCCGGCAAAGCGTGGTATTGCATTCTCTCAAAGACAACAAGGAACGCGTGCTCTTGGGTGATGGTTATGAGGTGTCGCAAATTGCGCCGAACCCGACTTTCGGCGACGCCATATTCCTCCTTTGCAAACCGCTCGATAACGATGGCAAACCGGTGGGTGAAAAATACAAACCAGCTAAAGTGGTCGCGGTGGTGAAGCTGGACGGTGGCGTGCCGCGCATCGTCTTCGCGCCAAAGCCAGAAGATAAAACCATTATCGCGCAGGTGCGCGTCACGCCGCGGCGCAATGTGCTGGTCATCAAAACGCCCGATGATTCCGTGGGCCACGCGGCGCTGTTGGAAAACAATGCATTCGTGCCGCTGCCGGATGTGCCGATTTTCAGCGACGTTTCACAGGATGGCAAAACTATCGCTGGAACCGGTATTGTCAAAGGCCAGGCGTCGCTTTTCGGAATCGTGTTATATGACATAGAAACAAAAATCACGAAGCAGTTGATCGCGCCGGCGAAATGAAGAGCAAAAGTACTTTTAACGGAGGAGAATCTCAAAAATTCAGAGGATAATTCCCCCTTGTAAAGGGGGTTAGGGGGATTCTAAAACGTAACTAATAGAACAAACTTTCGCTCTATTTATGATGTTCAAAATCCCCCTGGCCCCCTTTACAAGGGGGAATTCGTTTGCGGTATTTTATTATTCTCGTGCTTTGAACATAGGGAATTATCCATTTTAAACAAAGGAGACCAACATGCAATTTAAACTTACTCAACGCGTCTTATGGCTAACTATTTTCGTTCTATGCGCCTTACCGTTTGCTGCATTCGCGGGCGGCACAACGCCACAAACTTCCGATGAGCACTTTGCCGAAGGCAACAAATTTTTTCGCGTGAATAACAAAGACAAAGCCATTTTTCATTACAACGAATCCATCAAAATGCGCGACAACGCGCCCGCTTATCTGATGCGCGGCACCGTCTATTCGCTGAAAAAAGACTACGATAAAGCTCTCGCCGATTTGAACAAAGCCATCCAACTCGATCCGCAGGAATATGCCGCCTACTTCCGCCGCTCGGATGTTTATGGATTGATGGGCAAAGGCGATCTGGCCCAAGCGGACAAGAAAGAAGGTATCCGGATTTTTCGGGCGAAACCCGTGACCACCGCCAAAGATCACTATGCACGCGGCATCTATTTTGATGAAAGGGGTTTCTGGGGCGACGCCATCAATGAATACAGCGAAGCCATCAAGATTGATCCTAATCTGAAAGTGGGTTTTCCGTTCACCGGCGTTTATCAAAAACGCGGCGAACTCTATGAGCTGACAAACAAATACAAAGAAGCGCTGGAGGACTATACGCGCGCGCTGGCGGCACGGCCGCAGAATGTGGATTTGCTGCTCAAACGCGCTGATTTGCTCGCCGATCCGTTTGTTTTTGAAGACCGCACGACCGAAGCAATTCGCGATTACAGCGCCGTCATCGCCCGCGCGGCGGATTTGAAACTGGTGCCAGAGAAGTTGCAACACGCCTACGTAGAACGTATGTATTTGTACGAAGAGCGAAAAGAATATGACGCGGCCATCGCCGATTGCACTGAACTGCTCAAGCTTAATCCACAGGATGCTTCGCGTTTTTTCCGGCGCGCTAATCTTCAGCGCGGCAAAAAAGATTATGAGAAAGCTATCCACGATTACGACCAGGCGATTCTGCTTGCGCCGCGGCAAGAGGGTTATTATAACTCGCGCGGTGAAGCGTATTTCCAGTTGAAACTGTATGACAAGGCCATCGCCAATTATAGCAAAGCCATCGAACTCAACCCCAAATTTTTCTGGCCCTACTATAATCGCGGATTGGTTTATGACAACCGGAAAGATTGGATCAACGCTGCGGCCGATTTCAGCAAGGCGCTGGAGATCCAGCCCAAGAACGCCAATTCGCTCAATAATCGTGCGGTGGCGTATATTCATCAGAAGCAATGGGACAAGGCGCTGGCGGATCTGAACCTGGCAATTGAGACCAATCCCAAAAGCGCCAACGCCTACAACACGCGCGGCGCGGTCTATTACAACAAGGGAGAATTGGATAAAGCCATCGCCGATTTGACGCAGGCGATCACACTTGATCCCAAACTTGTTCTGGCTTACAAAAATCGTGCGATCGCCTATCGCCAGCAACATAAAACCGCCGAAGCCGAAGCCGATGAAAAGAAGGTGAAGGAGTTATCGCCATGAAAAGTACTTTTACGTGTCTTGTTTTATTAGGAATTTTGCTTTCCGGCGCGGCGGCGCGCGCGGATAATGCCGCCTTCAGCCAGGTGATGAAAAACGCCGGTCTCTACGAGCAACGTCTGCAAAGCGGCCTCGCGCGCGGCTATTATGAGCAGGCATTGAAAAAAGCGCAAACCACCGGCGAACGCGCGCAGGCGCAACTTGGCATCGCGCGCAACACCATATTGAAGAACGACGGCGGTCAGGCGCAAATCGCGGCGTACCGCAAAGTGCTGGAAATGCCGGAGGTTTCCGTCGACGCGCAGGCGGACGCGCATTTGGGCATCGCGCAGGCGCATTTCGAAAACAAGCGATATGAGGACGCGCACACAATGCTGAAAACTGTGCTGGCTCTGGCGGACATATCGGCCGCGCAACGCAACAAAGCCCTTTTGTGGGATGGCCAGGCGCTCATCGAATTAAAGCGCCACGCGGAAGCGCGCGCCCAATTAACCAAATACATCGAAGCGCCCGAGCCGGATATAGACGGAAAAATCATCGCGCATCGCAATCTGGCGCGCTCGTATTTGATGCAGCATCAAACGGCGCAGGCGCGCGGGGAGCTGGCGAAAACCGTCACGTTTCCCGATTTGAAAGACAACAAACTCGCCGGCATCCGCATCGCCAACGGCGATTTCCTCAGCGATCGCGGCTTCGGCGCGGCGGCGCGTGACGAATATGTGCAAGTAGCGGTTCTGAGCGGAGCCGATGTTACCAAGAGCGTGCAGGCAATGTTTCAAATTGGCCTGTCGTATTTCCACGAGAAAAATTACGCGGCGGCACGCGAAACCTGGACGCCGATGATAGAAATGCGCGGCGCTG
>ERZ778021.3870-NODE-3870-length-10125-cov-6.228798_pt1 | contig 10125 bp, 9 predicted proteins | sample MGYA00375751_ERZ778021 | MGnify/ENA primary metagenome ERZ778021 (study PRJEB29350, sample SAMN05389814) | bioreactor metagenome | isolation source: Thiocyanate stock bioreactor | place: South Africa: University of Cape Town | collected 2013-08-29 ... | reverse complement strand
CCCCCACATCCGCACCCGGTCGACGCCCAGCTCGTTCAGCTGTGCGATCGAGGCGGTCGAGGGCGCGAGAGTCGAGGTCGCGCGACGGTGCAGGCGTGTGACGTGGCCTTCGACGAGGGCGGTCGCCTTCGGCAGGCCGTATTTCCGGGCGTAGGCGACGACGTCGGTCTGGTAGATCGCGACCGACGGCAGGTGCAGACCGTCGGCGGCGACGAGCGCCTGCCAGCCCAGCACGAAGGGCGATGCGAGGTGCACGACGTCCGGCTGGAAGTCGCGGAGGATCCCGGCGATGCGGGCGGCCCGCCTGCGACCGATCGAGGCACTCCGCTTTGAGTAAACGCACCGACAAATCACTGGAGGACGACGCCATGGACACCCGCGTGATCGAGACCGACGCCCACGACGAGGAGGAGGAGCGCCGGCTCGATCCCGAGTGGGAGGAGGACGGTTGGGACGAGGGCGCGGATCCGGAGCTCCCCCCGCGCCCCCGCGGTCGCCTGCTGCGTCCGCTGCCGCTCTTCCTGATCGCGGTCGCGATCGCCGCTGCCGGGTTCCTCGGCGGCGTGCTGGCGCAGAAGGGGAGCGAAGGCTCCTCCGGCGGGGCACTCCCGGGCGGCGGCAGCCTGCCGTCCTTCGCCGGCAAAGAAGGCGGGGGCTCGGAAGGGGCGACCGGGGAAGGTGCGCCCACGGCGGCCGGTGGCGAAGGCACCACGGAAGGCGGCACGGGCGGAGCACTGCCGTCGTTCGGCGGCTCCGAAGCAGCGGCCAGCGGCACGGTGACCAGCGTCGAAGGCCACACGATCTACGTGAAGGAATCCGACGGCACCGTCGTCGCGGTGAAGATCGGCGACGGCGCGACCGTCACCCGGAACTCCGAAGTCGCCGCGAAGAAGATCCACCCCGGTGACTCGGTCACCGTCGAAGGCTCGAAGAACGGCTCGACCGTGAAGGCGAGCTCGGTCGCGGCGACCGAATCGGGGGTCGAGACGACGAGCGGCTTCAGCCCGCCGACCGGCACGACGTCGGGCGGCGGCGGCGGCGAAGAAGAAGCGGCGGTCGAATCCCTCTTCGAAGAATGAACTCGAACGGAAAGGACAGAAACATGAAGCGAAAAGATGCGGGACGACGATTGCGCCCGAGCCTCCTGCTCGGCACCGCCCTGGCCCTGATCATCGGCGCGCTGGTGCTCGCCGGGTGCGGTGGTTCGAGCGGAGGCGGATCCTCCGGCGAATCGTCCTCGACGACGGAAAATGGGGGATCGACCACGAGCTCGGAAAGCCCCGGCGGCGAAGCCGGGGAAGGCCCCGGCGGCTTCGACATCTCTGAAGAAGCCCGCGCCTGCCTGAAGGAAAAGGGCGTCGAACTGCCCGAATTCAAAGGCGGCGGCGAAGGCGGCCCACCGATGGGCGAAAACGGCGAACCGCCGGAAGGCTTCGAACCGCCGGAAGGCGGGGAACTCCCGGAAGGCGGCGAAGGCGGCCCGCCCCAGGGCGGCGGCTTCTCGGAAAACTCGAAGGCGTTCGAAGAATGCGGCGTCGAAATGCCCGAATTCAAAGCCGGGCCCGGCGGCGAAGGGGGCGGCCCGAACGTGAACTCGGCCGCCTTCCGCAAGCAGGTGAAGGAATACGTCGCCTGCGTGCGCGAAAACGGCTACGAACTCGCCGAACCGAACTTCTCCGGCGAAGGGCCGATCTTCGAAAAATCGGAATCGGAAAGCGCCGCCTTCAAGAAGGCGAGCGAAGGGTGCCAGAGTCTGCTCGGCGGGCCACAGGGCTCGCAATCCGGCTGAGCAGCGAGGACAGTTGGCGGCGCTGCGGCTCGGTCAGGTCCGCGGTCGCCGCCGACAACTCGTCGCCGACTTGCTCGGCCCCGCGGGCGGCCAGCGCCCGCCCCTCCTTCGTCAGCCTGACCCGGACGGCGCGACCGTCGTCCGGGTCGGCGACCCGCTCCACCAGCCCCCGGTCCGCGGCTCGGTCGACCAGCCCGGTGACGCTCGACTTGTCGAGCTCCAGGTGGCCGGCGAGCACCTGGATCCCCGGTTCGCGGTCCCGCAGGATCCCCAGCAGGCGCATCTGCACGACCGAGAGATCGTGACGGGCGGCGACCCGCCGCACGATCCCCTGGACCAGGAAGGAGGTCTGGGCGAGCGAGTCCACGAGGCCGAGTTCGTCGGCGGGTTCGGGCGCGGGCATGCGGCGAGTCTAGCGAGTTAGTTGGTGGCACAAACCAAATTTGGTTAGTATCACCAACTAAATCCGAACAAAGAGGTGCCAGATGAACGCCGCAGTCGTGAGGTCCTTCGACCATCCGCCCCGCTACGAGGAGTTCGCCGACCCGGTCGCCCGCGATGAGGACGAGGTGGTCGCCGAGGTCCTCGCCGCCGGCCTCCACCCGCGCGTCCGCTCCGGTGCCGACGGCTCCCACTACACGAGCGAGGGGGAGCTGCCGATGGTCCCCGGCGTCGACGCGGTGGGGCGGACGCCGGAGGGCGGCCTCGCCTACTTCGTCGCCGGCGACGGCGTCCCCGGGACGATGGCCGAGCGCGCGGTGATGGACCGGCGCCGCAGCGTGCCGTTGCCCGACGGGGTCGACGCGGTGGCGATCGCCGCGGCGATGAACCCGGGGATGTCGGCCTGGATCGGACTGCGCCGACGGGCCGAGCTGCAGGCCGGCGAGTCGGTGCTGATCCTCGGCGCGACCGGCAACGCGGGCCGGATGGCGGTCCAGATCGCCAAGCACCTCGGGGCGGGGGAGGTGGTCGCCGCCGGCCGCAACCCGGAGGTCCTGGCGACGCTCCCGGCTCTCGGCGCCGGCCGCCTGGTGGAGCTCGCCGGCGCCGACTCGATCGACGCGCTCGGCGAGGCCGCCGCCGAGGTCGACGTCGTCATCGACTACCTCTGGGGCAAGCCCGCCGAGGCCGCGATCCCGGCGATCGTCCGCCGCCGCCAGGACCGCAGCCGCGCGCTCCGCTGGGTCCAGATCGGCTCGGTCGCCGGCCCCGACATCGCCCTCCCCTCGGTGGCCCTCCGCGCCGCCAACCTGAAGGTGATGGGCAGCGGCCAGGGCTCGGTCAGCGTCCGCGGGATCGTCGAAGAGCTGCCCGCCCTCGCCCGCGAGATCGACGCCGGCACCTTCGCCGTCGATGCCGAGCCGGTCCCGCTGGCCGAGGTCGAGTCCGCCTGGACCACCCCGGTCGCCACCGGCCGGAGGCTCGTCTTCGTGCCCTGAGGCTCAGCGGCGGGCCGCGACGGCGCGGTCGGGGCGGCGGTTGCGCATCGCCCAGGCGGTCACTTCGAGCGTCGCCGCCCGCTCGCGCTCCCGCGCCACCGACACCCGGCCGCTCCCGCAGGCGGGGCTGAGGAGGCTGTGGGAGAAGTCGGCGTCGATCGCGGCGAGCGCCTCTTCGAGGCTCCCGACGACCTCCTCCCCCGGCCGCGGGCCCTCGACCCGGAGCGCTCCCCAGGCGATCCAGGCGCCGCGGTCGAGCAGGCCGCCGAGGACCGCCGCCGCCTCTTCGCCGATCGGCTCGAGGGCGAGGTCGAAGGAGAGGAGGTCGGGCCGCGCCCGCTCGACCACTGCCCACGGCACGTGGCAGCAGAGGTGGAGGCCCCAGGCGGCGGCGATGCCGCGGAGCGGCTCCCAGGCGGACTCGATCCCCTCGGTGCCGAAGACGCCGAGCGCCGGCTCGTCGACCACCAGCACCGCGTCGAGGTCGAGCTCGGCGAGCCGGGCGACCTGGCCGGCGGCGTTGGCGGCGAGCCAGTCGGCGATCTCGACTGCCAGGTCGAGTGCGTCGGCGCGCGAGGAGCGGCCACCGCCCTCGCGCTCCAGCGCGCAGGCCAGCGTCGCCGGCCCGGTCACCTGCAGCTTCACCAGCTGCTGCTCGGGAGGATCGCGGCGCAGCTCGGCGAGCCAGGGGTCCCAGGCCCGCGGTCGCTCGTGATCGCGCCCTGGCGACCAGCCGCAGCGGCCGGGATCCGCGCCCAGCCACTCGCTGATCATGTCCCCCTCGAGGCGCGGCAGCTGCGGGCAGAACGGCAGGTCGTAGGCGCCGACGGCGTGGGCCGCGGCGGCGGCCGGGTCGGTGAACGGGAGGCTGCCGACGCCGGTGGTCGACCACGGCTCCAGCCGGTCGAGGGCACCCATCAGGCGACCCCGATCGCGGCCCGACGCCGATTCGCGGCGGCGACCATGTTCGCCAGTGCCGGCCGCACCTCCTCCCAGCGCCGCGTCTTCAGCCCGCAGTCGGGATTGACCCAGAGGCGCTCGCGCCCGATCCGCCGCTCGGCCAGCTCCAACAACTCCTCGATCTCCCCGACCGAGGGCACCCGTGGCGAGTGGATGTCGTAGACGCCGGGGCCGATCTCGTTCGGGTACGAGACCCCGTCGACGAAGGCGTCGAGCACCTCCATGCCGGAGCGCGAGGCCTCGATCGAGAGCACGTCGGCGTCGAGACGGATGATGTGCTCGATCATCTCGTTGAACTCCGAGTAACACATGTGGGTGTGGATCTGGGTCTCGGCGCGGGCGGGCGCGGTGGCGAGGCGGAAGCAGTCGACCGCCCAGCGCACGTAGTCGTCCCGCGCTGCCGCCCGCAGCGGTAGCCCCTCGCGCAGCGCCGCCTCGTCGACCTGGACGATCGCCGCCCCGGCCGCCTCGAGGTCGAGCACCTCGTCCTGGATCGCCAGCGCGATCTGGGTGCAGGTCTCCGCCCGCGGCTGGTCGTCGCGGACGAAGGACCACTGCAGGATCGTCACCGGCCCGGTCAGCATTCCCTTCATCGGCTTCTCGGTGCGCGACTGCGCGTAGCGCCACCAGTCGACGGTCATCGCCGCCGGCCGCGAGACGTCGCCGAAGAGGATCGGCGGCTTCACGCAGCGGCTGCCGTAGGACTGGACCCAGCCGTTCGCCGAGAAGGCGAAGCCCGCCAGTTGCTGGCCGAAGTACTCGACCATGTCGTTGCGCTCCGGCTCGCCGTGGACGAGCACGTCGAGGCCGACCTCCTCCTGGAAGGCGACCACCTCGTCGACCTGGGAGCGGATGAAGTCCTCGTAGGCGGCGGGGTCGAGCCGGCCCTCGCGCAGGTCGCGCCGGGCGGCGCGGATCGCGTCGGTCTGCGGGTAGGAGCCGATCGTCGTCGTCGGCAGCTCCGGCAGGCCGAGCCGCTCCGCCTGCCGCGCGCGCCGCTCCGGGAAGGGCGCCGGGCGCTCGTAGTCCCCCGCCGCCAGTGCCCCGGCCCGCTCGCGCACGGCCGGGTCGTTGGTGTGGCTCGAGGTGCGCCGGGACGAGGTGATGGCACGGGCTGCGCTCAGCAGCACGTCGCGGTCGGCGTCCGGCGTCGCCGCCCGGCGCAGCACCTCGAGCTCGACCAGCTTCTCGACGCAGAAGGCCAGCCAGGGACGGACCTCCGGGTCGATCCCGTCCTCGCGCGCGGCCTCGTGCGGGACGTGCAGCAGCGAGCAGGAGGGGGCGATCGTCACCCGCTCCTCGCCCAGCGCGGCGACCGCGGTATCGATCCGGTCGAGTGCCAGGTCGGCGTCGGCGGCCCAGACGTTGCGGCCGTCGATCACCCCGAGCGAGAGCCGGGTCGGCGCGTCGGCTAGTGCCGTCAGCGCCGGCGCCAGCTGGCCCGGGGCGCGGACGAGGTCGAGGTGGAGCTCGGCGGGCGCCAGCGCCGCGACCTGCCCCAGCACCTCCGGGTCGAGCCCGGCGAAGTAGGTGGCGAGGCAGAGGTCGAGGCCGTCGACCGCCTCGGCCAGCGCCGGCCACGCTTTGGCGAAGGCGGCCAGCTCGGCGGCGGTCCGGTCGAGGGCGAGGCAGGGCTCGTCGACCTGCACCTCGGTCGCGCCCGCGGCGGCGAGCTCGGCGAGCAGTTGGACGTAGACCGGGACGAGATCGTCGAGCGCGTCGAGCGGCCGGTCGAGCCCCTTCGAGAGCAGCAGGAAGCTGAGCGGTCCGAGGACGACGGGGCGCACCGCGATCCCCAACTCGGTCGCCTCGGCGAGCGGGCCGGTCCAGTGGTCGGCGCGCAGGTCGAATTCCATTCCCGGCTCCAGCTCCGGCACCAGGTAGTGGTAGTTGGTGTCGAACCACTTGGTCATCTCCAGCGGCCGGTGCTCGTCGCCGCCGCGGGCGAGGACGAAGTAGTCGGCGAGCGAGCGGCGGTCGAGCGCGCCGAAGCGCGAGGGGATCGCGCCCAGCGCCCAGGCGGTGTCGAGGACGTGGTCGTAGAGGCTGAAGTCCCCGCAGGGGATGACGTCGATCCCGGCCGCGGCGGCGCGCTTCCAGTTGGCGGCGCGGAGGGCGCGGGCGGTCTCCAGCAGCTCCGTCTCGCCGGTTCCGGCGGCCCAGTAGGCCTCGAGGGCGAACTTCAACTCACGGTCGGGGCCGATGCGGGGAAGGCCCAGCACAGCACTGCGTGGCATCTGTGACTCCTTTTCCGGGCGGCCGGTTCGCGAGCCGCTGTTTTCGGTGCCGCGCGGCGTTCCGCGGGCAGAGTCGACAGGTCTTCGGGCTCGGACACCTTCGCTTGAGGACGGCCTTCCCAGGCGTGTGCCCAGTGGTCGTCCTCGTCTCTCGTGTCCCTACCGCTGCGCGCCAGCCCCGGACTTTGACCGGATTCCCTGACCCGAAACTCGGGTGCGATCGACTCCACCGGGAACCCTACTCCCTGCGCCCTGCGCCTGCGGGGGGAGACGTCACACCCCCGAGCCGCCCACCCCGGCGAGTTCGCACTTTCCCGTAGCCGGTACGGGTAACTGCGAACGCACCGGGGGGAGCCTTGCCGGGTGCGGGGAGATGCGGGGTGCCGCCGGGAAGCGGGGGCTTCCTTGCGGGAGATGGCGGGAACGTCGCCTCGCGTCGCGCCTTCGGACGCATCCTCGGCCCGGCCCGGGGCTCCGGTCGTCGCTTGTACCGCCATGCGCGACAAGCGACGACCGGAGGGAGGGGACCTGCGACGGAGGCGACGTCTCTGCTGAAGGGACGTCAAGTTCCCGGCGTCTCCCTCATGGCCCCGGTGACGTTCCCGGCGACTTCGTCACCGGACTCCACCCCGGCGCCCCCGGTCCCCCGGGGCTCGCCCGCACCCTCTCCACTCCCCTCAGACCCGGCCGTCTCGGAGGCGGCCTCAGCCTGCCCGGGTCGCCTCCGAGATGGCCGGGTCCCTTACCCGTCCGATCTTGGTCCGTTCGATTCTTCATCTCTCCGTTACAGTCCCGCTCCGAAAATTCAGGGATCGGTGGTGAGGGAAGCCGGTGCAAGTCCGGCGCGGGCCCGCCACTGTTACCGAGAGAAGCTCGCGGCACGCGCGTGTCGCAGCCACTGGCCGAGAGGCCGGGAAGGCGCCGCGAGAAGGCTCGGAAGCCAGGAGACCTTCTCCGATCCGTCACAGGCAATTGCCCTCGAGGAAAGGGGATGTGTCTTGCGCAAGCGAGCGATCGCGGCGGCGCTGATGGTGATCGGCGCCTCCCTAATTTGGATGACTACGGCGGCATCGGCCGCCCTTACCCAGATCAACGTGCGGGTCGAGGGGAAGGAAAAGACCCTCTTCGAAGGCCCGATCCTGACCGAAGGACATCGGGTCCAGGCCCTCTCCGACACCGAACCCCATCCCTGCGACGGGACCAACAACGGTGCCCACGCGGAAGCGATGCCGACCCCGACCGCCTCGGCGGCCGACGCGATGGAACTGTCCGGCCAGGTCTGGGACGCGGTCTGGTACGAAGGTTTCGACGACTACTACCTGAACCAGTTCGGCCCCGACCACGAGGACAACTCGACGGGCCAGTGGTGGGGCGTGCTCGCCAACGGCGCCTTCACCCCGGTCGGCGGCTGCCAGTACGGCGACCGTCCGGGCGACGAAGTGCTGTGGGTGTACGACGCGTTCAGCGGCCGCCGCTTCCTCTGGATGGCGGCGCAGGGCGACCCGACCCCGGCCCCGAAGTCGCCGCTGCCGACCGCCTACGTCGAAGTCGGGCAGCCGCTCACCGTGCTGGTCGAAAGCCACGAAGGCGGCGGCGACACCCCGACCCGCGCCGAAGGCATCACCGTCGCCCCGGTCACCACCGAAGCCGGGACCGGCGACCAGAAGGTCGAGGTGAACGACCCCGAAGCGGTGGTGACGAACAGCGAAGGCGCCGCCGAAATCACCTTCTCGACGCCCGGCTGGCACCGGATCAAGGCGCAGGAAGAAGCGGGCTACATCCGCTCCAACCGGATCGACGTTTGCGTCGAGCCGGTGGGCGGTGGCGGGTGCGGGCCGCGTCCGGCCGACTCGGTGCTGCGCACCCCGCCGCGCTACGTCGAAAAGGAAGAAGAAAAGCCCGCACCGCCGACGCCGGAAGGCGGTGGGAGGACCGGCGACGACACCAAGTCGACCACCGGTGAGAGCCAGAAGCCGGCCGCGACGCCGCCCGTCAACGTCGTCGCGACGAGCCGCGCGGCGGTCGACCCGAAGAGCGGCACGGCGCTGCTCAGCATCGCCGTCCCCGGTGCCGGCCAGGTGACGATGGCGGGCAAGAAGACGATCACCCAGTCGGTCTCCGTCGCCGGCCCGAGCACGGTCGCGCTGACCGTGAAGCCGAACGCGAAGGAACGCCGCGGCCTGCGCAAGCGCGGCTGGCTGCGGGTGGGCGTGAAGATCGCCTATACGCCGACCGGCGGCACCACCGCCTACACCTGGCGCTCGGTGCAGCTGAAAGCGGGCGCGAAGAAGTAGCGCCCGGTGCGCGTCCGTCGCGGCGGCCTTGACCCTGACCCGACGTCAGGTCCTACGGTCGTCGCGATGGACGCGAACGAAGAGCGGTGGAGCGTCGGCGACCTGGCTGCGGCGGCCGGCGTCACGGTGCAGACGCTCCACCACTATGACCGGCTCGGTTTGCTGGAGCCGGTCGAGCGCACCGCGGCGGGCTACCGCCAGTACGACCGCGCCGGGGTCGAGCGGCTCTACCGGATCCTGGCCTTGCGGGGCCTCGGCTTCCCGCTGGGCGAGGTCGGTGCGCTGCTCGATGCCGACGCGGGCTCACTCCGTGAGGCGACCCGGGCGCGACTGGAGCGGACCGAGATGGAGCTGGCCCGCGGCGCCGACCTGCGCGAGCGGCTCCTCCGCGTCCTCGACCAGCCCGAGCCGCCGGCGGCGGAACTGATCGACACGATGGAGGTGATGAGCATGAACGTGCAGCTGAACCGGATCGTCACCCGCGGCGGCGACGCGGGCGAGACCGACCGCGGCGACGGGGCCCGGGTGCGCAAGGACGCCCCGCTGATCGAGGCGGGCGGAGAAGTCGACGCGCTCTGCGCCGGGCTCGGCCTGGCGTTGTCCCTGGACGGGACTCCCGCGGACCAGGCGAAGCTCCTGCGCGAGATCCAGAACGACCTCTTCGACCTCGGTGCCGAGCTGGCGACGGGGGCAGTGGAAGGCGCGGCGCGGCCCCTCGACGGCCGGGCGTCGATCGACGACTCCTACGTCGCCCGGCTCGACCAGGCGTGTGCCGACATGAACGCCGACCTCGCGCCGCTCGACTCCTTCCTCCTGCCCGGCGGCGGTTCGCCGTACTCGGCGCAGCTCCAGGTCTGCCGCACCACCTGCCGCCGCGCCGAGCGCCGCCTCGTCGCGATCGACGCCCCCGGCCCGACCCTCGCCTACCTGAACCGCCTCTCCGACCTGCTCTTCATCATGGCCCGCGCGGCCGAGCCGGGATCGGCGGCGGCGGAGAGGACTTGGGTGGCGAGGCGGGGGGTGAGGTAAGGGACGGGAAGGGACGCGGCCCTCTCGTAGGCGGTCCGGGCAGGCTGTGACCGCCTACGAGAGGGCCGGGTCCCGGGGGACTGCCGAGGGTGCGGGTCCCGTGCGGGTCACGGCGGAGATCCGCGACGAAGTGCGCGGGTCCGGTGCGGAACTCCGCGTTCCCTAAGGAGGTTCCGGAGCGCTGAGTGAGTTGAGCACACCCTGGTGTGTTCAACTCACTCAGACCGACTATCGTTCCCCCATGGGGGCCAAGACGTCGAAGGACGGCCGGGCGACGGCGGAGGCCGGGGAGGCGTCACGTCCCCCGCCGCAAGCGCACCGGACCCGCGCACTTCCCCCCGAAAGCCTCGCGTCCCGGGCGTCTCGCGGCGGCCACA
>ERZ778021.3867-NODE-3867-length-10134-cov-3.315706_pt1 | contig 10134 bp, 10 predicted proteins | sample MGYA00375751_ERZ778021 | MGnify/ENA primary metagenome ERZ778021 (study PRJEB29350, sample SAMN05389814) | bioreactor metagenome | isolation source: Thiocyanate stock bioreactor | place: South Africa: University of Cape Town | collected 2013-08-29 ... | reverse complement strand
CCGCGTAGATGCTCTGCCAGATGCCTTTCCGGGACCAGCGATTGAAGCGGTTATAAACCGTCGTGTAGGGCCCGTATTCAACCGGGCAGTCGCACCGGCGGCAGCCCCATCGAAGCACATGCACGATCCCGCTCAGAATGCGCCGGTCGTCGACCCGCGGTGGGCTGCCATAATGCGGCAGCAGCGGCTCAATCTTCGACCATTGCTCGTCATTCAACCAGAACAATCGGCTCATGAAGCTAAAATCTCCCATGAGCCGATTGAAATCCGCTGAGTTTAGACCCTAGATCGTTCAGTGACGATGAATCAGTCCGTTATATCGAGCCGTTTTGCACCTTCGGGAATCTGGGAATTGGGGTCCGTCAACCGCCGTGTGGCGCTCCCCGACAACGGTCATCAAAGACAATGCAGATATCGTCTGTCGAGACAGCTTTAACGGTATCGCGCCTGACCTTGGAACTGTGCGATCCCGACGACAATGCTCTTCCCGGCCAGCTTCGAACCGCGCAAAACGGTCCTAAAAACCAGTCCTGACGCCCCTTGCGAGGCGGTCCCAAAAACCGGCATTTATCGAGGAAAAGCAGTGAATGGCGCGCCCGAAAGGATTCGAACCTCTGACCCTCAGATTCGTAGTCTGATGCTCTATCCAGCTGAGCTACGGGCGCGTCTCAGAGCGTCAAGACGCTTGTGCGTCTGGCCTGATGAGGGGGACATAGCCGCTCGCTTTCGTCTTGGCAACCGGAAAATCGCAAGCCGCCAGGACGAGCTTCCGCTGTGGATATCCAGCCGTGTGGCGTTTGCCATCAGGCTGGCGCCGACCACCTAACCGATGGCGAGCTTCACCCGGTCCGGTCGCTTGGACCGGGCAGCGGGCCGCGCTTTCGGAAGCTTCTCCGCAATGCCGTAGAGGCGTTCGCGGCGGTCCAGCTCGCTCCAGATCTCGTCAGGTTCGATACCCAGGGCGGTCCAGAGCGCGACGAGATTGTAGATCAGGTCGGCACTCTCCAGGATCGTCTCGCGCCGCTGGCCCTGCAGCGCCGCGATGCCGGTCTCCACGGCCTCCTCCGCGACCTTCTTCGCCATTTTCGGCAGGCCGTCGCCAAACAGCTTGGCCGTGCGCGAACGGGCGGGATCGCCATCACGGGCCTGCCCGATGGCCGCATGGAGCCTCTGGACCGAATCAGTCATGCCGGCAGCCTCGGCCGGTCAAATGAGAGTTTGATGACAGCCGGGACTGGATGACGACGCCACGGCGCGCGGCACGCGCAAGGTGCCGAAGCGTCCCCGGGCAGGCCGCAAGCGCCCGGCAGGCCGCCGGGACGGGTTGATGAATGCGGTCAGCGTGTCGCGCGGCGCGTCGCCCTGACGACGCTCGGACCGGAGACCGCGCCTGCGGCTCCGCCGACCACCGCGCCGACCGGCCCGGCCACGACAGCCCCCGTGCCTGCTCCGACGGCGGCGCCGCCGATGCGCTGTTCCACCGTGTTGCCGCAGCCCGCCAGCATCAGCGTGACGGCCAGGGCGGAAGCGAGAAAGGGCAGGCGCATGTTCTTTTCTCCGGAAGGGCGAGGATCGAAACGCCATCTTGTCCGTCAGGTTCCCTCAAAGGAAAAGCGGATTTCCCGCGCGCAGCCTCGCGATCGCTCTTGCGATCCACGGAAAAATCCGTATACAGCCGGCATCGCATCAGTCGCACCATTGTCATGGGCGATGAGGGCCGAAGGGCTCGCTTCGCAGACTGTCCGTTTTTGACCGGCGCATTCGCGAGGATGGGCCGATGGAGTTGGTACGATGAAGATCCGCAATTCGCTGAAGTCGCTGCGTGCGCGCCATCGCGACAACCAGCTGGTGCGCCGCAAGGGCCGCATCTACATCATCAACAAGGTCCAGAAGCGCTTCAAGGCGCGCCAGGGCTGAGCTTCCTCCGCGGCCTGCAAGGCCGCGCGGCAAGCCGGAATGTTGCGAAGCGGGGCGCCGGATGGCGTGCCCGCTTTTTGCGTCTGCTCGCCGCTGCGTGAATTGACCGTGGGGCCGGGCGGGCTACAGTCGGGCGCATGAGCATGCTTCGTATCAGCTCCGCCGTGCTGGCCCTGTCGCTGGCCGCCACTGGTGCCGGCGCGCAGCCGACGCCGCCGCAGCGACCGGGCTCCGTCGCGCCATCGGACAAGATGGACAATCCGTCCGAGCCATCGGCTCCTGCCGCGCGCACGCCCGCGGCAACGCTCGACCGGCTGTTCCAGCGCCTGCACGATGCGACGTCCCCAGAAGAGGCGAAGGGCATCGCCAGCCTGATCCAGCGCCGTTGGGCACGCTCGGGCTCGGATACGGCGGATCTGCTGATGACCCGCGCGCAGCAGGCGCTGAAGTCGAAACAGACCGAGCTCGCCATCGAATTGCTCGATCGCGTCGTCAGCCTGCAGCCGGACTGGGCCGAGGCCTGGAACCAGCGGGCCAACGCGCTCTATATCGCCGGAGATCCGCTGCGCTCGATGGTCGACATCGGCGAAGCGCTGAAGCGGGAGCCGCGCCATTACGGCGCGATGATGGGCCTCGGCATCATCCTGCGCCAGCAGGGCGACGACAAGGGGGCGATGATTGCCTTCCGCAGGGCGCTGGCTGTCTATCCGGAGCTGGATACGGCCAGGAAAGCCGTCGATTCCCTGAGATACGAGGTCGACGGCCGCGAGATCTGATCAGGTCCCGTCTGCCGGAATCGGCTCCGGCACGCCCGCCTCATGCCTTTGCGACATGTTCCTGCGCGACGAAGGCGATGCGGACCATGTTGGTCGCGCCGGGCGTACCGAAGGGCACGCCGGCGACGACGATCACGCGATCGCCAAGCTTGGCGTAGTGCTCGCGCACCGCGAACTTGCAGGCCCGGAACGCCATGTCGTCGGCATCGCTGGCGTCCTTGGTGACGATAGCGTGGACGCCCCAGACCAGGGTGAGGCGCCGCGCGGTCGCCCGGTTCGGCGTCAGCGCGATCACCGTCGAGTTCGGCCGCTCGCGCGCGATGCGGAAGGCGGTCGAGCCGGAGGAGGTCCAGGCGCAGATCGCCTTGAGGTTCAGGGTCTCGGCGATCTCGTGGGAGGCCTTGGCGATGGCGTCGGCGCCAGTGGCCTCCGGCTCGTTGCTCTGCGAATCGAGGATCGAGCGGTAGACCGCGTCGTTTTCGACCTCCTCGGCGATGCTGTTCATCATCGTCACCGCCTCGACCGGATACTGGCCGGCGGCGCTCTCGGCCGAGAGCATCACGGCGTCGGCGCCCTCGAAGACGGCGGTGGCGACGTCGGAGACCTCGGCGCGGGTCGGCACCGGGCTCGTGATCATGCTCTCCAGCATCTGGGTGGCGACCACGACGGGCTTGCCCTTGAGGCGGGCCATGCGGGTCAGGCGCTTCTGCGTGCCCGGCACCTTCTCCAACGGCATCTCGACGCCGAGATCGCCGCGCGCCACCATGATCGCGTCGGAGGCGTCGATGATCTCCTCCATCCTCGTGACGGCCTGCGGCTTCTCGATCTTGGCCAGCGCCAGGGCCCGGCCGCGCACGATCTTGCGCAATTCCGCCATATCCTCCGGCCGCTGCACGAAGGACAGCGCGATCCAGTCGACGCCGACCTCGGCCGCGACCTCGGCATCGGCCCGGTCCTTCTCGGTCATCGCCGAGACGGCGATGGTGGTGTCGGGCAGGCTCACGCCCTTGCGCGAGGAGAGCCGCCCGCCGACCAGCACCTTGGTCACGGCCTGCTCCGGGCTCGCTTTCTCGACGACGAGGCGCAGCTTGCCGTCGTCGAGGATGAGATGATGGCCGGGCTCGAGCGCGCTCAGGATTTCGGGATGGGGGAGGTGGACGCGCTTGGCATCGCCCGGCGAAGGATCGGAATTGAGGACGAACCGGGCGCCCTTCTCAAGCATGGCACCGCCATCGCCGCCGAACTGGCCGACGCGCAGCTTCGGCCCCTGGAGATCGGCGAGAATGCCGACCGGCCTCCGGAACTTCGCTTCCAGCCCCCTCAGCATCGCGATCTTCTCGGCCAGGGTCTCGCGCTGGGTATGGCTCATATTGATGCGGAAGACGTCGACGCCGGCTTCGAAGAGCTTGGCGCACATCTCCTCCGTCGCGGAGGCGGGCCCCAGCGTGGCAATGATCTTGATCCGGCGTTCGCGCTTCATCGTCTTCCCCCGCAGCCGGCCTCGCACCGGCGGCTGTTCTCTCGTTCTGCCTGGATCGACCCGGAAGTCAGGGTCGCGGCGGAGGCGGCGCCCCACCGGTGGTATCGGTGAGCTGGATGGTCCAGCTCTTCTGCTCACCCGTATCGACCTCGAAGAAGCCGGCGCGGTCGTAGCCGCGCGCCAGGCAGTCCTCGATACCGCGGATCGTGAATTCCTTGTTGCGCACGCACATGACGGATTTTCCCGTCCATTCGCCGCCCTTGTCGTAGTCGACGGCATGCACGTAGTAGTAGCGCGCGGCCAGCGTGCCGCGCAGCAGCGTCTCGCAGCCGCGCGGGCTGATGTTCCACCAGCCTTCCGTCGTCCAGCCCTGCGCGTCGCGGTAGCCGATGGCAACGCCCACGCGGCTGGAGGTCGTGTTGCACATGCGCAGGTCCGCCTTGGCCGGCGACGCCCCCAGAAGCAGGAAGGCGCCGCAGATTGCAGCGAGGCAGGCGCCCGTTCGAGGATATCCCGGCATTCTCACGGTTCGATCAGGATCACGCGGCAGTCGTTGACATTGGTCAGGGTTGGTCCCGGCTGCAGCAAATCGCCGAGCGCTTCGAAGAAGCCGGTCGAATCGTTGTCGGCGAGGGATCTGGCGGGATCAAGGCCGATCGCCGCGGCGCGCGTCAAGGTCTGGGGATCGACGAGGGCGCCGGCCGGGTCGGTCGCCTCGCCGCCGCCGCCGTCGGTGCCGTCGGTATCGCCGGCAAGCGCGACGATGCCCGGCTCGCCCGCGAGCGCGATCGCGAGGGCCAGCGCGTATTCCTGGCTCGGCCCGCCGCGGCCGGAGCCACGAAGCGTCACGGTCAGCTCGCCGCCGGACAGGATGGCGGCCCGGCGGCCCTCCTGCTTCAGCCGCCTCGCCATCTCCGCGTGAGCCGCCGCGATCTCGCGCGCCTCGCCCTGGAGGTCAGGCCCGAGGTCGATCACCGCGTAGCCGGCTTCCTCGGCCGTCGCGCGGGCGGCGGCGAGCGCGTCCGCGGGGCGGGCGATGATCCGGTAGGTGCCGTGGGCAAAGGCGGGGTGGCCGGGCTTGGGGGTCTCGCTGGCATCGTCGTCGAGCAGGGCGCGAGCAGCCGGCGGCAGGTCCAGCCGATAGCGGGCGACGATCGCGCGGGCATCCGCCATGGTGCTCGGATCGGGCACGGTGGGGCCGGATGCGATCGCGGCCGGATCGTCGCCCGGCACATCCGATATCGCCAGCGTGACGAATGGCGCCGGAGCGGCGGCGAGCGCAAGCCGCCCCCCCTTGATCCGCGACAGCCGCTTGCGGACGATGTTCATCTCGCCGATCGGCGCGCCGGAGCGCAGCAGCGCCCTGGTCACGGCCTGCTTCTCGGCGAGCGTCAGCCGGCCGGCCGGCGCCACCCAGTTGGCCGACCCCCCGCCCGACAGGAGCACCAGGACGAGGTCATCCACCGTTGCGGAGGCCGCAAGCTCGAGCGCGCGAGCGGCGCTGGCGACGCTGCCCGCGTCGGGCACGGGGTGCCCGGCCGCAACCATCGGAATCTGCCGCGTGGGGGCGGTGTAGCCGTGCCGGGCCACCGCATGGCCGACGAGCCGGTCCGGTTCGAGGCCGCCGTCGAGATAATGCGCCTCGGCCAGCGCCGTCATGCTGCCGGCGGCCTTGCCGGCCGCGAGCAGGATCAACCGGCCGCGCCCAGGCGCGGCCGGCAGGTGCGGCAACAGGCAGCCGGCCGGATGAGCGCGCGCCACGGCCGCGTCGTAGACGGTCCGCGCCGTCGCGCGCAGCTTCTGGATTTCGTCGGTTGATCGCCGCACGCCGCGTCCCGCCCTTTTGCCGCAGCTTGAAACGCGGCCGTTTCGACCGAGTCTTAGGCCGTGAGCGGCTGCACGTCATCCATCTTTTGGCGATTTAATCATACTTTTTAGCAGCGCTGCGACATCGCAACTGTTGAGGATGGGCAGGCGGAGGACGATCCGGCTTGACGTCCGGCCCCCATCCGCGCGAACGCTGCCGGCCGCATTTTTCGGTTCCCGGAAGGATATGAAATGGACGATCCGGTTCAGGGCGATCAGCTGAAGAGCATCGTCGAGCGCATCGAGCGGCTCGAGGAAGAGAAGAAGACGATCGCCGACGACATCAAGGAGGTCTACGCCGAGGCCAAAGGCATCGGCTACGACGTCAAGGTGCTGCGCAAGGTGGTGGCCCTGCGCAAGCGCGACCTCGACGAACGCAAGGAGGAGGAGGCAATCCTCGACCTCTATCTGCAGGCGGTCGGCGAGACGGCCTGAACGGCCGCCTCCCGCGTTTCACCATCCCGTCACGGCGCCGCCTGTTCCGGCGCCGCTGGCACCGGTGCCGTAGCAGCAGGCACGGTCTCGCTGCGTCTTGGCCACTGCATCGCGACCACAGCCACCGCCAGGGCCAACCCGAGCAGATCGGTCAGCAACCCCGGCTTGATCAGGCTGAAGGCCGCGCCCACCAGCATGATCCGTTCGATCAGCGTCGCGCGGGCGATCAGGAAGCCGTGCAGCCCCGCCGCCAGCAACAGCGCGCCCGAGGTCGCGGACACCGCGGTGACGATCACCTTGGGCCAGTCGCCGATCATCAGCAGCGCCGGCTCGTAGGCGAACATGAAGGGCACGATGAAGCCGGCCGCGCCGATCTTCACCGAGGCCCAGCCGGTTTCCCACAGATCCGATTTCGCGATGCCGGCGGCGGCATAGACCGCCAGCGCGACCGGCGGCGTGATCGCCGAGAGGATGGCGAAGTAGAGCGCGAACAGATGCGCCGCCGGCGGGATCACGCCGAGCTTGACCAATGCCGGTACCAGCAGCGCGGTCATGATGATGTAGGCCGGCGTCGTCGGCATCCCCATGCCGAGCAGGATGCCGGCGCACATCGTCAGCAGCAGCGCCAGGAAGAGTGCCTGATCGGCGAGATTGACCACGAGCTGGGTGAACACGATCCCGGCGCCGGTCAGGGAGATCGCTCCGATCACGATGCCGGCGCAGGCACAGGCCAGCGCCACGGCGATCGTCCCCTTCGCACCGTCGATCAGGGCGCCGATCAGGTTGGCGAAGGTGACGTTGCCGCGCGAGCTGGCCCGCAGTGCCGCGACCGGGAAGCAGGCCGCCGTGCCCGCGAGCGCGGCAAGCGGCGCGCTGTATCCGCTGTAGATGACCAGCAGGATCACCACCACGGGAATGAACAGGTGGCCCTGCTCGCGCAGCACCGCTCCCAGCCGCGGCAGCTCCGAGCGCGGCAGTCCGGCCAGGCCGAGCCGCCGCGCCTCGAAATGCACCGCGCCGAAGCAGGCGACGTAGAACAGCAGCGCCGGAAGCAGCGCCCAGATCGTCACCTGGGCATAGGAAACGCCGAGGAACTCGGCCATGACGAAGGCGGCGGCGCCCATGATCGGCGGCATGATCTGCCCGCCGGTCGAGGCCACGGATTCGACGCCTCCGGCGAAGGCCGGACGGAAGCCGGTGCGCTTCATCAGCGGGATGGTCATCGTTCCGGTGACCATGACGTTGGCGACGGCGCTGCCCGAGATGGTGCCGAACAGGCTCGACGAGATGACTGCGACCTTGCCGGGACCGCCTGCGCTGGCGCCGGCCACGCTGGTGGCGAAGTCCATGAACAGCCGCCCCGATCCCGTTCGCTCGACGAAGGCACCGAACAGCACGAAGATCATGACATAGCCGGCCGAGAGCGGGATGCCGAAGATGCCTTCGGTGGTCATGAACAGCTGGTCGAGCAGGCGCATCGGTTCGACGCGCGCGATGAAGATCGCATAGACCAGCGCGACCGCCGCCGTGATCGGCAATGCGAGCCCGATGACGCGCCGCGTCGCCTCGAGCACGACCACGATCAGGAGGCAGCCGAAGACGATGTCCGGCGTCGTCAGATCGTCCACGTAATAGATGCGGTTGACCAGGTAGTCGTAGTTCAGGAACAGGTAGAGGATCGGCGCGGCGCCCAGGACCGCCCAGGCATAGTCGAGCCAGCCGGGCTTCTGCCCCTCCCCCTTCGGACCGCAGAAGATCAGGAATGTCAGGGCCAGAGCGAAGAGCAGATGCGTTCCGCGGAACAGCACGGCCTCCGGTGGTCCGGCCAGAATGACCCATATGTGATAGAGCGACATGGCAATCGCGAGACAGGCGATCAGCCAGGCGCTGACGGACATCGATTTCAGGCGCTGCACCGGCGGCCTCCCGCTAGAGGAAACGCCCGGACCACCAGCCCGCACCCGGCGGGGCGCATGGCAATCCAGGCTCGATCAGGACCGAAGGCGCGCCGGATCGCTCCGGCGCGCCGGTTGGTACGATCTCAGTGGCTGGCGACGGTGATGCCCTTCTCCTTGTAGAAGCGTGCCGCTCCCGGGTGGAACGGCACTCCGATATCCTCCGCCATGACCTGCGGCGTGAGGCCGGCTACCGCCTTGCTCGTCGCGGTCAGGGCCGGGACGTTGTCGGCGATCGCCTTTGTCATGGCATAGACCTGGTCGGCCGGAAGCTTGCAGGAGGCGACGATGTGGGTGGCATAACCGATCACCTTCACGTCCTTGTCCTGCTTGGGATAGGTCCCCTTCGGCACGGTGACCAGCGTATAGCCGGGGTTGAGCTTCTTCATCCCGGCGAGATCGTCGGAGAGGTCGAGCAGCCGGACGTCCCGGGCCGAGGCGAGGTCCATCACCGCGCCCGAGGGGATCGCCGTCCCGAGCGAGAAGGCCTGGGCCTGTCCGTCCTGCATCTGCTGCACCGAGTCGGTGTAGGAGACGAAGGAGACCTTGACGTCGCTGTAGCTCAGCCCGTTGACCTTCAGCAGCTGGCCGGTGATCAGCTCGCCGGTGTTGCCACGCGGCTGGGTGGTGATGGCCTTGCCCTTCAGATCCTTGGCCGACTTGATGTCGGAATCCGCCGGGACCAGCATCTGGAAATATTGCGGGTAGAGCGTGGCGACGTTGCAGATGTCGGTCTGCTTCTTCGGGAAGGGCGGGTTTCCGGCCAGTCCGTCGACGGTCGAGATCGAGTTGCCGAAGCCGATCTCGGCCTTGCCGGCGTCGATGGCGCGGACATTGGCGATGCCGGCTCCGGGCAGCGACTGGATCTTGATCCCCGGAACGGCCTTCTCCCACATGTCCTTGAGCTGTCCCCCCAGCGGGACCCAGACGCCGCCTTGCGGGCCGGTCATCAGGCGCAGTTCCTGCGCGCCGGCCGCGGCGGCGAGCAGCAGCGCGCCGGCGAGCAGGGCATAGCGAAGCTTGTCTTTGGTGATCATGCGGCTCGTCTCCTCCAGGATTCGGGACGGCGCCGTGTCGTTGGTTGCACGGCGCTCGCGAAAGCGGCCCGGGGCCGATGGCACCCGCAGCCGGACGCGCCTAAGCTACCGGTCAAACCCTGCGTTGCAAGACGATAGTTTTCGCACGATGCCGGACCGGTGTCGGTCGAGCTCGGCAGGCGGACGAAAAAAGCCCCGCGCGGCGGGCTCCATTGCCGGTGGCTGGCCTCAGGCGACGGCGGCCAGTTCTGCATTGGCGTTGCGGATCGCCTCCTCGCGCGCCTCGGGGCCGAAGCCGAGCTTCTCGGCCCGGATGAACGTGACGTCCGTGATGCCGACGAAGCTCAGGAGCGTGCGCAGATGCGGCTCCTGCGAATCCATGACCTGCGCCGGGCCGCTGCTGTAGAGCCCGCCGCGGCTCTCGACCACGATGGCGCGCTTGCCCTTGAGCAGGCCCTCCGGGCCGGTCTCGCTGTAGCGGAAGGTCAGCCCGGCCCTCAGCACGTAGTCGAACCAGCTCTTCAGCGTCGTCGGGATGCCGAAATTGTACATCGGCGCGCCGATCACCAGGGTATCGGCCGCCTTCAGCTCCTCGATCAGCGCCGCCGAGAGCGCCAGCGCGTCGCGCTGCGCCGGGCTGTTGGCTTCGCCGCCGCGCAGCGCGGCCG
>ERZ778021.3866-NODE-3866-length-10134-cov-3.892053_pt1 | contig 10134 bp, 8 predicted proteins | sample MGYA00375751_ERZ778021 | MGnify/ENA primary metagenome ERZ778021 (study PRJEB29350, sample SAMN05389814) | bioreactor metagenome | isolation source: Thiocyanate stock bioreactor | place: South Africa: University of Cape Town | collected 2013-08-29 ... | reverse complement strand
GATACGGCAACCACCGAGATCTACACTCTTTCCCTACACGACGCTCTTCCGATCTCTGCATTGCGGCATCCGAGGTGATCGGGCATGTGGGCGCGCGGCCGCAGGGCGACATTCTGGCGCGGTTCCGGGCCGAGGGGTTGGTCTGAGGCTTGCGTCCCGCGACGCAGGCGGGGGGCCAGCCCCCCGCACCCCCCGCCGGGCGGGCGCTGCGCGCGCCCCCCGGACCCCCGCGCGTTGTCGCGGTTTCGTGACGTTGCGCCAAGGCGGGCACGCGTGTATCACGGCGCAAAATGCGAGCAGCTGAAGGAATTGCCGGTGCGCAGGGTTGTTGTCACCGGGCTTGGGATGGTCACGCCGCTGGCGTCTGGCGTCGAGGCGACGTGGGAGCGTCTGCTGGCCGGGAAATCCGGAGCCGGGCCGATCACGCGGTTCGACGCGTCGCAGGTGGTGACGAAATACGCCTGCGAGATCCCTGTGGGCGACGGCAGCGACGGGACCTTCAACCCCGATGACTGGATGGAGCCCAAGGACCGCCGCAAGGTGGATGACTTCATCTTGTACGGGGTCGCGGCGGCGCATCAGGCGGTGCTGGACGCGGGCTGGATGCCCGACGACGAGGAAAGCCGCCTGCGCACCGGCGTGATGATCGGGTCGGGGATCGGCGGGCTGACCTCGATCGCGGAAACCGCGGTGCTGATCAAGGAACGCGGGCCTAAGCGGGTGTCGCCGTTCTTCATTCCGGGCGCGCTGATCAACCTGATCTCGGGTCAGGTCTCGATCCGCTATGGGTTCAAGGGGCCGAACCATGCGGTCGTGACCGCCTGTTCGACCGGCGCGCATGCCATTGGCGATGCGTCGCGGATGATCCGTTATGGCGATGCCGACGTGATGATCGCGGGCGGCGCGGAAAGCCCGATCAGCGAGATCGGCATCGCGGGCTTCAACGCCTGCAAGGCCTTGTCGACCAAGCGGGCGGATGATCCGCAGGCGGCCAGCCGCCCCTATGACGCCGACCGCGACGGGTTCGTGATGGGCGAGGGCGCGGGCGTCGTCGTGCTGGAGGAATACGAGCACGCCAAGGCGCGCGGCGCCAAGATCTATGCCGAGGTGCTGGGCTATGGGATGTCGGGTGATGCCTATCACATCACCGCGCCAAGCGAGGATGGTGATGGCGGATACCGCGCGATGGAGGCCGCACTGCGGTCGGTGGGTCTGACGCCGGACCGGATCGATTACATCAACGCGCATGGCACCTCGACCATGGCCGATACGATCGAACTGGGCGCGGTCGAGCGTCTGATGGGCGATGCGGCTTCGGGCGCGGTGATGTCGTCGACGAAATCCAGCATCGGGCATCTGCTGGGCGCCGCCGGCGCGGTCGAGGCGATCTTTTGCGTGCTGGCGATTCGCGATCAGATCTGTCCGCCGACGATCAACCTGGACAACCCTGCGGTGACGCCGACGCTGGACCTGTTCCTCAATGCCGCGGTGCGCCGCAAGGTGGACATCGCGCTGTCCAACAGCTTTGGCTTTGGCGGAACGAATGCCAGTCTGGTGCTGGGACGGGTCGACGGATGATCTGGCGCAACATCGCCTCGAATTTTCTGACGCTGGCCATCGTGCTGCTGATCGGGGCGGCGGCGGCGGTGGCCTGGGCCAAGCGCGAATTCAGCGGGCCGGGCCCGAGCGCGGTCGCGCAATGCGTGCAGATCGCGCCGGGGGCCAGCCTGAACGCGGTCAGCAACCAGCTGGCGGCGCAGGGCGCGATCTCCAACGCCTATATCTTTCGCGCCGGGGCCGATTACATGGACAAGGCGCGCGATCTGAAATTCGGCAGCTTTCTGATGCAGCCGGGCGCCAGCATGGAGCAGATCGTCGAGACGGTGACGGCGGGCGGCCCCTCGACCTGCGGGACCGAGGTTGTCGTGCGCGTGGGCGTGCGCGAGAACACCGTGCTGCTGCGCGACACCAACCCCGAAACCGGGGCCTATGAGGAGGTCGCACGCTGGAACCCCGCCGTGGGCGAGCGTCCCGCGCCGATCGTGGCCGCGCAGGAGCAGCCGGGCGCGCGCCTGTCGCTGGTCATGGCCGAGGGCGTCACCAGCTGGCAGGTGGTCGAGGCGCTGAAGGCGGCCGATTTCCTGACCGGAGAGGTGGCCCAGACCCCCGCCGAGGGCAGCCTGGCCCCGGACACCTATCTGTTGGAGCGCGGCGCCGACCGCAACGCGATCCTGGCGCAGATGGCCAGCCGTCAGGCGGCGATCCTGGCGCAGGAATGGGAGGCGCGGCCCTTTGGCATGCCCTATGACACGCCGGAGGAGGCGCTGATCATGGCCTCGATCGTGGAGAAGGAGACGGGGCAGGCGGCCGAGCGTCCGCAGGTCGCCAGCGTGTTCGTGAACCGCCTGCGTCAGGGGATGCGGCTGCAGACGGACCCGACGGTGATCTATGGTGTGACGAATGGACAGGGCATTCTGGACCGCGGGTTGCGGCGCTCGGAGCTGGATACGACCACGCCCTACAACACCTATCGCATCGACGGGCTGCCGCCGACGCCCATCGCCAATCCGGGCCGCGCTGCGATCCGTGCCGCACTGAACCCGGATGAGACCGACTATCTGTACTTCGTGGCGGACGGCACCGGCGGGCACGCGTTCAGCCGCACGCTGGCCGAACACAATGCCGCCGTCGCCCGCTGGCGCGAGATCGAGCGGCGGCAGGGCCTGCGGGCGGACAGCCCGGTCCAGACCGCAGATTGAGCCCGCGCGTTTGACAAACACGGCCCCCGGACGCAGGCTTGCATCCGGGGGCCTTTCTCATGGCCCCATAGCCTTGGGAGGAGCCGTGATGATACTGCCCGACATGCTGAAGACGCTGACCGACAATGCCCGCCAGTTCCAGGAGCGGCTGACCGAATGGCAGGCCGCCATGGCCAAGGGCCAGGAGGAGGCGATGGAGCAGGCCCGCCAGTGGCAGGCCCAGGCCATGCAGCAGCAGCAGGAGGTGAATACCCGCCTGATGGCCCAGATGGAGGGTGCCAGCGAGACCATGCAGGCCCAGTGGCAGCAGATGCAGAAGGCCTGGGAGGATCAGTTCGCCGCGATGCAAAAGCAGGGAGAGGAGATGCGCACGAAGGCCATGTCCGCGACCGGCGGATCGGGCGGCAACGCCTTTGCCGACTGGAGCGAGACCTATGCGGCGCAGATGGTCGCCTTTACCCAGAAGATGCAGGGCGAGGCCGCCAAGGCGATCGCCACCGCCACCGAGGCGCGGGGCAAGGGCGGCAAGAAAGCCTGAGTTGCGCGGAGGGCCTGTAAGCCGGATTTTGTCCACCGCTTGCGCGGATGGATGACCATTCCTCTGGTCCGGCCGTTACCGGCCGGATCTAGCTGCCTACCCGGATCTGCTGGGGCAAGGCGGCCCTACGGGCGAACCCGCACGCGATCCCTATTCGGCATTGCTCCTGGTGGGGCTTGCCATGCGGGCGCTGTTGCCAGCCCCCCGGTGGGCTCTTACCCCACCGTTTCACCCTTACCCATCCGGGGATGGGCGGTCTGTTCTCTGTGGCGCTGTCCCTGGGGTTGCCCCCGCCGGGCGTTACCCGGCACCATTGCCTCATGGAGTCCGGACTTTCCTCGACAGGTTGCCCTGCCGCGGTCATCCAGCCCTCCGCGCGTGGTCCGTATGCGGGTGCGGAGGCCAGGCGTCAAGAGGGGGCGCTGCCCCCGTCGCGCAAGCGCGACTCCCCCGGGATATTTTCATGAAGAAGAAGCCGGGCGGCAGTCTGGCGGTCTTCCGGGGTTTTGGGGCCGGTGGCCCAGGGGCGGTGGCGCAGGCGGAAGGCGTCGAGCCGCGCGGGATGGTCCGGGTAGCCGAGCGCGGTCAGGCTGGGGGCCAGGGGGGGGGCGGGGTCGTCCGCGTCGGGGCGGGCGAAGAGGGCCAGCTGGTCGCGGGCCAGTCCCTCCCAATCGAAGCGGGGGCCGGGGTCGATCTTGCGTCCCGGCGCCAAGTCGGAATGGGCGATCACGCCTGTGGGGCCGATCTGCCATCGGTCCATGATGGCCCGTAGCAGCCGGCGGAGTGCTGCCATCTGCGGCGCGGGATAGGGGCAGTCGCCGGGATTGGCCAGTTCGATCCCGATGGAGCGGCTGTTGAGGTCGTCCGCCTCCCGCCAGCGGCCCGCGCCTGCGTGCCAGGCGCGGCGGGTTTCGCAGACAAGCTGTTCGGTCGCGCCATCCGTGTCGATCAGCCAATGGGCGCTGACCTCGGCCTGTGGATCGCAGAGGCGGGCGCGGGCCTGCGCTGCATCCGCCATGCCGGTGTAGTGGATGACGATCAGGGACGGAACCTGCCCCCGGCGGTCGCCGTGATTCGGGCTGGGCCAGTCGGTCACGGTCGCCTCAGGGGGCGGGGCGGTTGACGCGCAGGCCCATCGTCGCCGGGACGGGCACCGGGTCGGCGCCTGCGATCCGTGCGCCTGTGGGCGCGTGGACCGGCAGAGCGATGGGGATGGTCGCCGCGGGGGTGGTGCCGGTGACCAGCGCCGCCTCGCGCGCGGTGAGGTATTGGCCATAGCGGTCGGCCCCGAACTGATAGTTCGGGTTCCAGCCCCGGTGTTCCCCGCATCCGGCCAGCGCCAGCACCCCGATCATCCACCAGCCGCGCATGACGCCTCCCTTGGTCCGTTTCGCGGACTTTACCACCAGCGATCCGGCTTGGCCACAAATCCTGCGGCAGCCTCCAGCACCTGGGCCTGGTTCAGCAGATCGCCCTCCTCAAAGGGGCGGCCGATCAGCTGCAGGCCCAGGGGCAGGCCCTGCGCGTCCTGTCCCACCGGGACCGCGATGCCGGGAAGGCCCGCCAGGTTCAGCGTCACGGTGAAGACGTCGTTGAGATACATCTGCACCGGATCACCCTTGTCACCCGAGCCAAGCGGGAAGGCCGCCGAGGGCGTGGCGGGCGCCAGGATCGAATCGATGCCAGCCGCAAACGCCTGGTCGAAATCGCGCTTGATCAGCGCGCGGACGCGGCGGGCGCGGTTGTAATAGGCGTCATAGAAGCCCGCCGACAGCACATAGGTGCCGATCATCACGCGGCGCTGGACCTCGGGGCCGAACCCCTGGGCGCGGGTGCTCTCGTACATCTGGGTGATGCCGTCGCCCGCGCCCAAGGTGGCGCGGTGCCCGTAACGCACGCCGTCATAGCGGGCCAGGTTCGACGAGGCCTCGGCCGGGGCGATCACGTAATAGGCGGGCAGGGCGTATTTCGTATGCGGCAGGCTGATATCGACGATCTCGGCGCCCGCATCGCGCAGCATCTGCGCGCCTTCGCGCCACAGGGCGTCGATGGCGTCGGGCATGCCGTCCACGCGGTACTCGCGCGGGATGCCGATGCGCTTGCCGCGGATGTCGCCGGTCAGCGCGGCCTCGAAATCGGGGACCGGCAGGTCGGCGCAGGTGCTGTCCATCGGATCGCTGGACGCCATCGCGCCCAGCATGATCGCCGCGTCGCGCACGGTGCGCGTCATCGGCCCCGCCTGATCCAGGCTGGAGGCATAGGCAATCACGCCCCACCGGCTGACCCGGCCATAGGTGGGCTTCAGCCCCACCGTACCGGTGAAGGCCGCGGGCTGGCGGATCGATCCGCCCGTATCGGTGCCGGTCGCGCCCAGGCACAGATCGGCGGCGACCGCGGCTGCGGACCCGCCAGAGCTGCCGCCCGGCGTCAGCTGCGCCCCGTCGGCCCCGCGCCAGGGGTTCACGGCGGGGCCGTAACAGCTGGATTCGTTGGTCGAACCCATCGCGAATTCGTCCTGGTTCAGCTTGCCCAGCATCACCGCGCCCGCGCTCCACAGGTTCTGCGTCACGGTCGATTCGTATTCGGGGGTGAACCCTTGCAGGATGCGGCTGCCCGCCTGGCTGGGCACGCCACGCACGCAGAACACGTCCTTGATGCCGACCGGAATGCCGGTCATCGGGGCCGCGTCGCCCGCCTTGATGCGGGCATCGGCAGCGCGCGCCATGTCGCGGGCCATGTCGGGCGTGTGATGCACGAACGCGTTCAGCGCGCCGGCGGCGTCGATCGCGCCCAGGCAGGCATCGGTCAATTCGACCGAGGTCAGGTCGCCCGCGCGGAGGGCGTCGCGTGCCTCGGCAATGGTCAGTCGGTTCGCGTTCGTCATTCCACCACCTTCGGCACGGCAAAGAACCCCTCGCGGGCGTCGGGGGCGTTCGACAGGATCTTGTCGGCCATGCCCCCCGAAGTCACCACGTCCTCGCGCCGCTTCAGGCGCATGGGGGTGACGCCGGTCATCGGCTCGATGCCCTCGACATCGACCTCGTTCAGCTGGTCCATGAAATGCAGGATGCCGGACAGATCGCGCGCCAGGGCGGGCAGGGCGGCATCATCGACCGCGATGCGCGCCAGATGGGCGACCTTGCGGGCCTGATCCTCGGTGATCGACATGACGTTTCCTTTCGTTGGTCGCGGGTCTACAACCCCGCGCGAAAGGCCGCAAGACGCACGGCCCGGAGGTTCCATGTCCGCAGCCCTGTCCGTCCTTCCCGTGATCGCGCTGGTCGTGCTGGGCCATCTGGCGCGGCGCGGCGGGCTGATCCCCGCCGCCAGTTGGCCGGGGATCGAACAGCTGGGATACCGCGTGCTGTTCCCCGCGATCCTGCTAACCTCGATCTATCGCTCGGACCTGTCCCTGGGGCGGCTTGGGCCCTATCTGGCGGCGCTGCTGGTGGCGTTTGTCGCGACAGGGGCGGTCGCGCTGATCCTGGCGCGGCGGCGGGCCGAGCCGGGGCCGCGCGCCAGCTCGCTGTTTCAGGGCGCGCTGCGGTTCAACTCGCTGCTGATCCTGGCGGTGGCCGCGCAGGCCTTCGGCGGAGGCGCCTTGGGCGATCTGGCAGTGGCCTTTGCCTTTCTGATCCCAGCCTTCAATATCTCGGCCATCGTGGCGCTGACGCTGTGGTCCGACGGGCCGCGCCCCTCGGGCACCGCCGCCCGCATCGGCGCCGAGATCGGCCGCAACCCGATGGTGCTGTCCTGTCTGGCGGGGCTGGCGCTGAACCTGTCGGGGCTGGCGCTGCCGGGCTGGCTGCTGTCGCCGCTGGACTGGCTGGGGCAGGGGGCGCTGGCGGTGGGCCTGCTGGCAGTCGGTGCGGGCATCCGTCCCGCCCATCTGTGGCAACGCGACGCGGCGCTGTGGATGGGGGTCTGGCTGCGGCTGGCGTTCTGCCCGGTGGTGTTCGTGATCGCCGCGCTGGCCCTAGGACTGCCTGCGGGCCAAGTCGCGTCGGGGGTGCTGGCGACGGCGGCGCCGGGGGCGCCGGTCGGCTACATCCTGGCGCGGCAGATGGGCGGAGACGCCGATTTCTTTGCCGCAATCTTCACCTGGCAGACGGTCCTGGCGGCGGTGACCTTGCCCTTGTGGCTTATTTTCGCAGGCTTTCTTGGCGTCTGACGGGTCCGCGCATTTTTTTTCGCGCGCACGTGTTTTTTTGGCTTGCAGCCTTTGGCGGCTTTGCCTAAACACCGCCTCACGCCGCCAGGGAAGACTGGCAGCGACAGAAAGTGGCCCGTTCGTCTATCGGTTAGGACGTCAGGTTTTCAACCTGAAAAGAGGGGTTCGACTCCCCTACGGGCTGCCACTCTGTCCCTCAATCCAACAAAGCTAGTATTTATACCGTTGGTTCACAGAAGAAATTCTGCTTGTTCGGAATTGTCGATTTGTGGCTGACCTGCAGACCCCGTCATCCCTCATACGTAACGACAGCCCGCCGGCTTGCTATCCTACCCAATCTGGACGCGCCGGATGCTGAATTTTCCCCGCTCTCGCACGATGAACAGTTGGTTGCGCCATCGGGATAATGCAGGGTGATCGGGACGTTGTATCCGATCGCGCTGTCGGGTCTGACCTCGTTGTCGTGCCGACGTCAGCTGCCCCGTTTTTGGGGCGCATCCGCGATGTTCACAAGCCGGTGGACGTTCAGGCATTTGGACCAGAGCGGGTCAATGAGACCGTCCTCGGTCGGCCCGCCGGGCGTGAGACGTTCAGGGTGATGTCGTTGGCAGGGGCCTACAGATCGTGATCGCGCGGGATGAACGTGGCTCGCCCCTATCAACACGGATAGTCCTCGGATAGCCCACCTGGGCACAAAATCCATTCCACGGTCGCGACCACATCGTCGCCGCAGGATATGAAGCTTGGATCGGCAGCCGGACAAAAGCGGGAACGCGTGTCGACGACCGTCACGATCCGCGGTGTGTTACCCAAGGCGCGTTGAGTGTGAACAACATCCATGACCCGGACATTGGTCGGCCTGGCAGCCTCCAGACGATCGTCGCAGCTCGGCCTGCACCCGCCGCTTTGGACGCTTGGGCCGGAGCCGCAGACCCAAATCATGGGAGATCCTGCGCGTGTTCTGGATGGTCCCCTGCCGGCCCTCCCGTCGCAGCAAGGCGCGGACACGCCGATAGCCACAGCGTAGGTAAATCACCGTAGGGCTTGAGATGGTGGCGCGCTGACGGCCGATATATCGGGTTTTCGGGTCCAGTGCGGCCTGCCCGGTTCGGCGGAATTGGGAGTGGTCGCTCGACGGGGCAAGGCGCCGCGCTTTCCGCTGGCGTATCTCGTCCAGCAGCAGCCCGCCATACCGCGTGCGTTGGTGACCAATAGACCAGACTGTTCACCGAGCCTCCCTACTCCAGTTCGGTCAGGTGGCCTGGCTGATCCCTGCCTTGCGGCAGATATCGTCCTGCTTCAGGATGAACCCTCAGGGCGGAGCATGCGATCGATAGGTCCCGCGCATCGTCTGTGCCGCGCGATGTCGCCTCATGTCACGGACCTCATCGACAAGGTCGAAGGTCACATGAGCGGGTTGCCCCAAGCGCCATTCGACAGCGCGACCGTCGTGCGGATATGGGACAGACAGATCATGTCATGCTGTTGGCGGCGACGGTCCAGTCTGTCATGCAAAGCGAGCACACCGCCCAGGCCGACCTCAGGGACACGGCACACCCGGCTGATCGGGAGGCTGGCCGTCCCTGCTATCGACGGCGTCGACGGTCATCCGCGCCGGTCTCTCTCGGGGCGGTCACCTGTGACGTCCCTTTCGTGATGAGAGCCGCGGCGTTTCCCGGATGTCTGCCTTTGCCGCGAAAGCGGACGGTCAGCTTCACCGTTCCGCCTGTGGACTTCGCGTGACCACCCTCTGGTTGCGGGCGGAATGGCGTCGATGCTGCTTCAGCCTGGCATGTCGATCGACCGGAGCGTCATTCAGCGCGCTTTGCTTTGCCCCCGCGACAAGATCGATGACCCGATCTCTCGGCGCGTCCTGCCGGGGGCCACTGCCCCTCGTACCTCGTGACGTCGAAACTGAGGCGTCGGTCGCTGCCAGTTTCTCCTTGGAACACCAGCCCGTGCTGTAGTCGGCGCCTTCGGTATCCTCCGGGAAAGGCCAGGCGTCGTCCACGCCACAGTGTGTTGCCATCCCCCCCGATAGGGCATGGGGTCATGGATTCAGCCTGCCTTTCGCGCTTTGTGAATGCAGGGCGGTTATGGGTGGGATCAATGCGGCCGGCGCTGCGCCTCGTCGGTCAAAGGCGATGAGGTGGGACATGTCTTTCCCGATATCGAGAGCCCCACATTCGGCAGTCGCAGCAGCCTAGGGTCCGCACTCATTCATGATCACAGCCAGAACAGGACGGTTGTGGCCAATGCGATTACCGAAAGGTATGTCTCCCGGCACCTGTCGTAGCGCGTGACGACCCGTCTCCAGTCTTTCAGGCGACCGAACATGATCTCGATGCGATTGCGGCGTTTGTAACGGCGCTTGTCGTATTTAACGGTCTTCTTGCGGGACTTCCGGCCTGGGATGCATGCCTTTATCCCTCTGTCTTGCAACGCTTTTCGTAGCCAGTCAGCGTCATAGCCTCGGTCCGCCAGAAGCCAGTCGGCCTGTAGGAGGCTGTCCAGAAGCGCCGCCGCGCCGGTATAATCACTGACCTGTCCTGCCGACATAAAGAACCAGATAGGTCTGCCTTTCGCATCGGTCACGGCGTGCAGTTTTGTATTCATGCCGCCTTTCGTTCGACCGATCTGGCGACCGCGCCCCCCTTTATGGATGG
>ERZ778021.3865-NODE-3865-length-10136-cov-5.768674_pt1 | contig 10136 bp, 15 predicted proteins | sample MGYA00375751_ERZ778021 | MGnify/ENA primary metagenome ERZ778021 (study PRJEB29350, sample SAMN05389814) | bioreactor metagenome | isolation source: Thiocyanate stock bioreactor | place: South Africa: University of Cape Town | collected 2013-08-29 ... | reverse complement strand
GGTCACAGCCTGCCCGGACCGCCTACGAGAGGGCCGGGTCCCTTCCCCGTCCCTTGCTCGTCCTTCCCCGCCCCCCACCCACGCCCGTCCCTCGCCACGCCCCGCGCCCTACTCCCGCCGGGCGGTGAAAAGCGCGACGGTGCCGTGGATAGCCACGGTGCGGTCGGGGAAGATCGCCGACAGGGCGGCGTCCAGCTCGGCGGGGCCGTCGGTGCGGTTGTCGAGGATGCCGCGGGCGTTGCTGATCGCGGTCGCCAGGTGGGCGGGCGGGTTGAGGTGGACGTCCTTGGCGAGGATCGTGGCGCCGAAGAGGGTGCCGCCGGGGGCGAGGGCGCGGTGGGCGTGCTCGAAGGCGACGGCCTTGGCGGCCATCGGGCCGGGCAGGCAGTGGAGGAGGTGGGTCATCGCGACCGAGTCGCAGGTGCCCGGTTCGAGGCGCCAGTCCTCGAGCACGTCGGCGCGGTGGGTGCGGGGCGCGTAGCGGGCGAGGCGCCGGGAGGCGGCGGCGAGGAAGCTTCGGGTGTAGACGGCCTGGCCGGCGTGGGCGGGATCGAGACGGTCGAGGGTCGCAGTCCGATCGATCATCGTCGGAAGCCTCCCTCGGCGTCGATCACCTGCCCGGTGACCCACGCGCTGTCAGCGGATAGGAGCCATGCGAGTACCGGGACGATATCGCCGGGTCGGCCCCATCGACCGGCGGGAAAGCGCGACGCGAGCGCCTCGCGCAGCTCCTCGGAGGGCCAGCCGGTGTCGACCGGGCCCGGGTTCAACGCGTTGACGGTGATCCCGCGGTCGGCGAGTTCGTCGGCGAGCGTGCGGGTGGCCTGGTGCACCGCGCCCTTACTGAGCACGTAGGGCAGCTCGCCGGGCATCGGGCCGAGGTGTTGGCCGGAGGTGAGGAGGACGACGCGACCGTCAGCGCGCGCGTCGTCGTGGCTCGCGGCGAAGGCCTGGACGAGGAGGATGGCGGCCCGCGCGTTGACCGCCCAGGCGCGATCGAGCTCCGCGGCGGTCAACGTCGCCAGCGACTGGTCGGAGCTGTGGGCGTGGTTGACGACCAGCGCGTCGACGGCCCCGAAGGCGTCGAGCGCCGCCTCGATCACCCGCCGCGGCGCGTCGGGATCGGCGAGATCGGCGTCGATCGAGCACAACCGCCCCGAGTCCTCGCCGAACCCGTCGAACACGACGGCGGGCGCCGGATCGCCGGCCGTCCGCTCGCCGTCAGGCGTCGAGTAGGTGTGGGCGAGGACGCGATAGCCGTCGTCGAGCAGGCGGCGGGCGGTCGCGAAGCCGATGCCCTCGACCCGCCCGACGCCGGTGACCACCGCGACCCTGCCGTCCACTGCGCCCCCGCCCCCGGACGACCTCCGGGCTCAGCCCGGAGGGGCCATCAGGCGGGTCACCGATTCGCCGACGAAACTCGGCTTCGGCGCCCCTTCGACGGTGATCGTGAACTTGGTCACCGCCTGCCACCAGCCGCCCTCGAGCTCGTCGAACGAGACCAGTTCGGCGGTCGCGCTGATCTGGCTGTCGACCGGCACCGGGGCCGGGAAGCGGACCTTGTTCCAGCCGTAGTTGACGGCGAGGGAGAAGCCGGTCGCCTGCATCAATTCTTTGCGGAAGCCGTCGGCGAGCGAGAGGGTCAGATTGCCGTGGGCGATCGTCGTCCCGTAGGGACTCTCGTTCTTCGATCGCTCCGGGTCGACGTGGATCCACTGATGGTCGCCGGAGACGTCGGCAAAACTGTCGATCAACTCCTGGGTGACGGCGCGCGAGGCGCTCGGCCCGATCTCCTGGCCGACGATCCCCTTCATCCCCTCGACGCCGTCGGCCTCGACTCCTGCCATCAGTCGGTCCACCAATCGTTGAGGACTTCGCCGTCGCCGTCATGCCGGGCGCCGACCGCGAGCAGGGAGATCCCGTCGGGCCCGGCCTCGAAGCTGCGGGCGACCTCGGGCGAGATGCGGATCGCGTCGAGCTCGACGATTTCGACGATCTCGTCGTCCATTTTCATCAGCCCCGAGCCGGCGATCACCACGTAGATCTCCTCCGCCTCGTCGTGTTTGTGGGCGAACGGCATCCGCACGCCGGGATTCAGCTTCAGGTGGCTGAGGCCGGTGCGCTCGGCGTTGAGCTCGTCCTTGGCGAAGCGGACTTCGCCCATCTCACCGAAGCCGAAGTCCGGCGCGACGTCTTTCACCTCGCTGAGGTTCTTGTGCGTATAAGCAGCCATTTCCGTTCCTCTCTCTCGGGTCCCTGTTGACTCGTTCCGTAGCCTACGAGGCATGCCCGTCCCCGTCGGTCGAATCCTCTCCCGATCCCAGATCGACATGCTCGCCAAACATGGCGAGGAGCGGACCGCGGAGGTCGGCGAGGTCCTCTTCGAAGTCGGCGACGAGGTCTACCCGTTCATCGCGATCCGTGCGGGCGAGGCGGCGATCCTCGACGCCAACGGCCACGAGATCGTCCGCCACGGGGCGCTCGGCTTCCTCGGCGAGATGAACCTGCTCTCCGGCCAGACCGTCTTCCTCACCGCGGTGGTCACCGAGCCGATGCGCTATGTCGCGGTCGAGCGGGAAACGCTGCGCTCGCTGCTGTTCGAGGAACTGGTTCATCAGGTCGGACATCAGGCGGGCCTGGGCGCCGATCGCTTCGGCCGGGTCGAAGGGGTCCTCCAGGCCGTATGAAGCGGCCGTCCCCGGCATGAATTGCGCAATCCCGACGGCGCCCGCGGGCGAGACCGCGAACGGGTTGAAGTTGCTCTCCGCGAAGGGGCGACGTCCGCGTCCGGCGCCGTCACCGCGTTGCCGGCGTCGGAGCAGGGCGCAGGACCTGGGCGGCGCAGGGATCTTCAGGCAACGATGGATCGTCGATGCCCGCGGGCTCTGTCCGGCTCATGGGTCAGTAAGAAGAGGATCTTCTTCCTGTCGTTCGTTCTGGACTTCTCCGGCGAATCGCCCCGGTCGGCCCCCTATTCGACCGAGGCGCGGGTGCTGCCGAGCTTCATCCCGCCGTGGTACAGGGTCACCGACTGGAACATGCCGACCTTGCGGTAGTTCTGGATGACGACGAAGTTCGGTCCGCCGTCGTTGCTCCCGTCGAGCGTCTTCATGTTCAGCCGGGTGGTCGGCCCGAGACGGTCGGGGTTGTGGCTCGACCGGGCGAAGAAGTCGACCTGGCTGCCGTTGATCCAGAGTTCGATGAAGCCTTCGGCGGCGAGCTTCTCGTGCACCAGGTAGGTGATCCACCTGCCTCGTTCGAGCGGCATTTCCCAGGGGATGTCCCAGTCGTAGGTGCCGTTGCGCTGCCAGCGAAGGGTGCTGCCGACCGCTTCGATCTCGAACGGCGGGGTGCCGTTCCAGGGCGGCCCGTAGGCGCCCTCGACGATGTTCAGCCACTGCGGGATGAAGGCCGGGAACCCTTCGACCGGGAGGAAGAATCTGCCGCTCCACCAGAATTCCTGACCCGGTTCGATCGTGTCGGGGCTGAGCAGCTGGGCGCGCGGGTTTTCGGTCGGCGTGATCGGCGCGACGTCCTGGTCGGAGACCGTCATCTTGATCACTTTTTCCGGGCCGCCGGCCGGGTCCGGCACTTCGGTCACCGCGCCGGGGGCGGACTGGTTGAGCCAGAAGCTGCTGATCGCGGGGCTGAAACCCATCCCCGTGGCCTGGGCGGTCGGGATCGGGGCGCTCCTCGAGGCAGAGGATTCCCCGCCACTCGCGTCCTGCGGCGTCGTCACCGGTTCCGAGATGTCGACGGAGGAGCCGGATGAGGGGTTCGAGAAGATGCGGCCTCCAAAGCCAGACGGACTGAGGAACGAGCGGCCCATCGCCCTGCCGGACTGGCCTTCGGGTCCGCGTGGATCGGGCTCTGCCTTCGGACCCCGTGGTCCCGGGGCGCCCGGATGACCCCGAAGACCTCGGCGCCCGATCAGGCCGTCTCTCCCGCGGGGTCCGGCGGGCCCTTCCCGGGCCAGCAGCGTCACCCCCGACCCTATGGCCGCGCTCACGACGCACACACCGAGGATGAGAGCGACGAGCTTGCGCCCCTGCATCGGTCAATCGTAGGGGGCGCGCAATGTCGGCAGGCGCGCTCAAAAGGACCCGCCGACTCTGAACCTGATCGCGACCGGCGCCCACTGCCAGTGATCCCTAGGAGGCTTGCGCGAAACTCGCCAGGCAAGCTGCAACGCGGAATCCCGGGTTAGCGATGGAGACCCAAGGACGTCAGAACTGGTCCCCCTCCCTACGACGCCTCGGCCGCGGCGACAGGAGGTGCCCCTCAACGTCGGCGTCGCGACGATCGGAGGCTCGGGTCGCCGGTCCTCGACGCCCGGATCCCCTCCGCGGGGTCGGTGGACGAGGCGGCGCGATGCCGGCCTTGCGCAACGAGGTCGCGACCGCGCCAAATACGCGAGCGGCCTCGACATCACCGGCTCGGCCGGCAGTGCCTTCGCGTCGGGAAGGCGCGACAGGTGCACGAAAGTCGAGGTATCGAGGATCCCCCGCTCGAAGGGGCGCGAGCGCGCGCCGATCAGCTCAACCCAAGCATCTCGTCGAGGTCGTCGGGGAACAGCTCGTCGATGTCTTCCCGCAGCGCAACGGCGTCCACGGGCGGCAGTCGCCGTGCGCGCTCCAGCAAAGCATCTGCCGAGAGCGGTGGCCGCAGCGGCTGCAGTTCCGCCACCGGCGTGCCGGACCGGGTGATGATGATCCGCTCACCGCGGGCGGCTCGATCGACCACCTCTCCGCCTTCGTTGCGTAATTCTCGGATCGTCACGTCGGCCATGTGACGCAGGGTATTACCAGTGATACATAGGGTCTCCGTCACGAGATCAGCCTCACTTCGAAGGTCGGGGCGGGGATGACGCCGGCGCCCCCGAGCAGGGCCATGATGCGGGCGACGTAGGCGCTGGTCTCCGGGATCGCGGGTACGCAGGAGCAGGCTTCGACCGGGGCCGGGCCTGCGTTGTAGGCGGCGAGGGCGAGCTCGGGGGAGCCGAACTGGTTCATCAGGTCCGACATCAGGTGGGCCTGGGCGCCGATCGCTTCGACCGGGTCGAAGGGATCCTCCAGGCCGTAGGAGGCCGCGGTGCCGGGCATGAATTGCGCAATCCCCACGGCGCCCGCGGGCGAGACCGCGAACGGGTTGAAGTTGCTCTCCGCCATCAGCTGCGCGGCGAGCAGCGCCGGCGAGACGTTCCACTTGGCCGCCGCCTCGACCAGGGTGTCGCGAAAGCGCGGCGGGACGAAGCCCGGCAGCGCCGCGGCGCCCGTCGAGGCGACATCCGAACCTGCACCGCTCACCGCGTTCCCGGCATTCGAGCAGGGCGCGGGCGGGCGATCGAAGCCCATGTGCCAGGCCTCCCAGCTATATCTCTGGGTGAAGCCGAAGCGGCTACCGTTGGCGTCGATCCAGGCGTAGGCGGATTCGGGGCCGAGGTCGAGCTCGGTCGCGCAGCGGTGCAGCGAGGTCCCGGGCGGGGCCACCCATTTCGGGTCGGGATGGGCAGCGAAGAGTTCGGCCTGTTCGGCGTCGGAGCGGAATCCCGAGACGACGATCAGGTCGATCCCGGCCGCCGCCGCCGCTGCGGCCATCTGGTCGTACGCCGCCGCCACATCGGGGCGCATCCCCTTGCCGTCGCGGTAGACGAGTGGGCCGCTGTAGCCGCCACCACTGGCGATCGCCGGGCCGCCGCCACCGGCTGCGGTGACCGGCGGCGCCGCTTCGGCTTCGGCGCTCGCTTCGACCCGACGCCGCCCGGCTCCGACATCGAGCTTCGCGACCACCGTGGCCCGCGCCCGCAACGGGGCGAAGGAGGAGCGGTCGGGGAAGGAGATCCGCACCCGCCGCGGGTCGACGTCGTTGTGATCGGCGGCTGCCGCGGCGGCATCGCGGGCACGCGCGAGGTAGGTGGACTTGCCGAGGTGGGACGGGTTCGGCGCCCCGTTCGGCAGGCGCGGCGGCGAGAGCAGCTTCGGCAGGTCGTCGCGCATCGAGCGCACCGCGGAGATCGCCGCCAGGTCGGCGGCCCGCTGGGCGCGCCCCTTGCCGGTGACCGCGCCGGCGATCGCGACCAACGCCAGCGCCGCGGCGATCAGGGCGAAGCAGGCGCCGATCGCCAGCACCAGCGCCTGGCCGTCCTCCCCACCCCCGACGGCGCGGAGCCTCCGAACCTTCCCGACGCCCCGTCCGTAACCCGAGCAGCCATTCCTGACGAAGGAGTCGATCCGATGCACCAGACCAGCAGCAAGTCGCGCCGCGGGCGCAACGTCGTCGCCCTCATGCTCGCCGCCGTCCTCGCGATCAGCGCGATGGCCGTGCCGATGGCGCTCGCCCGGGGCAGCAAGACGGTCGCCGGCGAGGCCACCGCCCCCAGCCTTCACAAGAGCGTCCTCACCAACACCAAGGGCCTCACCCTCTACACCTTGAGCGGCGAGAAGAACGGCAGGTTCATCTGCACCGGCTCCTGCCTGAAGTCCTGGCCGCCGCTGCTGGTCGCCGCCGGCACCACGCCGAAGGGCCCGGTCGCGCTCGGCACGATCAAGCGCCCGGAAGGAAAGATCCAGGTCACCTACAAAGGCGCACCGCTCTACACCTTCGCCGGCGACAGCAAGAAGGGCGAAGCGAACGGCGAGGGGCTGAAGGACGTCGGCGTCTGGCACGCCGTCACCCCCTGATGGTCGATTGCGCGACAGCGTGCGACCGGGGGTGCGCCCGGCCAAGCGGATCAAGGACGCAGGGTGCGCCTTTGCCGGTGGCAAAGGCAAGCCCGAGGACGCCGAGCCGCGCGGTGCCGGGTGTGCCAGCCGGGCGTGCGTTGTCGCGGAATTGATCATCTAGACCCAACGTCGAGGAGACGCCTGACCAGCGACTCCGGCAGCCCGCCGGAGTCGCTGCCGAGGGCGCCGAAGCCGGCCCGCCGCTCGGCCACCCAGCCGAGCCGGCGCTTCAGCACGGCGACGCGGAGGCCGCGCTCGAGCAGGTCCCCGACGGCCAGCGCGACCAGCGCCCGGTCGGCGGTCAGGTCGGCCCGTAGGAGGGCGGCGTCGGGACGCGGAGCGGCGGGCGTGTCGAGCATCGATTGGAGGTGCCCTGGGGCCACGTGGACCACGGCGACGCCGCCGCGGGCCACCGTGACCGCGATCCCCGCCGCGGCGAGACCGTCCTCGTCGGCGGCGACCGAGAGGTGACAGACCTCCCCCCGCGCGGCCGGACGCAGGCGCGGCAGGCGGGCCGCGAGCCGTTCCTCGAGCCGGTGCGCGGAGGCGGAGGCGATCAGGGTCGGCCGCGGCACCCGGCCGCCGACGTCGACCAGCAGCGCCGCCGTCTCGACCCCGGAGCCGGCGCAGGAGAGTGCCGCGGCAGCACCCCGGGACCCCTCCGCCCCACCGACCGCCGCGACCACGACCACGCTCCCCCGGCGCGGCGCCTCGAAGACGCCGGGCGATCCTCCCGAGGCCCCGTTCTGGCCCTCCCGACCACGGGGCTGAAGGACGACGGGGCCGAACTCCTCAGGCGCCTCGTCCATGCGCTCTGGCGCCTCCGGACGCGTCCAGGCGGCCCTCACCAGGTCACCGGGACCCGTCTGCGATGCAGGTTCGGGCGAGCGTCGGGCGCTCATTCGGCCGACCTCGCGCTGGCGCTGCTGGTCACCGCCAGGCGATCGGCGATCGAGCCGAACGGCGACGGCGGGCGCAGGCGGACCGAGACCTCCTCGCCCGCAACCGAGACCGAGACGTCGTCCTCCGCCCAGCCTGGCAGGGCCTGTCGGGCAGCTTCCGCGGCCGAACCGCCCTCGGCAAGGGCCAGCGCCCCGGCCTCGGCGGCGCCGTCGGCAAGCGTCAGCGCGTATCCCGCCGCCAGCAGCTGGAGGCAGATCAGCGCGGCGAGCAGCAGCGCCGGGACCGCGGCGACGAGTTCGACGGTCGCCTGGCCCTCCTCGCTGCGGAGGAGCCGCTCATCCATCGCCGTCCCCCAGCCCGCTTCGCGCCCCGACCTTCACCTCGGGCAGCTGCGGCAACAGCGTCGGGACCGGGACCTTCACCTCGATGCCGCCCGCGCCGTCGTCTTCTTCCTCGACCTCGGCGCCGTCGCGCATCGAGCTCGGCAGCGCCTGCCGCGCGGCGGACTTCGGGTCGGCGCCCACCAGCGCCGCCCGAGCTCCGGCCCGCGCGGCCACGCTCGCCGACCAGAGAGCCTGGCCGGCGAGCGCTATCTGGGCCGCGACGGCGAGCGCCAACAACAGAAAGGGGATCGCCGCGACCAGCTCTACCGAGGCGGTCCCCTCTTCCCCGTGACCCGTGTTGTCAGCGCTCTGGGGTGGCACGAGGACCACCCTGAACGGGAAATGCGCGCCCGTGGTGCGCGCAACGGATCAATTCAGGATCAATTGTGTGACGGAAGCGAAACGCTCCCGCCGCCGCGCCCTAATAGGCGCTCGCGTCGCTCCAGATCCGCCAGATGGCGACGATCGAGCCGGCCAGCAGAACCACCCACAGCAGCGTCCCCGGTCCGGTCGACCAGAGCTTGTCCTGACCCGCCACCAGCAGCGCCAGCATCCCGAACGCCCCGTAGAAGATCGCCCGCCGCCCGTCGCTCAGCGTCGCCAGCGTCAGCTGGTTCTGACGGCTCAGCGTGTAGAGCATCCAGCTGATCCCGGCGAGGAAGGCCATCGCGATCGCGGTGATCACGGCGTCGACCGCGTTGCCCCCGCCCGGCAGGAAGGCGACCCCGAGCGCCAGGAGCATGATGATCGCGACGTTTCGCGCGGCTTTCATCTCACAAATCGTACTCCGATGTCACTTGCTGGTCATCACGACGACGCCGATGACCACCGCCGCCAGAACCGCCAGCAGGGCGACCGCGGCGACACCCACCGCCGCCCCCGCCGCGACGCGCCGTTCTTCCTGGCTCAGATCGGTGAAACGGGCCGCGCCCCAGATCGCGACCGAGAAGATCGCCGTCACCCCGATCCCCGCCACGGTGGCGAAGACGACCGTCTGCACCAGCTCCTTCGTCTCCACGATCGTCGCCACCGTACTCACCCCCCCACCCCGCCTTCGCTCTGCCCCGGGATCGGAGCGCCCCGCGCGGCCCGCCGCAGGAACGCCCCGACGATCGCCGCCAGGGCCAGCACCGTCACCACCACCGGCCCGACCGCGCCGTTGCCGAAGATGCTGGTGAAGCCATAGGCGAGCGCCCCGATCGCCGCCGCCGCGGGCAGCGTCAGCACCCAGGCGGTGATGATGTTCCCGGCCACGCCCCAGCGCACCGCGGAGAGCCGTTTCGCCGCCCCCGCCCCCATCACGCCGCCGTTGATCACGTGCGTCGTCGACAGCGGGAAGCCGAAGTGGGTCGAGGTGAGGATCACCGCCGCCCCCGCCCCCTGCGAGGTGAATCCCTGCGCCGCGTCCATCTTGATGATCCGCGTGCCGGTCGTCTTGATGATCCGCCAGCCGCCGCTATAGGTGCCGAGCGCGATCGCCAGCGCCGAGGAGGCGATCACCCAGATCGGCGGGTCGGCGCCCGCCCCGAGCGTGCCGTTGGCGATCAGCGCCAGGGTGATGACCCCCATCGTCTTCTGCGCGTCGTTGGTCCCGTGCGCCAGCGCCAAGAGCCCGCCGGAGATCACCTGCCCGTACTTGTAGCCGCGGCTGACGAGCCCCGGCCGCTGCTTGCCGATGATCCGGTAGGCGAGCCCGATCGACGCCCCGGCGACGACGAACGCCAAGAGCGGCGCGACCACCGCCGGCACCAACACCTTGCCCAGCAGCCCTTCGGCGATCACCACGTGGAAGCCGTCCGCCGCCACCGCCGAGCCGACCACGCCGCCGATCAGCGCGTGCGAGGAGCTCGAGGGCAGGCCGAAGTACCAGGTGACGAGGTTCCAGGCGATCGCCCCGATCAGCCCGGCGAAGACGATCGTCGGCGTGATCGCGGCGGCGTCGACGACGTCGTTGGCGACCGTCGCCGCGACCGAGATCGAGATGAACGCGCCGACGAAGTTCAGCAGCGAGGCGACCGCGATCGCCACCTGCGGCCGCGCCGCCCCGGTCGAGATCGAGGTGGCGACGACGTTTGCCGTGTCGTGGAAGCCGTTGGTGAAGTCGAAGATCAACGCGGTCACGATGACC
>ERZ778021.3864-NODE-3864-length-10140-cov-3.099058_pt1 | contig 10140 bp, 6 predicted proteins | sample MGYA00375751_ERZ778021 | MGnify/ENA primary metagenome ERZ778021 (study PRJEB29350, sample SAMN05389814) | bioreactor metagenome | isolation source: Thiocyanate stock bioreactor | place: South Africa: University of Cape Town | collected 2013-08-29 ... | reverse complement strand
TGCGGAAGTAATGCTCGACAAAAATCTGCTCGGCCTGGGCGCGGGTCAGGTCGCGGACGTCGGCGGCGTCGACGCGTCCGTCGCGGTTCAGGTCCATCCCCAGGGCGCGCATCGTGCCGATGGTCACGCCGTAATTCGTGGCCCCGCCCGGATCGTCCGGGTCGTTCACATAGCCGCCCTCGCGGGCGACGATCTCTCGGGCAATCTGTTCGACGCTTGGCATGGCATCCCCCTTTTCGTCGCGCGACCGGGGTCCGGCCGCATCGGGGGATGCTGGGGCGGGCGGGTTAACCTGTCGTTAACCCTGCGCGCGTTGCGTCAGGTGCCGGGCTCCTGATAGACGCCGGTGGCCTTGAGCGTCTCGACCACCTCGCGCGGCATGTAGGTCTCGTCGTGCTTGGCCAGGCTCTCGCGCGCCTCGAAGCGGCCGTCGCGATACCAGCCCTTGGCGATGGTGCCCTGCCCCTCGCTGAACAGATCCGGGCGCGGAGAGCCGCCGACATAGGCCACGGGTATCTCGACCGCGCCATCGGTGATGACGAAGTCAAAGGCCACGCCCGTGCCGTTCACGATCGAGCCCTCCTTGACCAGCCCGCCCAGCTGAAAGAACTCATCGGGTTCCGGCGCCGCTTCGCTGACCTGGCTGGGCGAGCGATAGAGGTTGATCCCGTCGCTCATGGCGTAACCGATCAGCCCGGTGGCCACCGTCAACGTCACGGCGGCGGCCGCGATGATCTGGATGCGGCGCTGTTTCTTGAGGGATTTCATGCCGGCCATGGGGTTCTCCTGTCAGGCGGTCTGGAACGCTATCGCGCGGCGCAGGAACTGCGTGGCCTTGCCGCCGACCCGGACCGGATCGCCGGTGGTCAGATACTTCGTCTCGGTGCCGCTGCCCAGGAATTCGGGGCGGCGCGTCAGGTAGTCGGCCAAGCTCTCGGCGACCAGCCCCGCTTGGCTGAACACCTTGACCTGGGGGCCCAGGGCGCGCTGGAACGCGTCCTCCATCAGCGGATAATGGGTGCAGCCCAGCACCGCGGCCTCGGGGTGGGGCATGCGCCGCTTGAGGGCCTCGACATGGCTGGTGACCAGCGCCTCGGCCAGCTGCTCGTCGCCCATCTCGATGGCGTCGACGACACCCGCGCAGGGCTGGGCCTCGACATCGACGCCCACGGCGCGGAAGGCCAGCTCGCGCTGAAATGCCCGGCTGGCGACGGTCGCGGGGGTGGCGAACAGGGCCACGTTGTTCACGGCCACGCGGCGGGGCGGCGAATTGTCGCCCCAGTTCCGCTCGGTCAGCGCCTCGATCATCGGCACAAAGACGCCCAGGACCCGCTTGTCCGCAGGCAGCCAGGTCTCCTGCATGCGCTTCAAGGCGGCGGCGCTGGCGGTGTTGCAAGCCAAAATCACCAGATCGCAGCCCTCGGCCCACAGCCGCTCGACGCCCTGGCAGGTCAGATCAAAGATGTCGTCGGCGGTGCGTACGCCATAAGGCGCATGCGCATTGTCGCCCAGATAGACCAGCGGCAGGTCGGGCAGACGCGCGGCAATGGCGCGGTGGACGGTCAGACCGCCCAGTCCCGAATCAAACACCCCTACCGCCATGGTCAGACCTCCCGCTCCGCGTGGCGCCCTTCATAAGGGGCCAGGCGGGATTTGGAAATGATCCAGATCATTCAGCGGCTTCACGGATGGGTGCGTGACCGGCGCGCAGCTGGGCCCACAGCTCGGCCCGACGCTCGGCCGCCTGATCGGCCGCCTTGTCCTTAACCGGGCCATAGCCGCGCACGCCCAGGGGCAGCTCGGCCAGCTCGATCGCGACCGGCATCATCGCGTCGGTGACGGTCGCAAACAGCTGCGCCATGTCGGCCTCGTATTCCCGGATCATCGCCCGTTCGCGGCGGCGTTCGGCGCTGTAGCCAAAGGGGTCCAGCGGCGTTCCCCGCAGCCCCTTCATCGCGGCCAGCACCCGGAACGCGCGCAGCATCCAGGGGCCGAACTCGCGTTTGCGGGGACGGCCGTTGGCGTCCGTGCCGGTCAGCATCGGCGGCGCCAGATGCAGCGACAGGCGGACATCGCCCTCCCACCGGGCGGCGACCTGTTCGGCGGTGGTCAGATGCAGTCGCGCGACTTCGTATTCATCTTTATACGCCAACAGCTTGTAATAGCTTCTTGCGACGCTGTCGCGCAGGGCCGCGGGCGCCGCATCGACCAGCTTGCGATAGCGTTTGGCCAGCCGCCGGCCCTGATAGCCGACCAGCCGGTCGGCCCGATAGGCCACCGGATCGACCGGCAGCGCGGTGACCTCTGCCGGCTTGCGGACCTGATCGGGAAAGGCCACGGCCCACCGGCCGATCTGGAAGGCGCGCTGGTTCGCCTCGACGTGGGCGCCGTTCAGGCGGATCGCCTCCATGATCGCCTCAAGCGACAGCGGGATCAGCCCCTGCTGCCAGCACCCCCCCAGAACCAGCATGTTCGAATAGATCGAATCCCCCAGCAGCCGCAGCGCCAGATCATTCGCGTCCAGAAACGCCACGCGGTCGCCCAACCGCGCCTGCAGCGACAAGCGCAGCCGGTCGGACGGCACCTGGAAATCGCGAAAGCGGGTGAAATCGCCGGTGATGATCTCGTGGTCGTTCACCACGGCCCCGGTGCGGCCCTGCGTCATCAGGCCCACGGTCTTGGCCCCCGCCGTCACGACCAGATCGCCGCCGATGACGCAATCGGCCTCGCCTACGGCCACGCGGATGGCGCTGATGTCCTGGGGCCGTTCGGCCAAGCGCAGGTGGATGTGCACCGCGCCCCCCTTCTGGGCCAGACCCGCCATCTCCATCATGCCCGCGCCCTTGCCGTCCATATGCGCGGCCTGCGCCAGCACCGCGCCGATGGTCACGACGCCCGTGCCGCCGACCCCCGTGATGACGATGTTATGCGTTCCGTTGATCACCGGCAGCGCGGGCAGCGGCAGGTCGGGCAGATCGAACGCTTCGGCCTTGGGCTTGCGCAGCTTGCCGCCCTTGACCGAGACGAAGCTGGGGCAGAAGCCGTTCACGCAGCTGAAATCCTTGTTGCAGCTGGACTGGTCGATCTGGCGCTTGCGGCCCAGTTCCGTGTCCAGCGGCACGATCGACACGCAGTTCGACTGGACCGAACAGTCGCCGCAGCCCTCGCAGACCTCGGGGTTGATCCAGATGCGGCGGTCGGGGTCGGGGAACTGACCCTTCTTGCGCCGCCGCCGCTTCTCGGCCGCGCAGGTCTGCACATACAGGATCGCGCTGACGCCCGGCACCGTCTCCAGATCGCGCTGGACGGTCATCATCGCGGCCCGCTCCTCGAACCGCAGGCCCTTGGGGAACTGGGCCTGATCGACGTCCTCCTTTTCGTCGTGCACCACGACGACGGTACCAACGCCCATGGCGACCAGCTCGCGGGCGATCTGCGGGGCGGTCAGGCCGCCCTCGTTCGGCTGCCCGCCGGTCATCGCGACAGCGTCGTTATAGAGGATCTTGTAGGTGATGTTCGTGCCCGCAGCCAGTGCGGCCCGGATCGCCAGCAACCCAGAATGATTATAGGTTCCGTCGCCAAGGTTTTGAAAGACATGATTTCTGGTGCTGAACGGCGCCTCGCCAATCCAGTTGGCACCCTCTCCGCCCATATGGGTGACGCCCTCGGTCTCGCGGCCCATCCACTGCACCATGTAATGGCAGCCGATCCCGGCATAGGCGCGGCTGCCCTCAGGCAGCCTGGTCGAGCTGTTATGCGGACAGCCCGAACAGAACCACGGCGTGCGGGTCGCAATCTCGGGGGCGTTGTCGTTGCGGCGCACTGCGTTCAGACGATCCAGCCCGGCGCGCAGACGCTCGGTCCCGCGCCCTTCCTCGATCAGGATGCCGCCGATCTTCTGCGCGATCATCACCGGGTCAAGGGCATAGCGGACGGGGAAAAGCTCCTCTCCGGTGCGGTCATGCTTCCAGCCATGAACGCGGCGGCCGTGGCGGTTGTCAAAGATCGCCTCCTTCAACTGGACCTCGATCAGCTTGCGCTTTTCCTCGACGCAGATGATCAGCTCCAGATTCTCGGACCACTCCTGAATCGACTTCATGTCCATCGGCCAGGTCTGCCCGACCTTGTAGGTGGTCAGACCCAAACGCTCGACCTCGGCCTCGTCGATGCCCAGCAGGGACAGCGCATGGACCAGGTCCAGCCAGTTCTTGCCCGCCGCGACAAAGCCGATCCGCGCCCCCGTCTTGCCCCAGACCTTGCGGTCGATGCGGTTCGCGCGGCTGAACGCCTCGGCCGCCCACCGCTTGTGGTCGATCATCCTCGCCTCCTGCGCGACGGGCGTGTCGCCAAGACGGATGTTCAGCCCGCCCTCGGGCAGCACCCGGTCAGGCGTGACAAACTGAAGTCGGAACGGATCGCCGTCGACGACCGATGTCGCCTCGACCGTGTCCTTCATCGTCTTCAGACCGGTCCACACCCCCGCATAGCGTGACAGCGCAAAGCCATACAGGCCGTAATCCAGGATCTCCTGCACCCCGGCAGGCGACAGCACGGGGATATAGGCGTCGATCATCGCCCAGTCCGACTGATGCAGCACGGTCGAGCTTTCGCCCGTGTGATCGTCGCCCATCGCCATCACGACGCCGCCGTGGCGCGACGATCCGGCCATGTTGCCGTGCCGCATCACGTCGCCCGACCGGTCGACGCCCGGGCCCTTGCCATACCACAGCGCAAAGACGCCGTCATGGCGCCCCTCGCCGCGCAGCTCGGCCTGCTGGCTGCCCCAGATGGCGGTGGCGGCCAGATCCTCGTTCAGGCCGGGCTGGAACAGCACCTGCGCCGCGGCCAGCCGCTTGGCCTCGCGGGTCATCTGCAGATCGACGCTGCCCAAAGGCGATCCGCGATAGCCGGTGACAAGCCCCGCCGTATCCAGTCCCGCCGCTTTGTCGCGTGCCGATTGCATCAGCATCAGCCGCACCAATGCCTGCGTCCCGTTCAACAGCACGTGTTTCTTCGACAGATCGAACCGATCCGCCAATGAGAATTCTTGCTTGCTCATCACCCTCTCCTCCCATGCCCAAAGGCCTCCGCGGGTATTATAGGTCAGAATTACTGACCGACGAAGCGGAAATTCTTTCCTTGGCGTGACCTTGCCGGAATCGCAGGGGCAGGTTAGGTCTGCAAAAAGCGCATGGCTGTTATGACAGGATTGTAACCGGGATGGACTGGGACAAGCTCAGAATCTTTCACGCGGTGGCCGATGCCGGCAGCCTGACGCATGCGGGCGACACCCTGCATCTGTCGCAATCGGCCGTCAGCCGCCAGATCCGGGCGCTGGAGGAGGCGCTTGGGACGACGCTGTTCCATCGCCACGCCCGCGGCCTGATTCTGACCGAGCAGGGCGAATTGCTGTTCGAAGCGACGTCCTCCATGTCGCGCAAGCTGGACGGCGCCTCGGCCCGCATCCGCGACAGCGAGGAAAACGTCTTTGGCGAACTGAAGGTCACCGCCACCGTCGGTTTCGGCACGCTGTGGCTGGCCCCGCGCCTGGTCAAGCTGTACGAGAAATTCCCCGACCTGCGCATCGACCTGCTGCTGGAGGAGCGCGTCCTGGACCTGCCCATGCGCGAGGACGACGTCGCCATCCGCATGAAGGAGCCCAGCCAGTCCGACCTGCTCCGTCGGCGGCTGCTGAACATCCGCATGCGCCTCTATGCCAGCCCCGACTATATCGCGGCGCGCGGCAACCCGGCGACACTGGCCGAATTGTCCAACCACCGCCTGATCTGCCAGAAACCCGACCAGCCCCAGGTCGCCGCAGGCGCACGTCTGGTGCAGGAACTGATGGCACAGAATGTCGGATCGACGCTGACGGTGAACAACTATTTCGGCGTGCTGCAGGCGGTTCTGGCCAATCTGGGCATCGGCGTCCTGCCGGATTACCTGACGGCGGACCACCCGTCGCTGGTCCGCGTCTTTCCCGACGTCGAATCGGGCGAAGTGCCGGTGTTCCTGGCCTATCCTGAGGAACTGCGCCAGACCCGGCGGGTCGCGGTGTTCCGCGATTTCGTCTTGGACGAGATCCAGGCCTATCGCCGCCATCAAAGCGAGGCCGGACAGGCCTGACCTGCCCAAGACAAAGGCATTTCGCGACGCCGATTCGGCAAAATACAGCCTATGCGTGTAGCCATTACGCCACTGCATGGCCGCTATGCTGCATCTGCAGCCCCAAATGTCTTGAAGCGTTCACACTCTGCACATAGATCGGGCGAAGAAGGCGATGTTGAGCGTAATCGCTTATCACCTTCTACCTCCCTGTTGGACTTGAGCCGGGCCTCGTGCCCGGCTTTTTTTTGTCCCGGGCCCTGTCGCTGCGGCCTTTCCATGCGCGTCGCCAGCGCCTAAAAGGCGCGTGATTTCATGCGCAGGAAGGCTTGATCATGCTCGAACCCCAGGTCACCCCCGAACTGATCGCCGCGCACGGGCTCAAGCCCGACGAATACCAGCGCATCCTGGAGATCATCGGCCGCGAACCGACCTTCACCGAACTGGGCATCTTCAGCGCCATGTGGAACGAGCATTGCTCGTACAAGTCGTCCAAGAAATGGCTGCGCACCCTGCCCACCGAAGGCCCGCAGGTCATCTGCGGCCCCGGAGAGAACGCGGGCGTGGTCGATATCGGCGACGGCCAGGCCGTGGTCTTCAAGATGGAAAGCCACAACCACCCCAGCTATATCGAACCCCATCAAGGCGCCGCGACCGGCGTGGGCGGCATCCTGCGCGACGTGTTCACCATGGGCGCGCGCCCCATCGCCGCGATGGACGCGCTGTCCTTTGGCCGCACGGATCACCCCAAGACGCCGCATCTGGTCAAGGGCGTGGTCGAGGGCATCGGCGCCTATGGCAACGCCTTCGGCGTGCCCAATGTGGGCGGAGAGGTCCGTTTCCACCCCAGCTATGACGGCAACTGCCTGGTCAACGCCTTTGCGGCGGGTCTGGCCGATGCCGACAAGATCTTCTATTCCGCAGCCTCGGGCGTGGGGATGCCGGTCGTCTATCTGGGCGCCAAGACCGGGCGGGACGGCGTCGGCGGCGCCACCATGGCCAGCGCGGAATTCGACGACACGATCGAGGACAAGCGTCCCACAGTCCAGGTCGGCGATCCCTTCACCGAGAAATGCCTGCTGGAGGCCTGCCTGGAACTGATGGCCTCGGGCAGCGTCATCTCGATCCAGGACATGGGGGCTGCGGGCCTGACCTGTTCGGCGGTCGAGATGGGCGACAAGGGCGGTCTGGGGATCAAGCTGATCCTGGACCACGTGCCGCAGCGCGAAACCAACATGACCGCCTATGAGATGATGCTGTCGGAATCGCAGGAGCGGATGCTGATGGTGCTGAAGCCCGACATGGAATCCGTGGCCCGCGCGATCTTTGCGAAATGGGACCTGGATTTCGCCATCGTGGGCGAGACGATCCCCGAGGACCGGTTCCTGATCCTGCACGGCAACGCGGTCATGGCCGACCTGCCGCTGTCCAAGCTGTCCTCCAGCGCGCCGGAATACGACCGCCCCTGGGTCGCGACCCCGCCGGCCGCCCCTGCCCCGGCCCTGCCCGCCATTGCCCCCATCGCGGCCCTGCGCGCGTTGATCGGCAGCCCGAACCACGCTTACAAGGCCTGGGTCTGGGAGCAGTATGACACGCAGGTCGGCGCCGACACGATCCGCCGTCCCGGCATGGGCGCGGGCGTGGTCCGCGTGCACGGCACCCGCAAGGCGCTGGCCTTCACCAGCGACGTGAACCCCCGCTATGTCAAGGCGAACCCGGTTCAGGGCGGTCGTCAGGCCGTGGCCGAGGCCTGGCGCAACCTGACCGCCGTCGGCGCCCTGCCCCTGGCCACCACCGACAACCTGAACTTTGGCAACCCGGAAAAGCCCGAGATCATGGGCCAGCTGGTCGGTGCCATCCAAGGCATCGGAGAGGCCTGCCGCGCGCTGGATTTCCCCATCGTGTCGGGCAACGTGTCGCTGTACAACGAGACCGATGGCAAAGGCATCCTGCCCACCCCCACCATCGGCGGTGTCGGTCTGATCGCGGATCTGGACGACATCATCGCGGGCCTGCCGGCCGAGGGCGACCTGGCGTTGGTCATCGGCACCACGCAGGGCCATCTGGAGCAATCCGCACTGGCCTTCGACGCATTCGGCATCGAGGCGGGCGACGCGCCGCATGTCGATCTGGACGCCGAACGCAAGCATGGCGAATTCCTTCGCGCGCAGCGGGCGCATCTGTCCTCGGCCACCGACCTGTCGGATGGCGGACTGGCCCTGGCCGCCTTCGAGATGGCCGAGGCCGCGGGCCTGGGCGTCACGCTGGACAGCGCCGACATCGCCCAGCTGTTCGGAGAGGATCAGGCCCGCTATCTGGTCGCCTGCACCCCCGATGCGGCCGCGGCGCTGACCAAGGCCGCGCAGGCGGCGGGCGTGCCCATCGCCACCGTCGGCCGCTTTGGCGGCACGGCGGTCGATCTGGGCGGCGACAGCGCGCCCCTGACTGACCTGTCCACCCTATACCGGACGGCCTTTGCCGCGGCGATCAGGGGCGACATGCCCGACCACGCATGATCCGCGCCCCGCGCGGCTTTGCGGCGCTGATCACCGCCGCCGGGCGCGGCACGCGCGCGGGTGGCGGCACGCCGAAACAGTGGCGCGACCTGGCCGGGCAGCCGGTTCTGGACCGCACCCTAGCGGCCTTTGCCGGGTTCGACCGCGTGGTTCTGGTCGTGCATCCCGATGACATGGGCCAGGCCATCGACCGCTATGCCGGGGCCGTCACCATCGTTGCGGGCGCGCAGACCCGCGCCGCCAGCGTGCGCGCGGGCCTTGAGGCGCTGGAGGGTCAGGTCAGCCACGTCCTGATCCATGACGGCGCGCGCCCGCTGGTCCCCGATGCGGTGATCCGGGGGGTGATCGACGCACTGCAGGCGGGCGCGGATGCCGCGGCCCCCGCCTTGCCCGTCTCAGACGCGCTGTGGCGCGGCGCGGGGGGTCGCGTGACCGCCACCGCCCCACGCGACGGGCTGTTCCGGGCGCAGACGCCGCAGGGCTTTGCCCTGACCAGGATCCTTGCCGCGCATCGCCATCACCCGTCCGATGCCGCCGATGACGTGGAACTGGCCCTCAGCTCCGGGATGGAGGTTGCGATCACCCCCGGTTCCGAGGACAATCTGAAGATAACCTTCCCCGCCGATTTCGCGCGGGCCGAACGCAGTCTGGGGACCGACATGGATATCCGCCTTGGCAATGGCTATGACGTGCACGCCTTTGGGCCGGGCGACCATGTGACGCTGTGCGGCATCCGCGTGCCGCATGATGCGGGCCTGCTGGGCCATTCGGATGCCGATGTGGGCATGCACGCCCTGACCGACGCGATCTATGGCGCGCTGGCGCAGGGCGATATCGGGCGGCATTTCCCGCCCTCGGACCCGCAATGGAAGGGCGCGGACAGCGCGATTTTTCTGGCCCATGCGGCAAGCCTTGCCCGCGACAAGGGCTTCCGCATCGGCAATGCCGACGTCACCCTGATCTGCGAGGCGCCCAAGATCGGCCCCCACGCCCTGGACATGGCCCATCGCCTGGCCGAGATCATGGGCCTGGACGCCGCCCGCATCAGCGTCAAGGCCACGACCAGCGAACGTTTGGGCTTCACCGGGCGGCGCGAGGGCATCGCCGCCATCGCCACCGCTACCCTGATCAAGGAATGACCATGGACCGCCTGCTGGCCACCTGGTTCTATTCGGGCCTGCTGCGCCCCGCCCCCGGCACCTGGGGCTCGGCGGTCGCGGTCGCCATGGGGCTGATCATGCACCGCATCGGGCATTTCCCGCTGCTGGCGCTGGCCACGGGGCTGGTGATCCTGCTGGGGTTCTGGGTCGTGCCGCGATACACCGCCGGCATGGACGACCCCGACCGCAGCGAGATCGTCATCGACGAGGTCGCGGGCCAGTGGCTGGCGCTGATGGCGCCCTCCTTCGGGTTCTGGCATGCCGGTCTGCCCGCCGACAGCTTTCCCTGGCCGGGCTGGGTCGCGGCGTTCCTGTTCTTTCGCCTGTTCGATATCTGGAAGCCGTGGCTGGTCGGCCGG
>ERZ778021.3863-NODE-3863-length-10141-cov-5.768293_pt1 | contig 10141 bp, 7 predicted proteins | sample MGYA00375751_ERZ778021 | MGnify/ENA primary metagenome ERZ778021 (study PRJEB29350, sample SAMN05389814) | bioreactor metagenome | isolation source: Thiocyanate stock bioreactor | place: South Africa: University of Cape Town | collected 2013-08-29 ... | reverse complement strand
CGGGTCGCCTCCGAGACGCCCGGGACGGCCGGTCCCCGGCCGCAGGGCCTCCGGATCGCGCCAGCCGTCCCCCGGCCGCAGGCGCCTCGAACCACGCCGCCGGCCGTCAAGGGCGCGTCGCGCGCTCGAGGGCGTTGATCACGGACTCGTACTCGTGGCCGGTGGCGCGGGACAGGCCGATCTCGCAGGTGCGGTTGCTGCTGAGGTAGGCGTCGAAGGGGCGTGACGCGGCTCGGGCGGTGACCTCAGCGGCCTCGGTTTTGGTCGCCGCCGCGGTCAGCTCGGGGTGGGAGATGCCGCGGTCGCCGGCGAAGCCGCAGCAGGTGCCGGTCGGGGGCAGGTAGACGTCGTCGGCGATCGCCGCGGCGAGGGCGCCGAGGTGACCGGCCTGACCCTGGCGGTGGGTGGCGCAGGTCGGGTGGATCGCCGCCGCGTCGAGCTTTCGGGTGACGCTCAGCTCGGGGAGCAGGTGGTCGTGGGCCCAGGCGACCGAGTCGAGGATCGTCAGCTTCGCCAGCTTCTCGGCGTTGGCGTCGCTCAAGGTCCCCTCCCCCGGCTCGACGATCTGGTCGGTGCAGGAGGCGGCGTCGACGACGATCGGCAGCGCCCCCTCCCCGCTCCAGTCCCAAAGTCGCTCGACCAGCTCGTTCGCCTTGTGGCGGTGGGCGGCGGTGAAGCCTTTCGAGCTCCACGGCAGCCCGCAGCAGTTGCCCGCCACTTCGGCCGGGATCCAGACCGGCCGACCCGCCCGCGCCGAGACGGCGACCAGCGCCTCGACCGGGCCGCCGCCGAAGATCCGGTTCGTGCACGAGGGGACGTAGACGGCGGCGGCGCCCTCGCGCGTCGTCCCCGGAAGGTGCCCGGGAGCCGCGCCCGGCAGTGCCCGTCCTTTGCGGGTCCGCCGCGCCGCGCCGCCGCCGACCCGCAGCGCCGCCCGCGAGGCCGACTCGACCGTCCCCCAGCGCTTCGCCGTCGCCAGCGCCGCCCGCTCGGCGCGGCCGGTGTGGCGCTCGGAGCGGAGTTCCTTCACCAGCTTGCCGGTGTCGATCCCGACCGGGCAGGCGAGCTGGCAGCTGCCGTCGGCGGCGCAGGTGTCGAGCGCCTCGTAGCCGAGCTCCTCGAGCAGCGCCGCCTGCACCGGGGAGCCGGTCGGCTGGCGGGCGATCTCCCGCCGCAGGACGATCCGCTGGCGCGGCGTCGTGGTCAGGTCGCGGCTCGGGCAGACCGGCTCGCAGAAGCCGCACTCGACGCAGCGCGAGGCCGACTCCTCGATCTCCGGCTGCGTCTTCAGGTCGCGCAGGTGGACGGTCGGGTCGCGGTTGAGGATGACGCCGGGCGAGAGCACCCCGTCCGGATCGGCCAGCCGCTTCGCCCGCCACATCAGCTCGGTCGCCCGCGTCCCCCACTCACGCTCCACATAGGGGGCCATGTTCAGCCCGGTCCCGTGCTCGGCCTTCAGCGAGCCGTCGTACTTCTCCACGATCAGCTCGACCAGGCCCTCCATGAAGGACTCGTAACGCTCCAGGTCCTCCGGCTTGGCGAAGTCCGGGGTCAGCATGAAGTGGAGGTTCCCGGCGCTGGCGTGGCCGGCCACCCCGGGCAGGAAGGCGTGCTCGGTGAGCAGTGCCTGGAGGTCATGGGCGCACTCGGCGATCCGCGCCGGCGGCACGCAGACGTCCTCGAGGATCAGCGAGGTCCCCGGCAGCCGCATCGCGCCGACCAGCCCCTGCAGCCCCTCGCGCACCCGCCAGGCCAGCTCGACCTCCTCCGGCTCGCGGGTGAAGCGAGGTGCCTCGAGCGTCTCGTGGTCGGCGATGATCGCCAGCGCCCGCTCGACCTGCGCGTCGAGCTCCGCCTCGCTCTCGCCGCCGAACTCGACCAGCAGCGCCGCCGTCGTCGGGTCGAGCTCTTTCCACTCCTCCGGCGCGCCGACCATGTTCCAGGCGGCGGTGATCAGCGCCGGGGCGATCATCAGCTCGACCGCGGTGGCGCCCGCCGCGACCAGCTCGCCGACCGGCGCCACCGCCCGGTCGATGTCCGGGAAGTGGATCCAGGCGGTCGTCGTCAGCGGCGGCTGCGGCACGGTCTCGAAGACGACCTCGGAGATGTAGGCGAGCGTCCCCTCCGAACCGACCAGCAGGCGGCGGAAGATCTCCACCGGCTCCTCGGCGTCGAGGAAGGCGCAGAGGCGGTACCCGGTGGTGTTCTTGATCGCGAACTTGTGACGGATGCGGGCGCTGAGTTCGGCATCCGCGCGGATCTCGTCGCGGATCGCCGCCAGGCCCACGGCGAGCTCCGGCTCGGCGGCCTCGAAGGTGGCCGCGGCACCGGGCGCGGCGGTGTCGACGCGGGTCCCTGAGGGGAGGACGAAGGTGAGCGAGCGAACGGTCGAGTAGGAGTCCTTGGTCACCCCGCAGCGCATCCCGCCCGAGTTGTTGGCGACGACCCCGCCGACCGTGGCGACGTCGGTGCTCGCCGGGTCTGGACCGAGGCGGCGGCCGTACGGGGCCAGGACCTTGTTCACGTGGCCAAGGATCGTGCCGGTGCCGACGCGCACCGCGGCGCCCTCCTCTTCCACGGTCAGCCCGCGGAAGTGACGGCGAACGTCGACCAGGATCCCGTGGGTCTGTCCCTGACCGTTGAGGCTGGTGCCGCCGGAGCGGAAGGTGACCGGAATGCCGCGCTCACGGCCGAAGGCGAGGACCTTGGCGACGTCGCCGGGCTCCTTCGCCATCACCACCGCCTGCGGCAGGAGGCGGTAGGGGCTGGCGTCGGAGGCGTACTTGATCAGGTCGCCGGGGCGGGAGAGGACGCGGTCGGCGCCGAGCAGTCGCTCCAGCCCGCCGCGCAGGGGCTGGGCGATCCCGGCGGCGAGGGCGTCGGGGGCGCGGTCGGGGGCAGGCTCGCGCGGCGGCGGGGTGAGCGCGGCCGGGCCGCGATCGAGGAGGGAGCGGAATCCGACGGCCATCAGCGCGCCTCGCGCGGGGTGATCCGGTCGCCGCCCGCGGTCGTCCGTCGATGCCCGACCGGCATGCCTAGAAGAGCGCCATCCCGGGCGCGACCGGGACTTCGACCAGCTCCGGTTTCGACGAGGCGAGCGCGGTGGCGAGGGCGCCGGCGACCGCGTCGCGATCGGCGGCCCGGTGGGCGGTGACGCCATAGCCTTCGGCGACCGCGGCGACGTCGAGCTTCGGCAGGTCGAGGCCGGGCGCGTCGGTGATCTGCTCGACTTCGGCGAACCACTTGAGGATCGCGTACTCCTCGTTGCGGAGGATGAGGAAGGTGACCGGCACGTCGTAGGCGACGGCGCTCCAGAAGGCGGTGATCGCGTACTGGGCGCTGCCCTCGCCGAGCACGCAGACGACCGGCCGGCTCGGCTCCGCCATCTGCACGCCGACCGCGGCCGCGAGCCCGAAGCCAAGGCCGCCGCCGGCGCTGAAGTAGTAGGAGCCGGGACGCGAGAGGCGCAGCTGGTTGCGCAGGGCGAGGGTCGAGGAGGGGGACTCGAGGACGACGATCGCGTCGTCGGGGAGCGCCTCGCGGAGGGCGCCGTGGACGGTCGAGGCGTTCAGCGGGTCGGTGATCTCGAGGTCGCCGGGGCCGGGGTTCGGCTCGGGTCCGGGGCGTCCCGACTCGGGGACCGCCTCGACCAGCGCCGTCAGGGTGAGGCCGACGTCGGCGACGATCGCGTCGCCCATCGGCGCGCGGACGGCCTCGTCGGGGTCGGAGGTGATCGCGACCAGGCGGGCGCCCTCGGGCAGCAGCGGCCCGGGGATGTGGGGGTAGTAGGGGAAGACGGAGGAGCCGATCACGACGATCAGGTCGTGGCCCTCGAGCGTCTGGCCGACCGGGCCGATCGCGGGCGGCAGGACGCCGCGGAAGTTCGGGTGGTTCTCCGGGAAGCCGAGGCGGACGCCGCCGGTCGCGGGCGAGGCCCAGACCGGGAGGCGCTGGCGCTCGGCCAGGGCGATCGCGCTGTCCCAGCCGCCGGCGGTGTCGATGTCGGGGCCGGCGACGAGGACCGGGTTGGCGGCCGCGTCGAGCTCCGCCGCCAGAGCAGCGACCGCAGCCGGGTCGGCGACGGCGCGGCCGGTCACCTTGCGGGTGATCGCGTGGCGGGCGTCGGCCGGGTCGACCTCGACCCCCCAGTCGTCCATCGGCAGGGAGACGAAGGCGGGGCCGCGCGGGGCGAGCCCGGCGAGGTGGGCGCCGTGGGCGAGCGCCAGCGGCACGTCCTCGGCGCGCGGCGGCTCGTAGCTCCACTTCACCAGCGGGTGGGGCATGCGGGTCGCGTCGCGGTTGGTGAGGTTCGCCTGCAGGGTGATCTGGGCGCGCGCCTGCTGGCCCGCGGTGATCAAGAGCGGCGAGTGGTTGGCCTGGGCGTTGAAGATCGCCCCCATCGCGTTGCCGATCCCGGGCGCGGTGTGCAGGTTGACCACGGTGGTGCGGCCGGAGGCCTGCGCGAAGCCGTCGGCCATCCCGACCACGACACCCTCGTGCAGCCCGAGGACGTAGCGGAAGTCCGACGGATAGTCGGCCAACATCGGCAGCTCGGTCGAGCCGGGGTTGCCGAAGATCGTCGTCATCCCCTGCTCCCGGAAGAGGTCGAACGTGGCCTCGCGGACGGTCGGCATCGGCGCCAGCCTACCCGCTACCGGAGTGATTTCCGCTGAGCGATCATCGGGGCGAACATTACATGAATCTGTGTAGTGGTTTCTGGGCGACATCCTGCATCGACCGGGCGCGGTCAAGCGAAGGCGGGGTGCGGTCGATTTCAAGAGGGTGAACGAGGAGACCTTCTGGATCGACGCGCCCGCGAGGCCTGCGAGCGCGGCACCCTTCGGCGCGGCGACGGCGCGGGCGGCCACGGGCTTCGCGCCGGTGGGCGCCGAAGCGCTGCGCGACGAGACGATCCGCCACGACGTGACGGTGGGCCGGCGCCTCGCCGGGCTGGCGATCGTCTGCGCCGCCCTCTTCGGGCTCGCCACCCTGGTCGGCTTCGCCGCCGAAGCGTACGCCGCGGCGCCCACCGCGACCGCCTCCGCACCCACCGTGACCGCGGCGCCGCCGGCCCCGACCCACCTCGTCCGCACGCCCGGCGCGCTGGTCCCGATCCCCGCCTCGATCCCGCACGAAGAAGGCGACATGGTCGACAGCCGCATCGTTCCCGACCTGCGCTGGATCGCCGCCCGCTACCCGATCTTCGTCACCGACGGCTACTCCGGCCCGCTCGCGAACGGCGAGCAGATCGGCTGCGACGAATGCCACGCCTCCGCCTCCGACCACCTCAACGGCCTCGCCGTCGACATCGTCCCGGCGACCGAAGACAACCCGACCTGCGATCTGGCATGGACGCCGATCACGGCGCTTGCCCTCTGGGCCGAGCCGGTGCAGGAAAAACCGGTCGCGCCGTTCCGCTGGGTCGGCTACGAAGGCGACGCCGGCCACGGCTGCGGCAACCACCTCCACCTCTCCTGGAACCACGCCCCGGCGAAGCCGTCCGAGCTCGCCGAATGGGTCGAAGTCTTCCCCGTCGCCCCCGGCTCCGCCCGCAAGGCGCGCCGCAAGAAAGCGACGGCGAAGGGACCGAAGGGCGGCATCGTCCAGGTGACCACCGGCGGCGTCGGCACCCACTCGAAGTAGCGCGTTCGCAGAAATGGCCGGATAGCGGCCGTAAGTGCGAACGCACCGCGGGTGGGCCTAGGATTCGCGGCCGATGAAGGCCCGTTCGACTGTGCTCTTCCTGCTGCTCCTCGCCCTCGGCGCGGCGCTGCTCGCCGGGTGCGGCGGCAGCTCGGCCAAGGACGAACGCCAGCCGGTCGCCTGCCGCGAAGGCACCGGGGTGTACCTCGAGGCGCTGCGGGCGGCGCCCGGCGATGTGATCCTGGCGGGCGAAACGCCGATCTCCGGCTGCCTCGTCCCCACCGCCGAGGAAGGCGAACTGGTCGACCTCGGCGAAGCGGCGCTGGCCGCGGCGACCAAGTTGAACGCCGCGGCGCGGGCCGAACCGGACGGGCCGGCGGCGCTGCAGCTCGGCTACCTGCTCGGAGCGATCGCCCGCGGCAGCGCCAAGACCGAAGGCGTCCACGCCGAGCTCCTGCGCCGCCTCACCGTCGCCGCCCGCTTCGCACCCGCGGGGGAACCGCTGTCCCAACGCTTCCTCGCGGCCTACGAAAAGGGCTTCGCCGCTGGCCGCAAGCACGGCTGAGCGCGGCCACCGCCCTCGCCCCCGCCGTCTGGGCTCCTCCTCCCCGCTCGCCGTCCCGCTCGGCAGGCCGCCGGAAGCCCTCGCGCAATACGCTTGTTCCTCCCGCTTAGAGACTTCAATTTCCCCATAGAGACACCACGGAGGCAGAACTTGAGCGTTGACGCGAACTCCACTCCGAGCGAACAGCTCTGGGGTGGCGAGACCACCAAAGCAGTCGACAACTTCCCCGTCTCCGGCGAGCGCGTGCCGGTCCCGGTGGTGCGTTGGCTCGGCCGGATCAAGTCCGCCGCGGCGGAGGCCAACGGCGCGCTCGGCAAGCTCGACGCCGACCTGGCGAAGAGCATCGCCGCGGCCGGCGCCGCCGTCGCCGAGGGCGAACACGACGACCAGTTCCCGATCGACGTCTTCCAAACCGGCTCCGGCACCTCCTCGAACATGAACGCGAACGAGGTGATCGCGAACCTCGCCGGCGACGGCGCCCACCCGAACGACCACGTGAACATGGGCCAGTCGTCGAACGACGTCTTCCCCAGCGCGGTGCACCTGGCGGCGCTCGACGAGGTCACGCACGACCTGCTGCCGGCGATGGGGGCGCTGGAGGACGCGCTCGAGGCGAAGGCGAAGGAGTTCACCGACGTCGTCAAGGCCGGCCGCACGCACCTGATGGACGCGGTCCCGGTCACCCTCGGCCAGGAGTTCGGCGGCTACGCCGCGCAGGTGCGCCTCGGCGTGCAGCGGGTCGAGGCGACGCTGCGGCGGGTCGGCCAGATCCCGCTCGGCGGCACCGCCACCGGCACCGGCCTGAACACCCACCCCGAGTTCGCCTCCAAGGTGCGGGAGAAGATCGCCGCCGACACCGGCCTGGCGGTCTCGGCGCCGCTCGACCCGTTCGAGGCGCAGGGCAACCGCGACGCGCTGGTCGAGCTTTCCGGCGCGCTGAAGGTCTACGCCGTCTCGCTGAACAAGATCGCCAACGACCTGGCGCTGATGGGCTCCGGCCCGCGGGCGGGGCTCGCCGAGCTGCGCCTGCCGGAGCTGCAGAAGGGCTCCTCGATCATGCCGGGCAAGGTCAACCCGGTGATCCCGGAGGTCGTGATCCAGGTCGCCGGCCAAGTGATCGGCAACGACGCCGCGATCACGGTCGGCGGCATGCAGGGACAGTTCGAGCTGAACGTGCGGGTGCCGCTGATCGCGCGCAACCTGCTCGGCTCGATCAAGCTGCTGGCCAGCGCCTCGCGCCTGCTCGACGAGAAGTGCGTCCAGGGGCTGGCCGCGAACGAGGAGATGACCGAGCGCCACGCCGAGGCCACCCTGGCGACGGCCACCGCGCTCAACCCGCACATCGGCTACGACGCCGCCGCAGCGATCGTCAAGGACGCCGCCGACTCGGGCCGGCCGCTGCGCGAGGTCGCGCTGGAGCACGGCGTCTCGGCCGAGACCCTGGACGAGGCCTTGGACCACCGGGCGATGGCACGGCCGCACGAGCAGGGCTGAGCTCAGCCACAGAGCGAGCGCACATCGGGTGCGCCCCGTTGACGGGCCGAAAAGCGCTCTATATCAGCGCTTTTCGGCCCGTCAACATCGGCGGCTGGGCGGTTGCGCCCGCGGGCGGCGGCGCGACTTCGCTCGGTGGCCGCGGTTGATGAGATGCAGGCTCGTCCCTCAGGTTCGCCCTTCCCCATGCTCCACCGCCGCCTTACCACCTCCATGCTCGCGCTGGCCGCGGCGCTCGTCTGCGCGCTCGGGGCGACGGCGGCGAGCGCGCGGGCGCAGGTCAGCTGGGTGGTGACCGGGCATGGGTTCGGCCACGGGGTCGGGATGAGCGCGTACGGGGCCTACGGGTACGCGCTGCACGGCAAGGGCTACAAGTTCATCCTCGGCCACTATTACCCGGGGACGACCCTCGGTCAGCTCTCCGGGCCGAACGTGGTCCGGGTGCTGCTCGGATCGAGCTCCGGCGACGTCACCTTCACCGAAGCGACCAGCGCCTGCCGCACGAAACTCGAACCGACCCGCACGTATGAGGCGCATCGGCTCGGCAGCACCGTCGTACTGCGGTCCTCGGCGGGCAAGCCGCTGGCCAGATGCGGGGCGACGCTGCGGGCGGCGGGCAACGCCGGGGTGATCAACATCGTCGGCATGGGGCGCTATCGCGGCGCCCTCGAGACGGTGGTGAACGAAAGCGGCGCACTGAACATCGTCAATGCGCTTTCCGTCGACAACTACGTGAAAGGCGTGATCCCGAACGAGTCGCCGCCCTCCTGGCCGATGGCCGAGCTGAAGGCGCAGGCGGTCGCTTCGCGCTCCTTCGCCCTCACCGCGGGGCGCGAAGGCGACGGTTACGACCTCTACTCGGATACGCGCAGCCAGGTCTACAAAGGCCTCGAATCCGAGTACACGACCTCCGACGAAGCCGCCGAACAGACCGCCGGCCAGGTGCTGATGTACGAAGGGAACATCGCCGAGACGCTCTTCTCCGCCTGCTCGGGCGGCAAAACCGAGAGCATGGAAAACGTCTTCGGCGTCGCCATCCCCTACCTCGTCGGCGTCCCTGACCCTTACGACGGAGCCTGCCCGCTGCACGAATGGACGCTGAAGTTCAGCGGCCCCGAAATCAGCGCCAAACTCGCCGGGCTCCTGAACGGCAGGCTGAAGAAGGTCGTGATCACGAAGACGGGATACTCGCCGCGGATCGTCGAAGCGAAGCTCTACGGGACCGGCGGCGTGACCACCGTGACCGGCGAACAGCTGGAGGTCGCGCTGGGCGGCTACTCGACCTGGATGACCTTCGAAAAGGTCGTCGCCCCCGGGTGAGTTCGCAGTTGTCTCCAACTATCGGGGCTAAGTGCGAACACACGAGCTAGCCTCAGGCTGTGCGGATCTTTCTTGCGGGGGCAAGCGGAGTGATCGGGCGGCAGTTGACGCCGCTGCTGGTCGCGGCGGGCCACACGGTGGGCGGGACGACGCGCTCGGAGCGCAAGGCGGAGCTCGTGCGCGGGCTCGGCGCCGAGCCCGTCGTGGTCGACGTCTACGACGCAGCCGCGCTCCGCGACGCGGTCTGCGACTTCGCCCCCGACGCGGTCATGCACCAGCTGACCGACCTCCCGGACGACGCGGCCAAGCTCGCCGCGAGCCGCGAGTCCAACGCGCGCATGCGAGAGGAGGGCACCCACAACCTCGTCTGCGCCGCCCAGGCCGCGGGCGCGAGCCGCTTCATCGCCCAGAGCATCGCCTGGGACCTGGCCCCCGAGTTCGCCGCCCGCCTCGACGAGCACGAGCGGATGACGCTCGGCTTCCACGGCACCGGCATCGTCCTCCGCTACGGCCAGTTCTACGGCCCCGGGACCTACTACGAGGACGAACCCCCAGAGCCCCCAAGGGTGAAGATCGGCGAGGCGGCGCGACGGACCATGCAATCCCTCAACGCACCGGCCGGCACGATCGTCATCACGGACTGAGGGGAAGGGACGCACAAGGGACCCGGCCCTCTCGCAGGCGGTCCGGGCTGGCTGTGACCGCCTACGAGAGGGCCGGGTCACGGGGAGAGGGCGAGGGCGCGCCTCCCGCGCGGGTCGCGGCGGAGGTCCGCGACGACCTGCGCGGGTCCGGCGCGGAACTCCGCGTCCCTTGAGGAGTTCCGGACGCGCTCTCGACTTTCACCCTGCCCTGGCAAGGTGAAAGTCGGGAGCGCGACGCGACCGTCCCGACCTGCGCCGGAACCCGCGCACTTCCCCCCTAAAGGCTCGCGTCCCGGGCCGCCAGCGCCCCGAACCCCGCCGTCCCCTTGGGTGCGTTCGCACTTTCCCGTACGGGCTACGGGGAACTGCGAACGCCGACCGCCGGCGTCCCGAAGCCCGCCGTCCCCCCGCCGGTGCCGGCTAGCTGTCGAACCCCAGCACGTCCCGAACGCGCTCGATCGGAGGTCGGTGGCCG
>ERZ778021.3862-NODE-3862-length-10141-cov-7.564942_pt1 | contig 10141 bp, 7 predicted proteins | sample MGYA00375751_ERZ778021 | MGnify/ENA primary metagenome ERZ778021 (study PRJEB29350, sample SAMN05389814) | bioreactor metagenome | isolation source: Thiocyanate stock bioreactor | place: South Africa: University of Cape Town | collected 2013-08-29 ... | reverse complement strand
CGTGAACATGTTCCTGTTCCCCACGGGGCTGATGCTGGGCGGCAACTTCACGATCATGGATTACCTGATCTGGAACGAGATTCCCACCGTGCTCGGCAACCTGGTGGGCGGCCTGACCTTTGTTGGCGCGACGCTCTACTCGACGCACTACAAGACCGCGCCGAAACGCGCGGTATGAAGGTCACCCTCGGCCAGCACTCGCTGGCCAAACAGGGCGGCGTGAACCAGGACTTCCACGGCGCCATGCTGCCCACGGGCCACCTGCGCGCGGCGCGCGGCATCGCGCTGGCGGTGGCCGACGGCATAGGCTCCAGCCGCGTGAGCCAGGTGGCCAGCAGCGCGGCGGTGCGCGGCTTCCTGGAGGACTACTACGCCACGCCCGACGCCTGGCCCGTGCGCCGCGCCGCGCAGCAGGTGCTGGCCGCCACCAACGCCTGGCTGCACGCGCAGAACCAGCGCGGCCCGGCGCGTTTCGACAAGGACAGCGGCTACGTCTGCGCCTTCAGCGCGCTCATCCTGCACGGGCATGACCTGCACCTGCTGCACGTGGGCGACGCGCGCATCTGCCGCGTGCACCCGCAGGCGCTGGAGCCGCTGACCGAAGACCACCGCCTGCACGTGGGCGCGGGCCGGTCGTACCTGGCGCGCGCGCTGGGCCTGCACGCGCACGTGGAGATCGACACGCGCTGCTGGCCCGCCGAGGCGGGCGATCTCTACCTGCTGGCCACCGACGGCGCGCACGGCCACATCGACGCCGCCGCCGTGCACGCCGCGCTGCACCGCCATGGCGACGACCTGGACGCCGCCGCCCGCGCCCTGTGCGAGCACGCCCGCGCGCGCGGCAGCGATGACGACGCCACCGTGCAACTGCTGCGCATCGACGCGCTGCCCGCCGCAACCGGCCTGCCCGCCCGCCTGCCGCGCGCGGGCCTGCGCCTGCCGCCGCCGCTGGCGCCGCGCATGGCCTTCGAGGGCTACACCATCGTGCGCGCGCTGCACGTGGGCGCGCGCAGCCACGTGCACCTGGCCACAGACGACGCCAGCGGCGAGACCGTGGTGCTCAAGACCCCCGCCGCCAGCGCGCACGAGGACGCGGCCTTCCTCGACCGCTTCCTGCTCGACGAATGGGTGGCCAGCCGCATCAACAGCCCGCACGTGGTGCGCGCCCGCGCGCCCCGGCGCCCGCGCGGCCACCTGTTCGCGGCGCTGGAATACGTGCCCGGCCAGACCCTGGCGCAGTGGATGGTGGACCACCCGCGCCCCGCGCTGGAGGAGGTGCGCGCCATCGTGGAGCAGGTGGCGCGCGGCCTGCAGGCGCTGCACCGGCGCGGCATGCTGCACCAGGATCTGCGCCCGGCCAACGTGGTGATCGACGCGCAGGGCACGGCGCGCATCATCGACCTGGCCAGCGCCCACGTGCCCGGCCTGTACGCCGCCGAGGAAGCGCGGCCCATGGCCATCGAAGGCACGCTGCAGTACACCGCGCCCGAATACCTCGCCGGCCAGGGCGGCGACGAACGCTCGGACCTGTTCTCGCTCGCCGCCATCGCCTACCAGATGCTCGCCGGCCAACTGCCCTACGGCCTGCAGCCCGCGCGCCTGCGCCCCGGCGACGACCCGCGCCGCCTGCGCTACGTGCCGCTCGCCCACCACCGGCCCGACCTGCCCGCCTGGCTGGACGCCGTGCTGCGCAAGGCCCTGCACCCGCAGCCCGCGCGGCGCCAGCAGGCGGCGGCCGAATTCGCGCACGACCTGCGCGCGCCCGGCCCGGACTTCCACCGCCGCCGCGCGCCGCCGCTGGCCGAGCGCGACCCGGTGGCGTTCTGGCAGACGGTGGCGGCGCTGCTGGGGCTGGCCGTCATCGGGCTGCTGGGCGTGGTAGCGCTGGCATAGCGGTGCCCCTGCGCGCTTGATGGGTGTCAACGCCACGAAAAGTGCCGGCCGTACACTCACAGCCCCTGTCATCACGCGGTTGTTTGCGATGGATACCTCTTTTGTTTGGGACGACGGCTTTGTCACCGGCCTGGATGCGGTGGACGAGCAGCACCGCGCCCTGGTGGACCTGTTCAACGAGCTCAGCCGCGCGCTGTTCTCGCAAACCGCCGACCGCGAGCCGGTGCTGGCCGATGTGTATGCGCGCCTGCTGGCCTACACCGCCTACCACTTCCGCGAGGAGGAGGAGATGATGGCCGCCGCCGGGCTCGACCCACGCCACCTCGAGGCCCACCGTCTGCTGCACCAGCAGTTCGTGGACCAGGTGCGCATGCTGTGGACGCAGCGCGCCTCGCTGGCCGACGCGGGCACCACGCTGGTCGATTTCCTCACCTCCTGGCTCGGCCTGCACATCCTTGGCATCGACCAGTCGATGGCGCGGCAGATCGTCTCGGTGCGCCAGGGCCTGAGCGCCGCCCAGGCGTTCGAGCGCGAGCGCGAGACGCACGACAACGGCATCCAGGCGCTGCTCAAGATGATCAGCAAGCTGTACGCCGCGCTGTCGGTGCAGAACGCGCAACTCGCCGAGGCCAACCAGCACCTGGAGGCGCGCGTGGCCCAGCGCACGCGCGAGCTGGAAGAGGCCAACGAGCGCCTGCGCACGCTCTCGCGCACCGACGCGCTGCTGAACATCGCCAACCGCGCGCATTTCAACGAATGGCTGGAGCAGGCCTGCGCGCTGGCGCGCCGCGCCCAGCGCCCCGTGGGCCTGGTGATGATCGACGTGGACTGCTTCAAGCGCTACAACGACCGCTACGGCCACCAGCAGGGCGACGCCTGCCTGCAGGCCGTGGCGCGCGCCGTGGCCGGCTGCGTGCGCCGCGGCACCGACCTGGTGGCGCGCTACGGCGGCGAGGAGCTGGCCGTGGTGCTGCCCGAGACCGACGCGGCTGGCGCCCAGGCCATGGCCGAGCGCATGGTGCAGGCGGTGCGCGCGCTCGACCTGCCGCACGCCGACTCGCTGGCCGGGCCCTGGGTGACCATCAGCGCCGGCATGTGCAGCCAGGTGCCCAACGCGGCCCCGGGCGGCGCCAGCGGCTCGGCCGCGCTCATCGCCCGCGCCGATGCGGCGCTGTACGCGGCCAAGCACCAGGGCCGCAACCGCGCGGTGGCCGCTGAGTGCTCCTGAAAAGGTAGCTGGTGGCGCTTGTCCGCTGCCGGTCTGCGGTGTTTTTGGTTTTTGAATCCAGGCCTGCCAGGCGCGGCCAGCTATGGATTACGTAGCGCCCCCAGCCATGCGCTGGCGCACCTCGTCGATCGGCATGGGCCGCGCGAACAGCCAGCCCTGCGCCTGCTGCACGCCCTGGGCGCGCAGGAAATCGGCCTGCGCCTGGGTCTCCACGCCCTCGGCGATCATGGTCAGGCCCAGCGACTGGGCCATGGCGATGATGTGGCTCACCACGTTGGCCGTGACCGCGCCGGTACCGATCGGATCGACGAAGGTCTTGTCGATCTTCAGGTAGTCCAGCTCCAGGCGCGTCAGGTACGCCAGGCTGGAGTAGCCGGTGCCGAAGTCGTCGATGGCGATGCGCATGCCCAGCGCGCGCAGCGCGTGGATCTGCTCGCCCGTCTGCCCAGTGTGCATGAACACGCGCTCGGTGATCTCGCCGATGAGCTGCGACGCGGCCACGCCGTGGCGCTGCAGCAGCGCCGACAGGCTGGCGTGGAAGCGCCCGTCCAGCAGGTCGTCGCCCGTCACGTTGATGGCCAGGTGGAACTGCGGGTCCGCCTGCAGCAGCGGGCGCGTCTCGGCCAGCACGCGCGCGGCCACCCAGGCCGTGAGCGCGCTGATCTGGCCGCTGCGTTCGGCGGCGGGAATGAACACGTCGGGCGAGATCATGGTGCCGTCGGGGCGGCGCCAGCGCATCAGCGCCTCCAGTCCTACCCAGCGGCCCGTGGCCAGCTCCACCACGGGCTGGTAGACCATGCTGAACTCGTCCTGGCGCAGCGCCGAGCGGATCATGGCGGGCATCGAGGTCTGGCGCCACATGACCCAGAACACCAGCCCCGCCAGCAGCAGCCCGAGCAGCAGGCCCACCGGCATCATCTGCAGCGCCCGCGCGCGCCAGCGGCTTTGCAGCTCGCGCGTGGGGATCACGGCGAAGCCCACGTAATCGAAGGACGAGCCCTGCAGCACCACCAGGCGCTCGTGCTCGTTCACGCGCGGCGGCGTGGCGCTGAGCGCGTCGATGAGCGGCGCATCCAGCGCGCCGCGCGAGAACAGCAGCTTGCGGCTGCGCGGGTGCAGCGTGCCGATGGCGATGCCGGCGTCGGGCATCCAGCCCAGCACGTCTTCCGACCACTCGGCGCGCATGATCGTGGTGTAGCCGTCCAGCGTGGACAGGGTGTAGCGCGCCTCGCCGGCGAACGGCAACTGCACGCCCAGGCGCAGTTGTGCGCCCGAGGGGCTGAGGTAGTCGGGCGCGGGCAGGGGGATGCCCGTGCCGTGGCGGCCGGCCGTGGAGCACAACAGGCGCCCGTCGCGCACGTAGCCGATGTCGACCACCAGGTCGCTGCCGTAGCTCAGGCGGCGCATCAGCGCCAGGTTGGCGTTGGCGCAGGGGTCGGCCGTGCCCTGGGTGCGCAGCACCTGGAACGCGTGGAAGGTGTGCTCGCGGATGCGGTCGGTGCGCTGCACCGCGTAGTGCGCCAGCTGCACCGCGATGGCGCGGTATTCGTCCAGCGTCTGCACGCGCGCCAGGTACACCGACGACACGGCGAACACCACGCCCAGCAGCACCGACAGCGCCAGCGCCGAGCGGTTGCTGCGGTGGCCCAGCCAGGACAGCGCGCGGCGCAGCCGGCGCGGCCCGGGGGGCGTGGTCGTGGGTGGGGGCGCCATGGCCGGGTCAGGCTCCGCGCACCCGCCATGGCGGCGGCCCGCCCCGGGCTGCCCGGGCGGTGTGCGGTGCGCAGACATCGTTCAGCCCCATGTGTCGGTCCTTCGGCAAAACCACCAATGTGTGCAAATGTAAGGGCATTCGCCCCGCACGCGCATGACAGCCTGTTTTTGCTATTCAAACGATAGCTGCTTGCGCTTTGCTGGCGCAAAATTCCATGGGTTTCAATCCTGAATCGTACGACTGCCGAGCGCTCCCAGCTATTGATTACATAGCAGGTGCGGGCGTGGGGGCCGGCGCATCGCACGCCGCCAGCCCCTGCGCGAAGCGCGCCGGGTTCAGCAGCGCCACCAGCCCGCAGCCGAGCGCGCCCTGCCAGTGCAGGTAGTCGTGGCCCGTGGCGTGCTCGCGCTGGGTCACGGCGTAGCCCCTGGCGCGCAGCACGTCGCCCAGGTGGCGGTTGGTCTCCAGGATGCCGTCCTGCCCGCCGCGCGCGGCCTCGTAGCGCCCGGCGTCGAGGTAGAAGCGCACGGCGCGCGGCGGCGCCCCGGCGTAGGCGCGCATCATCCAGCCCGGCAGCTCGCCCGGCGGCGCCCACCAGTACGAGCCCGACAGGCTCAGCACGCGGCCGAAGCGCTGCGGCAGCACCAGGCCGGCGTAGGCCGAGGCCAGGCCGCCGTAGCTCGACCCGGCGATCACCGTGGCCTCGGGCGGCTGCGCCAGCCCTTGCGCCTGCACCCAGGGCATCAGTTCCTCGTCGAGGAAGCGCGCGAACGCCGGGTTGGGCGGCAGCTCGGCGGCGCGCGCCTCGGGGCTGGGGTTGGACACCAGCACCACGGCCGTGGGCGGGATCAGGCCGTCGGCCAGCAGGTTGTCGACGATGCGCGGCGTGGGCACGTCCTCGCGGTAGGCGTGCGCGTCGAACAGCACCAGCAGCGCCCGGGGCGCGGCGCCCGCCGGGCGGTAGAGCCAGACCGGGCGCTGGTTGCCCAGGATGCTGCTGTCCACCACGTGGCGCGTGAGCTGGCCTGGTGCCACGCCGGGGCGCGGCGCCACCCAGGGCTGCGCTGGCGCCTCGGGCAGCGCCAGCACGGAAAAGCCCTGGAAGGCATCGAGCGCGGCGTCGGCGCGCGCCGGGAAGACGCGCGGGTTCAGCGGGTCGCGCTGCGCCGTGGCCAGGACCATGCGGCGCTGGTCCTGCGCCGAGCCCTGCACCTGCGGCACGTCGGGCGCCAGGCGGTAGGACAGGCGCGCGCCCAGCGGCATGCGAAAGCTCGCCCACCACACGTCGCTGCCGTCCAGGCGCTGCAGCGGGTCGTGGTTGCCCGAGGGGCTGCCGAACAGGCGCACGCTGCGCGTGTGCGGCGTGCCGCGCCACAGGAAGGTGACGAGCGCCTCGCGGCCCGGCAGCGGCTCGACCAGCGGCGTGCCCTCGCGCGTGCGCTCAGCCCAGAAAGCGTCCGTGCCGCCGCCTTGCGCCAGCGCCTGCGCGAGCGCGCGCAGGCGCTGGCTCTCGGGCGCGGCGCCGGCCGGGGCCGCAGCAGCAGGGGGCAGCGCGCGGCGCAGGTGCAGCGCATAGCTGCCGCTTTCGCCGCCTTGGCCACCCTCGGCGCCTGCGCGTACCTGCAGCTGCTGGCCGGGGGCCACCTGCCAGGTGAAGCCCTGGGGGCTGCTGCCCTCGGCCACCAGGCGGCGCAGGTGGCGGCCCTCGGCGTCCAGCAGGTCGAGCACGGCGCCGGGGGCGTCGAAGTCGCCCTGCACCACGTGGCCGGGCGGTACGGCCACCGGCCAGCGCAGCGCCTGGCCCGGGGCGAGCGTGCCGTGTGGGGCAGCGCCCACGGCGAGGGGGAGGGCGGGCTCGGCCGCCGGGGCGGCCAGTGCCAGGGCGGCGCACGCCAGCGCGCCGGCCCGTAGCGCGGCGCGCGCCAGGGGGCGCTGCCGTGGGGTTGCGGAGATCGTCATGTCGTCAGTGCGGGCGTGGAGAAACCGGCCTGGCCGGCGGGCGCGGCGGCGCGCCGTGCCGTGCGCCAAGCCATCCAGGCGAGCAGCGCCGCACCGGCGGCGGACAGGCCATCGACGTAGGCCAGGCCGCGCGTGTAGGGCTTGTCCAGCACCTCGGCCCAGGGCGCCAGCGTGGCGAGCAGCGGCAGCGCCGCGCTGGTGAGCGGGATCAGCGCCGTGGCCAGCGCGGCAAAGGCCAGCAGGCCCACGGCGGCGCGCTGCGCGCCGCGCGCGAAGGCGTAGCCCAGGCAGGCGGCGAAGACGGCGTAGTAGGCGCCGTGCAGCACCGTGTCGGGCGCGAGCGCCGTGGCGCCGAGCCAGCGCGCGGCCACCAGCGCCACGGAGAGGCCGGCCACGCAGCCCAGGCACGCGCCCACGTTGAGCGCGGCGATCCAGCGCACGTGGCGCGGCTGCGCCACGGCGCCGGGCGGCTGGCGCAGGCGCTTGGTGCGGCTCTCGATCCACAGCACGTTGCCGGTGTAGAACAGCAGCGCGCCCATCACGCCGAGCACGGCGTAGAGCACGCGCACGGGCTCGCCGCCGTAGGCGCCGAAGTGCAGCGCGAAGAAACTGACCACTGCGCGCGCCATGCCTGAGCCCTGGCCCGGCGCCATGGTGTCCTGCACCAGCGCGCCCGTGGCCGGGTCGAGCACGGCGAAGCCCTCGCGCGGGCGGCGCTTGAAGTGCGCGTCATCCGTGCCTGCCATGAACACGCTGGCCTTCGGCGTGCCCAGGCCCCGGTAGTCCAGCGCCGTGGCGGCGAAGCCGGGCACGGCGCGCGCCGCGTCCTGCGCGAGCTGCGTGGGCGTGCGCCAGGCGGCGCGCTCCAGCGCCACGGGCGGGCGCGGCACCTCGGTGCGCGCCACCACGGGGCGCAGGCCCTGGGGGTAGATCAGCGCGCCCTGGGCGTCGTAGATCCAGTCGTGCAGGCAGAACACGGCGGCCGACAGCGCCATCACCACGTGGAACGGCAGACTGGCCACGCCCAGCAGGTTGTGCAGGTCGAGCCACAGGCGCTTGACGTTGCGCCCGAAGCGCACCACGAGCAGGTCCTTGGCCAGCGAGGGCAGCAGCACGACCACGCCCGAGATCAGCGCCAGCGCGTACAGCAGCGAGACGATGCCGATCACGGGCTCCGAGGTGTCCAGCGCCACGGGCAGCCCACCCTTGCGGTGCAGGTAGTCCACGAAGTGGCCCGCCTCGCCCGCGGGCGCGGCCACGGGGCGCAACTGGCCCTGGGCGTCCAGCTCCACCTGCTGGGGCGGTTCGCCGCGCTTGCCCCAGCGCATCAGCGGGGCGGCGTTGGTGTCGGACGCGAGCACCAGCGTGGCGCGCTCGACCTTCGGGTGCGCGGCGAAGAACGCGGTGGCGAGCGCGTCGGCGTCCTGGCTGGCGCCGGCGCGCGCGGGCTCGGCGCGCGCCCAGTGCGTGATCTCGGGCGCGAACATGGACAGCCCGCCCGCGTAGAACGCGATGAACAGCAGCGTGCCCGCCAGGATGCCCGTCCAGGTGTGCACCGACAGGTAGTCGCGCAGCGTCGCGGCCTTCATGCCTGCACCGCCCGCAGCAGGCCGTAGGCCAGCGCATTGCCCGCCAGCAGCGCGGCCCAGCAGGCGCGCTTGCCGGGCGCGAGGAAGGCCAGGGCGATCACCGTGGCCCACAGCGGCGGCACCACCCACATCGTCACCTGGTAGGTGGAAATGTCGTTCAGCGTGCCGGCCGCGTAGGGCGCGTGGTACACCAGCGCGCCGCTGAGCCAGACCGCCAGCGGAAAGCCCAGCAGGGCGCCCACCAGGCCGTGGTGCAGCAGATCCAGCGGCGGCGTGGCCCGGCGGGCCGGACGGGGATCAGCGGCGGCCATGGGGGCCTTTCTGGCGGCGGCGCCAGCCGAGCAGCGTGGCGCACACGGGCACCACGGCCATCAGGCCGACGGTGGCCACGGCCAGGGCTTCGCCCGTGCCCACCGGGCCGCGCAGCAGCCAGGCGGCACCGGCGGCCAGCAGGAGGAACAGGCTCCAGCCCAGCGGGCCGGTGATGCGGCTTGCGGCACGCTCGGTGGCGAAGATGGCGGCCAGGCTGGCGAGCAGCAGGGCCAGCGCGGCGGCGGGAACGAGGGACATGGGTGTCGGGCGCGCCGTGCGGGCACGGCAGCGCGAAAGCCTAAAACAATAATGATAATTGTTCTTAGGATGTGTGCGCGTGTCTTACCAGGGCTGCTGGGGCAGCCCGGACCAGAGTTCGTCCAGGTCCGGGAAGTGCCACTTGGCCGGGTCCTCGCGCGCGGCGATGCGGTCGCTGCAGCCGGGGGTGGCCAGGTCCACGGTTTCGGGCACGATGCGCAGGCCGGACCGGGTGGAGAAGAACACCTTGACCTTCGGCGACACCAGGGTGGCGGGATTCTGCTCCACCACCACGCCCAGGCGCCCCGAGTCCAGGCGCACCAGCGAGCCGATGGGGTAGATGCCCAGGCTTTTCACGAAGGCCTGGAACAGCCGCGAATCGAGGTGCCCGCGCGTCCAGTCGGCCATGCGCCGGATGGATTCGGCAGGGTCCCAGCCATTCTTGTAGGGGCGGTTGGAGGTGATGGCGTCGTACACGTCGCAGATGGCGGCCATGCGCGCGATGGTGCTGAGCTTGTCGTTGCCCAGGCGGTCGGGGTAGCCCGTGCCGTCGGTCTTCTCGTGGTGGTGCAGGCAGGCGTCGAGCACGGCGGGCTCCACGTCGCTGCCTTGGCGCAGCATCTTCCAGCCTTCTACGGGGTGGCTCTTGACCAGCTCGAATTCCTCGTCGGTGAGCTTGCCCGGCTTGTTGAGCACGGCCAGGGGGATGGCGGCCTTGCCGAGGTCATGCAGCAACCCGGCCAGGCCGGCGGTGCGCACCTGGCCCTCGTTCAGGCCGATCTGGCGGCCCAGCGCCACCATCAGCGCGCACACGGCCACGGAGTGCATGTAGGTGTAGTCGTCGGCGGTCTTGAGCCGCGCCAGGCTGATGAGCGCGCCGGGGTTGCGCAGCACCGAGTCGGAGATCTCCTCCACCAGGCCGGATGCCGCGGCCACGTCCACGGCCTTGCCCATGCGGGCTTCCTTGAACATCGAGACCACGGCCTGCTTGGCGTTGCTGCAGATCTGTGCGGCGCGCCGGATTTCCATCTGGGTGCTGGTGGGGCCCAGGTCGTGCGCCGGCGGGGGCGGCAGCTCGGGCGAGACCACGTGCAGCGGCGCCAGGCCGTCGAGCGCGCCGAAGTCGGTGGCGATGCGCGCCTCCACCTCTTCGGGGGACAGGGACGGCTTGCCCACGGCCACGTCCTT